>OBUQ01000109.1_pt1 | contig 114915 bp, 92 predicted proteins | sample 1494951 | NCBI WGS metagenome assembly OBUQ01 (sample SAMEA2579938, study PRJEB22360) | human gut metagenome | biome: human gut; feature: human-associated habitat; material: faeces | place: Denmark | collected 2008/2010
TTCCCGGTTTGTTGCGGGGTTTTCCCCCTCCCGGGGGGGTGGTAGCCGTACGGGCAGCGGGGGGAGTCGCCCCGCTTCGCTGCACCCCGGTATTCATATAGGCGCCATTGTCATAGCAGATATAGAGGACGTCATCGTTACGTTCGAACATCCCCGACAGGCAGCCCATCCCGATATCTACAGTGCCGCCATCACCACCCTGGGCAACCACCCGGGTTTTCTTGCCTTTGGCACGAAGCGCCGCCGCCGCCCCCGAAGCTACTGCGGGAGCATTGCCGAATAGGGAGTGCACCCAAGGAATCGTCCAAGCAGTTTCGGGGTAAGGAGTAGAAAAAACCTCCAGACAGCCAGTGGCATTAACCGCCACCAAATCTCGATCGGCGGCATCCATCGCGGTGTCGAGGGCGTAACGCGCCCCCAAAGCTTCCCCGCAGCCCTGACAAGCGCGGTGACCGGAAGTTAGCGAGTTGATCCGGTTCGGGTCAGACTGGACGGAACGATAATCTAATTCCGCGAGCCGGTTACCCACCGCATAGGAGCCTACCTGGTAAAACTTTACATTTTCGCGTGCCGGAATCGCAGTTTCTACGCTTTCGCGAAACTGCGGTGCCGGAAGCGGAACACTCATAGTTGCTGACATAGCCTGCCTCCTAAATTCCGCGCGCCGCATTGGCACGCTGAGTGGCGTGACGTTGAATGTTTTCACTGATCGGACCAGAACGCCGGGTGGCTTTTTCCCGTTCCAGCTCCGCCTCAACCAGTTCTTGATCCAGATCCAAGAAGGTGAGGTGTTCTAGCTGATCGGCGGCTACCTGATCCAGCACCTGCTCCAGGGAATGCTCGGTGATATTGCGCCCGCCCAAACCGGCGATCACTTCATAGTCACGAACTGATTTGCCGGATCGCGAAAGAGCAGAGCGACAATGAGAAGCTACGATTCCCCCAATACCTAAGGAGAAGGCCTTCTCGATACATACGAAGCGTTTTGCACCCCCCAAATACTTGGCTACCTGTTCAAAGGGGAAGGGTCGGAAGGAGCAAATCCCGAGCACCCCGATTTTTTCGCCCGCTTCGCGGCGCTGATCAACCACGTCTTTAATGGTGCCCAGCACCGAACCCATCGCCACGATAACGGTTTCGGCGTCCTCGATCCGGTAGGGACGAACCAGCCCGCCGGAATCGCGCCCGAAAATGTTCTTGAATTCTGCTTGTACTTTGGGGATGAGCTCTAACGCTTGCAGCTGTTTTACGTGTTGGAGGTACTTTACTTCGGTAAAGGCTTCCGGACCTACCATCGCGCCAATAGTGATCGGATCGGCAGGGTCGAGGACGACCCGGGGAGTATAGGGAGGCAGGAACTTTTCTACCTGCTCTTTTTCCGGAACATCTACCTGTTCCACCGCGTGGGTCAAAATGAAGCCATCCATACAAACCATTACTGGAACCGAAAGTTCTTCGGCAATCCTGAACGCTTGTACATGCAGATCCGAGGCTTCCTGGTTGTTCTCAGCGAACAATTGTAGCCACCCGGATTCGCGTTGACTCATGGTGTCGGAGTGGTCATTCCAAATGTTGATCGGCCCGCCGATCGCCCGGTTAGCCACCGTCATTACGATGGGCAACCCTAGCCCGGCAGCGTTATAAACTGCCTCTACCATATAGAGAAGCCCCTGGGAGGCGGTAGCGGTATAGGTACGCGCCCCCACTGCCGAAGCCCCAATGCAGGCCGACATGGCTGCGAACTCGGATTCTACGTTAATATATTCCGCGCTACCCATTTTGCCTGCTTTAACCAGGGCAGATAGCGCCTCCACTATGTGGGTTTGGGGGCTAATCGGGTAAGCACTGACAACTTCCGGGCTGCAGGCGGCAACCGATTGCGCAATAGCTTGCGAACCTTCAATCTGTTTTAGCACGTTACTTGGCCTCTGCTTTCATTGAACTGACCATTTCGTAGGCGGCGACCGCGGCAGCCACATTGCCTTCACCGACTTTGCCGTGGAAACGGTTTTGAATCGCCTGGGTAACACTGGACAGGCGCACTAACCCAGTCAGGGCGGCTGCTCCCCCCAGCATCACTGCGTTCGGTAGGGGGCGACCCAGATGCTTCTTAGCGATCTCGGTAGCCGGGATCATCACCACATGTCCTTGCGGGTGGGCGGCAATAACTTCCTCTATCCCCAGTTCAGCAGCCGACTTGGCTGAGTTTACCAGCGCGAACCCGTCTGGTTTCAGACCCGAAAACACGTCCATAATCGCCAGTAAGGTAGCATCTTGCACCACCACCAAATCGGGTTCCTGAACGGGTTCGCGGGTACGGATTTCTTTATCTGCAATCCGGCAATAAGAAACTACCGGCGCACCGGTACGCTCCGAACCGAAAGAAGGGAACGCCTGCGCATGATGCCCATCGGTGAATGCCGCATAGGCAATCAGATCAGCAGCAGTTACGACGCCTTGGCCACCTCTGCCATGAATTCGAACTTCAGTCATACTTTTACCTTAGGACTGCGGTCCCAGCTAAGAGGCATCCAAATATTAAATTGCCATTACCAGGGAATTTAAGTTTATAAGGTTTTCTACCTCATAAGGGATTCCCTGACGCGAATGTATCTTAAATACCTGAGCGCATATTTATCCCGCCAGAAAAAATGTGACCGAAGTGTTATTAGCCGTTCTTATCGGCACTTTTATATCTAACCGAGACCAAAATGCTACCGCTTCGTGAGCATCTATTAAGCACAATCTCATGTGTTCATAGTACGGTTGCCCATGTGCAAAATGCGTATGAAGCCGTTCAGCCCGAAGATATAGCGGGCGAAGACGAGGTCAAACCGGACAGGACGCCCTCAAGGGCGAGGCCGGTACGCAGCACAATTCCGCAGCCTTCCTCTCATACGATCGCCTCTTCAAAACCTTTAGCGGGCGAGGATCCTACTCCCTTGAATAGTGATGGCGGCCAGGGCGATACTCCTCGTGACACCAACTCCGAGCCCCCGATCCGGCGTTCTCTGCTGGTTAGAAAACCCCAGGGCTTCAGTGCCGAGGGCGGTGTTTCCGCTAATACCACCGGCGGGGTAACTGCCGTTCCCAACACCGGTAACCTGCAAAAGATTCATGCCCCCTTGCTGGGAGAGTCTAACGCTGACAATCCCGCGCCTAGCGACCAGCTGGCAAAATCTTCAGAAGACTCCCGGAAGGGCGAAAAGCTGTCTTCGCCCTCGGAAAAACTGCAGCTACCGGGAGTGAAGGCTCACACCTCCCGCTTTCGGCGGGTAGTGAAAAACGATTTTTCGCAGATTAATAAGCCACTTAAACGCGACGATGATCTCCATATCATCCAACAGCTTGGTAAAAAATCAAACCGCTGGGGCAGATGGGCACGCAACGGTTGGGTGCCAACTCAAGAGGGTGCCTATGCGATGGCGCTACTGCCCTACTGGATTGGAGTGATAGAGTCTTCGCTTCGTCCAGTTCATTGGCTGGTATTTACGCTGTGGCTTTGCGGATATTTCGCCTTTAATGCGGGGGGACTGTGGTTGCGATCCCACCGTAAAGATCGTTACTTCAAACCATTACAAATCTATGGTGCTATAACTTTAGTTTTAGGAGTTATCAGCCTGCTGGTAGCACCCCCGCTGCTGGAGTGGACCCTAGTATTTTTCCCGCTAATCGTAATCGCAGTGGTCGAATCGATTCTCCATCGGGAACGATCTTTATTGGCGCGCACCAGTACCATTTTGGCGACTGGAGTCATGAGCCTAGTTTCCTACGATATCGGCACCCAGTTTTCGCGATCTTTCGCTGCCATTCCCTGGTTGGAACATACTGCTACCAGTAATGTTGACTGGGTCGTATCTCCTACCGGGAATCTGCAAGGTTGGGGCTGGATGCTGGTAGTAGCTTGGGTCATTACCTCTTACTACTGGTCAACTGTTCCCTATGTGCGGTCTTTGGTTCGCCGGCGAAATTCACAGCCTTTCTGGTTCTTTTCGATAGGGGCTCATGCAGTACTAACTGCGGTGATTCTGGCATTTTTCATTCTAGGTTGGGTTACCTGGTGGCATCTGTTGGTTTGGACGCTGCTGCTGGCGCGCTCAATTGCGGTGCCGCTATTGCAAAAGAAATATCCGCAGGCGCTTACGGTATCGCGGATAGGGTTCGCGGAGATAGCGGTGGCGATGCTGATCATTATTACTTTACTGGTGTAACCCCATTAAAAGGGAGAGATTAGCCTTTTAATGGTTCTAGGATTTGCAGGACGCGGAGCTTCCATCCGTTTCACCACAAATGATTGCGCCGTGGCTTTGGTAGTCCTATTAATCCCCAAGTTGTGGTTACGAGTTTCAATAAAACGCGCATAGTCTCCATCGCCGGAGTCTTCCCACGCTTTCGCTACCTGGCCATATAGTTCTTTAGCGTGATTTCCTCCCACACTGTGGTAGTTCTTATAGGTCCGCACCGTAGTCAGGTTGGGAACATTGGGATTTGTCCGTCCGTCAAGCCGGGGCACAATATCGGCAGAATTTTCTAGTGATACCATATGGACTCCTGACGCCGGACGAAAATTGCCGGTATTAGAACCCAGCGTTACCACGCTTTTTATATTGTATTTTTTTGCCAAAGCGGGATTTGCACCTAGTTGTGCTGCCACCGCCCCGCCTTGCGAGTGACCTATCAGTTCTACCGGTTGCCCGCGGCGATACCCGGCCTGATCTAAGGCTCTAGTAACCGCATTGGTCATATCGGAGTTTCCTGCCCGACCCGATGCATTTGTTTGCAAATTAGTGCGCATATCTTGCGGATTTGCCCCCGTAACCGTCCATACCTGGGTGCCACGGATATCTACCCGCCAAGCAACCCGATTACCGGTACGATATTTAACTACCCGCAACTCGCCATGATCGGGAAACGCTTTTGCTTGATTAAATTCGCTGACCAGTCCAGAAATGTTTAAGGGAGCGGTAACTTTTTGAGATTTACCATCGATTTTCGGGGCTACCCACAGCGAACCCGGTCCTTGAAATGCCGCAATCTGCTGGGCGAGCCGGGCAGACAATAACTGGACGATGAAACCTTTGCCGTTTTCACCCTGCTCATTTAGGGCTGCGAGCAAAGAATTATCGCGGTGCCGGTCGTTTTGTGAAACCCACAGCGCAGAATCACCTATGGAATCATCAGGTTTGCTCCATAACAAAAGTCCCGCAAGACTACCGAAGTCTATTGAACCGGAAAGCACATCCAACGAAGAAACTATCTGTCGCGAACGTGCCTCGCAGTTTTCGTATCTGGCTGCTGCCAGCAGCAAGTTATTTTGTAGCAATCCGATCTGGAGAGATAAATCTATCGCTGATTCCGCGAGCATCTGCAACGCTGAAATCAGTCGCTGCGTTACCGATATCCGCGGCAAGATGGCAGCAGAGTTTACTGCTTGATTGGCAATCCGTCTGACCTGTAAAACCTTTTCTAAAACACTGTTTAAATTGGCCGCGTTAGCACGAATAACAGCGGTGTTAATCCCCAGCTGGTGACCGCCAACTACGCTAATCGGTAGGGAATTATCATCGGTGGGCATAGTTATTTTCCCGCCTGCTGTAGGGCTAGCAGCGCCGAGATTGCTTCCTGGGCTAAGCTATCCGCCGCCACGGCGGCTCTAGATAGCGCAATCAGGTGCTGCTCGTGACGCCGCAAAGTTCCTTGCGCAGCGGTAGCTGCATCTGATGTCCACTGTTCACGCAAATCCATCCCAGCCACTTGTCCTGAAGCGCTGTGCGCCACCAGCGCCGCTTGCCGCATATCCTCGCTAATAGCGGCAGCAATCGCCACCTCGCTTGCCATATCCTCTCCTTCCTTAGCTATTTGCGAATCTAGCGGGGCAATAATTCGCGGAGCTGTTTACAAATAAACAAATTAGGAAAACTAGATCGTAATCCCGGCTGTGCAATATTGATGCGAGTGGCACTAACGACACTCCTAGAGGTATGGGATAACATAAAACACATGGTGAACTCCCAAGACAGCCGCCTGAAATCCGGTCTTAAACTGCCTTCTAAAGTTGAAGACCCGGTGATTGTGGTCAACCACCTGACCAAAGATTATGAGTCAGGAGCGGGCAAGGTACGTGCTCTGGATAGTATTTCCATCGGGATTGCTCGCCGCCACTTCACCGCGATTATGGGCCCGTCCGGGTCTGGTAAATCGACATTTATGCACTGCTTAGCCGGGTTTGAATCCGCTACTTCCGGCTCTATTAAGATTGACGACACCGAGATCGTAGGGATGAACCAGCGCCGGCTCACTCGGCTGCGCCGTGATCATATCGGTTTTATTTTTCAGGCATTTAACTTAATCCCCACGCTGAGCGCGAAAGAAAACATGGTTTTGCCTTTCGAAATCTCACGTCGCAAATTTCCCTCAGAACGTTTCGAACAGGTAGTCGCGGCATTGGGGTTACAAGATCGCCTAAATCATCGTCCCTCGGAGCTTTCGGGCGGGCAACAGCAGCGAGTGGCTTGCGCTAGAGCCCTCCTCCAAGATGCGGTGGTACTTTTTGCGGACGAACCCACGGGAAATCTAGATTCTGAATCCTCGGAGCAAGTGCTGCGTTACCTGCGTAAAGCAGTTAATGATTTTGGGCAATCAGTAGTGATGGTAACCCACGAGGCCGCGGCGGCCGCCTATGCTGATCGCGTCCTGTTTTTATCCGATGGCAAGATTGTGGCCGAACTCGATAACCCGGAACGCGAAATGATACTGGCGGCTCAAACCGAACTACCTGCTTTTATGGCCACGCACTCCCTACCTAATACCGAGAATGCTGCCAGCGGATCCTTAAAGGATACCCAGAAATCTGCCTCATTCTTGCCGGCTGGAACCAAAACAGGTGCCTGGCCAGATCATGAAAAAATGCAGGCGCGCCTGGCAAACTTACAGCTAGCTCGAGGCGCTCAAGTTGAGCTACCGCCTCGCTCCGCCGCCCCAAATAAAGTTGGGGGCATAGATGCGGGGGCATTGCACGCCCTGATGGGAGCTGGAAAACCGGTAGTACCCGCGGAATTGCGTACCCGAGAGGGCGCGCGGCGAGCATTGGCTAAGAAGCGGGAAGCGGCGCCGCCAGAAAAGAAAAGCAACCCGCCGGTGGAAGTAGCCTCGCCTGGAAGCGCCAGTAAACAGGCCGAGCCCGCCGCCTCCAAAATGCCCGTTACCCGCCTAAGTGGCAGCGTGCGGGAAACTCGGGATGAACGCGGCACTACTTGGCAGGGATGGACTCCCAAACCGGGATCGAGAGCTACTAAAGAAGAAAAACCGAGTCCACAGTTGTCCTCAAAAAACGTGCCTAAGCCGGAGCCTGCGCGCTCGCCCAGCCCCCATACCTCGGCAAAACCGCCTGCCTCCACACCCGGTGGCTTTAAAGCAAACAAGATTGCTACTAGCGCGTCTAGAAAGACTGACCAAAAAACTGATAACCAGCGCTGGTCGGGACTTTATTCAGTATTTTCCAATCCGGTAGCAGAAACTAGCGGATTTTGGGAGGACGCAGCAGGTGTCCCCGCCTCCAGGAAAACTACCCGCACTGAAAATCCTGAGCCTACAGCTATACACGATTCCCGGGCAAATGAAGCTTTGGCAGCCACGAAAAAGACCCCTAGCAAACAGACAGGTGGCGCTGCCCAGCCGGAAGTATCCGCAAGCAAGGCAGGAACCAAGAAAACTGCGGGGAATCAAATGCCGCCAATTGAGGCCAAACCGAGTAAATCGGTACCACGCACCCCGGAGGATACTTTAAATCAGGAAAAACAGCGTTTGCTCGCCATGATTAAGAAGGCGGAAGCACTGCTTGATTCCTCGCAAGATGCGATCGATTCCTTTGAAACCCCTCAGGATAAAGCATGATTAGGATAGCTTGGCGCAACCTGCGCGCCCACCTGCGACGTTTCCAAATGTCGCTACTGGCAGTGGTGCTCGGGGTGGCTTTCTTATCAGGAATTTTTGCGCTCCGCGCCACCCTTGCCGATTCTTATGATTCTTTGATCGCCTCTACCAACACTTACCAGTATTACCTGGTAGGAAAGATACAGGGCGAAAAAGTGGACGGGCAAGCCCCGGTGCGATCCAGCGTGCCGGTGCAGGCGGCGCACCAGGCCGAGAAAGTTTCTGGGGTCAAATATGCCGACCCCTATTTGATAGATGTCTGTATGCTTACTGACCAGGACAATAAACGTCTAGGTACCGGCCAACAGGTCTCGGTTTTGCAGGTGATTTATCCGGGTCATTCCGCCCAGCCGCGCCTAATAAAAGGCACGGCTCCTCAGGGTAAGCGCGAGGTTGCATTAGAGGAATCCGCAGCGAAACGCCTCGGGGTAGCTACTGGTCAAAACCTGAAAGTTTATGTTTCCAGCGAAGGACAATCCGCCAAAGTTTCCGGCATTTACCGTTTCCCCAATCCAGTAGCTTTCACCAACTATGTTTTCGCCTCTGAGGACGGCTTTACAGCGCTTACTCAAAAGCCTCTGCCCCCGGCAACTAACGCTATCGGTGTCACCGCCGAAAAAGGAGTATCTACGCAAACAGTTCGCGCTGGACTTAACGAAAAGTTTGCGGACATTTCCGAGGTCATGACCCAGGCGGAATATAACCAGGAAATCAACACCGCGGCTACTTCCTCTCTCGATTTCGTAAACGTATTTTTACTGGTATTCGCAGCAATTGCCCTATTTGTGGGGACGTTTATTATTACCAACACTTTCCAAATGATGGTGCGTGCCGAGCAATCACAATTCGCGATGTTGCGGGCAATCGGGGCTAGCGGAGGACAAGTGTTCTCGATTGTGGCGCTGCAAGGCTTACTAGTTGGTATCCTCGGCTCCGCGATCGGGGTGGGAGCCGGATATCTACTCACCCGCCTGGTTTCCTGGGGCCTAGCAAAAGCCGGATTCGAAGCTTTACAAATTAGCTGGTCCTGGTCAATTACCCTCCTGGCTTTAATCGTGGGCATTATCGTGACGGTAATCGGTTCTCTCTGGCCAGCCAGGTCAGCGGCGCTTACGCCTCCGGTAGAGGCGATGCGGCAGAATACTCAAACCCAAAAACCGGTATGGCCACGAGCCATAATTGGGACGCTGGTGCTGGCGCTCGCAGGGGGACTACTTGCGTGGGCATCCTCTGATAGCGGGAAAAACGGCCTGTGGCTCGGCATTGGTGCCGCCCTATTCTTGCTGGCCATGCTGATTTTGGTTACTCCTTTATCCGCAGCAATCATTAGGGGCTTAGCCGGACTGATTTGGTGGCTGCGTCCTCATGCCCGCTTGGCGATGCGCACCTTAACTGCCAACTTGAGGCAAACCGCTAACACTGCCGCTGCCCTGATGATTGGGGTTGCTCTGGTAGCCGTGGGAGCGACTTTGGCTGCCTCTACCAAGGCCTCTACCCAATCGGTAATAGATCAAAAGATAAACACCGATTTGGTGGTGAGCACGGAGCCAACAGTGGTTTCGCTTTCTCCCAGTCTTTTGAACAAAGCCGCCCGGGTATCTGGGGTAAAACAGGTAGACCTGATGACTGGAATCGGGCTTTTTCGGATTACAGTTCCGGGGAAAAAACCTGAGCAAACCATGATGCAAGTGACCTATCCGCAGTTTGACCGCTACATTAAGGTAACCCCCATTAGCGGTGCAACCGCAGACTATTTCTCGCATTCACCTGCAACTCCTAGAGCAATTGTTTCACGCGCCTGGGCTAAATCTAGAGGGCTCGCCCCCGGGGACAAGATCGAGATCAGCGGGATTCACGGGCAAGAAATAGTTACTATCGCCGCCACTATCGACACCGAATTAATATTCCTGGATGTAATGGTGCCCCGCTCCCTGGCCACCAAACTAGGTCCCGAAGCGGCCGACATTACCACCAGCGCCTCCATCGAACTTGAGGACGGGGCTGACCTGAATAAAGTACAACGCGAGGTGCAAAAAGTAGTTTCCAACAACCCCTTTATGGTGGTGCAAACGCATCAGGAAGCAGCAGATAGAGTGGCAGCTACCGTAGATCAGGTTTTGTCAGTCCTGTACGCACTACTAGCATTATCCCTGATAATCGCAGCTTTAGGAATTATGAACACGCTATCGCTTTCGGTGCAGCAGCGTTTTAGAGAACTAGGGCTAATCCGCACCGTGGGGCTTTCTTCCCTGGGGCTATCCCTGATGATTACCGTCGAGTCGGTGCTGATTACGCTGGCAGGTACCCTCCTGGGGATAGGTGGCGGAACCGCGCTGGCAACGTTTGTGTGTCGCTATCTATCCGACCGCGGGATCAGCATTATTGAGGTGCCCTGGGCTTCGCTAGGTTGGATTTGTCTGTTAGCGGTGCTGGTAGGAACTTTAGCAGCTCTACTGCCGGCACGCCGCGCCCGCAGGATGCCAATCCTGGAGGCGGTCTCCTCCGGGGATTAAACCTGAAGAGGCGACGGGAGCTGCTGCCTAACGCCGCTTAATGCCTTTAGATATACCGCTACCCAGAAACGCCGCCGGGTTAGTTAAACCAATCGTCATCAGTCGCGGACGGAATATGCTTACGCCAATCCTCGTAATCATCGCCGTTATCATCTTCGACATGATCACGTTGTTTAGCCTGCAGCTCCCGCTGCAACGCTTCATAGTCCGTCTCGGGACTGTAGTACTTTAACTTACGCGCTACTTTTGTCTGTTTAGCCTTTTGACGGCCGCGCCCCATGGCGTGACCCCCTCCACAATAATCACGGATACGTTAAACGCACCCTAAAACTTCTAAAATGTTCTGTATAAAAAGATACCCCATTACGGGCGCCATGACCATTTGAGCCGCCAGGTGAGGTTAATGACACCAGGTGGGAATGGCAATAGTCTTACTGTGTAAATAGCTGGGCTTTGGAGTTACTTTAGTATCCGGCGCACCAGCAGCGCTCCTAAAGCCAAGGCTCCCCCAGCAGCTAATGCCACCTTTCCCAGAGCCTCTGGTTTGCCGGTACTGGCCTGCTGCACGGTATCTTGAGCTTTATCCGCTAGGGCACGCGCCTTCTTTTGGGCATCGGATTTTGCCCGCTCTACATTAGCTTTCGGTGAAAAATAATCGGAAAGTTCCTCTACGGTGCCACTTAAGTCTGCCCGGGCAGCCTCGAGATCTGCCTTAATCTGACTTTCGCTACGTGCTGTCATCTTATTCCAAGCCTTTCTTTACTGCTGCGATACCTTCTTTTATACCTTCTTGAGGGTCTGGTTTTTCAGACATTCCTTTTTGTAAAGAAGCCTTGCCTACCAGCGCTAAAATCAGCAGCAACACCAAGAGGATACCGGCAACAATCAGTTTCGCCGCCCATACCGGCACTACCAGTGCCAGAGCCTCTGCCGCTGCCCCAAACAGGAACCCCAACATATAGAGGACGAGCACCCCAGCTACTACCAGGAGCGCAATTCCCAGCCCGGAACGCTTAGCCATATTTGCGGCCTTAACCTTAGCCAGTTCAATCTCACCCTTTACCAGTGCCTGCACCTGGTCAGATAGTTTCGAAACCAGATTTCCCAAATTAGGACGGGTAGATCCTGTTTTCTCCGCAGCCACAGCTGCCGGTTTGCTGGCACTTGCTTTATCGCTGGCATTTTCCCGCCCAGCTAGCTGCGGAGATACATAGCGCGGAGCAGCTTTGCTACCCGTATTTGCAGCACCACCAGCTGCTGCCTGGGGAGCAGTAGATCCCTGAGGCGATCCTCCATTTTGCGGCGAGTGGTAACCGGGAGTTGCCGGAACTCCCGGAGTCGCCCGATGTTCCGGCGGAGTTCCAGGTGCCGAATGATAGCCGGGAGTAGGCGGTACCTGCCGCTGTGAATCTGACATTTTCAAATCGCTCCTATCCATAGCTGAGAGCTGTTCCTTGTAGTAACCATATTCTAAGCTATAGACAGTTTCTATAGTTTCCCACAGTTTCCCCCTTAGCGAATCGGGCTTCTGCAATCCGCAACTAACCGCGCTCTAGCCTTTAGCTACGAGGAAAATACCGGCAAGTAGGCAGTTAAATCTGAGCCCACGCCCGTAGCGTTGATTTTCTTCCCATTCACGGCGTTTTCCCAGGTTAAGATGCCGGTGGCGAGGGCGAGCCAAGTATCCGTATTCATTTCCACCACCGCTGGCGGGGTTCCACGCCGATGCACGGTTCCCGCGCCAATCTGCACTGCCCCAAAAGGCGGCACCCTCACTTCTACCGCCTGCCCCGGATAACGCTGAGCTAACACTTGCAAGCTGTAACGAACTGCGGTGCCAGTGTCTGCCCGGCTGGCATTTCCCCTGCTCCAGACCGCTAATGTCGTCTGCCCATCCTCCGCAGATATTTTTCGCCCCAAATCGGCCTCCTAAGTTACTAACTCGCGGCACTTGCTGCACCCTGACTGGCTTTACTAACGCTTTTAACCCGCCACCCCTTAGGCTATAACCGATGCATAATCCTCAGCCAGACCGGCGCCAACGCTACCGCGCGCTTTACACCTTGCTTTCGGCGGCAGCCTTGACCTTGCTGGCAGTGTCGATGCTCAATGTATCCATCCCCTCCATGACCAAAGCACTGGGACTAAGCAGCAGCGATGTGCAATGGATAATGGCGGGCTACACCCTGATTTTTGGGATTGCCCTAATTCCGGCAGGCAGAATGGGAGACACGTGGGGGCACCGCCGCCTATTTGTAATCGGGGTAGCAGTGTTCGCCCTTTCTTCTTTAGGCGCAGGTCTAGCTACCACCCCGCTAATTCTAATTTTGATGCGTCTACTGGCCGGAATCGGTGCCGCCATCATCAGTCCCCAAGTATTAGGGCTGATCCAGATCCTTTTTCATGGGGAAGAACGCACCCGCGCCTACGGATCCTTCGGAATGATTATCGGGATTGCCACCGCCATCGGCCCCACGATGGGAGGAGTACTAATCGCGCTGCTAGGTACCGATCTCGGGTGGCGAGCCGCGTTCTTAATCAATATCCCCATCTGCCTAGTAATTATTTTTGTCACCTACCGCACTATTGCCCCTGACCCCGCCCGCACAGCTAGCGACACTCGCCTTGATTTGCCGGGAATCTTCTTGCTGGCGGCAGCCTTTTTGGCGGTAATGTATCCCTTTATTGATGCCACTATGCCTGGTGGAGGACTTGGAAATTGGCGCTGGCTGTTGCTGCCGGGTGGAGCCCTAGGTTTCCTAGGATTTTGGGCACTGGAGGACTTCCGCGAAAGACGCCAGATCCCGGTAATCATGCCCCGCTCTCTGCTCCTAGATCCTTCCTATATGGTGGGTACGATAGTACTGACTGTATTTTGCGCAGGCTGGACAGCACTATTTATTATTTACACCCTCTACCTGCAACAAGGATTAGGAATCAGCCCCCTGGTAGCTGGACTTTTACAGATCCCCTTAGCGCTAGGCTCCGCGATTGCTTCCGCTAGGTCTTCCCGCCTGACCCTAAAGTGGGGTCGCGGGATTTTAGTCATCGCCTGCGCCCTCGTTATCGTCTCGTTGAGTGTTACCGTGCTAATAACCCGGATTGCTTCCCCCGGGAGCATCCCCTATCTGTTAATAGTTTCCATGTTCTGTTCAGGTTTAGGATCGGGAATTTTCTTTTCTCCCGCGCAAGCACTCTCGCTGCTTTCGATACCACCGGGCAGAGCTGGTGCGGCCGGGGGAATTTCCCAAACTGCCCAACGGGTAGGAGGAGCTATTGGGTTGGCCGGCGCTACTTTAGCTTTTTACCTGCGGCTAGGTACCATCACTGCCCCTGCCGGCAGTGAGCCTGCTCGAGCCGCCTACACCGAGGCATTTAGCTACGGAATGTCCGCGGTAGTAGCTTTCATCATCATCGCTTTCCTATTTGCACTGACTGATGCCCTGAAACGCCGGGAAAATCCGTTAAAGTTTGAAGTGAATTCGCCAAAGAAAGAGAATGAATAAATGATGGCTTTGGTAATTGGCATCTGCTACCTCCTGCTCGCAGCCTACCTGGGGGTGGGACTGATTTTATTTCATCGTCGCCACCTGCCCCGCGCCTCCCGCTGGGGGATCGTGAATGCCGCCACCATCGCCAGCGATAATGCCTGGATCCAGGCTCACCGGGCGGCAGCTCCCCTACTGGGGGCTACCGCGGTACTGTGCGTGATTAACGGGTTTGCTATCGCTGCCCTCACCGGAGAACATAAGCTGTCTGTGCAGCTTATTTGCAGCTTAGGTACCGTGATCTTTACCGGTATCGTTTACTGGTCGGCGCGCCGGGTCGCCACCGTACACGCCAAGAAAGCTAGCTAAAACCTAGCTTCTAAGAACGAGCCAGAAACTCTACCTCTACCTCGCAAGGAGCTCCTAACGGCAGGGCGGCCACCCCAACTGCGGAGCGAATATGGGGTTGGTCAAAAAGCTTCCCGAAAGTATCGGAGGCACCGTTGGCTACACTCGCCTGACCGGTAAAAGTGGGAGCCGAGGCGACAAAAACGGTCACTTTAAGTACCCGTTCTAGCTGGTCTACCCCACCGGCAACCTCCGCGCCAGCTGCCAGGGCATTAAGGGCGCAAACCTGAGCTGCCCGATAAGCATCTTGAGGACTAACTTCTGCCCCCACCAAGCCAGTTGCCACCAGTTCTCCGTCCACTACCGGAATCTGCCCGGAGGTGCGCACCAGTAATCCGCCCTCGCCCGCAAGGGCAATTGCGGGGGTATAGGCCGCCACCGGAGTCGCTACCGGGGGCAAAAGCATTCCAGCCTCGGTTAAACGGTGAGAAACGTTCGACATTTTATTCACCGCGAGGACGTTTTAGATAGGCGACTGGGTTTTCCCAACCATTGGGGCCGGCAATTACACTAACCAGTTCCCAGCCGTCTTCTCCCCAGTTATCAAGAATCGCTTTCGTATTGTGCGACAGTAACGGAATCGTCGCATATTCCCATTTAGTCATAGGTCAAGTCTAATGGCAGCCAGGCGCTTAACGCACCCGCGCTAAAACATTGGGGGTGGTTGGTTGGCGGAGCTCGGCAGCCAGTTCGTCATGAGACTCGTTCAGCCATTGCCACCAGTCGGTTACGTCCTCGTAGTGACGCAGCATCGCGCGGCGCTCCCTTTCAGTGAGGCCGCCCCACACCCCGTAGTTAGCTTCTGATTGTAAGGCATCGGCTAGGCATTCAAGACGTACTGGACACGCGAAACAGCGACTGCGAACTTGTCTTTGCGCCGCTCCTTGTACAAATAGAGCATCCGGTTCCTGACCAGCACACAGAGCCCGTGCAGCCCATGTCTCATCCTGGCTAAAACTCATTATTCACTCCTTGAGCTCTCGCGGCGACATTGCCTATATATGTGACCGTACCTACATTTTGCTAAAAACACAAAACGAAAACCAGAGAAAAATTTTACCTAAAATAATAGATAGTTATTGCCCACAATCTGCTCCCAACTGCCAGCGAAGGTGCCCAATAGGCCGGAAGACAAGTAGGCTAGGAATATGCATAAAGGCACCGCTCGTTATCTGCCCCGTCAGCAGCTTCGTCGCACCCTAGCGGCACTGGCGGCTTTAATCGCACTGGCTGCAGTGCTCCTAGCCGGTCTATCCCTGCCTGTCGTGGGAGTAACGGGGCTAGCGGCTCGCGCCGGAATGAGCGCCCTCACCGAAATACCCAGCGAATTCAAACCCACTCAGCCATCTCAGCAATCGGTGATTTACTCTCGCGATGGCAAAGCAATCGCCCGTTTCTATGCCGAGAACCGTATCGTGGTCAAGCTCAAAGACATGTCCCCCTGGGTTCAAAAAGGAACCATGGCTATCGAGGATCACCGTTTTTATCAGCATCGCGGGGTAGACCTTGAGGGTATTGCCCGCGCTATCGCTAACAACTTAGCTGGTAGGGATACCCAGGGGGCTTCCACCCTGACTCAGCAATTGGTAAAGAATACCTTGATTGACAAGGGTCTGCGCGCCGGTGATATGAACGAGGTTCGCAAAGCCCGCGAACAGAGCATCTCCCGTAAACTGCGGGAAGCCAAGGACGCCCTCGCTATCGAAAAAAAGCTTTCTAAAGACCAAATCTTAGAGGGGTACTTAAATATCGCCCCCTATGGAACTTCGGTTTACGGGGTAGAATCGGCCAGCCGATACTATTTTTCGAAAAGCGCGAAAGACCTGACGCTTAGCGAAGGTGCCCTGCTGTCGGGCATTACCCAATCCCCCGCAAAATACGATCCCACTGTCCACCCAGATTATAGCCAAAATCGTCGTGACCAGGTTTTAAAAGCGATGCTGCGCGAACAAATGATCTCCTACGATCAATATAAAGAGGCTAAAGCGGTACCGGTTCCTGAATTATTGAAGGTTTCTCCTGGTCAGCAGGGATGTGCAGCCGCGGGGAAGGCCTCTTTCTTTTGCGCCTATGCAGTCAACGAAATTTACAATAATCCTGCTTTCGGCAAGTCCCTTAATGACCGGCGACGCCTGTTGCTACGCGGCGGTCTAAAAATCTACACCACCATGGATTCCAATATGCAAAATGCGGCAACCGATACCGCTTTTAACCGCATCCCTGAGGCCGATGGTTCCGGACTGTCCATCGCGATTACTTCTATCGAACCGGGAACGGGAAAAATTCGAGCTATCGCCCAAAACACTCCTTACGGTAATCCCGCGAAGGAGCATCCGCGGGCAACCCAGAGCTCATTCGGGGTTGATAAGGCGCACGGTGGGGGCGCGGGCTTCCAGCCGGGCTCATCATATAAACCGGTAACTTTGGCTACCTGGTTTGATAATGGTTACTCGGCCTATTCGGTTGTGGGAGGGCGCACCGACTATTCCCCGCGCGATTGGAAAGTTTCTGGTAACTGCCCGGTACATGCTGGTCCCTGGCCGCTAAAGAACGCTACCGGGGGTAACAACTATGCCACTTCGGTTTTAGAAGGTACCCAAAAATCTTTAAACACCACCTATGCCGGGATGGCTACCAACCTCGATCTTTGTGATATCTACAAGATGGGCGAGAATCTAGGTGCAGTCAGCGGTGATCCTGATCTAAAACAGGATTTAGGTCCATCCTTTATTATTGGCGCCGGTTCCGTGACCCCCCTAAACATGGCAAACGCGTTTGGCACTATTGCTTCGGGAGGTACGCTCTGCTCCCCGGTTGCCCTGGAAAAAGTGGTGGATGCCGACGGTAAATCTTTCAAAGTTCCTTCGGGAAACTGTAAACGTACCGTTGAAGAAAGCGTGGCTAATAAAACTGCTCAGGTGCTGGTATCTACCGCTAATAGTTATGGAGGCCGGGTCAATATTGGCCGCCAAGTAATGGCAAAAACCGGTACCACTACCGGCCCGAAAGCTGCCTGGACCGTGGGGGCAACCCCGAATCTGGCGACCGCGGTTTGGGTCGGCTACTCCCAGGGAGGGCCACGCAACCTGACCAGAATAAGAATTAACGGTGCTTACTATGGGATCGTTTGGGGTAACACTGTTCCCGCCATGGCATTTAAGGAATACATGTCAGCAGCAGTACAAAACCTGCCCGCCACGAGTTTCCCGGCCGCCAATATTGGAGAGGGTAAAACCATTTCCCAAGGCCGAGCGCGACCTAAGCGCACCCAACCCAGCGAAGAGCCCTCGCCCTCGCAATCGCCTACTGCTACCACCACCCAGATCACTCAAACTTTTTATTATGAGGAAGATTAGCTTTTGAGGCGCCACCACACCCGGTTATCTTTAGCTGCAGGCGCGATAGCGTACCCATTTTTTGAGGCTCGATCACCGCGCCTGCGCCGCTACCAGTTAAGGACGAACCCAGGGCAGGTAGCGTCCCTAGTTTTGGAAGATTCTGCCCCTAACTGTGCTATCCGCATAGATAGACGCGAGGAAAACCGAAGAGCAGCCAGCAATTCGCCTAATATTTCATCAGCCAGTTTGCGCTGGCAACTGCGGATATTACACCTATCAGACCTGCATCTTTGGTCGGGAACTAGCTGGCTTGCCGACTGGGTGGCCTCACTGGCGGAATTTCAGGATATAGATTTTGTGGTGCTAACCGGAGACAATTTTGCGGATGCTTCCGGATTAAGGATGCTCTCCCGAGCTCTCAACCCTTTGCTAAAGCTACCGGGCGCGTTTGTATTTGGTTCCAACGATTACTATTCGGGCATCCCCAAAGTTCCGTTGCACTATTTTCTGCCGAATAAGAAACCCAAGTTACGTACCGTTCCCGACCTGCCGACCGAAGATTTTCGCGACTTCTTAACCGCTAGAGGCTGGAGCGATCTTAATAATCAGGTAGCTACCTGCACTCTGACTTCCCCTGCTCGGCAAGGACACAGCGCAAAAAAACTAACCGTGGCGCTGACGGGTACCGACGATCCCCATATTGGACGTGACCAGGCGGTGCAGGTCCCGGATACCTGGGGGAAAGCAGATTTACGGCTCGCCCTCACCCATGCCCCCTATGCGCGCGTCCTCGACCAATATGTAGCTTGCCGAGCCGACCTGGTGCTGGCCGGACATACCCACGGAGGTCAGGTGTGTCTACCGGGATTTGGGGCTCTAGTAAACAACACCGATCTGCCGCTGAGTTACTCGGGCGGGATGCATTTATGGCATATAGGCACGGTAGCTAATCCGGCTCCTCGGGTACACAAAGGGACAACCTACCCCCTCCCAAACCTCAACAAGCTTTCCGGGCAGGCCGGAATCTCTGATTGGAGGCCGGGCGGGAAAACCTGGGTACATATTTCGCGAGGACTAGGCACCTCCAAATTCACACCAGTGCGTCTTGCTTGCCCACCCGAGGCGGCAATCATTAGCATTACTGGCTACGCCTAAAGAAAAAGCCAGCTCACGGCGGAATACTAGAAAAGCGGGTCAGGTTTTGGTTTTGCATCCTCCTAGCTTGCAAAAATAGCGGGAAAGAACCATCTCCTTAAAATATGTGACCTACACGCCCTCTTTAGCAGGTAAAGCCGATTTACGGTAGAATAGGATCCGGAAAAATTGTATTTGGGAGCCTATAAGTTATGACATTTGAAATCGGCCAGACCGTTGTTTATCCCCACCATGGCGCGGCGGTGATCGAAAATATCACTACTCGTAAACTCAAGGGAGAAGACACCACCTACCTAATGCTGCGGGTTACCAATGGCGATATGACTATCCAAGTGCCGGCGGCAAATGTGGATATGGTTGGGGTTCGCGACGTGGTCGATGAAGAAGGCCTAAAAGAAGTACTAGCGGTGCTGCAAGAGGCCCATATTGAAGAACCCTCTAACTGGTCACGCCGCTATAAGGCTAATGGCGAAAAAATAGCCACCGGAGACATCTTAAAAGTTTCCGAAGTGGTACGGGATTTAACCTTCCGCGATAACGAACGCGGACTGTCGGCCGGTGAAAAACGGATGCTGGCTAAAGCGCGGGCAATTCTGATTTCTGAACTTGCTTTAGCGAAAAACGAAGACGAAGAGGCGGCCTCGGATCGTCTCGATAAAATCATGGAAGAAGCCCAGGTAGAATACAACCGGGTTAACGATAAATAGAGGTAAAAGGACTGGTTATGGGGCGCAGCGTTTACTGCGTCGTGACTGCCGCTGGTTCCGGATCTCGTCTCGGCAATCCCGGACCAAAAGCGCTAGTAAAATTGGCTGGTCAGACTTTATTGCACCATGCCCTGCGCTCCCTAGAACCGTTGGATGACTTGGCCGGGGTAGTAATTACCGCTCCCGGCGATCACCTAGATGCTTTCAGCGCGATTGCCCGTACCGCCTCCCTGTCCTACCCTTGGAAAGTTGTAGCCGGGGGCACAAACCGGCAAATCTCCGTCTACCAGGGTCTGCAAGGGCTATTAACTTTCGAAACTGGCGAGGGGATAGTCCCCGCCAAAGACCCGGAAGCTATCGTCCTGATTCATGATGCGGCTCGGGCACTCACTCCTCGCGCGCAGTTTCAACGCGTTTGTTCAGCGGTCGCCTCTGGCTGCCCGGCGGTAGTACCCGCCACCGCTTTGGTTGACACCGTGCGGGAAATCGCCGGTGAATCATTTTGCCGGGCGGGGGTAGAGATTACTCCCTCAGGAGCTACCCCCGATCGTTCCCGACTGCGCTGCGTACAAACCCCCCAAGGTTTTGCCGGGGATGTTATTTTTGCGGCTCACGAACAGGCGCGAAAGGAAAGCATTTCCGAGGACGGGGCTCTAGATGATGCTCTACTTGCAGCTAAACTCGGTTACCAGCAATACTTTGTGGCAGGATCAATGCGAGCTTTGAAAATCACGTACCCCTTGGATCTAAAACTAGCCACCTGGCTGGTGGAGAATCCCGAGCAAGAATAAGGGCAGGAACTTATGGCTGAAACCAGTGATCAACAGCAACATCTGGCAGGCGAGAACCATGACCGCACCAAAGGTAAAATTTTAGCCTGGTCGTTGTGGGATTGGGGCTCTGCGGCCTTCAACGCGGTGGCCACCACCTTTGTTTTCACCGTGTACCTAACTACCGAAGATTTATTTGCCCCCGGCAATCGGGCTACTACTGACTTGTCGATTGGGCTAGCTTTCGCCGGATTGGTGATCGCTCTGGTGGCACCGGTTTCCGGGCAGCGTGCTGACCATAAGGGGCGCGGCACCCGGATGTTGGCACTGTTTTCTACCCTAGTAACCATCTGCATGGCGCTAATGTTCGCGGTCTACCCCACTTCTCCCCTCGGAAAAACCGGGGCGCTGTGGCTAGGGGTGGCGCTGCTTTCTTTTGGAAATATCTTTTTCGAGTTCGCCTCCGTGAACTATAATGCCATGTTGTCGCGGGTTTCCACGAAAGAAAACATGGGAAAAGTATCCGGTATCGGTTGGGGTATGGGATATCTGGGCGGCATTATTTTACTGGGGGTGCTCTATGTTGGTTTCATCTCCCCCGAAGTGGGCTGGTTCGGGGTAACCGGTGAAAACTTCCTAAATATCCGGATCGCCATGGTGTTCGCTACCATCTGGTTTGCGGTGTTTTCGATTCCGGTGATTGTGGCGCTTCCAGGACGGCGGCGAGGAGCGGATGGAAAACTCCATCCCGTGACTATGGCAGGGGTCGATTCGCAAGACCAAGAACCTATTGGGGGTTTGGCAGGAGTTAAAGCCGCCTATATCGAGCTGTGGGAAACCATTAAACGTCTAGCAAAAACCGCCCCCGAAATTTTGCGTTTCCTAATTGCGTCTGCAATTTTCCGAGACGGCCTCGCCGGGGTATTCACCTACGGAGCTATCCTGGCCTCTACCGTTTTCGGTCTAGACGGCGGGCAAGTAATGATTTTCGCGATTGTCGCTAACGTGGTGGCGGGAATCGCCACTATCGCCTGCGGGGTCGCTGATGACTTTTTTGGTCCGAAAAAAGTAATGGTTTTTTCTCTTGTCTGTATGACCTGCTTGGGGCTGACCCTCTTTTTTGCCCACAACGGTGGCGCCAAGATCTTCTGGTCTTTTGGGTTGTTGCTGTGTATTTTCGTCGGTCCCGTCCAGTCAGCCTCGCGTTCCTTCCTGGCGCGGATTATTCCTAAGGGGCGCGAAGGAGAACTTTTTGGGCTTTACGCCACCACTGGAAGAGCAGTTTCTTTCATGTCCCCCACTTTGTTTGCCCTGTTTGTGTGGATTGGAAAACTTTTCGTGCCGGCAGGGGCTAGCTCCCAGCATTTCGGAGTCTTAGGGATCACCCTGCTGCTGGGAACCGGGCTCGCATTGCTGATACCCCTTAAAGCTCCGGAGCATCGTTAATTTTTCCTCCTTTCATTTTTCTTATTCTCAAAGCGCGGTAACGAGCGTAAGTAACTAGCTTCTAGCGTTGCTTTAAAAAACGGTAGCGCCTGGAAGTGGTACGTGACACAATGAGGGCATGAAAAAAATAATTAATTCTGCCGACAATGTAGTCGCAGATTCGCTAAAAGGTTTAGAACTAGCTCACTTGGATACCCTGCGTATCGATCATGAAAACAAAGTGGTTTACACTCGCCGCGGCGCCGTTAAAGGCAAAGTAGGTTTGATTTCGGGCGGAGGCAGCGGACATGAGCCGCTGCATTCCGGTTTCGTAGGCCCCGGTATGCTGGATGCCGCCTGCTGCGGAGAGGTCTTTACTTCCCCAGTACCCGACCAGATGATGGCCGCCACCAGTGAAGTAGATGGGGGTGCCGGCGTCCTCCATATCGTCAAAAACTATACCGGCGATGTGATGAATTTCGAGATGGCCGCGGAAATGGCAAACGCCGAAACCGGGGTAGATGTGCGTTCAGTGGTCGTAAATGATGACGTGGCGGTGCAAGACTCGCTCTACACTGCGGGACGTCGCGGGGTGGGTGCCACCGTTTTCGTAGAAAAACTGGCTGGAGCCGCTGCGGAAGCTAAAGCCAGTTTGGACGAGGTAGAACGCATCGCCAAGGAAGTAAATGAACGTTCCCGCTCCTACGGGATTGCCCTCACTTCTTGTACGGTTCCCTCTGCTGGTAAACCCACGTTCGACCTCGGAGAGGACGAAATCGAGGTAGGTATCGGTATTCACGGGGAGCCCGGACGGGAACGCCGCCCCTTAGTTACTGCCGATGAGCTCGCTGCGGAACTGGTGGAACCGATTTTGGCAGACCTAGATTTTAGTGGGGAACCGGTATTTGCGATGCTCAACGGCATGGGTGCCACCCCGATGATTGAGCTCTACCTGGCGTACGGCGAGGTAGCCCGGATACTTGAAGCTAAAGGGATTAAAGTAGCTCGTTGCCTGGTAGGTAACTACATTACTTCCCTAGATATGGCGGGCTGTTCCCTGACTCTAACCCAGGGCAGCGACGAGCTCCTCAAACTCTGGGATGCTCCCGTGAACACTACCGGTTTGCGTTGGGGGTGCTAATAGTGGCAGAAACCCAAGACTTTTTCGCCTGGCTCACCGCCTACAAAGAGTTAATCGTCGAGAACGCCGACTACCTGACTGATCTCGATAGACGCATCGGAGACGCCGATCATGGTGCCAATATGGCGCGCGGCATGACCGCGGTAGCCGAGCTGGATCCCACCAGTTTTGCTGATGCCGGCGCCCTGCTAAAGAAAGCCGGCATGACCCTGGTTTCTAAAGTGGGGGGCGCTTCTGGGCCGCTGTACGGCACTTTCTTCATGCGCATGGGGGCAGCGTTAACCCCTGATGCGGACACTGAGGCCATTGGGAAGGCGCTGCGAGCCGGAGCCGATGGGGTAAAGATGCGAGGCAAAGCCGAACTGGGTGATAAAACCATGCTTGACTGTCTCTATCCGGCTCTGGATGCTTTTGACGAGGCCGCGGCCGGAGGGCTTCAGGCCGCATTGGCGGCAGCCAGCGAACGCGCTGATAAGGCTGCCAGTGAAACCGAACCGATGATCGCAAAGAAAGGTCGCGCCTCTTATCTAGGGGAACGCTCTCAGGGCACCCCTGATCCCGGCGCTACTTCCTCTGCTTTACTGTTCAAAGCGGCCGCCGCTGCTTTGGCATAACACCGGTTATAAGGAGTAGGCATGATCTCCCTGGTAGTGGTGTCTCATTCACTGCCTTTAGCTACTGCCGCTAAAGAACTCGCGATGCAAATGACCGTCGCCGGCAGCGCCCCCAAAGTGTTGGTGGCAGCGGGAATTAGCGATGGCGAGCAGGTAGAGCTAGGTACCGATGCTCAGCAAATCAGCGAAGCTATCGAGGCTGCTGATAACCCCGATGGAGTGCTGATTTTGGTAGATTTGGGCTCCGCGCTGCTCAGTTCGCAAATGGCATTGGAGTTCCTTGACCCTGAACTGGCTGACCGTTGCCTAATATCTTCCGCCCCCCTGGTGGAAGGACTGGTTGCGGCGGTAGTGAGCGCCGCCGGGGGCGCTAGCTTGCAAGAGGTAGCCACCCAAGCACAAGCAGCCTTGGCGGGCAAGATCGACCAGCTCAGTGACACCCAGGAGCCTCTCCCCGAGGGCGAGGGGGAGTTTAGCGATAATGCTGCCGAGGCGGCCTCGGGAGAGGAATCATTTTCCGCCCCCGAGGCCGCGACCCTGGCTTTAGAAATTATTGATCCGCACGGGATGCATGCCCGCCCTGCCGCTGCCCTCGCCGGCGCTATTGGAGCGAGAAAAATTCCGGTTTTTGCCCGCAACGCCGGGACTTTCCGCATAGTAAACGCCGCTTCCCTCACCCAGGTGAGTTCTTTAGGAATTGGCAAAGGTGACACTTTAGAGCTAGGTACTCTAGATCCGCAGGCAACAGAGGTTTTTGCTGCTATCCGGCAAGCCTTGACCCAAACTGATCCTCCTGCGATTGCAGGCGGATCCGCGGAAACAGAGGGCAGTTCGGTTAACGCGATTGCCGTTCAACTTGCTAAGGAAGTTCCTACTCCTACCGACCCGGCGCGTAACGGCGACCAGATAGTTATCGGATACGCGCTGGTGCTGGAGGGGCACGAGGACGCCGAGTTTTATCGGGTCAGTCCCAATGAGGGGCAGGCGTTAGAAGAAGCCCGCAAAGCCGTTAGAGCCTACCTGAGGTCTTTGGGTTCGGATTCAATTATCCAAATGCAGATCGCGCTGGTGGATGATCCCGAACTGCGAGCTGAAATCGCCGATGAAATTGCGGGGGGAACCAATGCTTTTGCCGCAGTAGACAATGCCTATAGCGCAGCTGCTGCCAAGATGGAAAAGCTGGATGATCCTTATTTGGCGGAGCGGGCTACCGATTTACTTGCGGTATCTCGCCTGTTAAAAAAGGCGTTGATCGGTGGCGAGCTCGATAATCTAGAGGAACTGATTAAGAAGCATTCCACTCCGGCAGTGTTGGTAGTTGAAGAACTTGATGCCCCGCTAGCCGCCAGTTTGCCTCCAGAAATAGAAGGGGTAGTTACCCGCAGTGGCGGCACTACCGGTCATGGTGCGATTGTGGCAGCCTCGCGGGGAATCCCCGTTTATGCCGGTCTGAAATGGGGGGTTCATGACGGGGACACCATTGTTTTCGATCCACGCACAAAACATTTAGAAGTTAACCCCAAGGCTAGGGTCTTTGCTCATTGGATTGAACTAGCCCGCGAGCGAGTTGCTACCGCCACCAAAGCCTTAGAGCAGCTAGAGAACCCGGCGATTACCGCCAATGGTAAACAGATCCCTATCCAGGTGAATGTTTCCGGGCCTACCGGCGCAGTTAAAGGTGCCGAAGGCTGCGGTCTGGTGCGAACCGAAACCCTATTTGCGGGCTACCAGGGAGCTCCATCCCGTCTGCAGCAGGCAGAAGTGTACGCCGAGCTAGCGCGTAACCTGGGGCAAACCACGATTCGCCTGTGGGATATTGGAGCAGATAAGCCCTTGCCTTTTGCCAAGCAGCCTCCGGAAAATAATCCTTTCTTAGGGGTTAGAGGGGTTCGCTTACTACGTAAGTTCCCGCATCTGTTACGCGACCAATTAGGGGCAGTTCTCGACGCTAACCAAACTTTAGAATCCGAAGGTCTAGGTAAACTTTTGCGAGTGATGATTCCTATGGTCAATCACGTGCATCAAGTGGATTGGGTACGTTCCCTCCTAGAAGAAATCACCGCCGATACTTACGGGATCGAAGAAGCTGCGCGGCCAGCCCAAATACCTTTGCCTCTGGGAATTATGGTGGAAACACCCTCTGCTGCTTTGCGCATGGATGAGTTTTGTGGGGCCGTGGATTTTATCTCCATAGGCACGAATGATCTGTGTCAATATGTTGCCGCCGCGGATCGGGGAAACTCTCAGGTAGCCGACCTAGCCGATGAAGTGCGGGAAACAGTGGTGGAAATGGTTCGCCAGATCGTTCAAGTCTGCCATGACGCCGCCGCTCCCATTGAAGTTTGCGTATGCGGGGATATGGCTTCTGATCCGGCTTGGGCAGGCAAGTTAGTTGCGGCCGGAGTGGATTCGCTATCGGTGCGCGCCGGAATGATCGCCATGATTAAACAAACCATCCGCCAGCTGTAACCTCATATTTCCATCTCCCGGCTCTGCCACCGGCTATAGCGTGGCGAAAATAACCGTTCTACCTGGTCGAAAAGTTTGGAAAGCGGGGCGAAGGCTAGATAGACTGACACGGTGCCTAAGGCATTTTGCCGCTATAGCTCAGTTGGTAGAGCAACGCTCTCGTAAAGCGTAGGTCATCGGTTCAAGTCCGATTAGCGGCTCTGCTAGTTTCCTTAGCTAATTCTGTTTTCCCGCCCTCTTACCGGGATTCTTTCAAAGCCCGCACTCGCTGAAGGTGCTGCCAGTTTGCTTTTCGCCCTGGAAAAAAACGCTTACTAGCTGATTATCAAATAGTTAGGATAGGGCGCAGGAGGTAGCAGTTGGTTAGTAGTATCGATAATTCTCAGAACCTCGAACTGACAATCGGGGGCATGAGTTGCGCGGCCTGTGCGGCGCATATTGAAAAAGCCCTCAATAACATGCCGGGAGTAAGCGCGTCCGTTAACTATGCGACTGAGAAAGCCACTATTTCCCAAAGTGGTGATTTTGGCGCGAAAGATTTTATAAAAACCGTGGAAAACGCCGGTTATAGCGCATTTACGGACGGGGATTTTGGGCGCGAGGACGGGCAAGAACGCCCGAAGACCAGCTCGCAGGAACTGGCAGGGCTGCGGCGGCGCCTGATTATTTGCGCCCTCCTGGCGGTTCCGGTCATCACTTTGGCAATGATTCCGCCTTTGCAGTTCCCCTATTGGCAATGGGTGTCCCTGCTTCTGACGATTCCGGTGGTGCTGTGGGGAGCTTACCCCTTCCACCACGCGGCCTTCGTAAATGCCCGCCGCGCCACCACCACTATGGATACCCTGATTTCTTTGGGTACTTTAGCTGCTTTTATTTGGTCTTTATATGCCCTGTTCTTTGGGGATGCTGGCCGGGTGGGAATGACCCATGATTTCCAGCTACTTGCCCGACCCGGGGATGCCGCCAGCCACATCTATCTGGAAGTTTGTTCTGGGGTAACGGTTTTTATTCTAGGCGGACGCTATTTTGAGAAACGCGCCAAAGTGCGGGCCGGGGACGCGCTGCGCTCCCTCGCCGAAATGGGGGTGAAGGAGGTAACCGCGCTGCGAGCCGGCCAGGAAGTAAAGATCCCGATCAAAGAACTTGGCGAGGGTGAAGAATTTATTTCTCTTCCGGGCGAAAAAATCGCTACCGATGGAGTGGTAGTCTCCGGGGTCAGCGCCGTCGATAATTCCTTACTAACTGGGGAATCAGTCCCGGTAGAGGTAGGAGTAGGTGACCAGGTTACCGGCGCGACCATCAACACCTATGGCCGCCTGGTAGTTCGCGCCACCCGGGTGGGCTCTAAAACGCAACTGGCTCAAATTACCCGCCTAGTGGAGCAAGCACAGGCCGGTAAAGCCCCGATTCAACGCCTGGCAGATCGGATTTCCGCAGTTTTCGTGCCGATAGTGATGGCGATTTCGCTGCTTACTTTGCTGATCTGGTTAATAATTGGAACCCCGGTTACTGCCTTTACCTGCGCGGTGGCGGTGTTAATTATTGCTTGCCCCTGTGCCTTGGGGCTGGCTACGCCTACGGCGCTACTGGTGGGAACCGGTCGCGGGGCTTCGCTGGGGATTTTAATTAAGGGCGCGGAGATACTGGAATCTACCCGACAAGTAGATACAGTTATCCTCGACAAAACCGGCACTGTTACCAGTGGAAATATGGAACTGGTAAACATCTTTCCTCCCGATGATCTGGGGGTATTGCAGGCGGCCGCTACCCTGGAAAGCGGCAGTGAACATCCCATCGCCGGGGCGATTACCCGGGCAGCAACCGCTAAAGGAATCGAGCTCACCAGCGATAAGGTACCAGCAGATTTCCAAAGCTACCCCGGAGGCGGGGTGCGCGGCACTATTGCAGGGCAGGCGGTACTGGCGGGGAACCGCAAGTTTATTAGCGAGCAAGGTGCCGTAATTTCTTCCGCTTTCGAGGACGTAATCACGGAACACACTAGCCGCGGCGAAACTATGGTACTGGTAGCCCTCGATGGCCAGGTGAAAGGACTTCTAGGGATTGCCGACCAGGTAAAAGAAACCAGTGCCCAGGCAATCGCACGCTTCAAAGAGTTAGGGCTAACCCCGGTGTTGCTGACTGGAGACACCGAAAATGTGGCGCGCCAAGTAGGTAAACAAATTGGAATTGAAGAGGTAATCGCAGAAGTAAAACCCCAGGATAAAGTGGTGGCAGTTTTCCGCAAACAGGGACGGGGAGCCACCGTAGCCATGGTTGGTGATGGGGTTAATGATGCGGCCGCCCTTACGCAAGCAGACCTGGGGATCGCGATGGGCTCCGGCACCGATGTGGCGATTGAAGCCGCTGATATTACTTTGATGCGCCCGGATCTATTGGCCGCGGTAGATGCGATTCGGCTTTCGCGCCGCACCCTAAAAATCATTAAAGGGAATCTGTTTTGGGCATTCGCTTACAATGTTGCCGCCATACCGCTGGCAGCCTTGGGATTACTTAACCCCATGCTGGCGGGAGCCGCTATGGCTTGCTCGTCGGCCTTCGTGGTGGGAAATAGCCTGCGGTTACGGTCTTTTCAGCCAGTATAAGCCAAATAGTCTCCCGCTTGATCCGTGCCGGGGCGAGCATTGCCTACGGGGCACCCTACTGGACGGGGCACTCCCCGTCTTGCCACATCCACTGCGGCCCATCGTTATGGTACTGAGGACGATGCAGAATCCCCGACTCGTACTCGATCATCAAATCTGGATCGTTTGCCCAAGCCTGGCCCTCAACTACCAGGCTCCAGCCATGGGGATAGGGGCTTTGCCAAATCAAAGTAACATTTGGGTTGGCAGCTCCGTTACGTAAGGCCGAGTCGCGAGCATTGCGGATTCTCAGTCGCCCGTCCTCTAAGATCGGATCTACAGTATGGACTTTTACGTGGGCACCGTAAGGCAAGGTAATCAATGAAGCCGAGTTAAAACAGGCCATAGCCTCCGGTAATCTGTACAGGGGCACCGGGATAGTCATCTATTTTCCTCTCTAAACTACTGGCGATGGCGTCAACTTTGACCCTAGTTAACGAGTCGCCCGATCTGCGAGCGTTATTGTCTACTGTGCTAACAATAGCGGCTCAAAATCCTGTCTATACTTGCAGTTTACCGGAAAACCCCGCTCGACAATAGGAAACGTTAAAGCCCGAGCGCGATTTTTCCCGCTTTAGCCGTCGTTAATCCGCCAATAGTCCTGGTAGCGGTCGAAATGGTCAAAGGCGTCATGGATGATGGCGCTGCGCGAATACCCCATCACGTCATAATCTTGATCATTATCAGGCAAATGTACTTCCAGGCGAGTAGATCGCGGGCTACTGGGGGCAGAACCCGCGTAGATAGTATTCGCGGTATCTACCGCCAAAATCCGGTAAACAAACTGGTCAGCACCTTTGAAAGCGGTTAATTTTAGGCGGTCATAGATGCGGGCTTGTAGATCTACTTGCTCGAGGGGATCATTATCTCCCCGGACGACCTCGGCGGGGATCCCCTGTTTATTTAGTTCTGCGGCAAAGGCCCGCAACGCCGGTTCCGCCACATTATCCAGGTAGGCTTGAGCCTCGAGAGGGGTTACTTGCCCGAAAGTTTTCGAGAGGCGCTCGCGCCAGTTAGTTTCTAGCCGCCCGGCAATAGACCCGGTTCCCGCCAAAATATTGCGAGCAGAGTGCGCCCGTAACTGCCGGGCACGCCGATCTTGTTTTAAGGCTCTGGCCAGGCCAATCATCACTAAGATCATTACTAGCGAGAACGGCAATCCCATAATGATGGTGGCGTTTTGTAGCGCCGGGATACCCCCTACTATCAACATCCCGATAGTTAACAGCCCGGTTACCCCCGCCCAAAAAATTCGTAGCCAACCGGGAGCATCGGAACGTACCGTCGGGAGGAATGAGGACAGGTTCGCCATAATGAGGGCGCCCGAGTCCGCGGAGGTTACGTAAAACAGCAGACCTACAAAGGTGGCTAGCCCCATAATGAATACCGCCGCCGGACACTGTTGTAAAAGCAGATAAAAACCCATTTCGGGGGCTTTGAGGGTAGTCTCGGCAAAAGATTTATCTCCGCTGCGAATCAGGTCGATGGCGGCGTTACCGAAAATAGCTACCCACATGAGGACGTAGGAGAAGGGAATCAGCATGGTGCCTACTACGAATTCTCGCAGGGTGCGTCCTCTAGAAATCCGAGCTAGGAACATTCCCACAAAGGACGCCCAGGCCACCCACCACGCCCAGAAAAACAGCGTCCACGCCGACATCCAGGCACTTACGTCTGAATAGGCAAAGGTTTCGAGGGCGCGGCGCGGGAATGACCATACAAAGTCCCCGATATTCATCACAATAGCGTTAAGCAAAAAATCTGTTCTTCCAGTGATGAAAACCCAGGATGCTAGAAACAGCGCTAATACCACGTTGAGTTGGCTAAGGAAACGGATTCCTTTATGGATTCCGGTAGTTGCAGAGACGGTAGCCATGGCTACCGCAAGGATCACCAGTCCCACCTGCGCGGGAATCCCCTGCTCAATCCCGAACAGGATTTCCAGCCCCACATTAAGCTGCACCACCCCGATTCCCAGGGTGGTGGCCACCCCAAAGATAGTGCCTAGGATGGCGGCTCCGTCAACGGTATGTCCCAGCGGGCCGTTGAGTTTGTCTCCAAAAATCGGGTAGAGGGCGGAGCGTACCGAGAGTGGTTTTTTCCGACGATAGGCGAAATACCCCAGAGCCATCCCCATCAGGGCATACATCCCCCAACCGGTAATCCCGTAGTGGAAAAGCGTCCAAACCGTGGCTTCCCGGGCAGCCTGGATAGTTTCCCCTTTTCCCACCGGAGGCTGCAGATACTGGCTGACGGGGCCGGCCACGGAGAAAAATAGGATATCGGTACCAATCCCGGCAGCAAACAGCATGGATGCCCAGGAGAAGGTGGAAAATTCGGGACGGGAGTTAGGCGGCCCCAGGCGGGTTTCCCCATAGCGGGAGAATCCCAAGAAAAATACGAAAACTAGAATGATGGCAGCCAGTGCAATATATAACCAGCCAAACCATTTCGAGATTGCCCCGACCGCAACTCCCAGCACCTCGGCGGCGCTAGTGGGCGATATCAGTGCCCACAGGGCTATGGCTAAGATCCCCAATGAGGAACCTAGGAAGACCGGGAATTTAACTTTCGCATCTTTCCGGCTATTTTCCGGTAGGGGCATTGCCGGTTCATTAGCGGTTTCACCTAAAGATTGGCTCATAGGAAACCATCCATCCCGTATTATGTCTGCTCAGCATCTTTAAAAATGACGCCTAGTTCTATCACTAGGTTAAAATACCAGGTTGCTAAACCCGGTAATTTCCCGATATCAAGATGAAAAACGGACAACTTACGAAAGTGACGGCAACCGCTTCGTAGTAGAGTTGCTTGTATGTCTACTACACCTAGCAAGCGACGCCCAACTTTACATGATGTTGCCCGTCTAGCTGGGTGCTCCTATCAGACCGTCTCGCGCGTGGTTAATGATCAGGGAGCCGTGCATCCGGATACTCGCGAGCGAGTACTCTCCGCTATCGCTGAGGTAGGCTATCGACGTAATGCCGCTGCTGCGGCTCTAAAGACTGACCGACCCGGCAGCATTGGGGTGGTTACTGACTCATCCTGGCGCTACGGCCCGATGGGAGCTTTGCGAGGAATCGAAATCGCTGCCAGAGAAGTCGGAAAAAATGTAATCCTGTCCGTCAATGATCGCGATTCTTTTGGTTCACTCCAGTCAACTTTCGACACTTTCCGCGATGCCTACGTTGACGGTCTGATCGTCATCGCCCCGCTAATCCGGGAAGCCGAACTCGCTTTGAACTCCATCGAAAACTCTGGATGGGCCAGCGGACTACCTATTGTCGTGCTCGCCGCTGACCTTACTCCCCTTCCACACGCCGTAGTCGTGTCCGAGGACCAATACGAGGGATCCGTGCGAGCCGTGCAACACCTGATACGGCTCGGTCATCAAGATATTGCCCATGTAGCTGGCAACCAGGAGTGGCTCGAAGGACAAGTTCGACTCAATGGCTGGCGAGATGCCCTGCTCGCTCAGGATCTACCCGTTCCAGAACCGCTAATCGGTGACTGGACAGGGGAAAGTGGCTACCAGGCTGGATGCCGCATAGCCGACTTGAATCCCCGCCCCACGGCCGTATTCGTAGCTTCCGACCTGATGGCGCTCGGTTTGATGCGGGCACTTAACGAGCGCGGCCTCCGCGTACCGCAAGACATCAGCATCATTGGTTTCGACGACCATGAGTTCGCTTCCCAATTCGATCCCCCACTAACCACCGTGCGGCAGGACTTCGTGGCGCTGGGCCGCCCGTGGGTGAGTAGCCTGCCTGTCCAGTCTTGCGGCCGGGGGGCCCGCCTTTGTGTGAGTAGCCTGCAAGATTCTGAACCTGACGCTCGCCACACTATCTCCCCTGATCTCATCATCAGGAAGAGCACTGAACCGCCCCCCCCCCGCTCGAGGATTTCGTGATAATAACCGGCAAAGCAATAGCTAGGCGCCTGTTAACTAGAGAGCACAGAAGCCCCTAATTCGGGGTGAAAGTCCTGTTAAAGGCAATATTTAGGTGCGTAACATGAAGTGGCCGGGATCCCATCCCTGGGATCCCGGCCACTTCCTTTATCTATTACGGTTAGCCGATGCGCTCTACCTTGAAGTCATCTCCAAGTTTAGAAATAACCGCTGCCTTGTCCTTGGTAGCCAAGAACTGTTCGGCGGCCTCGCGGGTACAGCTCACCACCAACTTAACGTCGCCCTCGCGACCATTAGCGAAGGAGACTAGGCGCTCCGTAACCGCAGTCCGGTCACCCTTGATATCCATCAAGCTCGGGTCGGCGGTACCAATCGAAATAACCTTGCGGTCCTGATCGAAACGCAGGATCAGGCTGGTCCACAAAGAGTTGTTGTCGTGTACGGCTAGCACCACAGTGCTCTCCGGGCTCACGAACGCCTCCGCAGCCGACACCACATCCTCATGAGAGGCACCCAGCTTCCACTGCAGACCCAGAGTCTCGTCAGCAGGTTCCGGAGCCGTCACAATCGAGGACTTGTAGCGGCCACGCAGTAGGCTCCAAGAGCGGCAAACGTATACGTCGAGATCCTCGTCCGCGTTCCAGGTATTCTGGTATTCGGCGAAGTACTCGTCCATTTCATCGCGCTCTGCCACCAGGACGAAATCGACCTGGTCGCGGTTGGCGGCGTACAGCGCATCCGCAGCAGCCTGCAGATCATCAACCTGGGTCGGAGCCTGAGCCACCTCTTTACCTTCGGTGTGGCGGCACTTGACTACCTTTCCTTTTTCCAGCAAACACACGATCCTACGGGCGCCCTTGGCGGAACGTAGCAGCAGGCGCTGCGCATTCCGCCACTGGTCCACGTCCAGATCGGCCATTAAAACATCACCGTGAAGCATTGCAGTTCCTTTCAGTTATTTAGTGAGCAGTCGTAGACATTGATTGAGTAGGCGGGCATAGAAGCCATCAACTGGCTGCCCTGGACGGTGCCCGGCTGACCTGACCACAGTTCCGTGGCCTTTTCGATCTCGAAGGGCAGTTCGATACGGGTATCGATAGCCTCAGCAGTCGGGTTGGCAACGAAGACCACGCGACGCTTATCGTCAGATTGGTCTACATGTACCACCACGTCAAGCCGGGAATCGCTCTTACTTACGGCGGCAACATCGGCAGCAGCGCAAGCCTTATCGAGCATGCTAGCGGCGTCATCTCCGCTCTTGACAACGAACCACTTGCCCTTGCCGGATTCAACAGCATCCTTGAGGATAGTGCAGGGGTTCATCAGGGAGTCTAGCTCGGGCAGCTTCGGACCAACTACCGCGCAGCCACCACCGGCTACGAAGTCCACCAAAGCCTGCTGAATCTTTGCATCCAGGTAGTCGAGGGTCGGCAACACGATGATGCTGCGTTCGCCCCAGCGCGCGGGATCGAGATCCGTATCGGAGATCACGAAGTCGTGACCCCCGGCAGACAGTGCCTCGAAGCAAGCACCGAAAGCCTTACTCTTCTCCAACTGTACTGGTGCATCGAAGCCCAGATTGTCTTCGCTGATGGTCAGCGGGTTAGCGTATTCGCTGAAGCCCGACGGGGTCTCCAAGAAGTCACCGGGGAAGGAAACCAGCACCGAGGCCGCCTCTAGCCGGTCATATTCGCGGTTAGCCAGGAGCAGTACCTTTGCGTCACGACGCAAGGAGGTAAAGCTGTTCTCGGACTGCATCCGGTTAGCATTGCTGAACATCTTCTCGTGGTCTTCGCGAACCCGACCATCGCGACGGATGGGAGAGTCTAGCCAGCGGTCGCGCTCCACCAGCATGTAGCGGCTGAAGCCCTTGATCCCCTGCATCAGCGCGGCCTTGGTAACGAATTCCTCGTCGTAAATCTCACCTGGGTTCAGGTACCAGGGCCACACACCGGCGATGAACTCCGGGATGTAGGGGAAGCGACTGGTTCCCACCACATACGAGCCTACGGTCTTGACGTGGCTGTAAAGTTCCTTGCGGGAGTAAATATCGAAGCCGACGAAGTCGAGTTTTTCTTCCAGCTTGGCGATATTGAAAGGTGTGGTGAAGCCAGAAGCGGCACCACCAGGACCGAGCGGGTGCGGGTAGTTGTGGAAGAGCGCAATCTGATCCAGGCCACGCTCACGCATCATGTCGGCTAGACGATCCATCGAAATGATCAGGTACTGCTCGCGGTACTCAATCCAGTCAGCCAATACCGGGATGTCATGCTTTTCTTTGCCTTCGAAGCGGCGCGGCGGGTCAATCTCGCCCTCGCTGCTATAAGAGGTGCCGTAGACCTTGTTAATGCTGGCCAGGTCACCGTACTTGTCAAGCAAGAAGTTGCGGTACTGTGCCAACGACTCTTCAGAGTAGTCAGCAGCGTAAGCGTTGATGCAGAAGAAGTACGCCATCTCGTTATCTACCTGAGCCGCAACAATGCCGCCCTTGGGGTAGCAGTGACGTGCCAGGATCTCACAGATTGCGTCGTACCAGAGTGCGGTTTCCTCGTAGAATTCATCGGCCGCGTAGTTGACCGCGGGGATGGGCTTAGGCACCTGGGTCAGGACGGTCCGTCCTCCCTTAGCGTTGCGCATCTGCAACCGCTCGTTCTCGAGTATACGTTTGGGGTATCCGAACCAGGTCAACTCGGAGTTGATCTGCGGTCCGGGACGCACGATTACCCGGAAATCTTTTTCTTCACATAGGGTCAGGAAGGCGTCGATGTCCTTGTTACCCGAGAAGTCGAAGACTCCCTTTTCTACTTCGTGGATCTCCCACGGGATGTAGATCGAGATCATGTTGAAACCCATACCTTTGACGGATTCAAGGATCTGATCCCACTTGTCCCGGTCAAGCCTCCAGTAGTGTACGGCACCGCCGTAGAGCGAGACGGTCTCGCCATCAACCTTGAAGGCGCTCTTGCCAACCGACACAGGCCGGTTGTCTGTTTGCTTCTCCATAGTTCTTCCTTTCTTCTGTTACTGCGGAGAGTTCTGTATTCTTGCTTGTTAGGCGGCTAGTCTTTGCGTGCCAGGGCGACTGCCAGGATGATGATTATGCCCCGGATGATTTGCTGCTGAGAGGTATCGAGTCCGGCCAAAATGAGGCCATAGTTAATCGTCGCCATAAGTAATGCACCGAAGAAGGTGCCGACAACGGAGCCACGACCACCAGCAAGTGCGGTACCGCCGAGGATTACTGCGGCGATAGCGTTCATCTCGTCACCGGCGCCCCACTGGAAACGACCAGACATGAGGCGACCAGCGTAGAGCATGCCGGCCACGGCTGCTCCCATGGAGCAGATCAGCATTACCCGGAAACGTACCCAAGAGGTACTGATACCGGAGTACTCGGCTGCTACCGGATTGGCGCCGGTCGCCAGGATTTGGCGTCCGAAGCGCATTTTCTTGAGCACTAAGGCACCACCCACGACGAAGAGCAGCATCCAGATGATCAGGCCGGGGATCGGGCCAATGTTCCCGCCACCGAAGTTAGCGACGTAGTTCATGTCCAGAATGGGTACCGGCGCGGAGTCGGTAATCCATTGGGCGATACCGAAGGTTATGCCCATCATGGCTAGTGTCACCAAGAAGGACGGGATTCGTACAAAGGCCACTAGGGCACCGTTGACGCAGCCGACGACCGCCCCGAGCGCCAGTCCCGCTAAGATGCCGGGCACCAACCCAAATTGTGACAGTGCCATGGCCGTCACCACGGAAGCCAGACCCGCGACCGAACCAACGGACAAGTCGATTTCCGCTGCTGCGATTACCAGTGTCATCCCGACGGCAATCACCGAGACGATGGCTGCTTGACGGAGGATGTTCCAGAAGCTAGCTGTGGACAGGAACCCCTGATCGCGCAGCAGCACCGAGAAAATAAGCAGGACGGCTACGAAACCGACATAGATGATATCCCGACGCCAGTCGAAGCTGAAGCGCTTTCTGGCCACCTTGGCCGGGACTGTTGAATCACTCATGGTTCACTCCTTGAACTGCTAGTTCTAGTGCCTGCTCGTCGGTAGTTTCGGACGCGGTGAGTTCGCGTTCAACAGTGGACTCGCGCATCAGGAGCAGGCGATCGCTCATGGCGAGTAGTTCGGGATATTCAGAAGAAATAACGATCACCGCGTGGCCTTCGGCTGCAAAGTTACGGATAGTCTCGATGATTTCTGATTTGGTTCCGATGTCAACACCGGCTGTAGGTTCGTCCATCACCAGAACCCGCGGGTTACGGCTAATCCACTTGGCGAGCACGATCTTCTGCTGGTTACCGCCGGACAGTAACGAGGCAGGTGCCTCGGGGCGCGTCACCTTGATGCGAAACTCTTCGATCAATTTGTTGGCCAGTCCGCCGAGGGCGCGATCATTCATCCATCCAACTCGAGAGTTTTCCGCCAAGTGCGGCAATTGGAGGTTGCTGTTGACAGATTGCCTTAATACGAGACCTTGACGGCGGCGATCCTCGGGAACCAGTACCAAACCGTGCGAGAGTGCATCCCCGGGTTTGCTGATCTTAACCTCGCTCCCATCGATACGCACGGTTCCTGCAGTCACCTGGTCGATACCAAACAAGGAACGAGCCAGTTCAGTACGACCGGAGCCCATCAGACCAGCCAGCCCGAGAACCTCTCCCTCGTGGACTTCGAAGCACACATCATGCAGCCCATTGTTAGCGGCCAGCCCCTCTACCGAGAGCACAACCGGACGTTCAGCACAATCCCGGTGGGGAGCAGATGCCATGGCTACATTACGACCGACAATACCTTCGACGATCTCCTCAGGTGTAATTTCCGACAGTGTGGAAGTGAGTAGGCGCTTACCATTGCGCAGGATCGTGATGCGATCCGCGATTTGGTAGACCTCCTCCATCCGGTGGGAAATGTAGACGATGGAGATACCTTCGGAGGTAAGCCGTTCGATCAGCTCGAACAGCGACTTGGCTTCTTGTCGAGCAAGAGCGGCCGTAGGTTCGTCCATGATCAGTACCCGAGCATCCTCGGCCAGAGCCTTCGCGATCTCGGTCAACTGCCAGTAGGCCGTCGACAACGAGGACATTTTTGCCGTGGGATCTACATCGACCTGCATACGCTGGAAAAGTTCCCGAGAACGGCGAATCATTTCTTTGTCGTTGATCACTCCCCCGCTGCGAGGCTCACCATTAAGAAAGATGTTTTGCGCAACGGTTAGGGTAGGCACCAAACTAAACTCTTGGAATACCATCCCCAGCCCGGCTCGCTTCGCATCGTGGATATTTCCGAAGCGACACTGCTTGCCAGCGATCTCGATGGTTCCCTTGTCCAGGGAATACACGCCCTGGAGAATCTTCATCAACGTAGATTTTCCAGCGCCATTACCACCTGCCAGGGCGTGAACCTCACCGGCGACGATTTCAAAGTCAACGTCGTCGAGAACTTTCACCCCAGAGAAGGATTTCTCGATCCCTCTCATAGCCACCAAGGGTTCCGGGTTGGTTACATCCCGTTTGGTGTCCTCTGCGGCAGTCACTTCTTCATCGCTTTCTTCAGATCAGCTGGAGGCTCACTGTTATAGACCTGCTTCCATGCCTTAAGCACGTTCTCATGCGAGACCGGCAAAGCATTTAGCGCTACATAAGAGGGAGCTTTCTTGCCAATCAAAGCCCCGGCGCCGATACGCGCTTCGGCGACACCCTGCTGGTACGGCTGCTGGGCACCAAGACCGACAACTAGTTGGTCTTGAGCCAAAGCGATTGCCACGTTTGTCCCTAGATCCTCGGTAGCGATCTTGAGGTCAGTGCGTCCGGCTGAACGAGCGGCAGCCATCACACCCTCAGCGGGAACATCCCAGACTGCCCAGATAGCCGCTAGCTTGGGGTTCTGGCTGATCATCGCGTCGGCTACCTTTTGCGCGTCTCCAGCGAAGTCGGGGCCAGCGATCCCTTGCTTCTTAACGATCTTGATATCCGGGTATTCCTCTTCGATAACCTTGGTGAATCCTTCGTAACGTTGACGGGTAACGAAGAAGTCTGCGGAGTGGTAAATGACTCCGATCTCTCCCTTACCGGCTAGAGACTTGGCGAGCAGGTGCGCGGAAACAACGCCATTACCAAAGTTGTCGGCGCTTACAATCGATTCGTAGTCCACGCCAGCTTTTAGCCCCTTAGGAACGTTGTCCATGAAGACGAGCTTCGCGCCGCTTTCCGCGACTTTACGGTATGCACCGGCGGTAGCCACCGGGTCAGTGGGAATAGACACCACAATATCCGGGTTCTTGGCGAGCACCGTCTCGATGTTGGATACCTGCTGACCCGGGTTAAAGTTCGCGTCGGTGACCGCGATAACCTCGATGCCTAGTCGAGCAAATTCGGCTTTAAGCCCCGCAATCTGGGCATTAGCCCAGTCATTGCCAGCGTAGTGCATCACGAGGGCAGCGGTGGCCTTCTTCGCTTTAACCTGCGCTATTTCTTCATCGGTGAGTTCGACAGCCTTAGACGTGACGGGAGTCTCCCCATTCGGCCCCTTGCTGAACACCTTGCCCTCTACTTCCTTGAGGGCGGCATCTGCCTTGCTGGCAACCTGAGTGTCAGCTTTTTCACCGCTTCCAGACTCGACTGTGCAGGCCGTTGTACTTCCGACAATTGCCAAGGCCGCAGCGATAAGCAATGCCCTTTTCTTCATAATCGTTCTCCTTTGAACTGTGAGACTTATCAAGCTCCGATCCGTAAGGCGGAACCAGATATCCTTATTGTGAACGTTCACACTCAAGATGTCAAGACCTTCTATAAAACTTTTTTCGCAATAACACCTGAATTCTGTATGTAAACCTGTTGTTTTTGAGGTATTACCAGGGATTATGATGCTTTGAATGAGCTATGAAAAATAGAGCGCTAGCGAAACTATTAGCGACCTTTACACGGCCAAGTTGATCTGCTTCTGAACATGGACGTAGCCACACAGATAGGATAGTCGACCCTGAACTGCGGGTTTGTACATCATTCAGATTGTTTTATCGTCGATGTCAACGCTAAACAAAGCATTACTGCAGTCAGCTAGCGGGTGCTAGCTGACTGCAGTAACGGAAATTAGCGATCAGACTTTACCTAACCGTCGCTCGTTTAATCTTTACTCCATTCGTTTACTAATCGCAGCCTGGGCAGCTGCATTAGCTTCGCGGATGCGGTCAGTCAGGTCGGAGTAAAACTCATCATAGGGATCCTTAATTCCCCATCCTCGGCCCAGGTTCTCAATGTACCCACACCAGTGCCAGCCGATGATCCAGGGTTCGGCCATGACTCTGGCAAGACCTTGCGCATAGTCCTCACCACGCTCGGCATGAGTGTGCATGTCACTGGTGCGGTGCGGGTTCATGTCTGTAGGAACCCAGTTCCCAATATCGGCGATTACCACGGGCTTACCTGTGATTTCATGCCACTGCCGGAGGTCGGAGATCATCGCGGCGTACTCTTCCTCAGTTTTCCCGGTGAAGTACTGTACTGAAAGTACATCAACGAACGGTGCCATAGCGCGCAACACGACCTCAGGAATTCCTTTGTTTCCGTTGTAACGGTCACCGAGGATGAGGTGATTCGGATCGTATCGACGGATCGCTTCAGTAATGGTCTTGTAGTACTGCGTGGCCACTTCGAATAGCTTCGCGTCGTGTTCTTCAGGCGAGAGACCTTCGAAGCCGGGCCAGAAACGACCGGAAGCGTGGGGCAGCCAAGCAGGGATATCCACCAAGAAATACCCGATCAGATTCCGACTATTCTTATTTCGACTCAGCCTTAGGCATTGATAGTGGAACTATAACGCTTACCGCTAACGGCACCAAGGCGAAAAGCAATACTAAGCGTTTCGATACTTTTTGTATCATCTTGGAAAACCCTCCTTGCGCCTATTTAGTGTTTCCACTAGAGGTAATGCGTAAACAGGATTTCCAAAACAAAAATGCAGGTAGAAAGATTTTTGGGTCTGGCGGGAATTGAGAATGCAAATGCAGGTATCATGGAACTCGTCCTCTTGCGAAACGGTACCCAATGAAGGCAGGCTCCAATTTAAAAATGCGAGAACCTGAAGCATACGTATTTATCGATGATTCTGGCGATGCTGGAATGAAGTTAGAACAGGGATCTAGCAAGTACATTGTGATGGCTGCTTGTGTTTTTTACAGCCGAAAGTCGATAGTAGAGTTCCTATCCGTTATAGACACGCTAAGAAACAGACACATAAGCCATGGCAAAGTGATTCGCTACAGCAGGGAGTTTAAGTATTCCAAAACAAAACTTGCCCTAAAAGACGAATACTTTAACGCAATCAAAAACTGCAATTTTTACGTGCGGGTCATTTTCATAGACAAAAATGACTTGTATTCACCTCATCTGCGATCCAATCCGGAAGATCTAAAGATGTACATGATTAAGCAGGTTCTGACACAAACACGCGGCAAGATAACTCGCGCAAAAGTTATTATTGACGGCAAAGACAAGAGAGCGTTCGGTTTCTCTGGAGGTGCTGAATATCTGCGAAAAACCGTTAATTCTAAAAACCATCACCCAATCCAAAGTGCGGAATTTGCCGACTCCAAAGATAACGAACTAATACAACTGGCGGACATGATTGCTGGCGCAGTACATGGACTCCTGAGAGGCAACCCTGATAGCGAAAACCACGTGAGAACATTTAGAGGACGTACCTACCAACCTTACGGGACTTGGTGGCACTTTCAGTAAAAGTAACGGCTCGTGTTCCTAGCCTCGCTAGGAGGCACGCACACCTTGGGGCGACTGTTCGGAAACACGAGCCTTGGTTATGCATCCAGTATATCTGAGGGAAAAACGGATCACAACCCCCCTAATACAGGGCTAATGCCCATTTGGGTATTAACCCGCATTTGGCCGGTTGTGTGTGGATTGACGCGGGAATGAAGTTGCCGACTGTCTCCCAACTGTTGGGCCATCCTGATGTTCAAATTACGGCCAAGATTTATTTACAGCGTCGGGGTCGTGTTAATGACCCGCGAGCCCTTGCGATTCTAAACAGTCTTGGGGGCTGCAAATGAATCTCACGACATATCTGCTGCACGTACAGTCCCCGGTTATGGGCATAAATCGTGCCCTGACCATGGTCGGGGTATTCGGCTGGTCGCCTACGACCCCTTCCTCGCTCAACACAAAAGGGAGAAAAACTTTCGTTTCTCTCCCTTTCGGTCTCGCTCGTCGGGGTGACAGGATTTGAACCTGCGACCTCTTCGTCCCGAACGAAGCGCGCTACCAAGCTGCGCCACACCCCGCGTAACTCCCATATTGTAGGCAGACCCTCGGTAAATCTAAAAATCACCTGCCTAGATTTCGGCGGATGTCACACAAAAGTCAGACCTAAACTCGAAAATCCCATCTGGAAGTAAAAATCAGAATAGGAAACTACCGAGGGCGAGCCCGGCGGCCGCTGCCAGTAGTGAGAGCGCCCATACCAGCAGTAACGCTCCCCAGGCGCGGCGCCAATTTCCCCGTTCCGTCACCGAAAAAATATCGAGCACAAAAGTAGAGAAAGTAGAAAAGCCACCCAAAAATCCGGTAGCTAACAGGGCATAGACCCGGCTATCAGAATGCAGGCCGCCACTACTCACCGCGGCAATCAGCATCCCACCCAACAGGCAAGCCAACACGTTCACCAGGGCGATTCCTCCAGCCGGGTGGCGTTTTTCTAGCTTTAGCCAAGTCACGTCGATCCCCCAACGGCAAAGCGCCCCCACTCCACCGCTCGCGCCTAACGCTAAGGCAAAACCGATTCCACCCATTAACGCTCCTGCCCCCGTCCGCTCTTGACGCGCCCTCCCGGGGCATCTTTAGTCGCCAGCCGGTACCCAACACCGGCAAGCACCACCCCGATTACCAGCAGGATTATCGCCAAAGCTGCGGCGGGATAAAACTTGCCCCCTAGCGCCCAAAAATCACTATCCAAAGAGGTTTTCTCACCACTAACTGCCGCGATTCCGAAAGCCGAAAAGGTGGTGAAAGCTCCCAAGAACCCGGTGGTGATCCCCAGTTTTACCGGAGTTCCCAAACGGTGCAGGCCCGTCCCTTTCCGATTAGCCCGAGTTTTGAAGTATCCCAGCAGGAAAGCCCCCAACAAATTAGCGACAATCACTCCAAATGTTACCGCCGACCAGGTAAAATAACTTTCTGAAATCGGTAAAGTCCAGCTATCTAGCCCCCAGCGCGCCAAAGTTCCCGCCATACCGCCAATAAAAATAGCGACCGCATCCGCCCCTATTCGCCGAGCAGGATGCTTAGCCACATCACGGGGTTTATCCATCGGCTATACCCTCGGCCTTAATCATCACAGGTAACATCATTTTCAGGTAAAATCCCCGCCACCAGGTATTTGTCTACCGTTTCCGCTACGCACTCCGACCCTAAACCGTAAGCCGTATGGGAATAGGATTCCCAAGTCACCAGCCGCGAGTTAGGTATTTGCCGGTGAACCGATTGCGCCATTTCATAGGGCGTAGCCGGATCCTTAGTGTTACCCACCAGCAAAATGGGTTGCGCCCCCACAATCTTCACTTTTTCCCGTTTCGCGGTAGACTGCCACGGCCAGGCCGCGAGCGCATATTCTCCATACGCCATGGAAGATCCCATCAAGGGAAAATCTCGCACCAGTTTTTGCCCACGCTGATCCCACTGTTTTTCATTGCCTTCCACCGGATAATCGGCGCCGTTAATCGCAATAAAAGCATCTAAAGCATTGTTCTCAAACTTGCCGTCTACGCCGCGTTGATTAAATAAATCAGAGATTTTCAATAGAGGCGCACCATCACCTTTCAACGCGGCTTGCAGTCCCTCTAGCAGAGAGGGATACAAAGTTTCGTAGTAGAGCATCCCGACCGCTGCCCCAAAAGCTAAAGCCCCATTTAGCGGGCGGGCAGAATCATTAGTAGGAATCGGCGAGGCATCGGCGGCAGAAAAAAACTGTTTCAACTGTTTTATACCGGCTTGCGTATCTTTCCAGGGGCAATCCTTGCCTTCTCGCGCACACCAGGCAGCAAAGTTGCCAAACGCCGCCTCGAAACCTTTGGCTTGCGCCATTGAGACTTCCCCATAGGAGTAAGACCCATCCAAAATCCCGTCTAATACCAGGCGTCCCACATTTTTGGGAAATAGTTGCGCATAGGTGGTCCCCAGGAACGATCCGTAGGAATATCCCAGGTAAGAGAGTTTTTTATCTCCGAGGACGGCTCGCAAAATATCTAAATCTCGGGCGGCAGAAACGGTATCTAGATACCGCGCCAAGTCGGCGTTTTTTTCCTGACAGCGCTGGGCAAACTCTTTCATATCCGCTATGGAAGTCTCCCGGCCTGCGACCGTTCCCAGATCCAGGCTTTCGGCTAAGGACTCATCCTTTTGCGCATCGGTGGTGCACTCTATGGGATGCGAGCGGGAGACTCCCCGCGGATCGAATCCCACCACATCAAAGGTGGAAAACACCTGCTCCGAAAACATATCTTCCGAGTTTTTTATCAGGTCAACCCCTGATCCTCCCGGTCCGCCAGGGTTGATCAGCAGGCTCCCTAAGCGTTTTCCGCTCGCCCGACTGCGCGCCAGCGCCAACTCAATATCTTCCTTCTGGGTGTCACTATAGTCCAAAGGTACTTTCACCTGCGCGCATTGATAATCCTTCAAGTCGCTTTCCTGGCAGGGCGCCCAGGAAACTTTTTGCTGATAGTAGCGTTCCAGCCCGGCGGGAATAACGGCGTCCTCGCCATCTAAGGAATTAGTTTCTGAGGACGTAGACGGGGCCACCCGGGTATCGGATTTGGAGCCAACGCTACAGGCCGACAGCATCAAGCAAGCGGTAAAAACTATTGCTACCAGCATTGACAGTTTGTGTTTAATCATTAACTACTGCCTCAAATCCATCATCATTGCTTCCATCGTAAGTAGCGGCGTCACATTTGCTGCTAGGCGCCGCCTGGCGGTGCGAATCGCGTCCATACGTTGTACGGTACGCTGCGGCGCAGAGCCTTTCGCCAATCTGGTAATCGCTTCCATCAGGTCAACGTTAATTAGCGGTACCTGCGCCCCGCTTTGCAGCAGATAAACATCGCGATAAAACCCCAGAAGATTAAGTAATACTCGATCTAGACTATCGCGTAGGTAGCGGGTAGAGCGTCGTTTTTGATCCGCTTTTAGCGCAGTTTCCTGGGCTTTTAGGGCAGGCGGCAGCCGCGTCCCCTCCTGGTCATACCCCAAAGCGCGACGCAACTGCGTCAGTTCTTGCTGATCTTTTTCTTCCGCCCGTTTACTAGCATCGGTTTTTGCTGCCTCCACCAATTTTTGTGCTAGCAGCGCCGCTTCGCCCACGCTGGAAGTAGTGGTGGCAGACAATAAAATTTTTCGGCGGCGCTCCAGTTCGGCCGGGTCGCGAGCTAAAGATTTCGCCACCCCAATATGGGATTGAGACATCGCCGCTGCTTGGCGGGCAGTTTCCGGGGCGACCCCATGTTTTTCAATCAGCAACTGCGCCACTTCCTCCACGCTGGGAGTAACCAAGCTGACGTGGCGGCAGCGGGAACGAATCGTGGGTAACACATCGCCAGGTTGAGTGGTGCACAGGAGCCACACGGTACGCGGGGGTGGTTCCTCAATCGCTTTCAGCAATAGATTGGAGGTGCGCTCCACCATCCGATCGGCGTCCTCCATCAATATCACTCGCCATTTTCCTCCGGCAGGCGCCTGCTGTGCCAGCGTCACCAGGGAAGCAATCTCCTCCATTTTGATAATCAGGCGTTCGGTGGTCACCACTTTCACGTCCGGATGGGTACCTTTAAGTACGCGGCGGCACTCCCCACACTGCCCACAGCCTGGAGTTTGCGGATCTTCACATTGCAAAGCGGCCGCGAAAGCGAGCGCCGCTACCGACCGTCCCGCACCGGGAGGACCGGTAACCAACCAAGCATGCGACATTTGCCTGGTTAAAGCCGAGTCCTCTGTCTGCTGCTCATTTGCCTGTCGGAGGGCGCGCGCAGAATGCGCAGCGGTCTCAAAAATTTTTACCGCCGTCTTTTGCCCGACGATCTGATCCCAAACGCTCATAACTGCTGCAACCCGGTTTGGGGACTATCACCGGCCGGAGTATCCGCCTCGCAGGCACCCAAATCTGGTAGCGACCACACGCTTCCGGTCTGCTTTTGGCCAGCCTGCATTTTCGTCCTCGCCGCAAAAGCCGCGCTGACTAGTGATAACACTTGCTGATGGATTTCTGTTACCCCACGGGTAGCATCTAGCACCTTTATCCGCTGCCGATCGCGCTGCGCAATCTGCAAGAACGCCTGCCGCACCGCCTGGTGAAAAGCCAGGCCTGCCGACTCCATCCGGTCAGGGCGCTCGGTGCGCCGCGAAGCTAATACTTCCGGATCACCGTCGAGCAATATAGTCAGGTCAGGCAGGAGATTATTGGTTGCCCACCGGGAGATTTCTGCAATTTTTTCTAGCCCTAGTCCCCGTCCTATTCCCTGATAGGCCAGGGAAGAATCCAGGTAACGATCCGATACCACTACTTCGCCCGCCTGCAGATGCGGTTTGATTATAGTGTGCGCATGCCAAGCCCGATCTGCCGCATAAAGCAGCGCCTCCGTGTGGGGGTCAAGGTCTTCACCATGCATCACTTCCCGGCGCAGTCTTTGCCCCAAGGAGGTGCCGCCGGGTTCAAAAGTGGCGATCGCAGCTGCCCCGCGCGCCGCTAAAGCCTGCATGAGCAGTTTCACCTGAGTAGATTTCCCGGTATAGTCCCCTCCTTCAAAGGAGATAAAGAAACCAGGGTAGGGCGTGGCGGCATTCATGTGCTTAGCTTACCGAACTTAGTTAGCTCAGCGCTCTGCCTCCGGTGACAAAACGGGCACTAGCCCGGCAAAACCTCACTAAGCGGCGGGCATCCTCTAGGTTACTTAGGCAGAATCACTTTCCCACCATTCCAGCAGTCGCTCACGCGCCGCCTCTTTGCCAATTTCGCCCTCTTCTAGTCGCAAATTCAGCAGATACTTATAGGCTTTCCCCACCTGCGGACCGGGCTTTAGCTGCAGGATCTGCATAATTTCTTCCCCGTCTAATTCGGGGCGAATCCGAGACAGCTCCTCTTTTTCGGCCAGCTGGGCAATGCGTTTTTCCAGGTCATCATAGGCGTGCTCTAGGCGCGCCGCGCGGCGCCGATTCCGGGTCGTACAATCAGCGCGGGTCAGGCGATGCAGACGAGTCAGCATCGGCCCGGCATCGGCCACGTAGCGGCGCACCGCCGAATCACTCCAAGCCTGCTCCCCATAGCCGTGAAAGCGCAGGTGCAAAGCAACTAACTGGGTTACATCTTTAATGGTTTGTTTATCAAAATGGAGGGCGTGCATCCGTTTACGGGTAAGTTTCGCTCCCACGATCTCGTGATGATGGAAAGATACCGTCCCATCTTTTTCGAAACGGCGGGTGGCAGGTTTACCCACATCATGCATCAGAGCGGCGAAACGCAGAATAAAATCGGGACGCGGAACTTCCCCCTCGGGGCCGGTCTCTAAAGCTATTGCCTGGTCAACTACGGTCAAGGTATGTTCGTAGACATCTTTGTGACGGCCGTGTTCGTCAACAGTGGCGCGCAGATTCGCCACTTCCGGTAGCACTATCGCTGCCAGCCCGGTATAAACCATTAGTTCTAGGCCTTTGCGCGGATTCTTACCCACCATCAAAGCTTCCAGTTCGGAGCGCACCCGCTCAGGGGAAACAATCTCGATCCGGCTCGCCATATTTTCCATAGCCGCCATCACCGGCATAGTCACGTCTAGGTCAAGCTGGGAGGCGAACCGCGCAGCTCGCATCATTCGCAAGGGATCATCATCAAATGACTGCTCGGGGGAAACTGGGGTGCGTAACTGGCCGGCCACTAAATCGGCTATCCCCTGATGGGGATCCACCAGGGTTAAATCTGGTAGCCGCAGCGCCATCGCGTTCACCGTAAAATCCCGACGCGTTAGGTCGCCCTCTAAAGTATCCCCAAACTTTACCGCGGGTTTGCGGCTATTTTTTTGATATTTATCGCTGCGATAGGTAGTTACTTCTACGGTTAAACCTGCTTTATGGGCTCCAATAGTGCCGAACTCTTTACCCATGGTCCACACGTTTCCCGCCCAGTCTTTCAAAATCTGTTCGGTTTCATCTGGACGCGCTGAAGTTGCCAGATCCCAATCGTGAGGTTCGCGCCCGCACATGGCGTCCCGAACCGGCCCGCCTACCAAGGAAAGCTCTTGGCCTTTGGCGGTAAATAGATCCGCGAGTTCTAACACCACTGCCGGCAGCTTAGAAAGCGCCTGCAGCATATTCGCGAGGGCGGCGGCCGCATTTTCTGGCAACTGCACCTCGCTAGCGTTCAGGCCAGCAGGATCATTAGCTAACTTTAGATTCTTATTCATCGTTTACAGATTGCCAGAAAGCCTAGCCGTCTTCCAAGTGGCAAGTTGTTAGCCCGCTGACAAGGGGGCAAGGTAGCATTAAAGATATGTCTGTTCGCAATTCGTATCGTCGCCGTCACCGCGCCAAGTCGCGCCGCGCTGCCTCGCTACCAATTGTGGACGAGACTTCTGCCGGCGGCTTGGTAGTAAAAGTTGAAGACCGCCAGGCTTTCGTGGCTTTAATCGCCCGTCGTAACCGCAATGGCAATATCGAATGGTGCCTGCCTAAAGGTCATTTGGAACCGGGCGAAACCGCGCAACAAGCTGCGCGGAGAGAAATTTTTGAAGAAACCGGGATCAAAGGAAAAGTGATTGCCCCGCTGATCTCTATCGATTACTGGTTCGCGGGAGCCGGCAGGCGGATCCATAAAGTGGTACACCACTATCTATTAGAGGCTACGGGCGGCGCGATTACCGTCGATAATGATCCTGACCATGAAGCGGAGGCCGCCGCTTGGGTTCCCCTGGACATGGTCTCCAAAGTGCTGGTTTACCCAAATGAACGCAAAGTGGTAGCCACTGCCCTGGAACTATTAGAAATAGAGGACTAGGGTGGCTATCTCACGTCTGAGGGGCAGAGTGTTCGGGGCGGTAGTTACCGTGCTACTCGCCCTGACCTGCACCCTGAATCCCGTTAGCCCCCCGGGGGCTAAAGCTGCCCCATCTGCGCCGTCCTCGGAGCTAACTGCGGCCATTACTGCGATTAGCCCCGACACCTTCTCCTATAAAGAGGATGAGCAGGGGCGAACAGAAAAGGTTACGGTGACCGGAAGCGTCAGCAACCACACCGACGCCACTGTAAATAATGTAATAGTGCAGGTGTCTACTACTTCCAGATTGGGAGGAGACGCCGAGACTATCCGCACCTGGGTTAAAGGGGAATCCGACAGGGGGATGGGGGTTTTACGCCTTCGGCAAAGTAAAACTTTAACCCAGGTGCCAGCGAAAAAAACCGTTAAATTTGCAATAGAGATTCCCACCAGTACCCTGCCTGCCCTAAGTAAGAACAGTTTGGGGAGCCTGGGGGTTCAGGCTAGCGTTTCCGCTAGCAAGGTGAAAAGAAAAAATACCCGAGGTGACCGGTCCCTACTGTTGTATGCTCCGCAAACAGAATCACCGGCAAAAAGTTCCCTGGCGATTATAGCTCCCCTTTCGGCCTCTTCCCCCGAAATCGCCAAATGGTTGGCTAGGGATGGAATAGGCAGTCAGGCTACTGCCAGTACCCAGACGTCCAGTCGAGTCAACGAGCCATTGAAAAGCGTGGGCGCTAATGCAAAACTCTTGAGCAACCTGTCAACTACGGGAATTACTTGGGTGGTTGATCCTGCCCTATTGCACACTAACTCTCCCCTCTTAACCGGTAGTTTTGCTCCTTTACCGGAAAAACTCGACCCTTTAAGTCTTGAACCGGTAATGCTTGAGGCTCTGAAAACTGCGCAAGCTAAAGGCGCTAGTGTCTCACTTGATTTATGGGGCGCACCCGACCTAGTGCAATTAGATAAAGACGCGCTGGCTAAAGCAGCAGAAGGAAACCGCCAACTGGGAGCATTACTGGAAAAGGAGCTAACCCTAGCTCCCAGTACCATTTTTTTGGCTAATCCCCACTGGGCAGGCCGGACAGATGCTATCTGCGGCAGCTCCGAAAATCGGTTGAGCGAGGGCTGCGTCCTAGTTACCGGCGGAGATCAGTTACCCTTAACGCAAAGTTACAACTATCAACCGGACCTGCTAGGGCAAGCTAAAACCGGGGATCAAACCCGTCAATTCCTGGCAGATCATGGGACTTTATCGGCACTTTTGGCTTCTTCTTCTACCGAGGACGCTTTCACTAATACCCAGGTAGCTCGCGCCATGCTGGCCGCAATCGCCAGCGAACGTCCTTCACAACCCCGACTCATTAACGCAGTTTTACCTAATGGAGCCATAGAGGGGGCGGTAACCCAACAGCGTATAAGCAAGATTCTTAGCGACTCGTGGGTTAAGGGTACCGCTTTACCGCAAGCGCTAGGCGCCGACCCTACCTCGGTAACTTTAGGTACCGATCCCAAAATCCAGAATCTGGCGCCAGATACTACCGGAACTTTAGGAGTCGCCGGGAGTTCTTCCCATAGCTCCACCAAATCGCTTAATTCTGCCCGCGGGCGCGTGGTGCCGTCGTTAGAGCAGATAGCTCAGGATCACCAGCGCATTACTACCCCCCTATATCAGCAGCTTTTGCTCTCCACTTCCCGGGCAATGACTAGTGCGGAACGTAACCAGGCGATCACTAATGCGGGAAGCGAACTGGATCTTTTGGCGCGGGCGGTACAGATCCAGACTTCTTCGCAAATAAATCTGATTGCCAGTAGTTCCCAAATACCGATTAAGGTGTTAAATCGACTCCCAGTTAAGGTGAACGTACGCTTAAAGCTACAGCCAACTGATTCGCGTCTGCGAGCCGACTCCACAGTAGCGGTGAGCTTAGCTCCCAAAGGATCAAGAACCGTAAAGATTCCAATTACTGCGGTACGCAACGGTAACGTCCGGGTGAAAGTAGCGATCTTACCGCAGACCGGTAATCTAGTTCTTGATCAGCAACAGCAAATTGACCTGCGGATTCGTACCGGGTGGGAGGATCGGATTTTTCTTGGTTTTATCTTTAGCGCGGCAGCGATCTTTATAGTTGGTTTGATTGTTAATTTCCGCCGGGGCACCCGGATGGAACAAGAATAAAGCGAAGGAGGAGGCAGTGAGCAGCGAGGATAAAAAAATCGACCCGGAAATTAAGGGCATCAAGAAAATTAATGTAGCTCGTGCCTCGGGAATCATGCTAGCTGGAACCATGGTTTCCCGGCTGCTGGGTTTTGTGCGGGCGGCATTGCTAATTGCGCTGATCGGTTCGATCGGGGCTAATGATGCTTTCCAGGCCGCCAATAGCCTTCCCAATATTATTTATAATCTGCTAGCTTCCTCTATTCTTTCCGCGGTGCTGGTTCCCCAGATTGTGCGCGCCCTGCAACGCAAAAACTCTGATGAGTTCATTAATCGGCTGCTTACCTTATTTACTACCGGACTGCTACTTTTAACTCTGGTATGTGTAGCCCTGGCTCCGGTATTCGTTACTTTATTTGCGGCAAAACTGGATCCGGGATGGAAACAGCTGGCGATTACTTTTTCTTATTGGTCACTCCCCCAAGTGTTCTTCTACGGTCTTTATTCCCTGTGGGGACAATTCCTTAACGCTAAAGGCTCTTTCGGCCCCTACATGTGGGCACCGGTAGTAAACAACGTGGTGGGGATTGCAGGAATATTTGTTTTCTGGAGGGTACTGGGTACCGAAACCGATTGGGCGGGTGACCCCAGCGTCTGGACCGGGGAACCGGTGGTTTTACTGGCCGGTATTTCCACGTTAGGAATCGTGGTGCAAGCCCTGATTTTGCTGATTCCGCTGCGCCGCACCGGTTTTAAAATGCGTCCCGTTTGGGGGATTCGCGGCCATGGCCTAGGAGAAGTATCCCGCACTGCCATCTGGGCTTTTTCAGCTTTATGTGTAGCCCAGCTGGGTTTTTTGGCAATTTCTAATATCGCGGCCGCAGCTAACGGCTACGCCTCCAAACATCAGGTAACTATCGCTACTACTACAGCTTATAACACTGCCTTTACGGTCTATATGATCCCGCAATCAATGATTGTGACTTCCGTAGTTACCGCCATGTTTACCTCTATGAGCGCTATGGTGGCCGTCGGAGCGCTCTCGCGCCTACGCACCCAATTCCTTAACACCCAGCAGGGGGTTTCTTTAATCACTTGCCTGTGTGCGGTACTAATCGTGGTTTTGGCGTTGCCAATTATGCAGTTCATCATGCCCACTACCCCTACCGCTTCTGTGCAGGCCTTTGCGCAAGTGTTGGCGGTAATGGCGCTCGGGATTCCCTTCCTGGGATTCTTCAACCTTTCGCAGCGGCTAATTTTGGCTTTTGCCGATGCCCGCAGTACTTTCCTGGTACAAATTCCGATGACTATTTGTACCCTAATTGTTTGTGGTTTAACGGTGCTGCTACTACCAGTCAAATATTGGGTAATGGGAGCCTCCGCCGGTATGCAGCTGTCCTACCTGGTGGGATCCGTCCTCACGATTTGGCATTTGCACAAGAAACATCTGCCTTTAAAGTTCACTGCGCAATTGGGACGTTCGCTGGTGACTATTACCCTAGCGACTCTCGGTGCCGGCTGTGCGGGTTGGTTGATTTTGCATTACTGGGGACCTTTGGCTGGTTCCCCAAGCGATCCGGCGCTGGTACATATGACGGGGGCATTGGCCAGGGTACTGGTAGTCACCCTAGTAATGACTGGGCTGTACCTCGGTCTGCTATTAGTTTGGCGCTGTCCGGCGCTTTCCCTTTTGGCAGCGCCCATCTGGGGCAAGCTGAGCAAAGGACGTCCTCTGCCGCAAATACTAACCTACGTTCCCAGCGAGCCTCAGCTGACATCTAACTCACAGTCCCCAGAGGGCGTCAGCGAGCAAGAGGCGATAAACTCTAGGGAAGACGATCCCGCTCTCGCAACCTTAGGGGAGGACGAAAACGCGCAAACCCAGGTTAAGGCGGCAATACATCCCAGTGAAACCGGAAATGATTCCTATGTGCAGCCTGAAAATGAATTAAGCAAGGAAGATGAGGATCAAGTGACCAGTGAACATCTTGAACCCGAGGTGACAGCTATCAGCTATAACGCCGACGGATACGTTAACCTGCAATCCGGTATGACATTGCATTTCCCCGGTCAGAAACATTTTTCTGTGCTTAACCTTAACCAGCGTCTGGCGGGAGAATTCTTGCCGGAAAAGGATGCCTGGGCAGTTAGTGATGAAACCGGTAAACCTGCCGAGCTGCTGGTACTGCAGGGCAAACGGGAAAAAACCCGCGAATACTATGCACAACTGCAGCAAGTTAAGGCTCCAGGTTTCCAGGAATTTATTTGGGTTTCCTCTGATCCCGTGGATGCGATTTTATTACAGGCCACCCCGGATCTACCGCTGAGCGAGATTGTAGGATCCGGTATGCCGGCACCGGTAATCCACTCTTTGATTTCGCAGGTGAGCGGGGGATTATCTCAACTTCATGAGGCCAGCTTAGCGCATGGGGCTATCGATCCCGCCCATATCTTGGTGTCAGCTGACGGAAAAGTGCTTATCCGCCTAGACGTAGCCGATCAAAACGCCTCCGCTGATTTAACCGCGGCGCAAACCCGAGACGGACAGCGAGTTTTAGAACTGCTCTATTTCTTGACTAGCGGTAATCGTGACCAGTTCTCGAAAGCAAAAGCTGGTGAAAAACTACTCCCGCCTTCGAAGTTCCATCACGGCAGCGATGTGGATTTAGATGCGGTAGCCCTGGCGGGGGCGGCGATGCCTTCTCCTCGTCTATGCCAGGCTATCTGGGAGCAACTGGGAATGGGCGAACTAGACCCGGTAGCTAACTGGTTAACCGCCCGGGATGAGCAAAGCCAAGCTGACGGGGAAAAGTCACCGCAGGTATCCGCGCCTACTCCAGAAGATCCTTCAGCGTTTGCGGACGCACCAGCGGCTTCCGATAGTGGGGATGTTCCTGAGGATAATAATTTGAATGAAGAAGCCAAGCCGATAGCGGAAGAAACCAGCGATACCTCCGAAACCACTAGTGATAGCGAAAATGCGAAGGAAAATGCTGAAGAGGTAAAGCCGGAGGACACTACTTTAGCTATGGAGGCTGCTACTTCTGCCCGGACTATAAAACCGGTATTACCTCCAGCAGCTAAAATTCCGGGACACCGCAACCAGCCCTATCAGGAATCTGCAAAAACCCAGGCAATCCCGTTAACCGAGATGCAGGAAATGAATCTTAACCCGCAGGAAGAAAAGGCAGGCGATGGCGCCTGGGTGCCGCAAGCGGTAAGTTCACAGCAAGCTCGTCAGGGATCCCGTCCTCAACCTCCAAACTTCTTGGGTCGCCTAGGTTCCGGTAAATCCGCGAGCTCGGTGGGACAGATACCTACGCTAGCTGCTTTAGATTCAAAAATGAAAACCCCCGGAGAACTGGGCATAGACGCCGAGCAAAGTGCTCAACAATCCTCACCCAAGAAACCGAAGTTTTCTAAAAATCCGAAAAGAGCAGCGAAACAGAAAGCGAAACTAGCAGAAAAAATTAATAAGGACGCTCAAAAAGCTGCTCGCCAAGCTGAACGGCGCCGCCAGCGCGAACAGCGCCGTCAAGACCGGATTTCCCAGCTATCGCCTAAAGATTTAGAGCCGGTTAACGTCAGTCGGAGGCTGATCGTTTCTAGCCTGGTGGGGATGGCAATAGTACTAGTTCTTTCGGTGATGGTGTTAGCGTTTTGGCCGCGTCACAACCCGCCGGTAGCCAAACCAACTACCTCTCAAACCCAAACCCAAAAAGTTGCCCCGAAGCCAGCACCGGTAACTAAACCTGCCGAAATCGCGGGAGTGGCTTCTATCGATGCCGAAGGAAATGACACCGAACATCCCGAGCTCGCTGACCGGATGATCGATGGTGATGAAAATACCTGGTGGCGTTCGCGTTTCTTCCGCAACCCGGAGCTGGGGGATCGCAGCGGTTTTGGGGTGATAGTAACTTTCAAGGAACACGCTAATGTTTCTGAGATTAAGTTAAAAACTAATGCCCAAGGCGGAAAAATCGAGGTTCGTTCCCTACCGGAATCTGGCCTGCCGCGGGATGGTAAAGTCCTAGCTACTGGTACTTTCTCCGATACGGTTAACTTAAAACTAAACCCGAAAGCTAATACCCAGGCGCTGATCTTGTGGTTCCCGGAACTTCCCCTTGATAACACTGGAAACAACCGGGCAACCATTTCTGAAATCGCGGTTTCCTAGTCAGCCCTGCCTGCCCGGTTTCGCTCACTGCGTTAACTGGTTGCACGGCGAACTTTTTACCTGCGAAAATAGCTTTGGTAATAACGGTTAAGACCCTGACCTAGGAGGCTCCATGTCGGTACGCGACATTATCATTATCGGTTCTGGACCGGCCGGCTACACGGCAGCAATCTACACTGCCCGCGCGGGACTTAACCCCCTCCTAATCGCTGGGGAAGTAACCGCCGGTGGCGCCCTAATGAATACCACCGAGGTAGAGAACTTTCCCGGTTTTCCTGAGGGGATTCAGGGCCCAGATTTAATGGCGAATATGCTTGCTCAGGCCGAGCGCTTCGGATGCGAGATTCTTTACGAGGACGCCCTAGAGGTTTCTCTGGCCGGGGAAGAGAAAAAAGTAGTCACCTCGGAGGGAGAATATCTAGCCCGCCGCGTGATTTTGTCTATGGGATCGGAATACCGCAAACTTAACGTGCCGGGAGAGGCCGAACTATCGGGACGCGGAGTCTCCTATTGCGCCACCTGTGATGGTTTCTTCTTCAAAGATCAACACTTGGCAGTGGTAGGCGGGGGCGACTCCGCGATGGAAGAGGCACTGTTCTTAACCAAGTTCGCCAAGAAGGTGACGGTCATTCACCGCCGCGACCAATTGCGTGCCTCCCAGATTATGGCTGAACGGGCTGCGAATAACCCCAAAATTGATTTCGCTTGGAACAGTACTGTTGCCCAAATTAACGGGGAAGATAAAGTTGAATCGCTGACTTTACAGTCAACGGTAGACGGCACCGAAAACACGTTGGACGCCACCGGAGTTTTCGTGGCGATCGGTCACGAACCGCGCTCGCAGCTAGTAAACGGACAAGTGGATTTGGATGAGGCCGGATACGTACGGGTTAATGAACCAGGAACCGCCACTAACCTGAAAGGCGTTTTCGCCTGCGGAGACCTGGTAGATCACACTTATCGCCAAGCAATTACGGCCGCGGGGTCAGGGTGCCGCGCCGCCCTGGATGCCGAACGTTCCCTAGCCGACTAAGAACTGATTTTTACCATATTTAGAGAGGAAAATAAGAGATGACTAAACCGTCAGAAGTAACCGAACAGAACTTTGACCAGGAAGTATTGAAAGCAGAGATCCCGGTTTTGGTAGATTTTTGGGCTCCCTGGTGTGGGCCTTGCCGCCAAATGGGATCGATAGTAGACGAAATAGCCGCCGAGGTTGCCGGGAAAGCTAAAGTCGTCAAAGTCAACATTGATGAAAACCCCCAGCTGGCCGCCAAATACGGGATTAACTCCATCCCCATGTTTATGGTGTTCAACCAGGGGGAGATTACCCGGGGAATCCTGGGCGCCAACCCCAAGCGGGAACTCCTAGGACCGCTGCAGCAAGAAATCGACAAGTAGTTTCGTCTCTGCTCGCTGCCGCGAGGCTGTCTGCCTTGGCGGGACCTAGGAGGGGTGCGTAGGAGTTTTCGCTAGCGCCTTATACTGAATGAGTGCGAAGTATAAAGCGTTTTTTGATAGTAATAGCCGTGTTGGTACTCCTACTGGGAGTGCTAGATAGGGTTGCTTGCTGGTGGGCGGAAAATGAGGGGACTGGGGTTCTCGAGAAGCGGGGCGCAGAAAACGCCACCGTTAAAGTTAATGACTTACCCTTCTTAACTTCCCTCATAGGGGGCAGCATTAACCAGGTGGACGTGACTATTCCGCGGCTAGATGTTGCCGCAGAAGGTGGCGCCATCCCCATAACCGCGGTTCGCGCCCAGATCAATCAGCTAGACCTGACTGCCAGCCGGTTAAATATCGATAAAATCGGCCAGTTCAACGCTGAAGGCAATCTCAGCCAAGAGGCTTTTGCGCAGTTAGTGGCAAAGAAAGTGCCGGGAGTAAAAGTAAAACTAGAGGCCGGGAAACTAATTTTTGCTACCCAAAAGTGGGGACAAGAGATCCTAGCTGAGGGACAGTTGTCTCTAGCTGGCGGGGCAGATGGTTTGACCCCCACCCTGGTAGTCAAACCCACCGCCCTTAAAACTGAACTACCCCGCTACCTGCAGGCTCGCCTGAAGCTGCCAGAGTTTTTACCCCCGATCAATATCCCAATCACCGGCTTGCCCGCCAATGTGCAGCTAAGCGCAGTAGAGGTTAAAGCCGATCACCTCAAATTCAAGCTGACCGGGAAGAATATCCCACTACAAAAGCATTCTGTTTCCTGATTTTGGGTTTACCGGTTAATCCCTGGGTGATTACCGGCTAGTATCTGCTAAAAAATCATCGGATAAAGCGAGCATCGCGCGGTGAGAGAACATAAAAGGGGCGGGGTCGAAATAGAAAGTACCTATTTCGACCCCGCCCTTAGCTTTCGGGTACGGAATCCCCTATTTGGGAACCGGGCTACAGGCTGCGCACGATTTCTTCTACCGAGGCTTTCGCATCACCAAAGAGCATATCGGTGTTGTCGTTAAAGAACAGCGGATTTTGCACCCCGGCATAACCGGGATTCATCGAACGCTTAAACACCACCACTTGGCGGGCTTTCCACACTTCCAGCACCGGCATTCCCGCAATCGGGCTGCCCGGTTTAGTGGCATCGGGATTAACGGTATCGTTTGCTCCAATCACCAGTACTACATCAGTGTCGGGGAAGTCGTCGTTAATCTCATCCATTTCTAGCACCACATCGTAAGGTACTTTAGCTTCTGCCAGCAGCACGTTCATATGTCCGGGCATCCGTCCGGCTACCGGGTGGATCCCGAAACGCACGTTTACCCCCGCCTCGCGCAGCTTGGCAGTCAGATCCGCGACCGGGAACTGGGCTTGTGCCTGCGCCATCCCATAACCGGGGGTAATAATCACGTTAGAGGCATCCTTTAACGCTTGCGCGACCTCGGCCGCACTGGTCTCGGTGTAGTCCCCGTAATCGGTATCTGCCCCCTTGGCCGGTCCCCCGTCAGAGCCGAAGCCTCCTAAAATCACGGAGACAAACGAACGGTTCATGGCTTTGCACATGATGTAGGACAGGTAGGCACCAGAAGAGCCCACCAGGGCACCCGCGATGATCAGCATATTGTTACCCAACATAAAGCCCGCGGCTGCCGCTGCCCAACCAGAATAAGAGTTCAGCATGGACACCACGACTGGCATATCGCCGCCGCCGATAGCGGCCACCAGGTGTAGCCCCAGTACCAGGGCGATTATGGTCATCACAATGATGGCGACCCACTGCATCCAGGTCAAGGTCATAGCGTTAGCACTCAGGTGCGAGCCGCGTATCATCACCCCGATGAGCCCGATAGACACAATAATGGCGATCGCGTTCAGCCAGTTACGTCCCGGCAAAGTTAGGGGCGCGCCCTTAATCTTCCCCGACAGTTTCAGGTAGGCAACGATAGAACCGGTGAAGGTAACGGCACCAATAAAGATGCCCACTCCCACCTCGCCTAGGTGGAACCCTACGGTGGCCGGATTGATCGCAGTTGCCGCATCGGCTCCTGCCTTATTGAATTCCCAAGGCAGGTGGATGAAGGTATTAAAGCCCACCAGCACTGCCGCTAAACCTACAAAGGAGTGCAGCATAGCTACCAGTTCCGGCATGCCGGTCATGGGAATAGTTTTGGCTCTCCACAGTCCAATAATCGCGCCGGCAATCATCGCTACTGCAATCAGCAGCGCAGTTACCAAGGTTGATTGATAACCGGGAGCCCCCGCGTTATAGAGCGCCACCGCAATAGTAGCGACTACCGCTACCAGCATTCCGATTGCCCCGAAACGGTTACCCCGCAGGGCAGTCTCATTTTTTGATAGACCCGCGAGCGCCAAAATGAACAGCAGCGCCGCAATCAGATAGGCAATGTTTTGTCCTCGGCTAATCCAAAATTCGCTAGTTGTTGCACTGGCAACCAGGGTGGGGGCTGCCGCAGATAGAAGGTTACTCATTTCTTACTTCTCCTCCCCCCGGAACATGGTCAGCATTCGGTGGGTTACCGAGAAGCCGCCAAATATGTTGATTGAAGCCACCAAGATTGCTAAGAAACTCAGCGCGGACACGATTGGTTTTGCGCTTCCTACCTGCAATATTGCGCCCACTAGAATAATTCCGGAAATGGCGTTGGTTTCACTCATTAACGGAGTGTGGAGCGAGTGGGTAACGGCAGTAATCACATAGAAGCCCACCACAATCGCCAGCATCAAAATGAAGTAGTAAGGGATCAACGGCTTGGGGGTGGCGGCAATCAAGGCCAGCCCTAAAACTATCCCTACCGTTGCCCACAGCAAACGTTTACGCTTATTCGCCGCCGCCTCTTCAGCTTTCTGGCGGGCATGAGCTGCAGCGTCCTCTACCGATTCCGTCGTGGCGGGGGCAGCAGGCGCCGCGTGTACTTGAATAGGGGGCGGGGGGAACATATTTTCCCCATCCTTCGCAACCGTGATCCCGCGGACTACTTCGTCTTCCATATCGAGGACGTAGTTGCCGTCTTTTTCCGGAGTGATCAGCTTAAACAGGTTAACAATATTTTGTCCATAAAGCTGTGAGGACTGTCCCGGCAGCCTGCCAGCCAGGTCGGTGTATCCAATGATGGTCACCCCGTTTTCGGTAACCACTTTTTCGCCGGGCTGGGTCAGTTCGCAGTTACCGCCACCAGCTGCGGCCATATCCACGATGACTGAACCGGGCGCCATGGCCGCTACTGCCTCTTTGGTGATTAGCAGTGGCGAGCGACGACCGGGAATATTCGCGGTCGTGATCACGATGTCATTTGCAGCTGCCTGCTCGGTGTAGAGCTTGGTGGCAGCGTCCGCTTGATCCGCGCTCATTTCTTTGGCGTAACCATCATCGGATTTTTCTTGCGCAATCGGAATAGGCACAAAAGTCGCCCCTACCGATTCTGCTTGCTCGGCAGTTTCACTGCGCACGTCGGTGGCACTAACCTGGGCTCCCATCGAGTTGGCGGTGCCAATAGCAGCCAGGCCGGCTACCCCTACGCCGATCACATAAACCTTGGCGGGCGGGATTTTTCCAGCGGCAGTCACCTGACCGGTAAAGAGGCGACCGAAACTTTCGGCGGCCTCGATAACAGCGCGATACCCGGAAACGTTGGACATCGAGGAGAGCACATCCATGGACTGCGCCCTGGAGATTCTCGGAACCGTATCCATCGCAAATCCAGTAATGCCCCGTTCTACCAGGGCATCTACGGTCTCAGGGTGGCGACCTGGCGCCATCCGGGCGATTAAGAGCGCTCCGGGTTTAACCAAATTCAGGTAGTCGGTGGGGGGCGTATCTAGGACGGTGACAATATCGGCCTGCCAGGCGGCCTGAGTGTCCACGATTTGCGCTCCGGCTTGCGAATACTGCTCATCCAGGTAGGCGGCTTTTTCGCCTGCCCCCTGTTCTACCAGGATTTCATATCCTAGTTTGATGAGTTTTTTTACCGTATCCGGAGTGGCGGCGACCAAGGTTTGGTCTGGCGTGGGCTCTTTAGGAACTCCAATTCGCACAGTTACTCCTTATAGTTTTGGCTTTTTAGATACCAATAATTTATCCACCTGTTTTACTGGTGGATAGCTTATTTTTAGCTTACGCGGCACCTATCAGGCGCGCACTCTAAGTCCAGCTAATAGGAATGTTACCTGCCAGCCAGGCAGATAAAAACTATTTTTCCGGCGCGGCCTGCTTAGATCCAGGTTCTGGCCCTTCCAATCCCAGGCGTTCTCTGTCGGATTGCTCTAGCAGTTCACCCCGCCGAATAGTTAAGTCTTTAGGGGCGCTAATGCCCAGTCTCACCGAGTCTTTATGCGACTCCACCACGGTGATTACTACCTGGTCTCCGACTACGATCTCTTCTCCGCGTCTGCGGGTTAGTACTAGCATCCTTGCTTGCCTCCTAGATAGTGATTAAAAACTATGTTCTGCCTCTGGAGGAATCTCATCAACAGATTCCAGGATATCTTCTGGGTTATCTAAATCTTCGCTTTGCTTTTTCCGGGACTGCTTACTGATCGCTGCTTCTGAGCGGGCTAGCTGATCAGCCAGTTTGTCCGGAGCCTGTTCGTGACCTGGGTAGGGGGGCTCAAGCGAGTCTAGATGCGGGGAGTTTTCCAGCTCTAAGGACGCGGCAGTCTTATCCAGATTCTCTTGCCAACTTTGGCCACGCTGACGCAGTACCTGGGAGTAAGAGACCCGCTTTGCCCCGCGTACCCGGTGTAGTAACCCGTCGAGGTCGCGATTTATCTGGTCATTTTCCCACCGGGATTTTTCAGCAAGGAGGGCGCGAGTATCAGCGAGCAGAGCTTCCAGCTCTTGATCGCTGGGCACCTGTCGCTCCCGATAGGTCATGACGTTTCCTCCTGTTATTGATTCTTGCTTGTCATTGTAGATTAAGCCCGCTGGCTGTGGAGAAGAACTGGATTTAATGCTAGACGTCTAGGTTTACCGGGCACCCAGAACCCTCCGGATTCTAGGGGGCGTTTTCCGCCCCAGCCACCTACTATTATTGCCTGAAGTAGGACGCGACCCTAAACTTGAAGGCACTGGTAGCTTTATTTAAGAAGTTTACTTAACGATTTGCCAAAGAGAGTCGGGAGAAAAATGTCGTCCCCAAATTATCCCTATCCGCCCAGTAATCTGCCGCAGACAAATCCGCGGCCACCATTAAGTCACTAAGGTATTGAAAGGGGTATATGCTCCCATACTTCGCAGTCAACTTACCTATTCAGCCCCTAATGGAGCATTCCTTTATGGCGCTGGTAGGTGCGGCCGCCATGATCGTGGTGGCCGCGCTGCTGGTGGTATGGACCGTGGTTTTTTATCAAAGCGCTTCCCGCTCCCCGATTCTGACTTTTAGCGGACGCCGCCAAGAGAGTTTATGCCACCTACTTATTGCTTACCGTGAGCGGCTAACAGCCCTAGGAACTGATCCCCGTTACCTAGCTTTAGAGGCTAACGCTCGCCAAGTCGTCCTCGGAAAAATCCTAAGAAACCTGAGCAAGCAGTATTACCGCACCGCCGGTTGGGGTAACTATCCGCCGCAACAACTACTGGCTACTGACTGGCCACAGCTGGCTGCCCTGGTTTCGGCGCTGCCTGGCACCGAACAAACTCCTCGGCAAGGGCGCGCCCCGGTTCCTGCCGGCGCCGCTGCTTTAAGTACCGCTATTTCTCAGATTGATTATCGCAACTGGCTGCACGCCCATGCGTTAAAAACTCGTCAGGATCTGGTGATCAAACCTCCTCGCAGATCCCGATTTTGGATAGTGCCCGTAACTATAACCGTGCTCTGCCTGCTGGTTGTCTCGGGGCTGCAAACCCACAGTTGGGCACTAGAACAACAGGCAGTCCGAGCAGACCGACAGGGAGATACTTCCGGGGCTCAGCAGCTACGTCTTCGCCAATCCGACTCCCTTCTACTAGCCGATAGGTGGCTGGTGAACTACAACCTGGGAACCACCTATCTAAACGCCGGCGACCTGCAAAATGCCCATAAATATTTATCTCGCGCTAGCAAGAAAATGCCGTTCATCCTGGAAACCAAGATGACTGAACCCCAGGCAGTACTGGCTGGTTGCCAGGTGAACTACAACCTAGCTTTAGTGACGATAAAAACCAGTGAGGAAGTAGAAACCACCGATGTTTTAACCCAAGCTTCTCGCCTACTGGTTTACTGTGATCAAAAAGCTTTAAAAACTCGCCAAAAATACTGGAACCTGGAAGGAGAAACTGCCACTACTAGTAGGGTATCTGCCAGTTTGAATCGAGTAGCAAAAGATACTGATTCCCTGCTAGAGCAGATCAAAAAACAAGGTGGCAGCGATTTTGGAATCCCAGAAGCTTCCTGGTTGGAAGATTTTGGTTACTAAAACCCGGGATATACCTGCATTGTACGAAGCTAGAGACGCTTTTCCAGCCGCGGGCAGTTCTTTCCCCAATTAGCAAAGCAATAGTTACCCAGAAGACAGTATGCAACTGCCAGTACCGGACATTATCGGCTCCCGATTTAAAATCCTTAACTGATTTGGCTGAACTTTAGAGCCAGAACCCTCACAATTGAAACTATGAAACGGATGAAGCACTTTTGGTGGGGAAAACACCCCGGCTTCATCGTGACCATCTGGCTGGTAACCGTAACGCTCGCGGTCGTTGCCGTATTTTCGGGTTTGGGGGGAAAACCGCTATTCGAAAGGCTCATTACCCCCCAGCCTTCCAGTCCCTCTTCGGAATCAGCCGTGGGTAAGCAGCTGTATGAGCAAGCCCATGGCGATACCTATCCGGTAACGGCAGTAGTAGAAATACCGGATTTAGAAAAACATGCTGACCAGATCGCAAAAATGCTCCGCCCGCTACACGCGGATCTGTTAAAGGTACCAAAGGTAACACAGATTGCCGATCCCTTTATAGCCTTCGACCCCCAGCTACCCGCCGGGAAAAAAGCCCAAGAAAAAATCGATCAAGCCTTAATGCAGGCTTTAGCACAAGGCAGAACTCAGGCAGAGGAGATCGCAAGAGCCAAGGGCGCCAGCGGTCAGCAACTAGAAAAAGCTAGAGCACGCGCCGAAAGGGAAGTCAAAAAAGCTTTCACCAGTCAGTTACCCCCGGCTTGGGAAACTATCCAGTCCAGTGAACTCCAGCAGATGATTGCTAAGGACGGGAAAACTTTCCTGATCAACGTGCAGTTAACTGCCAATGGCTATGACCAAGTGGATCCGGATGCCCGGGATCAGGTAGCCCGGATTTTAGAAGAACTACCCGACTATTTTTCCGGTTCTAACGTTACTGCCACCGTTAATGTAGTTGATAACATCGGTTTGCAAAATGCTGCCAATGGGCAAGTGAAAGCCGATATGCTCCGCGGGGAAGGAATTTCGATTCCGATTTCTCTGCTGATCATGACCATCGTTTTCGGGGGAATGTTAGCTGCCTTGCTGCCCCTAATCGGAGCCGGGGCTGCCATTGGGATCACCTTAATGCTGATCCTGGCACTGACCTATCTGATCACCGTGGAATCATTCGTAGTCAATATTGTTTCTTTCCTCGGCCTGGGGTTGTCGATTGACTACGGGTTACTAATCGTTTCTCGCTATCGACATGAACTGCATAAACGCGGTCTTTATGGCCAGGGAGATACCTTTATTTTTTACCCACGTTTCCTGCAGTTATTGGTTGGATCGCGCCGGGCAGGAGATAGGAAAACCTCTATTGCTACTCGCAAAGATTACCGTACCCAACTCCTTAATGCCCGCAAGCCCTATCTGGAAGCTCTAGATAAAACTATGGACACTGCCGGAGCCACGGTTTTCTTTTCGGCTCTAATTGTTTCCCTCGCGATCTTGGGGCTATGTATCTTCCCGCTACCATTACTGCGACTAATGGGTATCGGCGGAGTAGCTGTAACCATGTTGGCAATGATTTCTAATATGACGTTTTTGCCTGCCCTGATGATGCTGTTCGGACCGAGCCTGGCTTCTCCCTCCAAGTTTTCCCACTGGATGAACTGGGTGCGCCGCCATTTACTGCGCCGTTCCCGCGAGCGCAGCGAAGACGATCCTTCCCCAGTTTTTCGCTCCGTATCGACTTTTGTTACCCGCCGTCCCTGGCCAGTGCTGATAGTGGTGACCCTGGTGTTAGTGGTAATGTCCCTTCCCCTCTACCAGATGAAAATGCGCTCCTCCGCGGTGGAATCTATGCCCCGGTCAATCCCGCAAATCGGAGCCTTATGGGATATGTGGGAGCGTTTCCCCGACTCGGCTAACCCGCAAATCCGTCTGGTAGCTAAAACCACCCCGCAACAGTTGCAGACTTGGGCAGAAGAAAAAGTACAACCACTATCCCACGTGAAACGAATCCGCCCCGCCGAAGACCTGAAAATTGACGGCAAACAATACGCTTCCCTCGATGTTTACACTAAAGAAAAAGACGCTTTCGCCGCGCAGGTAAAAGAAGAAATGCAAGAGGTACGCCAGTTACCTGCCCCCTTTAAAATTTGGGTGACCGGGGAAGCTGCCCTGCAAACCGATTTCCAAGACACTCTCTACGAATATGCTCCCTACGTTTTTCTGGCAGTCGCCCTAACTACCTATTTAATGCTGTTCCTCATGACCGGGGCGCTGCTGCTACCGCTACAAGCCCTGGTACTAAATATGGTGTCTTTAATGTCTTCTCTCGGGGTGGCGGTATGGGTATTCCAATATGGTCATGGAGAAAAACTGCTAGGTTTCACTTCTCTAGGCGCGGTGGAATCTTATGTAGTAGCGATCGTGTTCTGCTTCGGTTTTGGCTTATCAATGGATTATGAAATGTTCCTAGTATCCAGGGTGAAAGAAATCTGGGATGAAACCGCAGATAATAAACGGGCAGTGCGGGAAGGACTTACCCATTCGGCCTCCACGATTACTTCTGCAGCATTAATTTTGTTAGTGGTATTCCTCGGCTTTACCACCGGAGGTATCCAAGCGATCAAACAGATCGGATTTACCTTAGCGGTGGCGGTGGCGCTTGACGCTACTTTAGTGCGCATGGGACTTGTACCCGCCATTATGGCGATCTGCGGGAAAGCTAACTGGTGGGCTCCCAAATGGCTGCGCTCCGTCCACTCGCGGCTGCCTCTTCCCGGGCACTAATAAGATTCGAGGACGAACAAGCGAAGCCCCCAGAAACCTTTACTCGCGGGCGGGATTACCAAACTTTGACAACCGTCCGAGGAAAGTTAGGGGAATAGTTGCGGTCGGACCGTTACGGTGTTTCGCAACAATCACATCTGCCTCTCCGGGACGGTCTTCCTGATTGTAAACTTCGGGGCGATTTAGCAGCATCACCACATCCGCATCTTGTTCCAAAGAACCAGATTCACGCAGGTCAGCAAGCATTGGTTTATGTTCGATTCGCTGTTCTGGTCCGCGGTTTAGCTGGGCGACTGCCACCACTGGGATTTCAAGTTCTTTAGCTAGTAGTTTTAGCGAGCGAGAAAACTCGGCTACTTCCTGTTGCCGCGACTCTACCCGCTTGCCGGAACTCATCAGCTGTAGGTAGTCCACCACTACTAGCTTTAAATCATTTTGTTGCTTGAGGCGGCGACATTTTGAACGGATCTCCGGCATGGTCATATTGGGAGAATCATCGATATATAGCGGAGCCTGGGAACAGCGAGACAGTACCTGCGCTATTTTTGTCCAATCCGCGTCCTCTAAATCTCCCGAGCTGAGCCGCGACATTGACACCCCTGATTCGGCGGAAATCATGCGCCGGGAAATCTCAGTCCCGTCCATTTCTAGACTGAAAATAACGGAAGTCATTTCGTTATGAATAGCGGCGTTTCTACAAAAATCCAATGCCAAGGTAGATTTACCCATTGCCGGACGAGCGGCCACAATCACCAACTGCCCGGGGTGCAAGCCATGGGTAAGGTTATCTAATTGATAAAAACCGGTGGGAACCCCCGAAGACATGCCCCCATTTTTTTGTAGTTCTTGCAGTTCAGTTACGGTTTCATCTAAAAATTCGGTGATCGGGCGGTAGTCTTCGCTATCTCCGCGTTCACTGACTGCATAGATTTCACTTTGTGCCTGGTTTATCAGCTCATCTACGTCACCTCCATCGTCAGCGTAACCTAGTTGGACCACCCGGGTGCCCGCCTGCACCAGGGAACGCAGCTGTGCCCTCTCCCGCACGATCCGGGCGTAATATCCCGCATTCGCGGCAGTAGGAACCCCGGAGATTAGTTGATGTAAATAGGGGGCGCCCCCGATTCTCTCCAAGTCACCGCGACGCTTTAACTGCCCAGCTACGGTCACCGCATCTACCGGTTCCCCGCGACCAAATAGATCCAAGATTACTTCGTGGATAGTCTGATGCACCGGACGATAGTAGTCTTCTCCCCTGATCGTCATGGTGACATCGGCAATCGCATCTTTGGAGAGCATCATCGCTCCCAATACGGATTGTTCTGCGGCAATATCTTGCGGAGGTGTCCGATCAAAATCTGCCATCGCTACCTCCTGGAAAGAACTACAAACTCTTTGATTGTGCCACATCCCGCAGGTATAACCAGAAAAGCCCCTGTTGAAAACTCGTAAAAATTGGTGCAGACAGTGTTAATAACCTGTGGAAATATCGGGGAATATGTGGGTAGTGAATAACCCCAAGTTTATAAACCAGTTACAAACTGGGAAACTACTAACAGAGTTATTCACAGATTGTGTATAGAAAATAGAGGAAGATTCGTGGAAAAGCCTAAGAAAACCAGTCTAAACCGCCAGGTTTTGGCTTTGGCTTTACCTGCCCTCGGATCCTTAATCGCCGAGCCGGTGTTAAGGATGGCTGACTCCATCCTGGTCGGGCATGTAGGAACCCCAGATTTGGCAGGATTAGCTATCGGTTCGACGGTACTTACCCTGGTAGTGGGAATCTGTGTATTCCTCGCCTACACCACTACTGCGGTGACCGGCAGAGCCATTGGGGCAGGTAAACGCGCTGAAGGTCTGCGTTTAGGTATTCAGGGAATGTGGTTGGGGGCGCTGTTGGGTGGCGCCTTGGCAATAGTCTTGATTGTTTTTGCCCCGCAAATCATTGGCCTTTTCGAAGCTGAGAAGCAAGTTGCGGATTTGGCACGTCGCTACTTAATAGTCTCGGCTCCCGGACTTGTCGCCATGCTGTCTGTATTAGCTGCTAACGGGGTTTTGAGGGGCTTATTAGATACTCGCACTCCTCTTTTGGTAACTACCAGCGCAGCTATTCTTAACGTACCGGTTTCCGCATTCTTAATTTTCGGCTGCTCTCTCGGGGTGGCGGGGGCGGGCGCTGGCACCGCGATTTGCCAGTTCTTCATGGCTATTTGGCTGTGGATAGTGGTAGTTAAGAAACTTCGAGCGGAGGGAGTATCGGCTCGCCCTGATATACAACTAATTTTTCATTCCGGTATGCACGGATTACCTTTAGTTCTCCGTTCGCTTTTTCTGCAGGCGGCTATCGTAGTCACGACTTGGCAGGCGTCCCGCCTGGGGGCAGCAACTTTGGCGGGCTATCAGATTCTAAAAACTCTGTGGACCCTAGCGGCATTCGGGCTAGACGCATTAGCGATCGCAGCTCAGGCTCTCCTCGCCAACGCTCTCGGTGAGGGCGAGGAGCGAAAAATACGGGTGCTAATCGCCCAGTTAAACCGCTGGGCACTGGGTTTTGGCACCCTGATTGGTCTAGTATTTGCAGCTACCTCTAGCTTTTCGCCACACCTTTTTACGGCAGATCCTGAGCTATTATCCGTTTGTGTCCCCGCCATCATCGTGGTGGGTCTTATGCAACCACTGGCAGCCTTAACCTACATTTACGACGGTTACTTGATCGGCGCTGATGATACTAAATACCTGGCAAAAGCGATGGCCATAGTGTTTGCTATCTATCTACCGGCGATTTTACTAGCTGGCCTCCTCCCTGAAGGAGCCTGGGGTTTAGCTGGTTTATGGGCTATCTACGGATTGGTTTTTATTGGCGGGAGGGCGGCCTCGCTGTGGCTGCGTATCCGCACCGACGCTTGGCTCTAGCTACTATGAATTGAGCCGGTTACTGCTGGTAAAACCCTAGTTCATCTACAGATAAAAATAGGGTGAGCAAGATTAACCTCTTGCTCACCCTACTTTTTATTAGCTAAGTGCTGCCAGGTAAGAACTTACCTACTTGCCGCCCTCAACGTTTACAAACAGTTTGGCGCTAATATCTTCATGCAAATTGATTTGAATCTGATATTTTCCGACCGCTTTGATCGGCTTTTCAATAATAACTTTGCGCCGGTCTACGGTCTGCCCGATCTGTTCTTTAACCGCTGCCACCACATCCTGAGTGGATACTGCTCCAAAGAGGCGACCGGAATGTCCGGCCCGCTTGGAAACTACCACGGTATTGTGGGCTTCGATAGCATCGCGTACTGCCCGGGCGTCCTCTACGTTAGAGATTTCCCGACGGCGGCGCGCGCGAATCATTTCATCGATCTGCTTTTGGGCGCCCTTAGTCCAAGGGTGCGCCATTTTCCGCGGTACCAGGTAGTTGCGGGCATATCCGCGAGCTACGGTTACTACGTCCCCGGAGGAACCCAGCCCCGGTACATCCATATTCAAAATAATTTTGGCTGTTGCCATGACTAAACCCTCCTATCAGCGACCAGAACTAGTGTAGGGAAGCAACGCCATTTCGCGGGCATTCTTAACTGCCTTAGCGATAGCGCGCTGCTGCTGAACGCTAACTCCGGTAACCCGGCGCGAACGAATCTTTCCGCGATCGGAAATAAACTTCCGCAAGAACGGGGTATCTTTATAGTCGATTTTTTCAACCGGCATATTACGTAGCGGGTTAGCCTTTTTCTTAATCGGCTTCGCGCGAAGAACTTTCTTCGCCATATTTACTCCTTAATGGTGTGACCCTAAGGTCTTATCCTGAAACTTTAGAACGGCGGTTCATTGTCCTCGCCGTTATCGCTGGTGGCAGGAGCAGCCCAGGGATTGTCATCCCCCGCCGGCTGCGCGGCCGCCATAGAACCTGTTCCCAAGTTCGCGGCAGCCCCTCCGTTAAATCCCCCACCTTGATTGAAATTGCCGGCTGGAGCACCTGCGCCAAAGCCGCCCTGTCCTCCCTGATTAAATCCGCCTGCACCTGAGCGCGGAATCCGGGTAACTTGGGCTTGCGCATAACGCAAGGAAGGACCGATTTCGTCGACTTGAATCTCTATTGAGGAACGATTCTGTCCATCCCGTTCCCAATTACGTTGCTGCAAGCGACCGTGAACAATCACTCGCATGCCTTTGGTTAAAGATTCAGCGATATTTTCGGCCATTTCCCGCCACGCTGAACAACGCAGAAACATAGCAGTGCCATCTTCCCACTGTCCGGATGCGCGATTATAGGTCCTGGGAGTGGAGGCCACGGTAAACGAAGCCACTGGCACCGATTGCGCGGTATAGCGCAGCTCGGGATCTGCAGTCAGATTCCCAATAACCGTTATCTGGGTTTCTCCAGCCATCTTTGTTCCTCTCCGCGAACTTAATCGCGCCGCAACAACTTAGTGCGCAAAACAGATTCGTTTAGCGACAGCTGCCGGGTTAGCTCCTCAGCAATCTGCGGGGCAGTGGTCATTTCGATGACCGCATAGATCCCTTCAGAGTATTTTTCAATCTGATATGCCAGGCGACGTTTGCCCCAAATATCGGTCGCGTCTACGCTTCCCCCATTAGCAGAAACCACATTTAGCAGTTTCTCCAATGCCGGGGCTACGGTGCGTTCGTCGATTTCGGGATTCAGGATCACCATCATCTCATATTTACGCATCTCAACCCACCTCCTTTGGTCTAACGGCCACGGTCCTTCCGCGGCAGGAGGGCTTATGCATACGACCCGAAGGTCGCACTACAGGATAACTTAGTTTAAAGCGCTATTTCTAGCCGTTATCAAACATTGTTAGGAAACGCTCTTTTTTAACCTCCGCAGATAAAACCCACCTTCACCTCGCGGGTAGCAGGGCGAGCAGGGTGCGTTAAAGCAATCCCTAATACCTCGCTCTCCCTAGGGACTAGGAGGAGCAGCTGGAGAAGACGATTCCGAAGCCTCTGGGGATTGCGGAGGCGGCGAACTGGCAGGAGCAGAGCTGCTAGGAACCGTGAGCGGATTACCTACCGTTTCTGGCGGAGGAGCTGAAGGCACTTCCGCAGTCTTATAGGGGGTATTCTTTTCTTTCGGCCTCACCCGATATTTGCTGGTTTCAGAAGAAAATAAGGGCTGCGGCTCCAGGCCTTTAACCGCCGGTCTCATGTATGCCAACCATAGTTTAGCCGGCCAAGTACCACCGGTTACTTCCCTTACCCCACCAAAGGGGGTAATGGATTCTTCTGCCCCATTTTTTCCTACCTGATACATGGAAATTGCAGTCACCATTTGCGGTACATAACCCACAAACTGTGCAGAGCGGTTATCGTTTGAGGATCCCGTTTTCGCCGCTACCGGTCGACCGAGTTTTCCGGCAGTATCACCGGTACCTCCAGTCTCAGCTACCGCCGATAACGCTTTAGTCAACTCTGAAATGTTTTCTTCTTCAAACTGGCGAATACCAGCAGTATCAGCTTCATAGAGAATATTGCCAGACGAATCGGTAACCTTATCAATGATATGAGCTGTTCGCCTGATACCACCGGTAGCGAAAGTGGTATAAGCTTCCGCGATCTCTAAGTTATGGGGAGAACTAGTTCCTAATACCCCCACGACTGAATTTTTATCCAACCCCACCGTGTTCTTGGAGTATCCAGCCGCAATCGCCACCTGCCGGGTGGCATCCATACCGATTTCGCTATTAAGCCGGACATAGGCGGTGTTAATCGAGTATTTTGTAGCTTTGATCAGGTCTACTTGACCGTAGGAGGCACCTCCATAGTTACCTACCCAAGCATCCCCTATTTTCATCGGGCCGGAACCATTGATTTGCTCCGATAGTTTATGACCATGCTCGAGGGCTGCTAGGAGCGCAAATGGTTTAAAGGTCGACCCGGCTTGGGCTACGTCTTGAGTTACCGCGTTGCGTTGAACTTTTTGATAATCCGGTCCCCCATATTCAGCGATTACCGCTCCCGTAGCGGTATCGATCGAGGTGGCTGCTACTCTTAATCCTTCAGGTCTATTCTCCGGGAGGGTACCGACTGCCTCTTCCAACAGCTTCTGTTTTTCTGGATCGATAGTCGTATAAATCCGAATCCCCGCTCGATCGATCTCATCTTCGGTATAGCCGATTTGCGTTACTAATTCTTGGCGTACATGTTGGAGCAGATATCCTGTGGTGCCCTTAAAATAGGTGCCTTCCTGCTTTTTCTTTTGCACCTGAGGAAATTCTGCGGCATTTTTTTCATTCTTTTTGATCATATTGTCGGCAGCCATGAGGTTTAATACCCGCTGCCAACGTTGCTGGGCTTTTTCAGGGCTAACTAGCGGATCCCAAGCATTAGGGGCGGGAATAATCCCGGCAAGTAAGGCTGATTCTGACAAATTCAGATCTTTAGCACTCTTACCAAAATAGGCGTTAGCTGCTGCTTCGATCCCATAGGCCCCCCTACCAAAATAGATGGTATTCAAGTAGTCATTAAGAATTTTTTCTTTCGGTACCTGTTTATTTATCTTTAACGCCAAAATGGTTTCTTTAAATTTTCCGGTATACCCCGTGTTTTTTCCGGTGTAGTAGTTTTCTACATATTGTTGGGTGAGTGTAGAAGCGCCCTGGGTGGGACGCCCTCGCACGTTATTCCACAAGGCGCGGGCGATACCTTTAATGTCAATCCCGCTGTTTTCGTAAAAAGTACGGTCTTCGCTGGCTACTACGGCATCACGAATATAGGAGTTTTCGAAAGACTTAGTGTCTACGATGGTACGGTTACGTTCAGCAAACTTTCCCATCATCTTGTTCGTATCACCCCAATAAACGGTAGTTACCTGGGCGTTCGCAAATTTTTGTGGCTCAGGTACTTCCAGGCGATAGTAGGCAATTAAGAAAGTTATACATCCGGCAATAATTGCCACCAGAACTAAGCCAGTTATCAATCCTAAGATTCTTTTTACCCAAAGTCCGACTCTACTGCGGCCCGAAGTGTTCTTGCCCTTTGGGTGCTTTTGTTTGGAAGTTTTATTACCGACAGCTGTCTTAGACTTTTTGTTGTTGTCACCTTTACCAGCTGCTTGCGCTTTAACTCTATTTTTAGTTTGGGAAGAGGGCGCGGTGGATTTTTTATTTGGCACATACCGGGACTTAACTGCACTGTAGGGAACATTTTGTGTTTTGCGGGCAGCACTAGCACCCGGTTTAGAAGAACTACCGTACTGATCCGGGTTAATAGGGGCAAAAATACGTTGATCCCCCTCTTGTGCCCGTGCCTGAAATTGCGCTTTTTCATGTTTGCGGCGTTCAGCCCGAGAGGAAAACTTATGTTCTCCAGCTTTATTGCCACGCGATGAGTGCTGTTCGGTCATAAATACAGGTTAGCTTAGGAAAAGGATTGAATTACTTAGATTTCAAAGCTAATGGCAATTTTCATTTGGTGTTCTGCCGCTGCAATGGTGAATTATTTAGAAATTATTTTTAACTCTTTAATAGTCATCACTGCCTAGAATTATCGGGATTATCAGTTAAACATGCAGTTTATAAGGGTTTTAAGCCTGTGAATTGCTGGCTATGGTTCTGGGGATCGTTTTGGGGACAGAAAAATTTCGAGCAAATGATGCCCGGTTTATGAACAATTTTATAACTACGATCCCCAGCTATACACAGGGTTATGCACAGGTGTGGAGAAACCAGCTTTAACCTGTAATCATGAGAACTACATTTTTGTAGTTTTGCAGGTAGAAGTATTCAAAAATAAAGGTAAAAAAGAAGTCAAAACTTTCCTTAGATAAGCGGGTGTTGTCGTGATTTTATTGACTAAGTCACTTTGCGTGGCGAGCGGCCTGTCGAATTTGGTTGGTTAATTCATTGACATGGTCAAAAATTTGCGGTTTCGACTTCATCAGTTGGGTGATCTTCTTATTGGCGTGCATTACCGTAGTGTGGTCACGTCCTCCGAACTCCTTGCCAATCTGCGGTAATGATAGCTCGGTAAGTTCCCGGCACAAGTACATGGCTATCTGGCGTGCCTCGGTTAGCGAACGCGAACGCGAAGGCGAGCATAAGTCATTAACGGTGGTTTCAAAATATCCAGCCGTTTGTGCCTTAATCAGAGCGGGGGTGATTTCCTGATCATTAGGGTCAGAAACAATATCTTTAAGCACCATCTCTGCTAGCTGTAGGGTCAAGGGTTGCTTAGTTAGGGAAGCGAAAGCAGTAACCCTAAGCAGGGCACCTTCCAGTTCGCGAATATTGATAGTAAACCGCGAAGCGATATAGGCCAAGACCTCCGAGGGCGCCTCCACTTTTTCCTGACGGATTTTGTTACGCAAAATAGCGATTCGAGTTTCGAGATCCGGAGGCTGCACATCAGTTAATAGTCCCCACTCAAAACGAGACCGTAGTCGTTCCTCGAATCCTTCTAATTTTTTGGGAGGAACATCGGAAGTAATAACTACCTGCTTGTTGTCATTATGTAGGGAGTTAAAAGTATGGAAAAATTCCTCGATAGTTTGTTCTTTTCCCTGTAGGAACTGGATATCATCAATCATCAAAATATCGATATTGCGGTAGCGCCTTTGGAATTCGTGGGCACTGCCCTCTGATACCGAATTGATGAAGTCGTTGGTGAATTCCTCAGAGTTTACATAACGCACTTTGATATGGGGATAAAGGTTCAGCGCATAGTTGCCAATGGCGTGAAGCAGGTGAGTTTTTCCCAGCCCGGAACCACCGTACACAAAGAGGGGGTTATAGGCTTTAGCGGGAGCTTCGGCGACTGCGATAGCCGCCGCGTGAGCGAAGCGATTGGAAGCTCCGATTACGAAGGATTCAAAAGTATATTTTGAGTTCAAACGGCTTTCAAACGGCTTTTTTTCTCGAGAAGTGGTACTGGTTTTAGTAGTGGTACTTTCACTTTTTTGAGGAAGGGGAGCAACCGTTTGGTGTTCGGAAGGATTAACGGTCTGTCCAGTATCCAAAGAGGGATCTACCGAAACCGCCAAAATGACGTCGCGAGAGGTAGCTGCAGAAAGTGATTGCCGTAAAAAAGGAGCTAGCCGGGTCTCAATAATTGATTTTGAATAGTTATTGGGAGTGGCAATGATAATGGTGTTTTCGTAGGTGGTTAAGGGTTTTGACATTCTTACGAAGGCCAGATCCGCTTGACCTACCTGGGGATTTTGTTTTAACTGTCGGATCGCGTCTTGCCAGACTGACTGTAGCGAACTTGACATCAGTTTCTCCAAAACTTCTATACAGCAATGTGACCGGCCACCCCCAACGATGGGGATAGCAACGATTCTAGGATAAAAACAGGTTATCCCCAATCTGGGGAAAAGACTGTGGATAACTTACGTAGTTGTAGTTTTAGCTCCGAATCCCTTGCGGCGTGCAAAAACTAGAAATAATTTTTATTTTTAAAAAATAAAAATTCACATCTTACAGCTTTGTAGTTTTTCTAAGTTCCACAGCTTTAAATATGTTGCGAAAAAAATAGTGTTCATAACCACTCAATAACTATTTGACCTGGCAAAGCGCTATGCGTAGGCTTGCATATGTTGTCTATTCCAGGCTAAATGAAACTAAGATGCCGGAATCGTATCCGGTTGGTGAATAACATTCAGGAGAACTACAGTGACAAAGCGGACTTTTCAGCCGAATAACCGTCGCCGAGCCAAGAAACACGGATTCCGGGCAAGAATGCGTACCCGCGCAGGCCGCGCCATTATTGCTAATCGCCGGCGTAAAGGGCGCAAGGATCTTTCGGCCTAAAGCATGTTGCCCCAGGCCAATCGCCTGAAAAAATCAGCCGATTTTTCCCAAGTTTTTCGGCGTGGCAATAGCGCTGGAAACCAACTAATGGTGGTGCACCACCTACCCGACCAGTTTGGCACTGCAAAGCCGCTGGTCGGTTTCGTTGTACCAAAAAGAAATCTACCGCGGGCGGTAGATAGGAACCGTATCAAGAGGCAATTGCGAGCACTTAGTGCCGGCCGGATACAGAGCTTTGGTAGCGGAAGCAAAACGGTAGTGCGCGCCCTCGGGAAAGCTAAAACTGCTTCCTATGCGCAGCTTGGGATGGCTTTGGATCAAGCTTTGGCGAGGGCGCAAGCGAAAGGGAAAAAGTGAGCAGAAATCTGGGGCAAGCGGGTTTAGTTTATTTAGTTCGCCTTTATCGGCGCTATATCTCCCCCCTGTTTCCTGCGCGCTGTAAGTACTATCCCACTTGCAGCACTTACGCGCTTCAGGCTTTAAAAACGCATGGCGCCATCAAAGGGACGCTACTTTCGGCTTTCCGGCTGGTGCGTTGTAATCCTTTTTCCAATGGTGGAGTGGATTATCCGCCAGAAAAAGGTAACTGGAAGAGCGGGCCCTATCATCAGATGACTTTAAGTGAACTTCAAGCACATTGGGCAAAAATAGATAACGCCACCATGCCTACTCGGGGATAATAAGTAAAGGAGCATATTAATGATGCTAAGTGCGCAGCTGCTGGCGGCAGCTAATCAACCCACTTCGGGTGGATGGTATGACACGGTTTTATACCCGTTCAAATGGATTACCGCCTGGGTATTGGTAGGGATTCATAAGGGATTAACCGTTCTGGGGTTACCGGAAGGCCCCGGGGTTACTTGGGTACTATCCATCGTGGTGCTAACCATTTTTGTGCGGCTACTGATTATTCCGCTGTTTATTAAGCAGATAAAGTCTACGCGGGGCATGAGTGCGATCCAACCGCAGATCAAAGAGATCCAAGAAAAATATAAGGGTCGCAATGACCAGGTTTCTAAGCAACAGATGAGCCAAGAAACCATGGCTTTATATAAAGAATACGGCGTTAATCCCATGGCTTCGTGTTTCCCGTTGCTGATTCAATTGCCGATTTTGGCTGCGCTGTATCGGGTGCTTTGGCAAATGCCGCTAATTGCCAAGAATCCGGGAGCCCATATTGGTGGTTTTGATTCTAAGTTAGCTTCGGAAATGGATAAATCTACCGTTTTCGGGGTTTATCTATCTGATACTTTCACCGACAGTGCCTCTGACCCTACGACCACAAAAATCCTGATCATCACGGCGGTGGTGCTGTATGCCGGTTTGATGTTCTTACAACAGTTCATCAACATGCGGCGGAATATGAATGCTTCCAATCCGCAACAAATGCGGATGATGAAGATGATGGTCTATGTAATGCCGTTGATGACCGCCTGGTTTGGTTTCATTGTGCAGATTGGCGTACTGGTTTATCTGGTAGTAACCATGGTGGTCAGCTTTATTCAACAGCTGTTTGTTATGCATTATCTACCCACCCCTGGCTCTCCCGCTCACGATGCACAAATGCGGCGTCACCAGGAAAAATATGACAAGTTTAAAGAAGAAACGCTAACGGAATACAACCAGAAGCTTTCGGAGTTGGGCTTAAGTGGTGAAGACGTAGCTAAAGGAATGCGGCTTGAAGTTAAAGCTAATCGCAAGGGCAAGGATGATCCCTTCTCCGGATTAGATAATGGGGAGCAATTGCGCCAAGGGGTGGAGCTCCACAAGGAAACTCAAGATCGGCTGCATAAGAAAGCCCAAGATCTTGAGCTAGAAGAAAAACCAAGGAAGCCCGTAAAACAATCTCGGATGATGACGGCGCTACAGAAAAAGGCCGAAGAACAGCAGGCTGCCATGAGGCCAAGTACCCGTAATGCCCAAGCGCAACCAAAAAGGCTAACCCGAGCTCAGCGTGATGCCCAGGCTAAACGGCGGCGGCAAGCCCAGGGGTTAAGTGAGCAAGAAAAAGCGAAACGCCGGCAGGCGCGCAGGAAGAATAATGCGAATACAAATCGGCGTAAGAACCGATAGGATCATTGCAGATAGCTAAGAGAGGAATAGGTGCCATGAGTGAAGAAGCATCTCCCGAGCGGGTTGCCGCATTGGAAGAAGAGGGCGATATCGCCGCTGATTACTTAGAAGAACTGCTCGATATTGCGGATCTGGGTGGAGATCTCGAGATTGATGTAGAGCAAGATCGCGCGAGTGTCGATATTGTGGCTGATGCGCAAGATCTAAATGATTTGCAACGCTTAGTCGGCAAAGAGGGCGAAGTTTTAGAGTCTTTACAGGACTTAACCCGGCTGGCGGTTTCCCAAAAAACGGGGGAGCATTCCCGATTAATGCTGGATATCGCCGGGTACCGCCAAGAACGTAAAGCGGAGCTGCGCTCTATCGCTCAAGAAGCCATCACCAAGGCTAAAACTACGGGTGAGCCGGTACGTCTGGAGCCCATGAATCCTTTCGAGCGTAAAGTTTGCCACGATGTGGCCGCCGAAGAGGGCGTGTATTCCGGTTCGCAAGGTCAAGCTCCTAACCGGGCAGTGGTTATTTATCCTGATGCCTCCGGTTCGGAAGCAGAAGAAGAATAACTTGCAGGAGATCGACGCTATCTTAAGCGATATTGTCTGATTGGTATCTAAGAATTTGGCAATGCAACCGGAACTACACCTTGAGGTAGCTCAACCCGGAGCTGAGGTTGAGGCATTTTTTGCATCTTCCTATGAGAAGATACAGGCTTATGCGCATATGCTGGCGGAACAGGGGGAGCTGCGCGGTTTGATTGGGCCGCGAGAGCTGCCTCGGATTTGGCCGCGGCATATATTGAATTGTGCAGCGGCAGAAAAGTTCTTACCACTAGGGCGTAATGTAACCGTCGCCGATGTGGGGTCAGGTGCAGGACTGCCTGGAATTGTCTTGGCTATAATGCGACCAGACCTTCAATTTTTCTTGATTGAACCTTTAGCTAGACGGGTAATTTGGCTAGAAGAAGTAAAGCAAGAGTTGGGATTGGGTAATGTAGAGGTTTTGCGCTCTCGCAGTCAAGATCTCCCCGGCGGACAGACCTTCACAGCGGTTACCTCGCGGGCGGTAGCTAACTTAAAGAAGCTGATTCGCATCTCCGGGAAGCTGGTGGCACCTAGAGGACGAATGCTAGCGATTAAAGGGGAGCGTGCTCCCTTAGAATTGTCTGCGGCGGCGGCAGAGTTGCGGGCAGCTAATTTTGATAGTGCCCATATAGAGGAAGTGCCGTCCCTGATGGACGATTCGATTACCCGGATTATTATGGCAACCAAACTCCCTTAGTGGCTACCTATTTTGCATTTTGGAGGCATAATGAGCAAGCATCGTTTAGCTGATGCCGCGATGGTCGAACAGGCAGATACCCATGAAGAGCCTTCCCGAAACGGACGTCTTGATTCTAAGCGTGATTTAGAGCCGTTGCCTCATCCGAAAAGTACCAGAGTAATCGCGGTTGCGAACCAAAAAGGTGGGGTTGGCAAGACCACTACGGTAGTTAACATAGCTGCGGCTTTGGCTTTAGGGGGACTTAAAGTACTGGTAATTGATGCCGACCAGCAGGGAAATGCTTCTTCTTCCCTGGGATTTCGTCATCTAGCGGATCACCAGAATTCTCTATACGAGGTTATGACCCAGGGGGTACCCCTGCGCCAAGCTCTGTTACAGAATGCGCAGATCCCTAATCTTTGGGTGGTGCCGGCCTCTATGAATATGGCCGGGATTGAACTCGAACTTAATGAGAGAACCAATTTTCAACAGATCTTAGCTACTGCTCTAGATGAGCTATTGAGTAGCGGCGAACAATTTGATTACATCTTTATTGATTCTCCCCCATCGTTGGGAATTATGACTGTCAATGCCCTAGTGGCTGCTAAAGAAGTGTTGGTACCCCTGCAGGCAGAATACTTGGCGTTGGAAGGCCTGACCCAATTGACGAAAACCATCGATATGCTGGTGATTCGGCTTAATCCTGATTTACGTTTCACTGCTATATTACCTACGATGGTAACGACTAATACCCTGCTCAGTAAGGGTGTATTAGAAGAAGTCAAAGATTACTATGGTGACATTGTGATGGAGACAATTATTCCTCGTAATATTGCCTTAGCGGAAGCGCCCTCTCACGAAGAATCAATTCTGACTTACCAACCGGCTTCTAAAGGTGCAAAATGTTATTTAGACGCTGCGTATGAATTAGTTAGTCGCGAGGTGAAATCGTAATGGCCAAGAAAGCTCATTTAGGGAGAGGGCTATCCGCACTGATTCCTACCGATCCGGTTACGGAGAATAGAGTAGAAACAGAAAGCGATGCTAATACCCGGCCGGCAGATATTTTTTTTGGAGGACATGGGCATTCCCCTAAGGGAGGTTCCGTCAAGGAATTATTGGAACCCAGAAAAAATGTTTCACGTGAAACCTTAAAGGCTTCCCGCAAAATAGGGAGTTCGAAAAGTCGGAAGTCCGTATCTGCTAAGAAAGCACAGAAACCTGAGGCAAAGCATTCCACCGGTACTAGCGATGTTTCACGTGAAACATCGCTAGTACCGGTGCCGGGCGCAAAACTGGAGTTAATAAAGGTTAGTAAGATAACTCCTAATCGTTCCCAGCCTCGCCAAACATTTGATGAGGACGAAATTGTCGAACTAGCTGCCTCTATAAAAGAAGTGGGTTTATTACAGCCAATTGTTGTGCGCACTGATCCCACTGATAAAAATGCCTACGAACTTATAATGGGGGAACGGCGTCTGCGGGCGTGCCAGTTAGCAAAGGTTACCCAGATTCCAGCTATTGTTCGCGAGACCAACGATAACAAGATGTTGTTGGATGCGCTGATTGAAAACCTGCATCGAGTACAGCTTAATCCCCTAGAGGAAGCAGCCGCCTACCAGCAATTGATGGAAGATTTCGGTTGTACTCAGCAGGAGTTATCTAAGCGAGTTTCGAAGTCTCGTCCCGCAATTACTAATGCTTTACGGTTATTGCGACTGCCAGCCAGCGTGCAACCTAAGGTGGCGGCGGGAGTTCTTTCCGCCGGTCATGCCCGGGCGTTGCTCGCGGTAACTGATCCACGCGATCAAGAATACTTGGCAGAGCGCATCATAGCTGAAGGACTATCGGTACGTTCTACGGAAGAAATTGTGGCTCTGGGAAATGTACGCGGAGCCTCAGTACGTAAAAGTAAGGGTGGAAAACATCGCGAACTTGTGCTTTCCCCTACCCAAGCAGCGACTCAGGAACGTTGGACAGAGATTCTCGATACCCGAGTATCGCTTAAACCTGGCAAGAAAATAAGCAAACTAGTTATTGAGTATGCTGACGAGGCTGATTTGGAACGCCTGACCCAGCTACTTGAACAAGCCAGTAAGTAAGGTTCACAAATATCAACGCTATTCGCAGGTAGGTAATCCTGGTTTACTAACTGCGTTGCCCGCGGTTTGCAGCCTGGAGGGTAATGGTATTAACCAATTCGCCAAATCCATCAGCAGATTCAGCTGCTAAAGGCCATAATGAAGTATCGGTCATTCCCGGAACCACGTTGGCGTCGATAAACCAGGGATTCGATTCAGCATCAACAATTAAGTCAATCCGCGAAAAATCATCTAACTCCAACACGCGGTGACATTCTAATGCCAAGGCTCTTACGGACTGGTCTAAATCGACCTCTAAAGGAGCCGGAGCAAAAAACTCAGTCCGGCCGGTTAAATATCGGGCATCGAAATCATAACGACCTACATCGGTACGGATTTCCACCGGCGGAAGCGCCCGGGCAGTGCCGTCATCTTCTACGATAGATACCGAAATCTCACGCCCCTTAATAAAGCGCTCAATCAACACTTCATCATCGTAGGCAAAGGCATTGACCATCGCCGTACGTAATGCGCCCTCATCTTCAACATAAGTTATTCCCATAGCAGAACCGCCCCGAGAGGGCTTCACCATTAGAGGATATCCCAAACGATTAGCGACTTCCTTGAGCAAAGTATCCGCTCCTACCTGGCGAAATAGGATCTGAGGAAGCGCTACTGATAGCGGTGTAGGCAGACCGTTTTTCTCTACCACCGATTTAGCAACCGGCTTCGAAAGGGAAATCCGGCACCCCTTAGGCCCAGAACCAACATATGCTAGCCCGCTTAACTCTAGTAAGTCCTGCAGGGAACCATCTTCGCCTTCGCGACCGTGGATAATTGGCCACACCACGTCTGGTTCAAATTCTCTTAAAGAATTAAGTAAATCGCGGTCAAGTTCTAAACTCTTTAGCTCGTGTCCAAAGCGCCGTAATTGGGTCGCTACTCGATTCGCCGAGCGCAGAGACACCTCCCGTTCATGCAGCTGACCACCAGTAATAATCGCGATTTTTAAGGTAGCGTCATTAGTCATTGCTCTTACCTTTCTGCTGGGAAGCGAATAGCGTAACCAGCTCCATTTCCCGATGAACCACTTTCGCTAGCCGGCGCACGCCCTCGCGAATCTCTTCTGGGGTTGGATAACAAAATGAGAGTCGAATATTTTGATGTCCCTGGTCCGAGGCATAAAAAGCGGTTCCCGGAGTATAAGCAACCAGTTCACTAACTGCCCGATTTAGCATAGCTTTGGAATCTAGGCCATCCGGTAGGGTCAGCCAGGTATAGAAACCACCTTCGGGTACTGTCCAGGAGCATTCGGGCAAGTAATCATGTAAAGCTGTTAGCATGGCGTCGCGACGACCCCGGTACATCTGCCGGTAGGCATCGATTTGTCCGCGCCAATCATAATCGCGCAGGTAGGCATGAATCGCCATCTGGCCGACCATCGAGGGCGATAGAATCGCGGATTCTGAAGCAACCACTAGTTTGTCTCTTACCGCTGGTGGCGCATAAGCCCAACCAATCCTGAAACCGGGAGCGAATATTTTAGAGAAAGAACCTAAGTAAACTACCAGGTCAGGCGCAAGTGCTACTAAGGGAGTCATAGTTTGCCCCTCGAAGCCTAGTAGGCCATAGGGATTATCTTCTAAAACTAAAACCCCATATTGGCGGCACAGCTCCATAAGCTCTTTCCGCCGGGATGGCGACATGGAAACACCAGCGGGATTATGGAAATTAGGGATGGTATAGAGGTACTTGATCCGTTTACCTTCTGCGCGAACCTGCTCTACGGTCCGGGCAAACTCTTCCGGAATCAAACCATCAGCGTCTAGGGGAATATGGCGAACATCTGCTTGGTAGGCTTTAAAGACCCCTAGCGCTCCTACATAAGAGGGCGATTCGGCTAAAATGACATCCCCTGGTTCAATAAAAAGCTGTGTTACCAGGTCTAATGCCTGCTGAGATCCGGTGGTAACCACTACGTTATCCGGGTTGGCATGGATACCTTCAGCGGCCATGACTTCGGTAATAGATTCGCGCAAAGGCGCCCATCCTTGACCGCCACCATATTGCATTGCCTGTTCGCCATGCTCGAGCACCAACTGCTGGGCGCTATTAGCTAGTTTTGCTAGCGGAAGATCATGAATATTGGGCATCCCTCCCGCCAGAGAAACCACTTCGGGACGAGAAACCACCGAAAACAAAGCCCGAATTTCAGATTCGCGGAGATTATGAGCTCGCGCTGCATAGGAATCCTGCCAAAGATCGAGATGGGTTCCATGATTTTGCGCGCTCATTTACGTCTCCTTTACTAGATTAATTGCTATTTTGGCACGAAGAAGCCAGGTGACCAAAGCCAAGGTCATAAAAAGCGCAAAAATCGAGTAAAACCGCTTTACTGGACAGAGGATTTCGAATCGGTATTCTCAGAAGATTCCGGCTTCTGACTGCGTAAATACCAGACCAAGGTGCATAAAAATAACACCAATAAAACCACAAGCAAAGGCAAAAGGAAGTCAGGAAGCGTCCCCGCTAGCTGGGTAATCCTGGTTTCCAAGCTTACTTGCTGATCGGGGGTAAGTACGGAGCTAACGTTAGTTCCCCCAGTGATTACTAGCAGTACGCCCACTAGCGTGAACACCAATCCCGAGATTAAAGAACCCCAAGTGGTTTGCCGGCCTAAGAACTTTAGGGGGCGAGGATGAAATAGGCGCTGTTGCCGGGCAGTTAAAGAACCCCAGATTAGGGAAAGTAATGCAACCGGAGTGAACATGCCTAGGGCGTACCAAAACATCAGCGCGCCGCCGCGCAAACTAGAACCGGTTAAGGTGGCGGCTGAAAGTACTGCCCCCAGGATAGGGCCGGTACAACCGGAGCCAGCTAGCCCATAAGAAATACCAAACAGAAAAATACCAATGACGCTAGGGCGGGTTCTGCCTCCTAAAGCCCGAGGCAACGGCAGTTTAGGTAAGGGCAGCGCTAATACTTGGGCGATACCTAAAAGAGTAATTATCACCCCGACTATTAGGGTGAGCAGATGCGAGTTAGAAAGTAACCACCCGCCAAGTCCTCCCGCAGCAAACCCTAAAGGTACTAAGGCGATAACCAGCCCGCCTAGGAATACTAAAATTCGTTGCAGTAGTCGCGAACGATCCTCGAAAGCACAGGCAAAAAAGGCGGGCAGTAAAAAGGCACCACAGGGAGCTAGGAAAGTAACTAACCCCCCGAGGTAGGCGATAGTAAAGTTAATGGACATCAGTGCGTCTTAGCTGTCTTTGCTGCAATTTCAATAGTTTGGATAAAGCTGTCGGCGGGCAGAGCGCCGGTAATTACGTAGTCGTTGATGAAAAATGCGGGAGTGCCACTGAGCCCGACTGCTTGCGCGGCAGAAGTTTCATTTTTGACCGTGGTGGCGGTGTCATCGGCCTCTAGATCTTGGTTAAAACGAGAAAGGTTGCCCACCCCGCTAGCTTGAGCGGCCTGGGTAACCAGTTCTTTGTTCCAGCTGATATGGCCATTACCATCTTGAGCCGCTAGTTTGGTAGCAGCTGCGACGTACTCCCAAAACTTTCCTTGCTTTGCCGCCGCGATTGATCCGGCAGCTGCGAGATCAGAATGGTATTGCGAGGCGAAAATTGAAAAATTATTGAACTCGATACGCAAGGTACCGTTGTCTATATACGGCTTCAGCTGCGGAAAAACAGCTGATTCATACTGGTAACACATGGGACAGGAAAAATCAGAAAACTGAATCATAGTAACTGGAGCTTTGGGATCACCGATTGCCCGCGGATCCGCCTCATCGTTACGATAAAAAGATTTAATTACCTTGTTTGCCTGTTCCTCGCTGACGGCAGTAACTCCTTCAGGAAGCTGCTGGCTGTGAGGCTCCGTAGACTGGGCACTTTGTCCACTTTGAGTAGATACGGGAGTCTGACTGGGGCTAGCAGCAGTATCACTGTTAGAACCTAGATAGTAGGCAATGAAAAAAACTAACACCAGCAACGAGATAGCCAGCAGCGTAAGTATCATTACGGCGGCTGGTTTCTTTTTATTAGGCGCCGGGCTTAGGGAGTCACTCATAAACTTAATACCTTTCTTCACCTCTAGCCTAAGGCAGATTAGGCGAAGCGAGCTAGTTAGTTATAGCACGTCACGTCGCTGCAGGTACCGCATGGCGAGCCAACCAATCGGAGCACGCATCCAAAAAGTCAGTAACCTATACAGCAAGGCTCCTGATAGGGCGATCGCGCCCGGTACCCCTGCCACTTGCAAACCACCAGTCAGGGCTGCTTCCACCGGACCGAGTCCGCCAGGGGTAGGAATCATAGAACCCAAAGTGTTTGATACTAGGAACGTAACCGTAATGGTAGCTATCGGCAAATGGTAGCCAAATGCGGCCAGTGCACAATAAAACGCTGCTACCTGCAGGCCAGTCTGCATTAAACATCCCAGGGTGGTTAGAACCATTCTGCGCGGACTAGAAGTAATCCAGATTAGGCGCGGCCAAACCTGGTGAAAAGTGGGTTGGATTTTCGCCCAGATCCATTTACGCACCTTCGGGAGGGCAAATCCGGCCACGAGCAGTGCCACTATCAACAAGACAGTTGCCAATACCGTCGAAGAAGGCAGACGCACGTTCATAGAGGTACCAGTAAACATCACCATGACAGCTAGCAGCGCTACCGTAATCACAAACTGGAACAGCTGCATTAGGGAAACGGTAGCGAGGGCGAGGGCGCCGGTCATATTTTTCTTGGTTAAATAACGCAGGTTAAGGGCGCCCACTCCCACCCCTGCGGGCACTACTAAGGAGGTTACCGAGCCTGCCAACTGTAGTAAAAATAGTTCGCCGTACCCTAAGCGGTTCGGGGTTACCGCTTGCAAGGAAAGTGCTTGCCCGCTACTCATAGCCAGAGAAAAGAAAACGCCAATGAGAATCCACCAGGCGTTGGCGGTAGAAATAGTGGTATAGATCTCTTTGAAGTTTAAAGAACCTAAAACAATCAGTACTGCCATAACTCCCAAGGCAGTAAATAGCAAAGACGAGTAGGAAAAGCGACGTAGCTGAGCCCGGGGAACGGTGGTGGGATCAGTGTCGGCTTTGGAGAGCAGCTCCTGGCGCAGCGTTGAAAGTAACGGGTTCTTACGAAGTTTTTGTCTAGTTGCAGACGGCAAGGCCAAAGTTTGCAGTACCGGCACCATCGCTTCGATTTGGGAAGATGGAAGCACTGCTCTCATTGCGGCGACCGCCCGATCCTTTCCGAGGTAAAGACTAGTTAGAACTAGCAACTGTACCTGGTCAATTAGAATTGACATTTTAGAGGCTGCGACTTCCCCGTCAGACCAGTTTAGAAAGTATAAAGATCCATCAGAGCCTAAACACAAGTTTTCCGCATTAATATTACGGTGAGCCAGGCCATTTTGATGAGCTTTTAGCAGCTGTGACCAGGCAGAATGTAGCTGTTCCTCCGAAATATCAGCGGGAGAGAGGCTAGCAAAGGGTCGTAAGGAAACATCGTCCTCGAAAATATTGAGCATGGTGCTTCCATAGTGAGCCAGACCGTGGTAGGGGCGAGTATTAAGTTGTGCCCGGGTGGTCATAGCTCCCATGAGAGCCGTATATTCTCCGTTTTGGCGCACCGTGGCAGCGGTTGATTTAGAAAAGGAACGTAGCCGCAGATTAGTCCAGATTCCAGTGATCCAGGTAGAAAGACGGGAATCCCCGTCAGTTGCTACCATGCGGTATCGACGATTGTTTTCAGCAATTACGCTATAGACCCTTTCACCGGGTCTTACCGTTTCCGTAAAGGATTTAAGATCGCTAGCGGCAAAGGTAGCTAGTTCTAGAACTGGATCAACGTCTAGCAGCTTCCTTTCCATATCCCCTACTAGCACCAGGGAGTCACTTTCGGTAGTGAAGGTAACCTCCTCTACGCTTAGCAGGTCACCTTCCGTGGGGGGATCTAGACGTAAAATCATGCGGGGAGTTATTCCCACTTGGATAAGGGCAGTAATTAAGGCTCGTCCCGTCGGGCGATAGTTGCGTACCCCCCAGAGGTAACGTCCCAGACAACCGGTTAGAGTGCCTAAAAATACGGTGATTAATGCGGAAGGCAAGGTCATACGTCCCTGTAAGACCGCTAAGACTAAAATGAACCAGGTTACCGCCCACAGCACTCGTAATAACTGGTCACGGCGGCGTTCACCTGCCACCGTCATCATCGCTACTACCGAAGTAAGGGGAATAGCTATCGCGACTATTGATCCGTCAACTGACCATACTTTCAAAGCATTTGAAAATACATAGGGAAGAGCAGAGATCAAAGTGGAGGCGCCTAAAGCTACCATTCCCCCGATTACAGCGGTAAAAGCGGCTTGGAAAGTGCGGACCCATTGCCGGCGCAAAGCCAACATAGCTATTAAAGCGATCGGGGCTGCCAAGATAAATAGGTTTTGCAACATTGAAAGGGGAAGCAGCAGAATCTGCGCCAAAGTGGTGTTTACGAATACTTTGGTCAGATCCTGGGCAACGGCTTGGGTAGTGGCATGGGCGTAGATAGCCATTAGCAATACCAACACGATCACCACTAGGTACATCCCGGCACGAGCCAGGTCATCGATGCGCCGCAAACGGGAGTTCTTAGCATCGACAATTTCGGTGAGGTGTCGATCTAGCAGTGGACTAGCCGTCTCTCCCGAAAAACTCATGTCTTGATTCTATGTGTAATCAAGGTACATACCTAGATGTGAGCTTGCGCCCAGCCTGCTTTTTAGCCTATTAGCCTCTGGGCCCGCTCGTCTAGGATGAGAAATGATCATGAATTATTCTCAGGAGGACGAATGTTTGCGTCTGTAGTAGCCGCGGGAGCTTTAGATTATCTTACCGACCCTAATCTCCTGCTCAACACCCTGCTAGCGGAACTTGGTGGCTGGATGGTGGCTGCGGTAGCGCTAATAGTTTTCATCGAGTCCGGGGTCTTATTCCCGGTGCTTCCCGGTGACTCAATGATTTTCGCCCTCGGTATTTTGCATAACCGGATACCCGGGGTGCCGGAATGGTTAACCTTCCTAATACTTTTTATCGCTGCTATCTGCGGAAATATGGTGGGGTACTGGTTAGGACGTAAATATGGCAGGCGGCTTTTTAAAGATAACGCCCGTTATTTATCAACCGAAAACATGCACAAATCTGAGGATTTCTTTCGCCGCTACGGTGGAGTGGCACTAGTATTAGCCCGGTTTGTACCCTTTGTTCGTACCTTTGTCCCCATCATTGCCGGGATTGGCAAACAAAATTACCGCTTGTTCCTGATCTGGAATATGGTGGGTGCTGCCCTCTGGATCGGGGCTTTTATGCTGGCGGGGGTACTATTGGGAGATATCCCGGTGGTAGCCAATAACGTTGAGGTAATTGCGATTGCGATTGTGGCTATCTCGGTACTACCGATGGTGTTTAGCTACTTTAAAACTCGATCCAGCAAGCAAAAAGCCGCCAAATAGTACGGTTTAAGATCTCCGCATGCGATAACAATTAGTCATCATCACGTTCAATAGTTACTACCTCGTAGCCAGCATTCTTGATGCAGTCGCGGATAGTCTCATCCTCGATTTCGTAATCCGTGAGGACGGTGACTTGGCTAGGTTCGTTACTGCGCAGCAACACTGACACCCGCTTGACGGTTTCTAAACTTTTTAGAGCTTCAGTGACATGTTCTACGCATTTTTGGCAAGTCATTCCGGTGACCAAAATATCGATAGTGCGATCATTGGCTTTTTTACCGGGTCGTTTTGATGGGAAAAACCGCATGGTGCATCCTCTTCTCTATTGAACCTACTTAGCCTAAAGTTTAATCTCTTGTATCAACTTTGCAATGCTAGGTGTTGAATAAGGCCTAGAGATAGCAATACGGGGCAGGAGATTGAGGGAATCTCCTGCCCCGTACCTGACCAGTCTAGAAACCGTTAAGTCCAGTTCCCAGTGGACTTAACCGTTCATCAACGATCTGGTCAGGGCTATGGCGCCACCTGCGCCTATTAACCCAAGAACTGCGATCGCGGCAATGGTACCGAGTCCGCCCATGCGGTCAACCACGCTGGGGTTCACATTGGCATCTCTAGCCGCGGCGGGCGCCGAGGGCGCCGCCTTGGGTTCTTCTACTCCCTGAACTTGACTGGCGGTCCCATTGCCAGTTGCTTCCTGCGCGTTACCGGACCCTTCCTGAGCCGGTTTCGCGGAGTTGTCCGTGGTGGTAGAAGAGTTGTTATTACTTGCGTTATTAGAGGAAGTTGCGGGAGCCTCCCGGTAACGAATCGGACCGGGAACGGTTACGGTGCGAGTATTTTCCCGATTTTGAATAACGGTGCGTACCCGAGTCGTCTGTGCAGGAGCCGGGTCGGCTGCTTGCCGCTGACCGGGAGCAGCCTGCTGCGCAGGTGCGCTAGGCGCAGTGGTCGCTCCGGCAGACGGAGCGGTTTGCTTGCTGTCTTTAGAGCCTTTGTTCTTGGACGCAGCGTCAAGGGTAGGTGCTTGGCGTTCTACCGTCGGTGCTCCGGAAGCATCCGGAGTTTCAGCAGGTTTAGGAGTCTCGGGAGTATCAGGAACTTCGGGAACATCCGGATGACTGGGTTCAGTATCCGGGTCGGTTGACGGCTGCGGGGCGGGAGGAGTGTCCAGCACCTTGAAGTCGGCTGCCTCCGGTGCCCGGAACTGGTGCAATGTTAGTAGCGGATTCCAATCCTGCTTTACTGCCTGCGGATTTACTAGGAACTTTTTGATTTTCAGGTACTTATCAAAAGTATTGTTTTCCAAAATGGTGCTGAAATCATATTCGCAGCCAGTGGTTACTTTCAAAGCACCGTAGATCTCGTCCTCTAGTTGCACGAATACCCAGGGGTGGAGATCCTTTACCGTGCTCTTAAAGTGGTAGGTGCCGGCCAGTCCGAGGCCCGAGCTACCTACCGAGCCTTGTAATGCTCGCTCGCTATCGTTAGCGGCCGGATCAAAGGTGTACATGTATCCGCCAGCATTGGGATTTGTGTAGCTATCGCGACTGGCAAACGGGCTTTGATCAGAGTCAGAAACCGTCAAAAACCAATCTTTGCCAGCGGGAAGTTTATTAATCCGCACATTTTCATAGCCCAATTGATCTGAGCCAATGCATCCGGTTAAAAACTTGGGGGTGTTCGCGACCGAGGTAGATACCGTAAGGTTACCGGCTGGCGATTCTTCTGCCAGGTTACCGGCCGCCGCGACCGCTAAGAGACCGGCAGGTATTAATGCCGTTGCGCAAACCCCGGAAACTAGGGTCTTGGCGAAGTTCTTAAGCCTCATGATTAAATCCCTCATCTATTGCGGAGCCGTTATTGGGAACGCTCCATTTCTGTGGTACCAGTTCTAATCTTACCGCTTGGTTAATAAATTGCCAGCTGATAATTGTCTCATTTAGGTGATATGCATCACAAAGCGCTGGTATCAGGCTAAATGCTCTGCTTAGGGCGCCTCAAATATCGGGAATTCGACTCAATAGAGGCGGTTTTCAATACTTACCGCCTGGTAAGTATTAGTTTTTTAATGCTTCCCCGGTGGCAAGTTCACTAGCGTATCCGAAGTAGGTTTTGGGGGTTAGTGCCAGCAAACGAGACTCGGCATCCTCAGAAAGTCCTAATGAAGTTAGAAACTCTTTCATCGCTGCCTCATCAACTTTGCTATCCCGAGTCAGCTCTTTCAGCCGTTCATACGGGTTATCCATCCCGGGAGTCCCGGCCAGTCCTTCAACCCGCATCACCTGCTGCACGGCCTCGCCCAGTACTTCCCAGTTCTGGTCAAGGTCACGCGCCATTACCTGGCTTGCCACATCCAATCCCCGCAAACCGCCCTGAAGATTGGATAGGGCAAGCAGGGAGTGGCCGATAGCAACCCCAATATTGCGTTGGGTAGAAGAATCCGTTAAATCACGCTGCAGGCGCGAAGTCACTAAAGTCTGCGCCAAAGTTTCTAGCAGCGCACAGGAAATCTCTAGATTAGCTTCCGCATTTTCAAAGCGAATCGGATTGACCTTATGCGGCATCGTAGAAGACCCCGTGGAACCCTGTGCCGCCAGGTTCTGGTGGAAGTAACCCATCGAAATATAACTCCAGCAATCGGTGGCCAGGTTATGCAGGATCCGGTTAGTGCGCGCCAAGTCGCTATAAAGCTCACTTTGCCAGTCGTGCGATTCAATCTGAGTAGTAAGCGGATTCCAAGCAAGACCCAAATGTTCCACAAACGCCTTAGATAACTGCGGCCAGTTAGCGTCGGGCACCGCCACTTTATGTGCCGCCCAAGTACCGGTAGCACCATTAATCTTGCCCAAGTATTCGGTGTTGTCAATCCGGGAAAGTTGGCGGCGTAACCGGTGGGCAAACACTGCCATCTCTTTACCTAAAGTCACCGGAGTGGCCGGTTGCCCATGAGTATGTGCCAGCATAGGAACTGTGGCCGCCTGGCGAGCTAGTTGCGCAAGCTGCTCAACAAGCTGGCGCGCCTGCGGTATCCAAACCTGTTCCACCGCTGCCTTAATCCCAATTCCGTAGGCCAGGTTATTAATGTCCTCAGAAGTACAAAAAATATGCACCGCTGCCAGGTAGTTAGGCAGAGAAGTTTCCCCCAGCACTTCGGAGGCGCCGCGCAGGCGGGCTTGCAGGAAATACTCCACTGCTTTCACGTCATGTTTAGTTTCTGCTTCGATTTCTTTTAGCTCAGCCACTTCGGCTTCACCAAAAGTAGTGATCAGCGAGCGCAAATACCGTTTTTCGTCCTCGCTAAAGGGGCTTACCCCCTTCAATACCCGGTTTTCTGCCAAGAAAATTAGCCACTCTACCTCGACTAATAACCGGGAGCGGTTCAAAGCCGGTTCTGATAGATAATTGGTGAGCGCACTGACCTGGGAACGGTAGCGGCCATCTAAGGGGCCTAAAGCAATATCGGTTTTGGCGAAATCAAAGCAGTCATCAAAAAGGGTTTGCATAACTCCTATTATGGCACGAGGCCGTGCGGCAAAGTTTCAGCGGAGGCTCGGGTGAATTTTGAAACCGGCGGGGCAGGTTCTTTCCTAAGGCTAGGGCGAAGCTAGAAAGAGGTGGCCTGGCGCAATCAGTCATCTGCGGACAATTTTGAAACCAGAAAGCGTAGCCGGCAGAAAAAAGGCAAACTTAAGTTATGAGTCAGGTTCGATTACGGCAGGTACTTTCCGACCTGCCCGCCTATGTTGCCGGCAAAGGTGATGCCGGAAAAATAGTAAAACTATCCAGTAACGAGCTGCCTTTTCCGCCGGCAAAGCCGACTATCGAGGCTGGGGAGCAGGCTCTGACCAGTATTAACCGCTACCCGGATGCCATTGGCGGCAAGTTGATAGCAAAATTGGCGGCGCATTACCATCTGGATCCCTGCCAAGTGGTGGTAGGCCCTGGATCTATTCAGGTGCTAGCGAATGCGTTAAGCGCCGTGGCACAGGCGGGAAATAACGTGGTCTATGCCTGGCGTTCATTTGAGGCCTACCCGATTCTAGTGGGAATCACCGGCGCCTCCTCGCGCCAGATCCCGCTTAAGAGTGACGGCAGCCATGACCTGGACGCGATTTTAAGTGCCGTAGACGAAAACACGGCCTCGGTTATCCTGTGTAGCCCGAACAATCCTACGGGGACTTCTTTGACCGGGACTCAGGTTCGCGAGTTTTTGGCGGCCTTGCCTGCCCAGGTATTGGCGGTTTTGGATGAAGCCTATTTCGAGTTTGATACTTCCCCCGGTCACGTTGACGGGGTGACTTTACTCGCGGACTTTCCTAATCTGCTGGTGCTGCGCACTTTTTCGAAAGCCTACGGATTGGCTGGCTTGCGTTGTGGCTATGGTTTAACTAGCCCGTTGCTGGCGGAAGCGATCCGCAAAGTGGCTACTCCTTTTGGGCTCTCGGCGGTGGCGGAAGCTTGTGCCGTGGCGGCACTGGCAGATGATCAGGCTATGCGCTCTCAGGTGTCCCAAATCTGTAAGGAGCGCGAGCGAGTACTTAGTCAGTTGCGCAATCTTGGTTGGACAATCCCGCAGGCAGGCGGCAACTTTATCTGGTTTGCCAGGTCGGTAGGGGAGCATATTCAGGCGGCAGCGCTTTCCCAGGGGGTACAAACGCGGGGATTCCCCGAGGGCGTGCGGGTAACTATTGGTAGCCGGGCAGAAAATGATCAGTTCCTGGCGGCTATTAGCAGCATAAAGCCCAGGTAAATCGTTGTTTGGTCAAGCGTTTCCGGTATGGAGCCGGCAGTTTTTAGGTAAGTAATTCCCGGTAGCTCCAAAATAGGTCGCGCCGCCAATCAGGTACGGCTGGATCTACCAAGATGGCTTGGGGTAGCTTGCGGGTGAGCTGTTCTTTCAGGGTAGTCGGTATCGCTTGGGGAACGCCTCCGCTATCTACCAGAAAAACCACCGGCCAGCTGCCAGGCTTAAATCCCTGAAAGCTGGCGGTTAAAGCCTGCAGAGTGAGTCCGGTTGGTAGCGGAAGGCTGGGCGTTAAAGAAACCAGTTGCCCGGTATGTTCGCTATTTGCCGGGGTGACCTCTATGGATTCCGAAGCGATCGGGGTGAGGGCGTCCTCGGTGGGAATCCCCGCTACTAGGGATGCTAAACGGGGAAGATCATGGGCTTCTAAAGTGATCTCAAATTGTCCCCCCGGGTTAAGGAGGGCACCTATTGGCTGAGAGTCTTCGGCGCCCTCGCTGATCGCATCAAGATGTTCAGTTAAGAGGGCGGCGTTAACTTCAGCGGATGCAGGGGAGCGCAGGCGGGTAGCGTAGGCGAGTAAAAATTGGGAATCTCCCTGCCAGCGCAGTTCGCCACTGCTGTATACGGGGTAGATCGCGAGGGCGCGAAGCAGTGGTTCCAACCTGCCGGTAGCTATCGTCATATATATGGCTTGATCCAGCGGCTGATCTTTTTCTCTCTTTAACCGGTAATCGCGCACCCGGCTACGGAAGGATTTTTTCATTTAGGGGTGTAGGCGGGAAAAAATGAGTAATCCGATACCGGTTAGCCCGGCAGCTCCCAGACCTAAGGCAAATACGGCTAAAGAGGAAGAACGAATCCACTGCTTGGTAACCAGATCGGTGGAAGTACTATCTGCCTGGAACTTTAAGGGATTGTCGTTACCAGTTTGGCTGCCTGAATTGGAGTCGCTATCAGCGGCAGAGCCGGGGTTAGTATCGGAGTCCGAGGCAGTTCCCGCGGGATCTCCTGTCTTTGCGGAGCTAGTCGCGGGATCGGGCAGGGTGGGGAAGGCGTTTGCTGGAGGTTGCGGTAGCTGGGCGCGACTTAGCGAGCCACCGGTGCGCGACAAGTTAGTGCCTACTCGCTGCGAACTTGCTTGCAGTCGCGAAGAGGAAGACAGGTTGGGGTTTCGCGCCGCACCATTATGCCCGCTCAAAGGTTTCGAGGTGGGACTAGTTCCCGGATTTGAGGTTCCACCCTGATTCCCGTGACCGGGTGTGGAAGTGCCCGGAGTGGTTTTTCCGGGGTTAGGGGTGGGATCGGTTCCGGGATGGGTGCCTCCGCCTTGATCCCCGGGTTCCGGATCGGGAGTATCAGGGGTAGTTTCCCCCGGATCGGGAGTAGGGGGATTTTCTGATCCTTCCTCGTCCTTTCCATCGACAATATCCTGAAGATCTTTAGGAACCGAAGCTTCTTTACCAACGATAAAGGTGTAGGCCATTTCAGCCTGGTAAGGCTTGTTGGGATTCTTCGGGTCGGTAGTGATGGCTTTCAGGTAGACGGTATAAAAGCCAGCTTGGCTAAAACGCAGACTAATCGAGTCTTCTTTGCTTAATAGCAGGTTCTTAAATCCACTGTCCGAACTGCTCTTAGCCTGGGAGTATGGCATTTCTTGGTAGCCGCCACCAGACTGCGGGGACCAGGACTCTACTTTCGTTCCCGGATCCCAATTCTTCACTTCGGTCACCTGGAAAACGGTCTGCGTTTTAGTACTAAAACCAGAGGAGGCCACGGCGGACTCATCTGAGGTAAAGATCGTTCCATAATAGACCGGGGCGATAGCCTGCCCGTTTGTATCGGAAGCAACCCGCACGCAGGTACCAGTTTTAGGTTTTAAAGTGGAGACTTCTTCACCCTGTTCATTTACAGTTTTAAGGGTTCGGGCATCAATGAACTGATTACTGGGATCGACCCGAGACTTCCAGGTCGTATTGGTATAGCCCAGGTAGGTTTCCCCGTTCGCATATCCCAAATAAATCGGGGTGTTTTCATTTACATCATTAACAAACTCGGCTCCACCAGGGCAATTCTTTTGTGTCCAGTCATTAAGATCCTGGGTCTGGCCAGCTGGGTTGGTAGTGGAAGCGCTGGTGGACGGCGTGTCGGAAGGGGTGGCAAGCGCGAAAGGAGCAGAGCATAGACCAACGCACAGCGGCGCCGCTGCCACTAGGGTAGTGGCAGCAAAACTGCTGATCTTGCGCAGAATGCTCATAGTAATCGGAACTTTCCTACCCAACCTATTAATATATTCAATAGTGTATCACAACATTAAAGCATAGCGATAGATTTTTAATTGAATTCAATCAAAAGCGACTAAAGTCCTGGGGTGATGAGGTTTCGATTAGAACAACAAGGTGAACAATTTTAACTTAACTATCATTGCTTTCAGCTTCGGCCGCAGCTCGCATCGCGGAAGGCAAGGCCTCCAAAATCCGTCCTACTGCCCGATCATCGTGAGCCGAAGACACGAACCAAGCTTCATAACCTGAAGGCGGCAGGGCAATGTTTTCCTCTTCCATTGCGTGGAAGAAGGCACGGTAACGGAAAGTTTCTTGCGTATTGGCCTGTTCGAAATTGGTAACTCCGTTTTGTGCGGGAAGTTCTCCAAAGAACACGGAGAACAAACTGCCCGCCCGGTTGATTTTCAGGGCAACCCCCGCTTCTGCGGCCTCTTGCTCAATCGCCCCGATGAGGGCATCGGCAACTGCACTAGTGCGGGCATAGACTGTATGATCTGCCAGTTCTAATGTTTTTAGTCCGGCAGCAGTAGCCAAAGGATTACCCGAAAGGGTGCCTGCCTGGTAAACCGGGCCGAGCGGTGAAAGCTGCTCCATGATTTCGCGGGAGCCTCCCAGAGCCGCTAGTGGCATGCCCCCGCCAATCACCTTGCCAAAAGTAAATAGATCCGGTACGAACTCTGCTTTTTCGAGCTCACCTGCCTGCCAGCGAGCCAGCTCGTCCTCGTTGGAGAAATCGGGAAGTTTAGCGGGAAGGTCTACCCAATAATCGTTTTGCAATCCCCAGTATCCAGAAGGACCGACCCGGAAACCGGTTAGCACTTCATCGGTAATCATCAACGCCCCATACTTGTGGGTAAGTGCGCGAATATGTTGGTTAAAACCGGGCAGTGGCGGTACGACTCCCATATTGGCGGGGCAGGATTCACATATAACTGCCGCGATCTGTTCGCCTTTGCGCTCGAAGGTTTCGGTAAGAGCCTCAAAATCGTTATAGGGAAGCACGATAGTTTCGGCAGCTACGGCGGCAGTTACCCCCGCAGAGCCAGGTAAGCCTTGGGTGGCGACTCCAGAACCAGCCGCGGCGAGCAGGCCATCGGAGTGACCGTGGTAGCAACCCGCAAATTTTACGATCAGGTCACGTCCGGTTACTCCGCGCGCCAAGCGGATGGCGGTCATGGTGGCTTCGGTGCCAGTAGAAACCATGCGTACCTGTTCGCATGAAGGCATCCGAGCAGTGATGGCCTGCGCTAACTTGGTTTCGCCTACCGTGGGGGCACCAAAGGAAAGGCCTTTAGCGGCAGTTTCTTGCACTGCGTGTACTACTGGGGGGCAAGCATGTCCCAGTAGTGCCGGCCCCCAAGACCCCACTAGATCCACAAAAGTGTTGTCTTCCTCGTCACGGACATACGCTCCAAAGGCTTCTTTAATAAAGTGCGGAGTGCCGCCCACGCTTCCATAGGCGCGAACCGGAGAGTTAACTCCCCCGGGGATCGCTTTTTTGGCTTGGGCGAATAGTTCTTTAGCGGATTGGGGTTCTTGCTCACTCATGCGCCCATTATCGCCCATAAGTCCCCAAGAGGCGATAATTGCGGCCTTTACACAGAACATTATTTAGTTTTTTTCATTATTTTCTGCCTGCGCGAAGCTGATACTACCTCGGGCTGAACCGGCTGGGGGAACAGGAAAGGGGAAGGGATGAAAGATTTCGCGTTGCGCGCCTTGGTTTGGGCGCAAACCCGGCAGGCAATTGCGCGGCTAAGAACTGAAGAGGACGGGATGACCACCGCCGAATATGCCATCGGTACTTTAGCGGCAGCCGCCTTCGCTGGTCTGTTGATGGCGGTCATTAAGGGAGGAGGGATAAAAAGCGCGTTAACTGCAATTATTAAACAAGCACTTTCGATTTAAAGTGATAACAATATTTGGGAAACATCCGCAGTCGGCGCAGTTTATTGGATGGCTGCGCCGACTGTGGCAAATGCGTCGGGATAGTCAGGGCGGTTACGCCACTGTCGAAACTGCTTTGACCCTGCCTGCCTTGGTGGCGGTAGCGGTGATGGGTTTAGGCGCTGGGGCAGCTGGCGCCGCCAAGGTGCAAACCTGTGACGCGGCGCGGACGGCAGCACGCGCGGCGAGCATCGGAAAAACGTGGCCAGGTGGCGGCACCATCAAGGTCAGCGTAGACAGTAGTGGACAATGGGTGCGCGCCGCGGCCAGCAAAAACCTGGTGGGGAAAGCAAAACTTTTACCTGCGGTGACCTGCAAAGCTAGCACGCTAAAGGAACCAGAGTTGGCGATGGGAATAGCGCCATGACCACCGGGAATAGTCGCGCAAAGCTATCCTCCACAGCGGCGGAGGCGGGGTCGGCCACCATTTGGGCGGTGGGATTGATCTGTTTATTAGCGGCGTTGACGGTGGGGATTGGATTATTAGGGGGAGCTTTAAGTGCGAAAGCACGGGCACAAACGGGGGCTGACTTTGCGGCTCTAGCCGCCGCCCAGGCTCACTTTTATGGCACCGCGAACGCTCCTTGTGCCGTGGCTACTCAGGTTGCCCGAGAAAATGAGGTGTCCTTAGATTCCTGTATTTTGCGCGTTAGGGACGTGCAAGTTTCGGTGCGGATAAAAACCGTTTTCAACTGGCAGCTTAAAGCTCATTCCCGAGCCGGCCCTGCGATTAATCCCCCTTAAAACACCGGTTTAGGCGGCAGTGCCGGCCGAACCAAAGCTGCTAAGTAAGAACTCTAAAAGATCCCGGCCGGCAGATTTAGACAGCATTTCGTTTCCATTCCCGCACTTGGGGGAGTGGATACAGCGCGGACACCCCTGCTTGCAGGGACAAGCATTTACTTGCCGATAGGTTAAATCTAGCCAGGTTTCTAGCTGCTTAAAACCATGCCGGGAAAAACCGGCACCCCCGGGGGTGCCATCGTAAATAAACACCGTGGGCAGTCCAGTTTGGGGATGCTGGGTTAAAGATAAACCCCCCAGATCCCAACGGTCACAGGTAGCCACCAAGGGAAGCAAACCAATCAGGGCGTGTTCGGCTGCGTGCAACCCCCCACCCAATAGCTGTTCTTCGTTTAGCTGCAGCTGTTTAATCAGCTTTTCTGTTAGCGTGAACCAGGTGCCGGTAGTTTGCAAGGTTCGGGTGGGGCAATCCAATTGGAAAGTGGCTTGATAAACATGACCCGGCAGGCGCAATAGGTCAAAAGAAGTAACCGTGGTTTGCACTTCGATCCGCCCGTAATGCCAGCTAACTGCCGGCGAAGGAGTCAGCGGGGCGGCTTCTTCTGAGGTAATCGAAATGCTGGTATCCGTGTTGGGGCGGGTACGTAGCTTCTTCGGCCCGGGAACCACTTCCGCGATATCGTCTTCGCGGCGACAAACCTGCCAGATACGACCTTGATGCACATAAATCGCATCCGGGTGCAGTACGCTGTCCGCCCGGGAACTATCAACCGTGCCAATTACCTGGGCGCTTTCTGATTCAATAATTTGTACTTGGCCACTATCTCCGCGAAGCTTTACTGCCTGCCAGGGCGAAAATCGTTTGGTGATATCGAAACAAAGTCCCCCCGGCCGATCTACCAGGAGTCCTTGCTGGCGAAGCTGCGACATGATTTCGGTGCTAGCTTCCCCAAATAAAGCAGTATCCTCACTGGTTAAAGGAAGTTCTGCCGCGGCACAAAGTAGTTGAGGCGCCAGCACAAACGGATTTTCAGTGTCGAAAACTATTTGCTCGGCGGAGCGAAAAATCTCTTCCGGGTGGTGCGCTAGAAAATCATCTAAAGGATTATCGGAAACCACCAAGATACCTAAGCCTTCTTGCCCGGAGCGACCAGAGCGACCAAGTTGCTGAAAGAAACTGGCGCGGGTTCCCGGCCAAGAACAGGTGATGGTGGCATCCAGTCCGGAAATATCGATCCCCAATTCTAAAGCAGAGGTTGCTGACAGGCCTTGCAGCGTACCTGCGCGTAGCTCTTTTTCTAACTTTCGGCGCTCTTCGGGCAGGTAACCACCGCGATAGGCGGCCACTCGCGACATTAAATGCGGGTTACGGGTACTCAGTTGATCCCGGGCGATCTGGGCAATAGTTTCTACTCCCTGCCGCGAGGGCGCAAAGGTCAAAACTCGCCCTCCGCTATTTACTAGCTGCGCCAACAGGCGTCCGCCTTCCCAAATGGCAGGGTAACGCGGCCCTTCTGCCACCTCACCTTGCCTCTGGCCTGTGGCTTCTTCAGATTCTTTTGGCTCTTTTCCTGCCGAGATGCTGTCCCAGCCTCTCTCCTCGCTGGTTTTCCACAGGTTTTCATCTTCCCAGGAAGCGGGGTCACTATCCTCGATTAACGGCGGACGCCACACGAAAACTGTGCGGGCACCACTGGCGGAAGTGTCGCGGTCAATAACCTCTAGCTGGCGTCCTCGCCCCAACATATTAGCCCCATGAGCTGCCGGATTAGCGGTAGTAGCCGACAGTAAAGCAAAGACCGGGTCAGCTTGATATTTACGAGCCAGGCGACGCAGGCGGCGTAAAATCAAGGCCACATTTGCCCCCAGCACCCCCCGGTAATAGTGCGCCTCATCCACAATCACCAGCGATAATCCCCGCAAAAAGGGTCGCCAAAGCTCGTTATGGGGTAGCAATGCGTAATGCAGGAAATCGGGATTAGTCAGCACCGCATCGGCGCCTGCGCGCGCCCACTTTTTAACTTCCGCCGGACTATCGCCATCGACCGGGGCGACCTGTAGATCCAATGCGGCCAAGCTTGCCCAATGGGTTAAAGCGGTTGCCTGGTCACGAGCCAAGGCCTTGGTTGGTGCTAAATAGAGAGCGGTGGGACGGGTACCCACCAGGGATTTATGTCCGCGCGCTAAGAACGCCAGCCAAGCTGCCAAAGATTTACCTGAACCGGTTCCGGAAGTAAGAATCACGTCCCTGCCACTATATAAAGCATTTGCGCAGCTAACTTGATGTTCCCAGAGGCGTTCAATCCCATCGGCTATCAGAGCCGCCTGTAAATCTTTGCCTACCCAACTCGGCCAAGGCGCAAAACTGGCGCGCCGCGCAGGCAGCACGGTTTCGTAAAGCAACTGGTCGCTGCTAAAGGAACGCAATCCGTCCGCCAGGTTAGCGATACTCACCGGAATCTCCCTTGTTGAGGCGAAAATATTACTGTTTAGAGCCTGCTTCCAAATCCCCGTGGTTGTGGAAACCGCGGGAGTGACAAATTAAGGTTAAAGCATGACTAGCACGCTGAGAAGAGGACTAACTGCCGGTTACGTGCGTCGTTTTTCGGTCGCGCTATTTGCAGCCGGGTTCTTTGTTGCCTGCTACCTGATTTTTGTGTGCACCCGCGCTGGGCAGGCTACCGATACGCTCGCCATGTTCGCTTTATCTAACCTCAATAGTTCCTTTGCCCCTTGGGATCAAGCGTTACTGCGGGAATGGTATTTATTTGTTTTGGTTCCACTAATCGCCGCGGCAGTGATAGTTGCCCTGGTAAGAAGGCGTTTTGCCCTGGGGGCACGGATGCTGGTGATGGTGGGGGCAGCCACGGTAACCACCCAGATCCTAAAGCATCTGGTGCTTTCCCGCCCTGCCCTAGGAATCACCTACTATATGACGAACTCGTTTCCTTCTGGTCACACCACGACCGCCGGAGCTGCCGCGGTAGCGCTGGTGATGGTAGCGGCTGATCGTTGGCGGGAAGTGGCCACCTACCTATCGGCACTGGTGCTCTGGTTAGTGGCTTTAGCGGTAATCGTAGCGCGTTGGCATCGCCCCTCTGATGTCTTCGCCGCCATTTGCGTAGTAGCCGTGTTTTCTCTGTTGTTGTCTCCCCTGGAGCTGGGGGGAGAGCGGGGACAGCGAGCGTTGCGGCGAGGACGGATCGTCACTTTCTTGGCGGTGACCATGTTTTTAGTAGGAACCGTGATGGTCACCTACTGTTATTTTCAACTAGGTGCCGGCAGTCCCTATTTTTCTGCCGCCAGTGCTAGCAGTGACCTGCGGGAACTCGCGGCTTCGCGTCACCAGCTCGCCCTCTTGCTGGCAGGAGGCACCGTGCTCACCCTCGCCGGAGCCTGCTGGATTTTCATTTTCGAGGTCGCGCGAGCCGGAATGCGCACCCTAAAATCGCCCTCTGCCCCCGCCTAGGTCTTTTGCCCCAAAGGGTTTTTGACACTTAGAGCGCCCCCAATAGGGAGCGCTTCAGGTTATTTCCGCCCCCGCCAGCAAATATGAGAAGAATAAACGCAAACACAATATCTAGTGGTTAACATTTAGGAAACCTACTATATCTCGTGTGTCTTTACCTGTTTCTGCGCGGGTATGCCTATAGTCGATAGCGGTGGCTACGAAGCCGTATACAAACAAGAAGAACTTGAAGGAACCAGAAGAGGATAAAAATGGCACCCCAAACGAAAATGAAACACCTGGTTGATCCCGCTCAGACCGTAAATGAGTATTTATCAAAAGCTGATTGGCGGGTAAATGCTAATGCGAACCAGGGTTATTCATTGGGGGGACTAATCCTTAACTCTTCGGGCAAACTGATCGCCAACTATTGGCTAAACGAAATCTACACTCCCGAAATTGGGCAGGCGCATCGCGAGGGCGACTATCATATTCACGACCTGGATATGTTCGCCGGTTACTGCGCGGGCTGGTCCCTAAAACAACTGTTACAGGAAGGCTTTAATGGGGTTCCGGGGGCGATTGCCTCCAATCCGCCTCGCCATTTTTCCTCCGCCTGTGGGCAAATCGTGAACTTCTTGGGAACTTTGCAAAACGAGTGGGCAGGGGCGCAGGCTTTCTCTAGTTTCGACACCTATATGGCGCCGTTTATTCGCAAAGATAACCTGGACTACGAGCAGGTTCACCAGTGCATGCAGGAACTGATTTACAACCTGAACGTGCCGAGCCGTTGGGGTAGCCAATGTCCCTTCACTAACCTCACGTTCGACTGGACTTGCCCCGACGACCTTGTCGATGAATACCCCTTGATTGGGGAGGAACTGATGGACTTCACCTACGGGGATCTGTCCGAAGAAATGGAGATGATCAACCGGGCATTCATCGAAGTGATGACCGCCGGAGATGCCGATGGGCGGGTGTTTACCTTCCCCATCCCCACCTACAACATCACCCCCGATTTTGATTGGGATTCCCCCAACACCGAGCGCCTATTCGCCATGACCGCGAAATACGGTCTGCCCTACTTCCAGAACTTCCTGAACTCGGATCTGGATCCCCATATGATTCGCTCCATGTGCTGCCGTTTACAGCTAGACCTGCGCGAACTGCTAAAACGAGGCAACGGCTTGTTCGGTTCGGCGGAACAAACTGGCTCCCTGGGGGTAGTGACCATTAATATGGCGCGCCTCGGCTACCTCTATAAGGGTGATTTGAACGGGCTCACCCGTCAGCTTGATCACCTCATTGACCTGGCCAGCCAGTCCCTAGAGAAGAAACGGGAAGTTATTTCCTGGCATATGGATTCCGGTCTTTTCCCCTATACCCGCCGTTACCTGGGCACTCTAGATAACCATTTCTCCACGATCGGAGTAAACGGAATGAACGAGATGGTGCGCAACTTTACCGAGGACGCGGAAGATATTACCGGTGAAATGGGGCATAAGATGTGTGCTGACCTGCTAGATCATATTCGCGAGCGGATGGTGCAGCTGCAGGAAGAAACTGGGCACCTCTATAACCTAGAGGCCACTCCGGCCGAAGGTACCACTTACCGCTTTGCGAAAGAGGACGCTAAACGTTTCCCCGGGATTATTCAGGCGGGAACTAAGGACGCTCCCTACTACACTAACTCTTCGCAGCTGCCGGTAGGTTACACCCAAGACGCTTTCCAGGCGCTAGAAGAACAGGTGGAACTGCAAGGTAAATACACTGGGGGCACCGTATTGCACCTATATATGGGGGAGGCGATGAACTCCGCCGAGTCCTGCAAGACCCTGGTGCACCGGGCGCTCGCGAACTTCAAGCTGCCCTATATTACAATCACCCCCACCTTCTCCATCTGCCCAGTCCACGGGTATTTGTCGGGTGAACATTTCGATTGTCCCGAGTGTGCCGCCGAAGGCAACCACGAGCAGCCCTGTGAAGTGTGGACGCGGGTAATGGGCTACTTCCGTCCCGTGACCTCTTTCAATACCGGTAAGCAGAGCGAGTACGCTGAGCGCACTACTTTCTCGCAAGAGTTAGCCGGTGTCTGATTTTTTGGCAGTTAACGGGGAACCGAGCCTGCTGGGGCAGGCCAGGCAGCTTAACATCGCGGGTCTAGTCCCGTTTTCTACCGTGGACTGGCCAGGGAAGATCGTGGCCAGCGTGTTTTGCCAGGGGTGTCCTTGGCGCTGCGCCTATTGCCAAAACTATGAAATCTTAGATTTTAAAGTGCCCGGGGCAGTACCGTTTGCGGAGCTAGAAGAGTTGCTAGGACGCCGGAAAGGCCTGCTCGATGGGGTAGTGTTTTCCGGCGGGGAAGCGCTCGCGCAAGCAGCGGTGATTCCCGCTGCCCGCTGGGTGAAGGCGCAGGGTTTCCAGGTGGGGTTGCACGCGGCGGGCGCTTATCCTTCGCGCCTGCAAGCAATGTTGGCGGCAGGTTTGCTCGATTGGGTGGGGCTAGATATTAAAGCCTTGCCCACTGACTACCGCCAAGTCACCGGGGTAGCGGGCGCAGATAAGGCTTTTACCTGTCTAGACGCCGTGTTGGCCAGCGGCATCGACTACGAGGTACGCCTAACTGTTTACCCTGGACACCCCGGAAAAGTGGTGGAGTTAGCGCGAGATTTAGCGGCGCGAGGAGTCAAAAACTTTGCCCTACAACAGGCACGCGAGCTGGGAGCGTCCCCAGATTTTAAGGCCGAGGCTCAAGGCTGGGATAGCCAAGTAAAAACCTGGGCTAAGGAAATCGACTCTTTGGGGTTTGAACAGTTTTCTTTCCGGCCTGCTTGAGGACGCTGGTAACTTAGGTGCGCTGTGGTTTCACTTTCATCAGTAGTTGGTAGCAGGAGTTTTCTACCAGACTGGTTTTTACAGATTTGAGCCACGGACGAGCCTTGCCAGTTAGAATAAGAACAGTGTTGTCCCAACCTCAAAGGTAAGCCATGTCTGATAGTGATGATTTAAAGGAATTGCGCGAGCGCGCGTTAGCTCCGGAAACTAACGCTAATGAACTGTTCGAGATATCTGCGCAACATCCCGAGGTTTATGCGGAAGTCGCGGCGAACCCGAATGCCTATCCGGATCTGCTTGATTGGTTGGAAAACGTAGGCGATGACAGCGTAAAAGCAGTGGTGGCTGCACGTAGAGACGGCCTTTCTGGCACCGAAGCGCTAGCGAAAGGCAGCGAAGAGAACCCGGAGGCAGCTTCCGGCGAGAAAGATAGCCATCCGGGCGGCGACCAGGAAGAGATGAAACCTGGCTCCACAGACTCTGCGACCCTAGCCTTTGCTCCCCCTACCGATTCGGAAAGCGAAGCGGCAGCTACCGAGATAATCGAAACTACCGGCCAAGCAGCGGAGACTGGGCAGCTAGAGGAAACAAACCCGGTTGCTGAGGGCGCAGAAGCCAAAACCGCAGAGATAACAGAAAGCCCGGTGGCCAGTGCGGACGCGGAGGCAACGGGAGATAGCCCCGAAATTCCCAGCGAAAGCGCACAGTCGCCCCAAATCCCCGGCAGTGACGAAGAAAATGACGAGGATGCTACTCGCCTGGGAAGCTTGCCGGTAGAAAATCCCGGTTCTTCTGGGCAAACAGCTGAGGATTATCCGACAGTGATGGCGGCTCCGATGGCGGCCCCCGCGGCCATGTCTCCCGCTTATGCTTCTCCGGCGTATGCGGGGCCCGCCTACCCGGAGCCACCCCGCCAACCAATGATGAGTCCGCCGCCGGCTGGCTATTCCCCTTTCCCGGCCTACCAGAATCCCGTGGGGGAGAGTTCGCAACCGGAAAAATCCCGGCGCAGCTGGGGGATTATTGTATTGACGGTACTGCTAGTGTTGGCGTTAATCGGCTTGGCGATTGTGGGTACCTGGATAGTTTCCTCGCGTGGAGACAACAAAGGGCAAGCGAGCGCCAGTGAGTCCCAAAGTGATTCCACTCGAACCGCTACGGTAATGGAAACCACGGTTACCACTACGGAAATTCCTGTCGAAACTGGCAAACCGATCCCCGCCGGAGCGGTCTACGAAGGTCATGGGTTTTTCACCCCTACCCGGAATATTGGTTGCATGATGGGAGGCGATGGGGTCTCTTGTGAAATTTACCAGCGGCAATGGGAACAGGGCTGCGATGGAGATTGGGTTAGCGAAGTAGATAGCAGCGGAACTAGCAGCTACTGCGATACCGATGATGCTGGTGGTGATCCCCAGACCCAAGCCACTTATGGCACCGTCTACTATAACGGTGACTATGCCTGTGAAGTGGGTAAATACACCGGCGTTAACTGCTGGAACTCTAAGACGGGTCGCGGGTTTACGATGCGCCAGGCCGACCACACCACCTACTAGACTTCAGTAAGTCCCTTGGGGGAGCAGCTTCGCGTCCTACTGTGCGCATACCCCGGTGGCTATTTAATGCCTGCGAACGGTTAGCGATCCCGGTGGTAAACCAGCCTGCGGCCGATTACGTCCTGAAAGACACCTAATTAGCAACCTGAGATGTACCGCAATAGCAGCAAGAGTATTACCTACTTTTTCGCTGCCGACTGCTTAGTGGTTTTAGCAGTGGTTTTCTTGGCGGTCGCCCGCTTGGTGGTAGTTTTCTTGGCTGCAGTTTTCTTCGTGGTCTTCTTCGCAGCGGTTTTCTTAGTAGCTTTGCGAGTCCCGCGTTTCTTCGCCGGCCCTTTCGCCCGCTTTTCTGCCAGTAAAGTATAGGCTTGATCAGCGTCAATATCTTCGATAGTGCTAGCGCGGGGCACGGTCACATTGGTGGTGCCGTCCGTAATATAGGGGCCAAAACGCCCATCCTTAATTACTACCGGTTTACCCGAGTTGGGATCGGTTCCCAGTTCTTTTAAGGGCGGTTTCGCGGTGCGACCTCTGCGGGTTTTCGGTTGGGCGTAAATCTCTAAAGCCTGCTCCAAAGTGATGGAGAAAATCTGGTCTTCCGTCTCTAGGGAGCGCGAATCCGTCCCTTTCTTCAAATACGGGCCGTACCGGCCGTTTTGCGCGGTAATATCGACTCCGCTTTCGGGATCCTTACCCACTACTCGCGGCAGCGAGAGCAGTTTCAAGGCATCATCCAAACTGACGCTCTCAATCGACATAGTTTTAAATAGGGAGGCCGTGCGGGGTTTAGTCCCCTTAGGGGCGTCCTCGGGGAGTACTTCGGTAAAGTAGGGGCCGTAGCGTCCGTTCTTCACTAAAATCAGGTTCCCGTTTTCAGGATCATTGCCCAGTTCCCGACCGGTATCAGCCGAAATCGTGAACAGTTCTTTTACCTTTTCGGCATTTATCTCGTCGGGAGCTAGCTCTTCAGGTACCGAGGCGCGCTTGCCCTCTGCGTCCTCTAAATAAGGGCCATAGCGACCTACCCGTACGTTTACCCCGGGTAGCACTTCGATAGAGTTCAGGGCGCGGGCATCAATGTCGCCTAGACCCTCCACCGTATCTTTGAGGCCGCGAGTCCAAAACTCTCCGCCAGTTCCGCCCCCGAAATAAAAGTGTGCCAATAGTTCTTTGCCGTCCCGTTGCCCGGCGGCAATCTGATCCAAATCGCCTTCCATTGTGGCGGTGAAATCATAATCCACCAGGGATTCCAGGTTCTCTTCTAGCAGGCGAACCACGGAAAATGCCTGCCAAGAGGGAATCAGAGCCTGCCCGGCGCGGCGCACATACCCGCGTTCAATAATTACCCCGATTGTGGAGGCATAGGTGGAGGGTCGCCCTACTCCCTTTTCTTCTAGAGTTTTCACCAAGGAGGCTTCGGTATAGCGCGGAGGCGGGCTGGTTACGTGCGCTGCCTTGTCTCTGTCTACCTCGCTAAACGCTACTTCTTGCCCTTCGTTTAGTTTCGGCAGCGCCGTGGAACTGTCGCTGCTGGCGTAGCGAGATTTGTCTTTACCCTCTTCATAGGCGGCCAAGAAACCGCGGAAGGTGATCACGGTTCCCGAAGCAGTAAACACCAGTTCGTGGGCTTCGCCCTCTACCTGGATCTGAGCGTTAAGGCGCACGGTATCGGTAGTGCCGCGCGCATCATTCATTTGTGAGGCCAGGGTGCGTTTCCAAATCAGTTCATATAGCGCGGCCTGCTGCGCGGTGAGGGCGGAGCGCACCTGATCGGGGGTGCGGAAGTTATCACCGGCGGGCCGGATTGCTTCGTGTGCTTCTTGTGCCCCTTTGGCTTTCTTTGCGTAAAAGCGGGGTTTTTCGGGGACAGCGTCTGCCCCATATAGATCCGTAGCCTGGCGCCGCGCCGCCGAGATAGCTTGGCTAGACAGCGCGGTCGAGTCGGTACGCATATAGGTGATGTAGCCGTTCTCGTACAGATATTGCGCGAGCGCCATGGTTTGCCGCGAAGACATGCGTAGTTTTCTTCCTGCCTCTTGCTGCAGGGTAGAGGTAGTAAAAGGTGGGGCAGGCCGGCGCGTATAGGGTTTGGATTCTACTGATGTCACCTGGCAGTGAGCCTTTTCCCCTAAGGCTTGTACCAGTTTTTCCCACAGCTTTTCATCCATCACTGTGGCTTCGCGTTTTAACTGGCCGCGGTCATCGAAGTCCCGGCCAACGGCAAAACGCACTCCATCCATTTCCAAGGCACGGGCATTAAAGTCCCCGCCATCAGCTTTGAAGGTGGCGTTTAGATCAAAGTAGTTGGCGGGAATGAAAGCGATCCGTTCCCGCTCGCGTTGCACCACCAGGCGAGTGGCCACTGACTGTACCCGTCCAGCTGACAGGTGCCGGGCAACTTTGCGCCATAGAATCGGAGAAACCTCGTACCCGTAGAGGCGATCTAGAATCCGGCGGGTTTCTTGGGCTTCTACCAGGTCAGTGTCAATATCCCGGGTGTTTTCCAGGGCGCGATCAATGGCTTCTCGGGTAATCTCATGGAATACCATCCGTTTTACCGGAACCTTGGGTTTTAATACTTCCAGCAGGTGCCAAGCAATCGCCTCGCCCTCGCGGTCTTCATCGGTGGCGAGGTAGAGCTCTTCGGCTTTTGCTAGATCCTTACGTAGTCCCGCTACGGTTTTTTTCTTATCGGGGTTAACCACATAGTAGGGCTGGAAGTTATTGTCCACATCTACCGCGAACTTTTTGTATCCGGACTGTTTGAGCTTTTCGGGTAGGGCAGATGGCTGCGGCAAGTCCCGGATATGCCCCACCGAGGCTTCTACCTGGTAGTCAGCGCCCAGGTACCCGCTGATAGTGCGAGCCTTAGCTGGAGATTCTACGATTACCAGTTTCTTAGCGCTCAAGACTTCCTCTTCCCTTGGGTTAACGATCTACCTTTATACCTTATATATATCTCGCAAACTTGAAAGGCTAACAAATGAGCTATCTCGGCCAGGTGGTTGGAGCCGTCCGCGAGGGCTGACTAGTTAATGAGGTCATCCGTTAGGAAAAACCAATACAACCCGGGAGAAGTGTTGTATCAACATTGTTCAAACATGAGCAGGCTCAAATGTTTCTAGTATTGCTTGTTAGATTTGCTAGATGAGTAAAAACTCAATGGTTGGTGAGTGAAAAATCAGGTTCAAAAATGACGCAATGAAAAATTTGTACTTTTTCTAGTTTTTATGAGAAAAACGCAATCGAGAGTTTATATACGCAGGCAAAAGCTAGTTTTAAGTAGAACTGAACATTAACTCATTCAAATGGTCAGAATTAGGGGTGAGAGAACTCACAAATTACATCCAAGGTGCCACTATCGTTAAATAATCCTGAAAACATTCTAATAGGCCAGGTCACACCTACTTTATGGTTGGTAAGTATTCGCGAAAATAACCTACCAGGTGTAAAACTTTCATTTTCAAACATTATCCGCTTTCTTCATGTTCGTTTTCGTGGATAATAGTTAATGAACGAAGCGAAGGATCGTGACGTTCACGGAAATCGAAGGATTTGGTTTCCATAAGAGGAAAACGCAAGGAACGGGATCTACGATGAAAACGTGGAAAGAACACGCCAAGACTCTGGCTGCAGGTGTTCTAGTAGCTGGGGTTGTCGCTGCCGGTGTAAATCTGGCCGATGCGGCTACTTTCTTTACCGGTACTGCTTCCGCTGCCTCCAGCGCAGCGACTGCTAACGCGATCAACACCAACAACCGTGAAGAGGTTCGCACCCGTTACCTAAGCGATATTGCCGATACTGACTACCCCGAAAGCCCTAACAACGGTGCGGACCACAAAAACTGCCGCGCCGGCGTGGTCAACCCCACCACCGCTAACTCGGTAGCTCGCGCCCTTAACTACTTCCGCGGCCTCAATGGAGCTGAAGCGGTCAAGATGGATACTACTTCTCCGCTGCAAGATTACACTCAGCAGGCCGCCCTCAATATGGCTGCCAATGGGCGTCTTTCACACACCGTACAAAACGACTCCAAATGCTTTAGCTTTAAAGCTCAACAGGGCGCAGCCATCTCTAACCTTTCCGATAGCGCGGGGCAAACTCCGGCCGAACAGATTCTGTGGTACTTCATCGATCCTTCCAGCCTGGGTGGTTCCACGATGACGAAGGTTGGCACTAACGACCGCTTGGGACACCGCATCGCTTTGATGGATCCCACCTTGTCCACCACTTCTTACGGAAACGTAAATGGTTATAACGCGATTGTAGTCACCGGAGATCGGCTGGTAAGCACTCCGGACTTCAATAACAAGCAGATCATCAATGAAGCCGCCTACAAGCCGGAAGTTATGACTTGGCCGTCAGCGGGATACTTCCCCTACCAGCTGCTGACCACTAATCGCGATGACCGCGAGGATGTAGAACGTTGGAGCATCTCCTTCCGCGGCGAAAGCAGGTCGGAGCGTCCCGACCTGTCGGGTGCCCGGGTGCGAGTGACAGGCCCGAATGGCGCGGAAGTTCCCACCACCATTTTGAACAACAAGCTCAATGGCAAAGGCCCGGGAACCTGGAACTACTACAGCACCCTGTTAATCAAGATGCCGAAGATTACCGATCTTCCGGTGGGCACCGATGGTTCGCGCGACTACAAAGTGAGCGTTTCCGGGGTTAAGGGTGCGACTCGTTCCTCCTACACCTACACCGTGAAACTGTTCGATCCGATGATCTCCTCTTCCGAGATGGCTCCCCAGATCAAGGTAAATGCCGCTCCCCGAGTAGCCCAGGGTGGATACGCCGAACCGGCTAAGATCACCGTGCAGGGTTCGACCGGTATGAAATACCAGTGGCAGCGTTCCAAGGATGCTGGTAAGACTTGGGAGGACGTGAAAGATAAGTTCCGGGTTCCTGCTGATCATAGCTTCTATGGAACTGCCAACGATCTGGACTACGCCCCTGGTGCTCGCACTGAAGACAAGTGGGGACTGCTGCGGTCGGCTCCGATTGCTAATCGCGCAGAGGCCGAGTCCTTGCGCTTCCGTTTGAAGGTCACCAACCCGGTAGGCACCTCGATCTCTGAACCGCTGAAACTGGAATACTACGGATTCGATCAGGATCAGGTTATCCGCCAGGGCGACAAACTAATCGCGAAGGTTAGCTTGCAGGGTAACTCCGATTCGGTGGAGCGTTTCAGTGACGTGATCTGGAAAGACCAAAACGGTAAGCAGGTCGGAACCGGTGAGACTTTGACTTTAACCCCCGATATGAAGGGCAAGCAGATCCGCCCCACCGTGCAGTTCTGGCTTACCTCGTTCATGTCAGCTTCTCTCTACGAGTTGAAGCTGCCCGCATACTCCGTTGGGTAACTTGCGTTTTCTAAACCTAACGGTCCCAAAGAGGGTCGCGTCCTTAGGGACGAGGACGCGGCTCCTCAAAAAAGAATCCAGTCGTTACCTGGTTGATTGGCTTCAATAACTGAAAAGAAATCATCTGGCTCCTAGGACGTTCCCAGTCTAGGAGCCAGATAATTTTTTGGTTAATGTCTATATCTTGGCTTCGGTTTTAGCGTTTGCCAGCGCTATTTTTGGGGGGTTGATGAGTTAGAGGGTGCAGCGTTTTCCGGGCGGTTTTTTCCGTTATCTTCGCTCTCATATTTGAAGCTGTCCACGATCCGGAATGGATCGCAATAAAATAGTCTTGGGCTGGACTTTTGCCATTAAATACAGGAAAATTATAAGGAACTTAGAGCTTGATAAAACGAGCATAATTAACACGATATAGAGGGATATCTTATGGCACGCAAACAGCTTTCAAAGGTAGCGATTGCAGCAGGCACCGGGATCGCACTGGTGGCTCCGGCGGCTTCGGCTTTCGGGATTAATCAAGCAGCACCGCAGCGCAAGTTGAATATTCCGGGCTCTGTTTCGCAGTGCCGCGTCGGAGTTGACGTGGCTGCGGTCAACAAGGCCTATCAGGATTATCAGCGCGCCCAGCAGCAAGCCCAGGATGCGGCCGCAAATTTGGATGCTGAACAGTCCAAGCCTGAGATTGCCGAGCCCCTCGCGGCTTATGCGGGTGCCCAAGACGGCCTGCGGAAGGCACAAGCCGACCAGCAGGAGAAACGCGCCGATGCCACTGCTGCCCACCAGCAGATGCAAGAAAAGACAGCGCAAGCCCTGGCGGCGGCAGTTGCTGATCTTGGGAAAGCTGAAAAGAGTTTAGAGCAGGCTAAGCAGCAGCAAAAGCGAGCCGAAGAGAACCTCCATAACGCGAAGACGAATAAAGAGGCGGCGGATCGGGAGAATGACCAGGCTCAGGCCGCCGCTCCGGGAGCTGAGGCGGTAGCTGAAGCTAAGAAAGCTGCCGATGAGGCCGCAAAGGCTCTCGATGAGGCGCAAGAAAAAGCCAATCAGGCTAAATCTGAACTAGATGAAGCCACCCAGGCTGCTGAAAAGGCGAACCAGGATGTAAAGCAGGCTGAAAGCGCCAAGCAAACCGCAGAGCAAAAAGCTAAAGACGCTGCGAATAAGGTAAAAGATAAAAAAGTCGCCTTAGCTGACGCAAAGCAGAAACTGCAGGACGTTAAAGATGTTCTGAAAAACGACAAAGCGCTGCAAGAAGCACAAGGTAAGGTCGATGCGGCTCAGCAGGAACTTAATGCCGCAACTACTACTAGGGACGCGGCAGCTAAAGATTTGGCTGCCGCCAAAGAGGTACTAAAACAAAAGCAAGCGGAAGCAGCGGAAAAAGGCAAGGCAGAAAAGCAAGCGAACCAAGCCTTTGAAGATGCAAAGAGTGAGCTAAGTAAGTTAAATAAGGCGCAGCAGGAAAAGCAAACCGCCTATGACGAAGCCGTCAAGGCACAACAAGAGGCTGCAACCAATAAAGATAACGCGCAAAAAGCTCTGGACGAGCAGACTCCCAAGTGCGAAGCCGCCAAGAAAAAGGTAGATGACGCAACGAAGGCCAAGGAAGATGCTGATGCCGCAGTTGCAGCAGCACAAAAAGCGGTTCAAGCAGCCAAAGAAGCCCTAGAAGCCTCCAAAGTCAAGGCTCAGGAACAGTGGAACTTGGGTTCAAAGGGATTTTTCCAAGAGAATAAATCCAGTAAGGCTCTAGCTCAGCTGAATACAGATTTTGTTGTAAATGGAAAAAAGATTACTTCTTACACCACCGTAGGAAACCTTCAAGATGCTACTTCCCTTGAGAATATGAAGCTTGCTCTCGAAACCATGAAAGAGGGAAATGAGCTGCGGGTTAAGGGTGATAATAACTTTGCCGCAATGTCAGCTCTTAAAATAACCGATGAATTGATGGCTCTTGCTCAAGTTAATGCAAACTATTCAGCGCTTTTTAAAAATGGGCATTCGGGTAATTTTGGTCCTTTCGTAAACTCCGTTGGTGAGAACCTCTCCTGGGGTGAGGGGAGCCCCTATACGCGTTCACAGGCTTCCTGGTATACCAGTGAAAAAGCAATTTACGACAAAGATCCCTCGGGTAACAGCGGTGTGGTCGGACACTATACCAATCTAATGGACAAAGATTTCATGTATACGGGATTCGCAAGCGGTCAAAAAAATGCCTCCTATGGGATTGTACATGCCCAAGAATTCTGGGGTGGCACCACCGACACGGCGTACACTTACGAGGAATATCTTGACCGTTTCATGAAGTATTACAACGGATTGAAGGACGCCAAGGAGAATGGTTCTCAAGAAGCTCGCGATGCGCTGGCTAAAGCTGAGGCAAACGCGGGTTTGCAAGAAAAACTAGCGAAACAAGCCCAGGCTGCTAAGGATCTGGAGCAGGCAAAAACCGCTGCCGCCGAGCAAGCGGAGAAGTGTGCGGACTGCCAGAAAGCATTGGAGGAAGCGGAGGCAGCATTTGAGAAAGCTGAGGAAGCTGCCACATCTGCAAAGCAAGACCTAGATGCCGCCAAGGCAGCTGCTAAAGCTCAAGACGGTGTAGTTCAAAACAAACACACGAAACTGGTAAACGCTGAAAAGGCTAAAGCGGCAGCAAAGGAAGCAGTCACCCAGGCACAAGAGGAAGTTAACGCCAAACAAAAGGCTGCCGATGAAGCGCAACAGACAGTAGATGAAAAGCAAAAAGCTTTAGATGCCGCTAAGGAGAACTATGACGCGGTAGTTGCCACCAAGGCTGACGCTAAGAAACAGCTCGAGGACGCAGAAAATGCAGTAAAACAGGCAGAAGACGCTTTGAATGCTGCCAAAGACGAAAAAGCTAAAGCCGATGCGGCAGTAACCGACGCCGAAACCAAGCTAAACGAAGCGCAGCGGCAAGCTACCGAAGCTACCGACAAGGAAACTGCGGCAAAGGAAGCTAAAGACAAAGCTGATCAAAAAGCAGCGGATGCCAAGACGGCAAACGAGGCGGCAGCCAAAGATTACGCAGATAAAGCAGCCGCCCAAAAGGCTGCGGATGACGCCAAGGCTAAAGCAGATGCCGCGGCGAAAGCAGTCGAGGATGCGCAGACAGCTAAAGATAAAGCAGACCAAGCAGCAGTGACCGCGCAGACGAAAAAAATACTGCCCAGAAAGCTAAAGATCAGGCTGCGGTAGACAACAAAGCCGCGCAGGAAGTACCCGACCTAGACACCTGGGTCAAGGATCAGCCGGCCAGTAACCCTGCCCCTGCCGCCCCGCTGCGCATAATGGCGCTGCGGGCACCGGCAGCTACCAACGTTAGTGCCGAAACCCAGCAGGCAATTGATGACGTCCTCGCGAAGTATCAAGCTTACCTGGAGGCCGCGCAGGCAGCAGAAACCGCTACCGAGAAAGTACAGCAGTTAGCAGCCGCATATAAAGAAGCTAAAGCAGCGCTAGCGCCATTCGAAGTAGCCCTGCAGCAGGCTAACACGCAGTTGGATAAGGCAAAAGCCTCCTATGAGAAGCTCTATAAAGACTGCATCGCTCCCGGGTCAGCCTCTACAGCCGCTACCGGCAAGCAAACAGGTGAACCGGGTAAAGCCTCCAGTTCCGGCTTGGGTAAAACCGGCGCCGCCGACCTGTCCACCATTTTGGGGCTGTCGACAATCACTGTGGGTGCGGGTGCCTACCTGGTTGCCCGGCGCCGCCAGCCCAAGCATGCGCGCTAGAAAACGCGTCTTAATCTGACAGCAATAACCTATGGTGGGGTCAATGCCTAAAAAAGGCATTG
>OBUQ01000114.1_pt1 | contig 111019 bp, 102 predicted proteins | sample 1494951 | NCBI WGS metagenome assembly OBUQ01 (sample SAMEA2579938, study PRJEB22360) | human gut metagenome | biome: human gut; feature: human-associated habitat; material: faeces | place: Denmark | collected 2008/2010
TTTTTTTGCTCTGAATTTCGAAAGGAAATGTATAAAAAGACGTCCCAAACTCGAATTACGAGTTTGAGACGTCTTTTGTCTACAGTCTGAGCTCTTGCCTTTACAAGGCAAGAGCTTAAAAAAATGATTCAAAAATTATTCGGCTGTTTCTAGTTTGTCTAATGATTTACTTCCAAACCAAAGGATTAATCCTAGTACAATAACGACTGCTGCTAGAACCCCATATCCCATTTGGAAATCTCCAGGTACATCTGTTTCTAACAGAGCATAAATCACTGGATAAATCATTTGTGAGAAGAATACAGCGATTGTCCAGAAACCTAACAATAAACCCATTAGTTTTGCTGGTGCTAATTTAGAGATAAATGAGTTTCCTAAAGGCGAGAAGATCATTTCTCCTACTGACATTAAGATACTAACCATCACTAACCAGATAATTGATGCGTTTCCTTTTCCAACGATATCACCAAATACCATCACTACATAAGAAACCCCAACTAAGATCATCCCTAATGCTGTTTTCTTAAACATACTCATATCACCTTTAGGACGAGCAGCCAGTTTCGTCCATAAACGACCCAAGACAGGTCCTAAGATGATACATGTTAATGCATTCATTGAATCAAAATAGGCAGTAGGAACATGGAAGTTTCCAATCACCCAGTTCGCGCGATTCAAGAATCCTGCACCATCACCCCAACCAAAGTAGAAGTAAGCTGGCATATAAGCTAAATACCAAACAGTCCAAAAAACAACAGAGAACATAGTAACAAGGAAAATAGCTACAAGACGCTTTTTATCACCAGAAGTAAGCTTGGTGTCAGCACCCTCTTCTTTTTTACCTGCTGATTCGTATTGACGTTGGTCAACTTTAAATGGCTTTTTACCCGCTTCACCTAACGAACGGCTATTAAAGATAAACCAAGCTGCATCAATAAGTAATAATACACCACAAATCATGAACACAAAATTAAAACCGAAGCCTGGAATCAATAGGGTTAAGAACGTTGTTCCCATAAATGAACCAATATTTACAAATGAGTACTGAATAGAGAATGCTTCGTTCAATTCTTTTTCATCGCTGAACAGCAAGGCGTTTACACCAGACAGATTTCCTTTAAACAAACCTGTACCGAGCGCAACTAGGATAATCATCAGCCACACCATGCCCATTGAACTCGCTTGCCAAGCTAACATGTAGCCAATACCCATCATAATCATTCCGGCAGCCACACAAAGTCTTGGACTTACCCAGTAATCGGCGATAAGTCCACCAATCGTTGGTGTAATATATGTTGCAGCAACAAACCAAGCTGAAATTTGTACACCTTGTGCACTAGTCATTCCTAAACCACCAGATGCAGCAGTAGTTGCGATCCAAATCGCCAACATATATTTCGCTGTGTAAAAGGCCATACGTTCAAATGTAAATCCTAACGCACAGACATAAAACCCAAAAGGTTTTTTTGATTTTACTGGAGTTGTTTCCACTATCATTCCTTCTCTCTTTTAAAAATTATTCGTTTGCTGCTAACCATTCCGCTAACAGTTTCATGTATTTCTCACGTTCTTCAACAAAAGGCATATGTCTGCTGTAAGCAAACAGCTCCCATTTTGCTCCTGGAATCGCGTCATACATCGTTTTCGCTACTAAAGGTGTACACAAATCGTTTGTGCCGCTAGTAACAAGTGTCGGGATAGTGACATCACGTAATTTTTCTGTGTAATCATATCCCTGCAATGTTCCTTCCGGCGAGTATTCGTTTGGACCCCAAGCCGTAACATAGCTTTCTGTACCTGCGACTTTTTCGCGCCACAATGGTTCTGGATCCTCTTTGGTGAATACTGGCGCCGCGTGGCGTACCATGAAACGGTCATTGGCAGCTAGATAAGCAGGATCATCGTATACGCCAGTTTCTTCGGCTTTTGCGATTGCTGCTTGATCTTCTTCCGACATGAATTTGATCATTCGATGTTGTTCTTGCGCCCACAGCTTTGCAGAAGGTAACGTACTAGAAAGGACCATACTCTTAATCCCCTTCGGTGCGTAATCGCAAACATAAATGATTTCCAACATTCCGCCCCAAGATTGTCCCAATAAATGAACTTCATCAAGACCCAAGTGTTCCCGTAAAGCAATCAGCTCATTGACCCATGTTTCAGCCGTCCAAAGCTCTGGCTGTGAAGGAACCGCAGATTTTCCGCAACCTAATTGATCATACATGATGATCTGGCGGCCATCGACCGCCATTTCATCAAGGACTTCAAAATAGTTATGGGTTGATCCGGGTCCGCCGTGCATGACAATCAATGGTTTCTTATTGCCTGATTGTTCACCAACAATTCGGTAATAAGTTTTATGCCCTAGATATGGCATATAGCCTTCTTCGATTTTCATACGTTGCGCGGCCTCCTAACCGATTACTTCTAAGTCTTTAGGATAATGATTCAAGTTTTCACAGCCGTCTTCTGTAACGATGACTAAATCTTCGATACGTACGCCCACTTCGCCTGGAATATAGATTCCTGGTTCAATCGAGAAGACATTGCCGACTTCAGCGACGTTATCGTTTGCTCCTGAAACATCGCCCGCTTCATGGCAATCGATTCCGATGAAATGACCTAGACGATGTGTGAAGTATTCGCCATAGCCTTTTTCAGTGATATAGTCACGGGCAGCTGCATCAATATCAGACAATTTCACGCCTGGTTTTACTAAATCAATGGCACGTTGTGCAGCTTCTTTTACGATTTCATAGACCTCACGACCTTTATCAGAGACTTCTTTGTAGAAGAACGTCCGAGTCATGTCAGAGGCATAAGAATTCTTGATTCCCCCGATATCTAGAATGACAGAATCACCAGGTTTCACTTTTGAATCATCTGTTTCATGATGAGGATCAGCCGCATTTGCCCCATACCCTACGATTGGGTCAAATGAGAAGCCTGTATTGCCTAATTCTTTGTAGATTTCGCCTAATTTGTCAGCCATTTCAGCTTCAGTCAATTCTTCCGGCAATAGCTTTTTCAAACGATCAATCGCGATCTCGTTATCTGCTTGCGCATCACGCATCAATTGTTTTTCTTCTTCGTCTTTAACAGCACGAACTGCGTCAGTTACTTCTGATCCGTTACCTAATTTGGCATCTGGAACAAGTTCTAACAAACGTAATAAGAAATGGGCAGGCCAATTCTTATCTACACCAATTTTTTGGTCAGTATCAACATACTCAAGCACTTTCTTCACAGCGTCGTCGGTATCATCAATAAATACTTTTTCCACGCCCAAGTCTTCTTCGATTGGGAATAATTTGTTAACGATCAATGTGTTCTTGTTCTCTGGAGTAATCACTAATACTAACAACCGTTCACCAGGATGAATCCAGCGACCAGTTAGATAGAAAATAGTTGTTGGATCTGAAACTAACAGTTGGCCATAACCTTGTTCTTTCATTTTTTCAATTACTCTTTCAACGCGACGTTCTTTCAAAATGTTTCACTCCTTTTATTGATATTGTTTGCCTGCTGGCATTATTAAAAACAGCTCTGTTTTCACGTAGCTGTTAATAATCATCTTTTCGCGGAATCGAACTGCTATGCAACAGCCTGGAATTAGCAATAAAAAATTGTTCAACTATTCACCTATCACTAGTTTTAAAATAACCATAAAATCATTGGGATTTCAAGTATTTCTGAGAAAAAATTTAAACTTAAATATTCGTATCCGCTTCCACTAGTTTACTATATCTTTTCGCTTATTTAAACGATTCTTAAAACTTTTTTTCAAAATCAGCGCTTATTTAGAATATTTAGAAAAATAAATGAGCCTAGTTGTATTATTTCTCGAGTAATTTTGCGCCTTATCTCTTTCTCATGATTTTGTTTTTTTATTAAAAAAATGGGCAGAACAATAACATCTTAAAAGCAAATCATTGTATTTTTAATATTTAAATACAAATAAAAAAACAGTTCTGTTATACAACAAAACTGTCTATAAGAACTGTTTCTATCATTTATTCACGACAATGAATTTTTATTCTTTTGCATTTTGTGATATGAGTAGAAAAATTTGGGCGATAATTCATATCCCGCTGTAATACCTACAGCGATTGCGATCGCAATTTTTAAAACTTGGACACCAATTTGAGCCGCTTTGATGGAATCACCAATAAAAAAATTATAAGTAAAATTATAGATACCCATCCCAGGGACGAGACAGAAAATTCCGCAAATCAAGAAAATCGTGACTGGAGCTTTTAATGCAAATGACGCTTCTCTTGAAAGATAGATCAATACTAACGAAGCAATGAACGTCGCCGCTACTGGCGCTACAAAAAAATGCATGATAAACAAATAAATGAACCAGCCGCAAGCACCGATAACACCGCAATGAACGTAGTAACAACGTGGAACCTCAAATAAGATCGCAAAAGAAATCGTTCCTAAAAAACCTGCTAAGATTTGAAACAAGCCATTTATCATTGGCTGCACTCCTTCCCATCACTATGGTAAAATGACGAATTCAATTTTTATTGGATGATCATTTCTTTTTTTTCCCATCATAGAAAACTAAAAACACGTAAGACCAGTCCAACACCTACAGAGACACAAAGAGCTGTAATTAAAGCATAAATCATTTGCCCCCAGCCCGAGCTATAATCCCCATCAAACAAGTACCGAATACCATTCACCACAGCAACTCCTGGCAAAAGAGAAATAATTCCGCCGGTAATAAGACTCGTCAGCTGCAGCACAGGTATAAAATGAACGAATAAACAAGCCAAAATACTAACGAACGCACTGCTCGTGATAGTAGAAATAATATCTGACATATTAAACTTCGGTAATAAATACATTGAAAAACAAGCCAATAATACACCTAAAAAGAGCGCGCCGATTGTATCCCATAGACTTCCGCCAAAAATAAAACAAAAGCTGGCACTGCCAAATGCATAAGCAAAAATTTTTAAAGGATTCGAAGCAAAGGATTCATGCTTGATTTCCTGCAACCATTCATTGGCATCTTCTGGACTTAAACGCTTTTCGGTCAATCTTCGTGACAAGGTATTAATCTGTTCGATTCGCCCTAAATTGATCGGTGAAATTGGGATATCCCGAACACGGGCTTGAACAGTCGCATCTTTTAACCGCGCCGTCATAAAAATACCATTGATCAATACAAAGCTATCAAACTCTTTCAACTCTAAAGCCTCTGCAATATGACGAATGGTCGTCTCGATCCGTTTAATTTCCGCACCATTTTTCAATAATGTTTCGCCAATATCATAGACGAAATCAAACGCTTCCCGTTCATTCATCGGGCTTCCCTCCTTTTCAAACGAAAAAATCCGTAAATTTATACAGCCTCTAACGGTCATTTTTTAATAATTAAGTGTGAAAAAACGACGACAGCTCCTGCCGTCGTCGTCTTAGTATAGCTTATCCCACGCTTATAATTCAATCAAATCATGAGAAATACTAATCATATTTTCATAGCCGTCATCCGTAATTAAAACTTGGTCCTCAATCCGTACACCGCCCCAATCTGGAATATAGATTCCCGGTTCGATCGTCATCACCATACCTGTTTCTAAAACATCATCATATTGTTCATCAATGTATGGTAGTTCATGTACGAACAGACCAATACTGTGTCCGATGTTTCGATAAGTATATTGCGGATATTCGGTTCCTTCCAGCGGTTTCAATGAGGCTTGATAAATATCTTTTACTGCTGCTCCGTTCTTCATTACCGCTTCCGCTGCTTCCAAGCTTTGTTTTTCTAATTCATACACTTCCCGTTGCTTATCCGTAGCTTTTCCGACAACAACGGTGCGTGTCATATCAGACATATAGCCTTCATATTGACAGCCAAAATCCATTAAGACAAAATCGCCATATTCAATTGATTTTTTTGATGGGATCCCATGTAATAACGACGTATTCGCTCCAGAAATCAAAATATTTCCATAAGGCTGAGTGTCCGCGCCTTCTTGTACCATGTACATCGATAGTCTAGCTGCTAAATCTTTTTCAGTGACCCCAACTCGGATGTCATCCAAAATTCGATTAAAAGCCCGACAAGAAATTTCACAAGCGTTGCGCATATATTGAATCTCTTGCGGAGACTTAATTGCACGCATACGATCAATCACACCGCCAGCTTGTACGAACTCAGCTGTTGTTTTCGATGTAAAATCAGAATACATATCATAGGTTAGATAATCCGCTTCGAAAGCGATCGTTTTTAAGTTTTTCTCACTAGCCAAACGGGCCACAGTGTCTCCGACAGTCCGTCCCGGCAAGCGCCAGTTGATGATTTCATACTCTGGTACTTCAATGTCCGCTTGTTCAGTATAGCGCGGATCTGTCAAAAAGTATTGTCCCTCTTGTGTGAGCAAAATAAATGAATCGTCTCCTGTCCAGCCGCTAGTGAAACGAACATTTACTCTTTTGGCAATAAAAAAAGCATCCAGTTTCTCTTTTTCCAAATACGCACGAATCTTTGCTTCGTTTAACATTGTCACACGTTCCTTTCTGTTTTGAAGTTCTAGCCTTCTAATGAATAGAGTAGCAGTCAGCAGAAGTTTGGTCAACGCTTTCAAAAATAAGTTTTGCAAACATCTAGGATTCAGCAGGAATTTGACACACTTTTGAGAAAACGCTTACTATATTATTGGATGCTGCTGTTTATTACTACCGAGGAGGAAAAAATTATGGAAAAAGCAAGTCGCTGTACTTGTCAAAAGAACCAACAGATGATGGATACGTTACCTTTTGATAGCAATTCTGAATTGGCATTAGCCCAACAAAATTGTGTTGCCGCTTTTGATAAGCTTGAAATTAAACAAGACGACAAAATTATTTGGAGCCAAAAAGCATATGACTTTTTAGAAAAAGATTGTCCAGATTCAGCAAATCCAAGCTTATGGGAAAACGCCCGCTGCAATCACCAGACAGGCTTATTTCAAGTAACCGACAAAATTTTTCAACTTCGCGGATTCGATATGGCTAATTTAACACTGGTACTATCTCCCAAGAATACTTGGTTGGTTTTTGATACCTTGATGAGCATTGAATGTTCTAGAGCAGCGATTGAATTTGCCAATCATTGGTTCGAAAACAATCATTATCCAACAGTGGATGACCATATTGCCTGTATTATCATCAGCCATTCACATGTCGATCATTTTGGTGGCATCCGCGGGTTGTTTCCTGATTTTAAATTAGATCCAACGATCCCAATTTTGGCACCAGCAGGATTTACTGAGGCGGCCATCTCGGAGAATCTGATGGTTGGTAAAGCAATGGGCAGAAGAGCTGGCTATCAATATGGAACCTTTCTTGAGAGGAACGCTACAGGGGCACTATCCATCGGAATTGGACAAGGACAATCATTAGGGACCGTCAGCTTTGAACTGCCGACAAAAGAAATTACTAAAAATGAAACCCTCACGATAGATGCGTTAGAATTAGTCTTTCAATTAACTCCTGGTACAGAAGCCCCAGCAGAAATGAATACATTTCTTCCCCAGTATGAAGCACTTTGGATGGCAGAAAATTGTACCTGTACCATGCATAATTTATATACTCTAAGAGGAGCACAAGTTCGTGATGCAAACGCTTGGTCAAAATATCTATTAGAGGCCAATCATCTATTCGGTGACCGTGCGAAGGTATTATTCCACGCCCATACTTGGCCACGATATGCCTATGAAGACTCCAATACCATTAGTGATTATCTCATTTCACAAGCACGACTATACAAAGGAATCCATGATCAGACCTTATGCGCTATCAATAAAGGCTATACAATCAATGAAGTTGAACAGCAGATTCACTTACCAAAATCCTTAACGGAAAAATGGTATTTACGTCCTTATTATGGAACGCTGAGTCACAATAGCAAAGCTGTCTATCAAAAATACATGGGCTGGTATGATTCTAATCCCGTCAATCTCGATCCATTGCCACCTATTGAGGAGGCACAAAATTTCGTTCGCTATATGGGTGGCGCTGCGAATATTTTAGAGAATGCAGCCATCGATTATCAAAATGGAAAGTATCGTTGGGTAGCGAAGGTTACTAATCTCATCGTGTTTTCCGATCCAAGTAACCAAGAAGCACGCCTTTTATGTAAAAAAGCACTTACTCAGCTAGGGTATCAGGCAGAATCCGGAACTTGGCGTAATGAATATTTATCTGGTGCCCTTGAGCTAGCTAATGGTGCGTCAAAAGATCCCGATTCCTATGCAAATAGTTCACAAGATATCATTAGTCATCTTACAGGTGAAATGCTGCTGAATTACCTTAGTTTATTGACTATCTCTACAGAGAAACAGCTATCCGGAGTCGTTCTTTTTGAAGATGATTGGACATTTGAAGAAGGCATGTATCAACAATACACTTCTTGCTATCATCTGGATTATTGGCAAGGAATTTTAACCTATTATCCAGTTCACTCAAGCCATTGGAAGAATGACACGCCTCTTTTCCACGGGAAAAGAATGGCATTTATGGATCAACTGCTGAATAAACCGATAAAAGAGCTGGAAGAATGGCATTCAGTGTTTGAAATCAACACCGTCGATAGCTATTTCAATCTCATTGAGCCTTAAAAACTTTCCGTAAAAAATACAAAAAATCAGCAACAATTGATCCACGGATCAATTGTTGCTGATTTTACTTACGACGATGACGACTCATTCGAGTCATTGGTGTATCAGAAGTCGTTTTGTCTGTTTTAACGGGTGTTTCCTTTTTCGGCTCACGCGGTCTTTTGGCTTCTTTCCGTGCTAAAATCTCTCGTTTTGGCTCCGTCACACGCGGCTGCAGATCTGCTTTTTCAGCTTTTTTACGATCTGCTGCTTTTCTTAGTTCCGAAACATCCCGCGTCTTTTCCTCATTTTTTACCGATGGTTTTTTCGTCCGTTTCGGTAGTTCAGGAAGTTTGAAGGCTTTGATGGTCTGTTCCTCGTGGAAAAAAGGAACCCGCTGTAAAAATAGATTGCCTAAATATCCGGCCAACCAAATCCATAAGAACAGCTCCACTGGGAACAACAGTAAAAATAGACACGCGGTTGCTAGAGGCTGCTTCAAAATCACCGCACAGGCACTCGCTGTAAAAACAGCCACCAATAATCCAGGTGAGTATGGAAGCAGATTCGCAAACGCTAATCCTGTCGCGATACTAGCAAAAATCATTGGAAAAATGGTCCCGCCGCGCCAGTTACAAGCCAAACAAATCATTGTGATGGCCACTTTACCGAAGCCAATCAATAGTAAAAGGAAAAAGTTCATTGTCTCTGCTTGACGAGTAAAAGACAATAAATTATGCTCACCAGAAAATAGAAAATACGGAGAAATCGTCCCCAACAAACCTAAGAGAATGCCGGCAAAAATAGCTAAAGGTAGAGGATTTCGAATTCGTTGATTCAATTTCTCCCCTCGTTCCCGCAAAACTAAGAAAAATTTTCCAAACAAAGCGCCTAAGAGAATCATTGGGATAACCAGTAATAAGCCTTGCCAAGTAAAACTACTCTCCATTCGTCGAATCGCAAAAACCTGCTCTTGATTAGGAAAAATACTATACGTTAAAAGATATCCAATAAAACCAGTAAAGGTAGTAAAAATATACAAAACGTATTTCTGTAGTTTACTTTCCGTAACAACTTGCCAATCGTCCCGTTCCACTGAACGCCCGACACCAAACAGCGGGGTCATAAAGATAACACCCAGCGAAGTTCCGACACCAAACTCAATCAGATCAGATCGCTGATCTTCAGCAATTTTTCTTCGATCAGCAACGTAGGTAATTAAGCCGCCAAGTAACGCGACTAGTGCAGCCTCTGGTCCTAAGCTTGCACCAAAGAATAAGACAATCAAGGAACCTAAAAGATTCCTTATCAGCTTTCCATCGTGATAATCTATTCGCTTCGTCTCCTGAAATTCTTCAAAAGATTCTTCCAGCGTCCGAGGGTAACGGCCGAAATGTTTAACAAAAAAACCGATTGCAACGCCCCCGATAGTACAGACAATCAAGGGATAAAATCGCGGATCGCCAATCGCTTTAGGCAAGATCTGCCATATCATTTGATTTCCCAGCTCCGTCAGCCCCATAAATAAAGCCACAATGACTCCAACAGCAATCCCTAAAAATCCGCTGTAGCCAAAAAATGCTAGTTTAAACTTATTCATAAAAAATTTAACCTTTCTCTAGATAGACTCCGCTACATTATAACAAAGGTTTGGGTTCTTAGGAGACTTTTTTAGCGACTTTTTGTGATTTTACAGGCTTTTGTCGCGTATTTTTTTGCTGAATCGTCAATTGCACAAATGAAAGCGTTTGTTGCAGTTCTGGTGTTAATTGATAATGATCGACTAAGTATTGGCGTGTCTTTTCCGTAAAGAAGCCCTTCATGAATGCAAAGAAGAAGCCTTCAGGATTTTTCACTGTCTTAAAGCGATACATTTGCTCTAATGCTTTCGCAATCGCGTCACTGATATCTGATTTAAAATACTCATTGTGTTCAAAGGTTAGCACTTCTGCTTCAGCAGGGAGTCCAGCGTTGATATATTGCTGCGTACTTGCATATTTCGCCTTAAAAATCGTGTCAACAAACCAACGTGCCTTTTGATAATTGCCTTTGCAAAACGGCAAGAATCGATTAAACGCCTGTTGCGGCAATAAATGTGCATAGCGCGCACTTAGCCCTTCTATGAGGCTATCCTCTTGAGAAGTTTGGGTATTTTTTGTCGCGTTGCGTGTTACTTTTGTTGCACTTGTGGTTTGTTTTGCTAAATGTTTTTGTGTACTTGTAAGCAAATTTTGCGTGTTCGAGGACGCAGATTCTGCTTCTCTATCCACAGTGGATAATTCCTCTTTAATTCCTCCTTCTTTGTTTTCCACAGGAGCCAAGGATTTAGTACTTGTATAATTTTTGAAGGACAACTGTACAACAACATTTTTATCTGGTGCTTTAGGATTTGCGACATAGATACGATAATTTTTAAGTCCATGTCGAAGAACCTGGATTAAACCAGCGTCAATTAGGCTATTCTTCAAATTTGTGACTTTCCGTTCAGAAACGCGTAATAATGTTGCAGCTTCTTCATTGGAAAAATAAATGTATGGATGCCCGGCTTCATCAAGCCAGCTACCATCTTTTTCTGCATGATAAATACTACATGTCATACGCATGGTGTACAAAGCATGAAGCATCATGGCTTCAATGGAAAGAGTTTTATATTGTGGATTGTTGATTAAGTTTAAATCAATTGGAATATAATTGCCGTTGGGTAAGTTTGCGGCGGTCATGATGTTATCTAAATTTGTGGACATGACAAAAAAACCTCCTTAGTTCACTCTCAAAGTTGTTACGAAAGTTTTAAAGGAATGCTTACTGTCACAAGATATCTGATTGAGAAAGTAACCAAAATATGGTATACTTAATAAAGGTTAGGCAAACACCAATTTTTCTAACCCTTATAAGTTTATCTAAATGTGACAGGCTAATTCGCCAAAATTAGCTCAAACCTTTGAGTTTAAAGATCGCCAAATCTTTAAACTCTTTTTTTCGTTTTTTTCTACATGTATAGAATAATTGATTGAAAGCCTGTTGTAAAGCGATTCCCAACCATCTTTTTTTAGAGTAAACTTTTATTATGTTTATAAAAGCATTTGAGGTTTACTATAATATCGAGATAAAAACAATTTGGGTTTACTTTATTAAATGATATAAAAGTATTTTTGGTAAACTTCAATTAAAGTAATCGTTCTCTTGTTCTCAAGTAAGAATGTGGATAAAAAGTAATGTGGATAAGGGCTTCTTTAGTTATCCACAACTTATAAATTGTGGAAGGAAAGTTTTTAAAAGTAAACTTTTAAAATGTACAAACAATAATAAGGGTAAACTTAAATAACAGATAACTTTAAAAAAAGTAAACCATAATGCAGAATAAAACATGCATTGCGGTTTACTTTTTTTACGGCTATTTCTCATCGTTTTCTAATTCTTTGAATAACTTCTGGTATTTCGGCTTCTCTTTATACTCCTCCATAGAGGCTTCTTCGAGCTGATTTAAGAAGTTTCGGTCATCTCTTGATAGTCCCTTTTCAAGATAATAGTCATATAAGAAGTCAATCATTTTATCAGGTGTATAGCCATCAAACTTGGCGTTGATCAAATTCTGCATACGAATCTTTGTACGGGCTGAGATTTTCTGCATTTCTAAGGCTTTTAAGCGCGGATCATAGTATTGACGCTTACGTCCTCTCTTCCCGACCTCTGTTTCATGCTGCTGAGGGGCCGGTTCATGAGTAATCGTTCTTTCATTTAAATGTCGAGATTCTTCACGAAAAGAAGTGCGACGAAAATCAGTTTCAGGACTTAAGGTTCTATTTGCTAAGAGGTCTTGAGAGCTGGGTTTCTTTTCCTCTTTATCTTGATTGGAATACTCAGACATTTTTTCAATGCCTTTATTCTTTTTATTCGCCGTTAAAAGCGAATCGAGCTTCATTTTTTTCGCCATTTAACGTCTCCCCTACTCTTCACCGCTTAATATGAGGCGATGTTCATCAATTTCGTCCAAAATATTAACGAAAACTTCGTGTGCGCGCTTGTCCCATTGCTCAACTTTGCCGTTTTTGTTGATTTCATAGGTAATTCCGGACCCATCGTAGCGTTTCAAACGGCTCTGATTTAAAACAACAGTGTCTAAAAGATGGGCACCGTAGATTTCCCTTGCTGCGGTATAGATCTCTTGGTCAACAGAATCCCGTTTTTGCATCATAAATGGAACGATGCCTACAACTTCTAAGTCTGTATCGTATTGTTCAATGAAGAAATTCATATAATCGATGTAGTTTTGTGCCCCTTTTAAGGATTTTACCTGAGTTTGCAAAATAACGATAACATACTCTGCTACATACATAGCGGCATTCGAATAGGTACTGATAGTTGGCGGGACATCGATATAGATCACATCATAGATATTCTTAAGTGGTTCAATCAAGTCTTCCATATATTTAAATTGAGACAATTTGTCACCAGGATACTTCTCGATCATATAATCTGGAAAATCAGAAAAGGAAATGTTTGCTGGGATTAAATCTAAATTTGGCATAATTTGATAAATAGAAGATTTTATATCTCCAGTTCGAACAGCCTCCCAGATGGTTGCATCGAATTCATCAGGTAATGTATCATTTCCGAAATTTTCTGCAGTTAGAGATAATACATCACTTGTATTCCCTTGAGGGTCTAAGTCGATAACTAATGTTTTTCGATTCTTACGAAAGGCACTCTCGAATGAGAGCATCTGAACAGTCGTTGATTTACCGACGCCCCCTTTAAAATTTCCTACTACATAGGTTTCAGCTTTTTTTGGCATAAAAAGTCTCCAATCATAATTTCTCTATTAAAGTTTACTATAAAGACTTCCAAATATCAATAAGGTTTACTACAATTGTTCTAAATAAGGTAAACTATAAAAATTAAATAAATTAAAGTAAACTGTTTTTTCTCTAAATAAAGTATACTTTAAATTTCCTTATAAAGTATACTTGAAATAATAAATTAGAGTTTACTTAAATATAGATAAAGTTTACTCTATAATAAAATTGAGTTTACCCATATTTTATTTATAGTAAACTGTATTAATTAAAAAGTCTACTTTATTGTACGTATAATACTGTTAAATAGGCATTTATAGTAGTAAAAGGTAAACTTAAATAATTAAATAGTATACCTTATAAGAAAACAAGGTATACTTTAAATTGAGTAATTATTAAAAAAGTAAACCTCAAACTTTAAAGGTTTACTGCAAAATATGAATAAAAGGTAAACCATATATAAATAGGTTTACCTTAAAAAAATCTATCTGATTAAGGTAAACTTATATTATTGGCTCTTCTAAGAGTAAACCTTTATTAGACTAAAAAGTAAACTTAAATTAAAATCAATAAGGTAAACCTTGAATAAAGAGTAAACTTTAAATTTATATAAAAGGTTTACCTTATAAAAAACGAATTTAAGTATACTTTTAATTATTTAAAGTATACTTCTATAACTTTAAATACAGTAAACTTTTATCTATTCTTTCAAATAAATGTAGTAAACCTTAAAATAAATACTGAAAATAAAAGAGATACAGCGAAATGAAATACAGTAAACGTTAAATTGTAGTAAATGTAGTAAACTTTAATTGATATGATTTTTGCCAACTATTAAGGTGTACTTTAATTATTAAAAGTATACTTTATATAAAGCGAATGTAGTAAACCTTATATTTACTAGTTCATGTATCTTTATAAAGTAAACTACAAATAAAGTATTGATTTAAAAGGCTTATATACGGTTAACTTCGTTTATATGATAGATTTTTATTAAGGTAAACATTAATTGTTTAAATTAAGGTAGACCACAAAAAAACCAATGAGGTAAACCTCATTGGTTAAAAAGTAAACTTTATAAGGATTCAACGATTTGAATCGCTTCGTAGATCTGATCGGCTGTGATTTTAGGGTCAACCATATTAAATGTTTCATTAGTGGAGGCGGCGTGATTAATGACAGGTTCCAATGCTTCTTTAGAAGTGTTCAGGACGTTTAACTCTTTTAATTTCAGAGGAAGTCCTGTTTCTTGATAAAAAGCCTTCAACTTTTGGATCTCGTCTAAATTGTTCGTATGAGCCAATTGAACAAGGATACCATAAGCAACCTTCATCCCATGAAGCTGTTCATGAGTGCTTTCAAGATAGGACAGGCCATCATGGATAGCATGAGCGCCAGCTGAACGTCCGAATGAGGCAGCAAACCCTCCCGTTTCTCCAGCTAACCCAATGATAGTGTCTGTCACACGGCTGAAAGCAGGCGTTGCTTTCCGATGCTCAAGGTCATTAATCGCTGGGACAGCATCTGCTAGTAGAAGCTCCTGAATCGCTTTAGCACTGGCGATTCCTAAGCGAACGTAAGCAGACTTTTTATCCTCTTCCAGATTTCGAGTGATTCCTTCAATTTCATACCATTTAGCTAACGTATCGCCAATACCAGCAACAAAATAGTCCTTGGGTGTTGCCAAAAGAAATTTTGAATCCACCAAAGTTAGAAATGGTGCGCGCTTCATGAAGCCCATTGCCTTAAAGGTACGATTTGGGTGATAAACCGCGACAATGGGTGTAAAAGGGGCACAATTTGAGATTAAAGTGGGAATGACCATCAGCTCCGCGTTTAGTTCTTCTGCGGTCATCTTTGCTGTGTCAATCACACGGCCGGCACCAATAGCTAAAATCAGTTCTGCTTGTCCAATTTTATTCGCTAGTTCAACAGCATTTTCGTGGCTTGAGCTGCCGTCGTAGCGATAAGTAGGGTAGTGGAGCTCTTTGCGATAGTATTTCTTGAATGCGTTAGAGGATTTTTCCCCTGTAATAACGGAAATTTTCTTAAATCCAGCTAAATAGCTGGGTAAATCCTGCAAAAGGCCTTCTCCGCAGGCGTAGCGATTAGCGCCTGGTCGTACTTCAGTAGTGATGTCCATTGAATTCAACTCCTTATATGTTATCAGAATCCGCTTTTTCCATAAAGCATGTCTGAATTTCACTGATATAAAATAAAAAACGGTGAGATTTCAACTAGTTTATTCCTTGTTAAAATTAAAGTCAACTGTGTTTTTGATGATAAAAAGTATTGACAACGGTTATGGGAACGTGTAAGATACGATTTAACAATTTGCTAAATGAAGAAACGTGATGAAGAGAAAAGTATAAATCACAAAACATCAAAGAGAGTCCGAGTAGGTGGGAGCGGATATGTGGAAGGATTTAGAAAATGGTCTCTGAATGGCATTGTCGATAAGTAGGCAATGACGGGGCAGCGCTCGTTAACAACGCTCAAGTATGGTTGTACTTGTTGAGGCAATAGTTGTGAGGCTGTTGCAAATGAAGGTGGTATCGCGAGTTAGCTCGTCCTTTTCCAGCACATAGTGTGTGGAAGCGGACGGGCTTTTTTCTTTGCTCATTAGCTTATTGAATGAAAAACAGGACATCAAAGTAGGAGGAAAATGAAGATGAAAAAATTAGGTAGAGGGATTTTATTAGGAATAGCAGCATTGGCAGTGAGTGGTGTGTTGGCTGGCTGCGGGGCGAAAGGGGAAGCACAGCCGTTAGATGAAAAGAAGGTAACGATCGGCGTGACTTCGGGACCACACCAGGAAATTTTGGAAGAGGTTGCGAAACAAGCGAAAAAGGACGGCATCGAGATCAAAGTTAAGAGCTTCGATGATTACAATACGCCGAATACAGCACTAAATGACGGCGATTTGGATGGTAACAGCTATCAAACACTGTCCTTCTTGGAGCAGCAGGTGAAGGACAAGGATTATAAAATTGAAACAGCCTTTAAAACAGTGGCTTTCCCATTAGGGGTTTACTCTAAAAAACTTTCTAATTTAAGTAAACTTCAAAAAGGAGATAAAGTGGGTGTACCTAATGACCCAACCAATGAATACCGTGCATTGAAGCTTTTAGAAGAAGCAGGGGTCTTGAAGCTGAAGGACGGCGTTGAAGTAAAGGCGACAAAGAATGATATCGCAGAAAATCCGAAAGATATCGAAATCGTTGAGCTGGAGGCTTCTCAAATTCCTTCACAGTTAAATGAGTTGGCCGCTGCAGCAATCAATACAAACTTCGCCTTTGGTGCTGGGCTGACCATCAATGAGGATGCGATCTATCATGAACCATTAGAGGACAATCCGAATTACAATGTGTTTGCCGTGCGGACAGAAAACAAAGACGACAAAATCGTAAAAGAAATCAAAAAGTATTATCAATCGGATGAAACAAAGAAATTCATCGAAGAAAAATTCAAAGGTTCTGTTGTTCCAGCGTTTTAATTATAGGGAGGATTCATATGATCGAGCTTAAGCAGGTATCAAAGGTTTATCAGCAAAAAAAGCGCCGCATCGAAGCGGTGAAGGACGTTGATCTAACCATTGAAAAAGGGGAAATCTTTGGAGTAGTCGGGTATTCAGGTGCCGGAAAATCTACTCTAATCCGCATGATCAACTTTTTAGAACCGCCTACGACAGGGGATATTCTGATTAATGGGCAGAATTTACGAGAACTAAACAAAAAAGAATTATTGTTAACTAGACGGAAGATCGGCATGATTTTTCAGGGGTATAACTTACTGTCTACGGCAACGGTTTATGAGAATATCGCGAAACCCTTAAAGCTGGAGGGGGTCCCCAAAGAGGTTATCACGGAACGGGTAGCAAAATACTTGGACTTGGTTGGGTTGACAGATCGTAAGGATAATTATCCTGCACAGTTGTCAGGCGGGCAGCGGCAACGGGTGGCGATTGCTCGAGCGTTGGCTCATGAACCGGAGATTTTACTATCAGATGAGGCGACGAGCGCCCTAGATCCAGAAACAACGGAATCCATCTTGGCTTTGCTGACGAAGATCAATCAGGAGCTGGGGATCACGATATTTCTAATTACCCATGAAATTGATGTGGTTCAACGAATCTGTGATCGTGTGGCGGTAATGGAGGATGGCAGGATCGTCGAAGCAGGTCCTGTGATCGATCTATTCACCCGTCCGAAAGAGGAAACGACAAAACGGTTTATCGGTGCCAATGAGGGCTACAACGTCCCAGAAGAGGTTTTAGCCAGCTATAAGGGGAGTGGACGACTTGTCCAGCTGCAATTTATCGGAGAAGAAGCCACAGAGCCAGTTTTAGCACGGGTCGCGAAGGATTTTCAGTTGAGTCCCAATATTCTAAGCGGCAATATCGGCTATTTGAAGGAAAAGCGTCATGGTCAACTCTTGGTTCAATTTGACGGTGGAACAGAGACAGACTTTCATCTGGCGAAGGAGTATATCAGAAGCCAAGGTGTCTTGATTGAGGAGGTTGTTTAATGAGTGAGTTTTGGAGCCAATGGGGAAATGTGGTCGTTGAAGGATTAGGACAAACGCTTGTAATGGTCTGTGTAGCCCTTGCACTTTCAATTATTATTGGAATCCCATTAGGTGTACTGTTAGTAATTGCTCGACCAGGAGGACTGAACAGCAATCTTCCTTTGTATTCGATTTTGAATAGTGTGATCAATGTTTTGCGTTCTTTGCCCTTTATTATTCTTTTATTTTTGATTTTACCATTAACCAAGCTGATTATGGGGACAACGATCGGAGTTCAAGGCGTGCTGTTGCCGTTGATTATCTATACAGCACCGTATTTGGCCCGATTGGTTGAGACCTCCTTGCTGGAGGTGGACAGCGGGGTGATCGAAGCCTATCAGGCGATGGGGATTAGCCATTTCCATATTATTCGCAGTGTGCTGCTGAGAGAAGCACGAGGCGGGATTATCCGCGGCTTAACGATTGCGATGATTGGTTTGATTGGCGCGACGGCGATGGCCGGCTTAGTCGGTGCAGGAGGGCTAGGCAGTATCGCTTACCAATACGGCTTTTTACGAAATGAGCCGGGGGTGATGTACACGACTATTATTTTATTGATTGTCTTGGTGCAAATCGTTCAATCCTTGGGAAATACGATAGCAAAGAGCTTGGATCGAAGTTAAAATCTAGCGGTGAATGGGGAAGCTTTTCAACCCGATTCACCGTTTTCTTTTTGCTATAATAAAGGAGAATGTAAAGATGCGAGGTGAACATGTTGAAGGCCAAGGATTTATTAACGGCGATTCAAGTCGATGCGGCAGGGGAAATGAAAAAATTGTCTTCCTATAGATACGTATTTGTGAATGATGGAGAAAAACAGACCAATCATTTAACTGTGGAGGTAGAGAATGATGCCATCATTTTGAGCAAACAAGCGGATCAATTATTGACCTTGAGTCACTTGATCACCATTTTGAATGAGGAAAAAGAGGCGGAAATTTTCGTTGGAGACGAGCTAGTGTTCGGCTACAAGCTTGTTAAGCAAGGAATTCTACTAGGATAATCCATCATCTAGTTTTAAAAACTAGTTTGAATTATTTCGTTAACTATGATATAGTGTCTTTAATAAATCATTCGAGGTGACAATGAAATGGATACACAATTTAGCAGGAAATATCTAATCACAAATGAAGTGTTAAATGCAGTTACGCATGGGATTGGCGTGGTGTTGAGTATTGTTGGGTTTGTTTTTTTGCTGAAGAAGGCCGATAGCGGGTTGCATTATGTATCATTTATTGTTTATGGCGTTTCGCTGTTGATGCTATTCTTAGCATCGACCCTGTATCACAGCTTGATCTTTACTAAAGCAAAGAAAGTCTTTCAGGTATTTGATCATTGTTCGATCTACCTGTTGATCGCGGGGACATACACGCCTTATTGTTTGTTGTATATTAAAGGAGCGATCGGGATCGCACTGTTGAGTGTAATTTGGTTAGCGGCGATTGTTGGGATTGTCTATAAGAGCATGACATTAAGCAAAGTGAAGTCCGTATCGAAGCTTTCTACGATCATCTACAATGTGATGGGGTGGGCAGTCGTCATTGCTTTGCCAAGTCTGTACCAAAGCGTCGGTCTGAAGGGGCTGCTATTGTTGGTCGGTGGCGGAGTTGCTTATACCGTTGGTTCTGTCTTTTACAGTATGAAGAATCGTCGGTACATGCATGTGGTTTGGCATCTATTCGTGATGCTGGGCGCGATGCTGATGTTTTTCTCGATTTACTTATAAAAATTATAGTCAAAAGGAGCTGTATCCAGGCGGATACAGCTCCTTTTTTTATAGATAATCATCTTCTGAAAAGCCGGTATTGCGATAAGCGCCTTCGTCAGAAAAATACTTGTTGTAGCGTTGCTTGAATTTTCGGAAGATGAAAACAACCAATAATTTGATCATAGAATAGATCGGAATTCCGAAGATTACACCGACTAGCCCTAAGAGATCTCCCATCACCAATAAGACCACTAAGATCGTAATGGGATGAATCTTTAATTTGTCTCCCATCACTCGAGGAACAACCAGGTCTCCATGGAGAAGCTGGACAACAAACCAGGCGATGACGAATTTGACCACCATGAAAGTTGAATCCTGAAAAGCGATGAACAACCCGGGTAAGAAAGCCAAAAACGATCCGATATACGGAATGATGCTTAAGATTCCTGCGGCAAGGGCGATAACTGTGGCATACTGCAACCCCAGCAATAAGAAGACCACCCAATAAATTAAGCCTAAGAGCAATGAAGCGATGACTTGACCTTTCAAAAAGGCGCCTAATTGTTGATTCGCGATCTTGATTAGGGACTGGCTGTCTTTTCTAAAGCGAGGCGGAATCATATCAATGACCGCACGATAGAGCTTGTGGGGACTTTGAATAAGAAAGAACGCAATGATCGGCCCGGTAAATAAGGTGATAGCGGTACTAGAGACCGCTGAGAAAATTGTTCCTAAGCCTTTCGCTCCGTCTTGCCAATTACTGCCTAAATAATTTAATGCTTCCTTCGCTAGCTTATCAATGGAATCCAGAGCTTCACCTGAGGATGCCGCAAAGGGTGTCGTATCCAAAATATTCTTAATCCCGTTTTGAAAATCATCGACATATTTAGGAAATTGTTTTATTAAGTCCTGTGCCTGATCTTGGATGACAGGTACGAGTCTCGCACCTCCAAAGAAAAGCAAACCAAAAATCACCACATACGTAAGCACAATGCTGAGGGTACGGGAAAGCCCCTTTTTACTCAAGAAGTTGACCACGGGATTCAGTAAATAATAAAGCAATAATGCGAAGACCATCGGCGGCAGAACTGTCGTAATGATGACCACGATCGGTCTAAAAATAAAGGAAACAGTATTCAATAAATAGATGGCTAGAGAACTTAAAATAACCAGCCCGATAAGGTAATACGATGTTTTACCGCCAAAAAATTGGATAATCTTCGAGGGTTTTTCTTTTTCCATAAAATGGACCTCCTCCTTTAACTTCCAGTATACCGAATGTCTGTAAAACTGTATACTTTCAGAATTTTTGAAAAAAAAGTAAGAAGGTGGGATAATTTACAGGAATTGAAGAAAAATAATGCAAAGAAAGAGTGAATTTTTTGACTGAAGCAAAAACCTGTCGGGAATCTCGTGTGATTCAGACCCACCGAATTTTCCCTTTTGATTTGAATCCTTTTGGCTATTTATTTGGGGGAAAGTTAATGACGTTGATCGATGATGCCGCGTCTATTTCCATTTCTCGCCATTGTCGCAGAGGGGCAGTAACAGCATCCCTAGACAATCTGAATTTTCTAAAACCTCTTCATGCCAATCATTCCGTTTGTGTGAAGTGCTATGTGTCCGGAACACACAATAAGTCGATGGAGGTCTTTGTGAAGGTCATCGGCGAAGATCTCGCGACTGGCGACCGCTATTTAGCAGCTACTTGCTTCACCACCTTTGTCGCAGTGCCTTCTCACATGAATGAAGAGACGGAATTTACAGTTCCAAAGGTCCTCCCAGAAACAGAGGAGGAAAAAATGGTGTGTGGAGGCTATGAAAAACGTCGAAACCATCGATTGAAGGAACGAGATGATTATAAAAACTTCGCGGCGCTGCTATCGACGGACTTGCCTTGGTCAGATGAGGGAACTGGGGATTAAAGTATAACTGCGTGTCAAAGAGTAGGAAGAATTGAGTTTTCTTAACTAATAAATTCAATCATACACTTTATAATAACAGAATAATCGTAAAGGAACCTTCTGAGTGAGCGACTCGGAAGGTTCTTTCTTTTAACTATTCACTTGGTTCCACATGGACATCCGTCTCGAAAACCTGAAATTTATCCCGCAGTAGATTTTCGATCTGATCAGCTACATCATGGCTTTCTTTGACGGTTAGCTCTGGTCGCATAGTCACGGTGACATCAAGATAAATGTTGGAGCCATAGCTTCGTCCTTTGATGTTTTTGACTGATTGGACTTGTTGGATGTGGCGGATGGCCTCATTGAATTGATCTAATTCCTCTTGATCGAAGCCGTCAGATAAGGTAAAGACGCTTTCTTTAAAAATATCGATCGCCGTTTTTAAAATCAGCAGCGCGACAACAATGGCCGCGACGCTATCGAGCCATCCTAGATTAAAGGACGCGGCAAAAACAGCGATAGCAGTACCGATACTTGTCCAGGTATCGCTGCGATTGTCCTTTGCGGCAGCCAGCAGACCAGGACTTTTAACTTCCTCCGACAACCGTTTATTGAAGAAATAGACACCATACATAATAACAGCAGAAACGAGTCCAACAATGGCTGCAGTGATATCGGGGGATTCCATCTTCTTGTTGATTACAGAAAGGATGGAGCTGTAGAGAACCTGCAGACCGACTAGCAGCATAATAAAAGAAGTCACTAAACTTGCGACATTCTCTGCCTTCCAATGTCCATAGCGATGCTCCGCGTCCGCAGGCTTCTGTGAGATATGAAGGCCGATTAAAACTGCGACGGAAGCGAGTATGTCTGTAAAGTTATTCAGCCCATCTGCACGCAGGGCTTCTGAGTTCGCCATATTGCCAACGATCAGCTTCATTGCAGAAACGAGGATGTAGGCAGCGATACTAATGATTGCACCAAGTTCTGCTTTTTTTAATTGTTCATAACGGTTATTTACCATAGTTTTTTACACCCCAAAAATTAAAATATTTTATCACTATACACGTTATTTGATAGAGAAAACAAGGGTTTTTGCAAACTGTAATTATTTTGGGGCAACTAAAAACACAACCCGATTTCACCTGATAAAACCTGTTAGGGAAGCTAATTTTATTCCTAAGGATTCCTATGTAACAATTTTTCTGGGTCAATTGTTGATGGGAACTTTATAGATTTAAATAGCCGATTTCTTTCATAATAAACAGCTTACTTACAACTCGATAACTAGACCATTCCTTACTGCATTTAAAATATCTTCAATAAACTGGTTAACCTCCTATAAACAATAGATTTGAGCAAATAGTCGGTTTAATAATTGAAAATTTATTTCCGTGATCTTCATTACGCTCTTTTTAAGTAATTGCTTCGATTTTTACCCAATTGAATTAACAAATATGGATTACCACAGCATTCAAGGAATTTTAGTAGAAAACAAGTATTATTTGAAGCTAGATTTATATCTCAGTCCTTTTTCCTTAAGATTTGAATTTCAATTTTTTATTCAACTAAATAATTTTGATTGAATAAATTTCTCCATCAATTCCCACGCTTTTTTTGATTGTTCCCCATGAAATTCCTCAAACCATTTATGTGTGAACCCGTGCATTGTATCCTTAAACTCTTTATATTCTACTTCGACACCATTTTTAAGTAATTTTTTTGCAAATGCTACTTCTTCCTGTTTCAAGGAATCATATTCAGCTGAAATAATAAGGGTAGCAGGAAATATATTACCATCCGCATTAATTGGTGAGGCTAACGGATTTGCTGTATCATCATTCTTATTGAAATACCAATTAAAATACTCCTCCATTCTAGAAACAGGAATTGATTTATCTTTGTCAGTGGTTTTTCTATTTGAAGGTGGGGCATCCTGTCTTAAAACAGCGTAGTCTGCAATTAGTCCTTTGATAGTAAGTTTTTTTCTAGTGTCATTTAATACGCACAGTGCTGTTGAAATATACCCTCCTGCGCTATGGCCCATTAATAGGATATTATTTTTTTGAAGATTGTATCGTTTGCTATTCTCAATAACTTGGTCAATAAAATCATAAGCGGAAAGGATTGGTAGTGGGAACTTGTACTCAGGAGCGACTGCATAATCAACATTAATAACTGCTACGCCAACCTTATTTGCGATCTCTTGACAATAAATACCATCCTGTTCACAATAACTTAGTACCATCCCGCCGCCATGGAAGTTAAAGACAACAGGCAAATTGGCTTGATAATCGTATCCTTCAGGTCTGTAGATATACCCATCTATGTATCCACAGTGTTTAGAAAAATAAGAAATCTTCTCAATATTGTCTTTTAATCTTTCTTGTTTTATCATGTCACAATACTTTTTTTCTTTTTTCAATCTATAATCAAAAATTGTTTTATCTTCTTCCAACATTCGTTATATTTCTCCCATCCAATTAAAAACTAAAGGTAACCACATACTAATAGATCTATTTATATCATCAGGCTTATTGGCATAGTGCTTATTACCACATGCCAATCCATGTCGCCCCTGCCTGAAAAGATGATATTCACAGGGGCGTCCAATATCTTGAATTTTTTTTACTAAAGAAGTGGTATACTTCGCATTCGTTACAGTATCTTCCGTAGTATGCCAGATAAATAGCTCCGGAATTTCTGATTGAAGGTAGTTTTCAACCTCTAATTCTTTGCATTGTTCAAAAGTTGGACTTATACTTTTATGCAGACATTTATTCATCATATCCTTTTGAAATTTGGATAATTCACTATTAGTGAAATGATCCATTCTAGCATTCAGCATGGGATAGCATAAAATACTTCCTCTAGGTTTTAATTCTTTTGATTTTGGCACAAATTCTAATTTGCTTATTAATTCATCCTCATTCCATCTAAAGGCCTCCATAGCAACGATATGTGCTCCTGCTGAGAAGCCCATTGTAAAAACATGATCGTTGTCTATAAACCACTCTTCAGAATTTTCTTTGATAAGAAACAGGGTTTCCATAAGCTCGAGTATTTGCGATGGATAATACCCATTGGCATTTATTTCAGCTAACTCGTTGGAATAAGCTTCTCGACTTTTAACAAATGTGGAGTATCTTAAAACAAAACAAGCATAGCCTTGGGACAAAAATTGCATTGCCACGGCTTCCCCTTCTTTTATCGCAGAGATCATATAACCTCCTCCAGGGCAAATAACTACTGCTGGCCATTTTCTATTAACTTTGTATGAAATGCTGGGGTCTGGGATGTACGCCTCAACAAATGCAGTATCATTTAATTCTATTTTTTTATGAAACATATTTACCTCTCTAATCCAGGTTCGTCTTTTTCAAAACCAAAAAGATACGTACAGACAGCAGCCACAACAAGTGCAATCAACGAAGCGATGATGCCGTTATACAGATTACTTGCAGATTTCCCTACGAAAGCGAGTGTTGCCGTCACACTAGATGAGGGTACGAGCGTTGCAGAGATTACTCTAGTGAGCCCACCATACAAACCACCTGCAAAGCCTCCAGCTATCAATCCTATAAATGGTTTTTTATAGCGAGTGCATATTCCATAGATTACAGGTTCAGAAGTTCCAGCAACTATAGCAGTGATTGCATAGCTAGCTGCTAAAGATTTTTGTGACTTGTCTTTTAATCTGAAGAAAGCACCTAGCGCGACTCCCATGACAGAAAAACTAGCATAGCAAAGAGCTGGCCCTGCAAAGCCATCCCATCCCTGAGTAGCAAAGATTTGGAAAAGAGCTGTAATGAGGACCATGTGCATACCAGTCATTACAAGAATTGGATACAAAGCAGAGATAATCGCTACACCTAAAAATCCAATATAATTTTGTAACCCTAAAAGACCGTTGACAACATAGTTTCCTAAAAATGCGCCTGCCGGTCCAATGAAACACAAAGCTAGTGGTAGCATAACAAGTATGGTAAATGCAGGTGCAAAAACACTTCTTATCGAACTATGAATATACTTATTAAAGAAGTTCTCTACATAACTCATTACCCATACAGAAAGGATGGTTGGAATGATTGTTCCACTATAATCAACCATGTAAACAGGTAATCCAAAAACGGTAAATTTTGCGCCCTCTGTAACCATTTGAATAAGAGTTGGGTGGATTAAAATTGCTCCTAATAGGATTCCTAAAACAGGTGTAACACTAAATTTTTTAGCTGCAGAATAACCTACAATTACTGGAAAAAAGTAAAAACCTGCGTCTCCGACAAAGGTCAGTAGAGTAAAAATATCGCTTTCCACTGGAAGTAAATTTAATAAATCTGGTCCTAAAATAGCAGCAAACATTTTGAAAAGGGCACAAGCAACGATTGCGGGAATAACAGGCCCCATCGTTCCAGAAAGACCATCGAGAATTCCTAAAACTACGGATTTAAAAATATTTTTTTTACTTTTATCGGACAAAGCTTCAGGTTCATTCTCCTCTGTTCCTTCATTTAAAAGAAGAGCTACCTCATCAAAAACAGCATTGACATCGGCACCAATAATTATCTGCAGCTGATCTCCTACCTTCATAACACCTAGGACTCTAGGCACCTCTTTTAACCCATCAATATTCACGAACTCAAAATTCTTTATATTAAAACGGACTCTAGTTGCGCAGTGTAGTGCATTGTAAATATTCGTTTTTCCACCAGAAAGTTCGATAATACTTTTAGCTGTTTCTTTAAAATTTTCTGACATGATTTTCCTCCAAATTCTTAAGCATGGCCTGTGCTTACTAATGTTAACGTTTACACCACTAATAGTAAACTTGTTGACTATTTAAGTCAACAAGTTTACTTAAAATAATAAAATAAAAACAGTATCCTTAAAAAGAATACTGTCTTTAGTCTAGTTCATTTGTTTTATGTCGTTTGTTTTTCAATCAAGGCAACAGGTATAATAATTTGTTTGTTGCGTATATCAGAAGTTTCATCACTATCTTTTTCAATGACATCAATCAAAGACGATACTGCTTCATAGGCTATTTGATTTGTATTTTCAGAGATCATTGTTATCTCTGGGAAGCTATAGGAGCTTAACATCTGATTTCCATAGGTAACAATTTTTAGATCTTCGGGAACAACAATCCCCAAGGATTTACAGACTTTTAAACACTGAATAGCCAGAGTATAGGATTCAACAAAAAGGCCATCTGCCTCAGGATTCTCAATAAACATTTGAGTGATTACACTGGGGACATCTTTATTTCTTTCATTAATTCCAGTAAAGTAAGACCGGAGTTTCTTACCGTGTTTTTCTAATTCTTCAGCAAAACCTTTGTATCGATCGTCATTATATTCTCCTACCTGATAGGCGGATATATATAATAAATTTTTGCAGTTCTTCATCATTAAATGTTTAGCTGCTATTACTCCTGCCAAAATATTATCTGACTTAATTGTTGGTATGTTTTCGGAAAGCTGATGTCCAATAGTCACAATTGGAAGATTTTCATCTATAGGCAAATTGGCATCATTTGTAAAGCTCCCATAAATGATTCCGCTAATTCTTTTTTCTCTTAACTCTTCAAAAAAAAGTTCTTCTTTTTCTTTGTCATATAAAGAACTACAAATCATCAAACTGTAACCAAAACTATAGGCTGCTTGTTCTAATAATGAGACTAGAACACTGTAATAAGCAATATGTCCTGTGGGAAACACCGCTCCTATTGTTTTAAAAAACTTTTCATCTAAAATTTGATTTTCTCCAGGTATTGAGTATCCCCATTCTTTTGCAACCCGGAATACTTTTTCCTTTGTACTATCATTAAATTTACCTTTTCTATTAAGGATTCTAGAAACGGCTGCTTTAGAAATACCAACTTCATCAGCTATATCTTGTATTGTTGCCATAATTTCACCTTCTTTAGTAAACTTTGTTTACTTCTTAAGAGTTAGTATATCATATCTCTTATAAAAATTAGCAGAACAATTTTTCATGATAGACTGATAAATCCACCTTAAAAAAGGAAGGTTAAGAACCTCTATAGCAGTAGCGTTCGCTAAATTTGGTCATTCTGGGTATTACCAATAGATAGTAAACAAATAAAAAATACAAGGGAGAAGTCCTTTTTCCATTTAATTCGTCAAATAAATGTAAATTTTTTTGATTTAATCCATTGACAATGATTAGGTACCGAAGTATACTGGGTTCAAGTTAAAAGGTTAGGTACCTAAAATATAGGTACCGAATCAAAAGGAGGAAGACTAGCGATGAGTGAGTATACAAAAGAATTATTAAAACGATTATCCTATGTAGGAAGCGCCAGTCGTCGTTTAATGGATGTTGGTAATTGTCAGAAGAGCGCGCCAACGCAGCAACTGGTTTTAGATATTTTAGCAGAAGAAGATGGGGTAACATCTGGTGTTCTAGCGGAAATTTTGGATATGCGACCAAGCTCTGTTACAGAGATTTTAAATAAGCTGGAAAGTCGCGGCGAAATCGAGCGTCGAGAAGATGAACAGGATAAGCGCATCAAACGAATCTATATCACCGAAATCGGTCGTGAAAAAGCCAATGTGAATAAGCCGCAGGAACGGTCAGAAGAATTTTTTGCAGGCTTAACCGACGACGAATTGCAAACCTTAGATCAATTGTTGAATAAGGTGATTGATGGGTGGAGTGAAGATTTCGGCGGTCGTCCGGAGTTTCCAAATGACCCATTTGAAGCGATCGAAGCCTTAAAAGCGATGCGCATGCAGTTTGATCCTCATATGAAGGAATTTGGTCGGATGTCGCCAGCTGATCGTCGCAAGTTAAAACGAGCATGGAAGGAATAAATGCGAAATCAATTTGGCAGAGGCGGTTTTGGTCCTGGTCCTTTTGGTCCCGGAGCTGTTGATCCACACGAAGGCCCTCAGAAAAAGGGGCCCCATGATCAGCCCGATACTAGCGATTGGGAGAATTGGTAAAGAACGACAGAAATAAGAAGGAGGTCGTTGACAATGAGAATTGAAATGGCTGAATTATTTAGCAAAGAACATACCAGCGCAGTGAAATTGCGGAAACAGGTATTAGGCGGAAAGATCGATTGGGACAAAGAAAAGAAGCTGCATGTCTTTGTCGCAATTGAAAATGAGGAAGTGGTGGGCACCGCAGCGATCCAGTTGTATCCTTTCGGTATCGCTCGTGTACGCCAAGTAGCGGTTTCACCAGCGTTTCAAGGACAACATATTGGGGACCGATTAATGACACGTGTAGAAGAATTTGCCCAAGAGCAAGGACACTTCAGAATCGTTTTAACCGGTCGTAAAACAGCCCAATTGTTTTACCTGAAGCGTGATTATCACCGAGTATTGTTCTCTTTTACAAAGCATGAGATTGAATTTTTGTGGATGACGAAAGTATTGCCAGCAGTGGAAGACCCAGTTTTTTCAGAGAATTGACGTAGTATTTGTCCGCCTCCCTGAAAAGAGAGGCTAAAGGAGGAATCCATGATGAAGGAGTTATTTGATCCAAAAAGAAAAGAAAACGAACCAAAAAAACATACTGGCAAGGAATTTGAAAAATTGCGCATTGAACTTGAAGCAAAGTCGCGATTATTTACTACCTCGCTAGGAATGATCAATTATCAAAAATACCATGATCTGTATGATTTTGGGTAAGAGAAACAGGAGAGAAGTTTTGAGGACATCACGAGATATCTTCATTTTATTTATCAGCAAAACAAAAAGGAATTTCCTCGCTAAAACAGCCTCATTCCGCGTATTTTAGCAGAGAAGAACTTTGATAGCATGCTATAATGAAGGCAAGAAATGTCTTTCGGCTCGGAATAGCGAGCTATTTGAAAGGCAGGAAAATCATGCAGAAATATTTTACCCACCAATGACCTATTGTTCAAAAAGATGCTGACATCCGAAGATTCCTCGCATATTCTAAAAGCTTTTGTCAAAGATTTGTTAGGTATAGAATTCAAGACCCTGAAGCCAAAAGAAACGTACCATATAAACAGCTATAAGAAATCCTACGAAGAAACCGATATCTTTCGGACCGAGGTAGATATTTTTGATGATGGCAGTCATACGACGATCGAATGTCAGATTCAGTCGCACGCGTTTTTCCATGAGCGCTCTGTTTTCTATTTGTCAGAAGCGTTTCGTTCTCCTTTTGGCAACCAAGAAGCTACAGAAGTAGAGAAGAAAAATAATTTTTCAAGCCTGCGGCCAGCTTATGGTATCAATATCATAGATTTTCATCTATTTGATATACAGGAACAAGCTTTGCAATTGTTTCGATTGTTGAACGAAGAAACCTACCGATCATTCTTGAATAAAGACAACAAGGAGCTGCTGATGCTGTGCTTTTTAAGCTTGAAAAATCCGCATATCGATAAACAAAGTGCGGGATATCATTGGCAATATTTCTTAAAAACTGGTGAAACAAAAAACGATGCCCCCGATTATATCCAAGAAGCCAAAAGAAAAACCGATTTCTTAACATTGGAAAGCGAGTAAAAAGAGATGATCATGAAAATCAATAAGTCTAAAGCTATCCATGATGCAGTATTCGCAACGGCGATTGAAGAAGCAAAGGAGCAAGGTGCAAGGGCGTGAAGAAGAACGTCGAATCCTTGCAGTTAAATTGTTGAAAACAGGACTAAGTATAGAGCAAGTTTCTGAGGTTACGGGACTGAACATTGACTTACTTAAAAAATTAAAAAGTGAATAAAGGTAATAGAAAAGCGGGCCATCTAAGCAATAAAATGGTCCGCTGTTTTATTACTACCGCGCATGCAGCCACCTATGTAAAAACTGAGAAATAAGGATAATGACGACTATTCCGATGATCGCGGACAATAATGAGTGCTGTCCGAATAACAGCCAAAGGACAATCGCGATGATTTCCAGACCAAAGATTAAGTAGTTCATAATATAGCTCCTTTTTCTGAGCAGAGGGACATCACATGTGAGCATCGTTTTTCTTTTTTTCAGCCTTCAGATCATCGTAAATGAAAATATTTTTGATAATCCGAAGAATCGGTCGAATCGTTAGAAAGATCGAGCCCGCTAAATAGAAGTACATGCCGATTCGATCAGGAATGGATGTCAATGCGGCCACGCTGCCGATAATGTAAAAGAACCCCGTCAGCAAATCAACTGTCAGCGAAAGAATCGTGTATCTATTTTGAAAATAAAGCCGAAATCGCTTCCCCTGAATCTCAATATCTTCTTCAAGAGCCGCCTCGACTTCATGGGCTTTTCGTTCTATTTTTGGCATGTCAGTTATCAAACCCTTCAAGATTTTTTAGTAATTGATCATTGTACTATCAATTCAGTGAAAGAGTAACTATTCTGCCTATTAAAACAGAAGGTACGTAAAAGAATCCTGAAGCAACCTTGAAACTTACATGCGTTGCTAAACTTTAGTGACACATAGATGAAAACAACCTCAACAAATGTGGGTCTTTAAGAAGCTGTCTTTTCCCAAGCGTATTTTATTATTCATGGAAAACGAGAGAGTAAATGAAGAGGCGTCGAGACATAAAGGCAAATTTTTCCTATTTCGTATTACTTATTTGTTTTGTCTCGCAAAATAACATAAGATTGTCACAATAGTGTTTCTTTTGAATACTATATCTGTTATTTTGAATGTAGGGAAATTCGTTTTCTTCGTTTATAGAAGCACTTTGCGAGTAAAAAATAGAATAAAATTCAATCAGCTGCTAGGAAAAAGGTGAGATTCCTTTACAGTCCCTTTCTACTGTGATGCATAAAGCAAAGTCAGACACTACTGTTGATTGATAAAAACAAGCAATATCAGGGTCGTTTGTTTCAACAGTAGTTTTAGGACGCCCGATAAAATTGGGTGTCTTTTTTTTTAGAATTTAAGGGGGATTGACGCATGAAAAGAAGAAATTTGGTTTTTGCATTATTATTGAGCTTGCTGTTATTTAGCGGATGCGATTCAAAACAAGCGGGGTCAACGGATACGTCTCAATCAACAGAAAAGGTCGCAGCCAGCAGCGAGGAATCAGCGGCAAAGACGAGCATTACCTTGCTGGACGGGGAAAAAGAACTGTCGAAAAAAGACCTGTCATTTAAGGATGGCGATTCCTTGTTTGACGTGCTAAAGGAAAATTATTCGATTGAAGATGATGAAGGGATGATCACCGCGATTGATGGACACGCGCAGGATGCCAAAAACAATAAATACTGGGTATTCACGATCAATGATGAACAGGTAAATGTAGGAGCAAAAGACGCGAAGTTGAAGAATGGCGATCGTGTGGTGTTCAAGCTTGAACAATTCTAGTCGAAGCATCTATTCCACCTTTTCATTAGGTGTGAAGGAATTAAGTCTGCTGTCTATGATGGTTGCCTTGTGTGTGGTTAGCCGGACTTTTTTTCAGTTTATCGTGAATGTGCAGCCGGTTACCGCGATCCTATTGATCATCACTATTTACTGGGGATCCTATCAAGGCTTGATCGTCAGCATTCTATCTATTCTTATTACCAATTTTTACATGGGGATGGGCGTTTGGACGATCGCTCAGGTCGCTACGTACTTCTTGCTTATTTTGCTAACGAGTTTGCTAAAAAGAGTTCCTAAGTTTAAGGCGAGTATCCTTTTACAAGCTATTTATGCTGGAATCACTGGGTTGCTTTTTGGGTTCTTTATTTCACTAATTCAAGCCCCGTTTCTTGGAATATCGGCTTTTCTACCTTATTATTTAGCAGGCATTCCGGTGGATTTGATGCACGCTGTTGGGAATATCGTCTTCTATCTACTGCTAACCCCTGTTATGAAGCGCTTGTTGGTCCAAACCATTCAGAGGTGGCGGAGGGAAAGTAAACATCATGGATAAACGCATTGAGTCTTTTTAAGGCTCAATGCGTTTTCTTTTTGATGAACAAATCTTGAGAAAGGAAATTTTCATTTTTTGTCGAAGGCTCCTTCAATGTTCAAAAAAGAGTTCAAAAAATTGATCAAATGACCTACGCTTAATTTATTTGAGAAGGGCAGAATTTAGTTTTGGGAATGGTTCTGTGATTGGGGTGGTCCTTCTTTGTTTCGATGCTTCTTTCCACGAAGCCAAGACAGTAGACGCTGGCGTGTCCTTGTGTTTTCGGCAGAAAGCAGCGGCGGCTGAAGATACTCTGGAGGGAACGCAGGCTCGGCACAGGCAGTATTGTCTTTAAATGATGTGTGTTCATGTTTTAGTATTGTTGGTTCTATTAATGAATGTTGGCGAATTAGCTTGTCTGCGGGTGCTTTTGCTGTCTCCACAACGGTATTTTGTACGTGTTCAGCTGGTGTTCGCTGAGCTGTGTTCGTGCCTCTGCACAGGGACTCGGAGTCGTCTGTAATTTTATAGGCTTCATTGGTAGTATCAAAAATCTCAGTTTCTTTGGTAGTAATGATCTTGGCTGTCACCACGGAATCAAATAGTTTTACGACATTTTCTTCAAAAATATCCAACGTCGTTAAGAGTTCGCAAGCTTCTTTGATCACTGGCATTGGCAGATCATTCTTTAGATTGTTATATTTCCAGTCATGTGTTGCGCCCAGACCGTTGGTAAAGGTCGCCACTAAATCCTGTCTCATAGCCTTAGTTTCCTTTCTCAAATTTTTTTTGCGTAGGTGATCTTCTATCAAGGTTCATTTGTTTCATCGGGACGGACTTTTGAGATTAAGGAACGGACAAGAGACACGGCTTTTTCACCAAAGTTACGGACTAAGAAGGTTCTCATTTTTAATGCTTGCCACTCAGGTGCCATGAAGTAATCTTGAAAGTAGTAGAAGAAGCGCTTCATGGTACGAGTAGCTTTCGTATTCATAAAAATCTCACGGACAAGATCTTTTAGAATGAAGGCAAACTCTTCCGCACCCAGCTGGTGCCGTATTTTCAAAGTGAGAATGTATTTAATCGTTAAGCTGCTGTTTTGTGTACTGTAGTAATACTCTTTGATACGTTTTTCCAAGGTGGTTGATTTCAAATTGAATAATTGGCGGTACGAAAGGGTTTGTTCATTCATGGGATGGTGTCCTCCTTTTTTTTAGTAGAGGAAGGCGGCTAAGCCGCGCCTCCTCAAGTTAATCAATTAAAAAATAATTGTTTCGACAGTTTCGACGTACTTGGCGCTAACGACTTCGTTATACAACTTTTCGCCGTCCTTATTGAACAAATGTAGCAACGTCATTTTTTCTAAGATACTACGAACATCCTCTGGCGCTTTGCCATCTCCTGGATTTGGGTAGCTCCAGGTTTGCGAACGTCCGCTACTGGTTTTAAAGATCGATACAAGTTTTTTCATCTAGTTTCCTCCTAATTTTTGGTCACGCGAGATTGGCTGGTGATGATCACGCCATCTAACAAGGTGCCGTCTTGGTCTAATTCCGTCATGATTTCCCCTAGTTTGATGATTTCTGCTTCTTCAGGGTTTTCCACAACGTTTGAAAAAGTGACTTTCTTTAATTTTTCCACTCCTGGGACAGATAAGTGGACTTGTAGTTTGGTGCTTAGTTTTTGGATCATGTTCATTCCTCCATGTTTTGATTTTTGTTCCGGCCGGTGACTTAACGATAAGGCACAAAACAAAACTAGGTCAAAACCGCGAAAATTACATTTAGGGGTCAATTTTGCAGGGGCAGCGACTAATTTTTTTTGAAGAATCCTGATTTCATCGTCTTTTGAAAAGCAGAAGCGCCAAATACCCTGCAAAATTCAGGGCCAAATGCAGAATTCGGCACTTTGACAACGAAGAGGGGTGTATGCTTAGTCGGTGGATGTTAATTTAGCAATGTTTTTCGTGTGAAAGGACCTGGGAAAATTTTTGAAGATCAAGAAAATAGGGAGTTGCTTTCCATTCAGCTTAATATTTTCTTAATAGTTAATGAACCACAAAAAATCGCTGAACTACAAAAGTTCAGCGATTTCTTCATCAATGATTAAGTCGGTAATAAAATTCATTTTCAGTAAGGTATGAACACTTTCAGCCTTTTCTTTTCCAGTTGCAACGATCGCGACACGAGGAATCTTTTGAATATCCTTCAGCTCAATGCCTAGGAGACGTTGAGAGAAGCCTTTTTTTAACGGAGTGCCGTCCGCAGTAAAAATCGTACTGCCAATATCTCCGATCGCGTGCTCTCTTTTTAGAAGCTCGGCCTCTTCCTCTGAAATATATTTCAATTTTTTATAGGTAGAGGAGCGGATCGGGTCACTGACACCAAGGATGGCGAGATCTACTTTCTTTCCTTCTTCGATCACGTCCTTGATTAGCTCTGTGTGAAGCAACGTTTTCTTCATTTCTAAGGTATCCGCAATTGCAGGTGCGTAAAAATAAGAAACATCGCACTTGTATTTTTCAGATAGGATAAAGGCTAAATGATTCGAATGGAACCGCACTTCTGAGAGTCCGATCCCTCCGATTAATGGGGTAATTTTTAAATGGGCCAGATTTAGCAGATTGGCCTGTTCGACATATTCATAAAGAGTGGAGCCCCAGCCGATTCCTAACTTATCGATGGATTCCAGCATCGGTTCGATCAGATCGACACAGAGCTTTCCGGCTGCGGCCTTCATATTTTTCTGTGATTTTGCGGCGATCTTAATGTTCTTCAGTCCGTACTTTTCCAGCAGTCGTTCCTGCAGCTTCAGTAGATGCAGTTCACTGTGTTGGATCGTTATTTTCACGACGCCTTTTTCTTTGGCTTCATGCAGCAAAGAAGCGACGGTGGGGCGTGAAATACTCAATTTTTTTGCGATGTCACTTTGTGTGGCTTCCTCTTCGTAATACATCACAACAGCCTTTAACATTAAATCCTCTCTATCTAGCATTTCCGTAAACCTCCTCGTCCATCACGTAACATATGTTCCGATACGAAATTTTTTATATCAAATGATATCTCTAAATGTCATTGACTTTTCTACTTAATGATACTACACTTTTTACAAAAGTAAATACTGATTTACAAATGTAAAAAAGGAGAGGGTTCTTTTGTTAGTAAACTCGAAAGAAATGCTGCTACAGGCAAGTAAAGAAGGCTATGCAGTACCTGCAACAAACTTTATCGACCTGGATTCTGCTCGGACGTTTGTCACTGTGGCGGAAAAATTAAATAAACCATTGATGCTGCCATTCGCACAAGCCCACAAAGAGTTAATCTCGTTGGAGGAGGCTGCGCTAATCGGCAAGTATCTGGCTGAAAAGGTTTCTGTCCCAGTAGTTTTACACTTAGATCATGGCGAAGATTTTGATTTCATTAAACGCGCGATTGACTTGGGCTTTACTTCTGTCATGATCGACGCTTCGAAGGAAAGCTTAGAGGACAATATCAAGATCACTAAAAAAGTCGTGGAATACGCCCATCAAAAGAATGTGACAGTGGAAGCGGAATTAGGCCATGTAGGTGCTGGCACGAATTATGAAAACCACGAAACCACCGATTCGATCTATACAGAGGTCAAAGATGTGCAACGCTTTATCAAAGAGACGGACGTCGATTCCTTAGCCATCTCAATTGGAACCGCTCACGGCGCGTACAAGGGGACTCCCGTCTTGAACTTCGATCGCTTAGCGGAGATTAAAGAAATAACGGATGTACCATTGGTGCTGCACGGCGGCTCTTCATCCGGCAATACGAATTTGAATCGTTGCGCCTTAAACGGTATTGCGAAGATCAATATTTTTACCGATTTCCTTAACGCGGCCTATAAAAAGAACATGGATAGTAAGCCAAAAGATTATTTAGAAATGAAACGGCTTTCGAACGAAGCGATGGCGGAGACGTTAGCGTCCTGCTATAAAGTTTTTGCGACAAAGAGTGTAAATTAAAAAAAGAGGTGAAAAGAAATGACCCACAAAATTAAATCCCCATTTTTCGTCTTCAATCCAAAATCCTATCTCTATGGGGAGGAATTAGTAGCATTAGCCAAACGCGCCGATGAGCTAGCGGTGAAGCATCCCGAATGCTCCATTCTGGTAACGGTTCCTTTCGCAGATATCGCTGCGGTGAAGAACGCCACCGAAAATATCATCGTTACGGCGCAGCATATGGACGGGATTTATCCTGGGCGAGGCATCGGGCATGTCCTGCCTGAGTCCATCTATCATGCAGGAGCACGGGCGGTCTTCTTAAATCATGCCGAACGTCCGATGACCGTTGCTGCATTAGCGCAATCAATCAAACGAGCAAAAGAGCTAGGCATTCAAACCATCGTCTGCGCAGATTCAATCTCCGAGGCAAAAGCTGTAGCTGTTATGGGGGCAGAGGTCATTTTATGCGAACCAACAGAGCTGATTGGTACAGGAAAAACCAGCGACAGCAGCTATATTGAACAAACAAATCAAGCGATTAAAGAAATCGATGACACGATTTTAGTGATGCAGGCAGCAGGAATCAGTAAAGCGGAGGATGTCTATCGCACGATTGAATTAGGCGCCGATGGAACAGGCTGTACCAGTGGAATTACCAATGCCGATTCCCCAGCAGAGATGCTGACGGATATGGTGGAAGCCTTAGTAAAAGCCTATAAAGAAAGAGGTTAAAAAAATGACAGTAAAACATGAACAACTATCCCTTGACACTCAAGCAGGGAAAGTCACGTATTTAGATATCACGCTGCAGCTAAGAAAAGCCATCAAACAATCAGGAATCAAAGATGGTTTTTGTGCGATTACCACTCCGCATACGACCTGTTCAGTGATTTTCGAAGAATATGTACACGATAAAGACTGGAAAGGCGACGAATTCCTGCAAGTCGATCAGAATCGAATCTTAGATAAGTTAGTCCCAAGACAATACACAGAATCGGACTACTTATATCCCGGACCAGCCCACGTGGAATTCTTAAAGGACTTGGCCGCAAAAGACCCAAATTACTTGCCAGACCCAGTCTCTATTTTAAACGCCGATGCCCACATCAAAGGATCTCTATTTGGCGCCAGCGAAACAGTGATCATCAAAGATGGTGAACCATTAATCGGTTCGGTCGGCTATATGTATTTTGTTGATTGGGATCAAAATCGCGAACGGACACGGACCTGTAATTTAATGATTATGGGGGAATAAGTCTTATTGAGGAGCACTGATGGTAAATTGCTGTCAGTGTTTTTTTTGCGTACTCGTTATTAGGTGATTGTTCAAGCAACATTGTAGACCGCCACGAATACACGTATACTAATGGTTAAAAGAAAAGTGTCGGTAACAAAGGAGCCACGAAAAGAAGTGGGGAGAATGAAAAGCAATGTTGGAGGAAAAAATTTTTATTGAGGTCAATGGGACTCAACAGGGAATGTTCTCACAAAGTAAACAGACAGAAAATCCGGTCTTACTATTCTTGCACGGAGGTCCCGGTTCACCTGAGATTGCCTTTACTCAGGATTATCCGACAGGGTTAGAAGAAATATTTACCGTTTGCTGGTGGGAGCAACGAGGCAGCGGGATATCTTATCAAAAAGATACCACAAAAGAAAAAATGACAATCGAGCAAATGATTGCCGATACACTTGTGGTAACAGACTATTTAAGAGAGCGCTTTTCTAGGGAGAAAATCTATTTAATAGGGCATTCCTGGGGAACCCTGCTTGGCATGTTGACTGCTCAAAGAAGACCAGAATTATTTCAAGCCTACATTGGGATCGGCCAAATGAGTCATCAGCTAGAATCAGAACGGCTAGCGTATTCATACATGCTGGATGAATATCGGAAGAATAAGCATCAAAAAATGATCAAAAAGCTCGAAAAATTTTCCATCGATCAGGGTGGAGAAGTGTCTACTGCGTACATTTCTGCAAGGAGCGCAGGGATGATGAAGCTGGGAGTTGGTTTCATGCGCAATTGCCGATCAAGTATGAAAATTGGCAGCATGCTAATGCGGTTCAAAGGGTACACATTGAGGGAAAAGGTTCAATTTATGCGGGGCAACTCCTTTGCGTTAAACTGTTTATGGGATGAGATCATGACTATTGATCTAGCCAAAGAGGTACCTGAATTAGCGATTCCAGTCTATATTCTCCATGGCCGTTTTGATTACCAAGTCTCCTACGCCCTTGCCCAAAAATACGCTCAGAAGCTTAAAGCGCCAATGGTTGGTTTCTATACCTTTAATCATTCCGCTCACAGTCCTTGTTTTGAAGAAGCAGAGAAAATGTGCAAAATTTTGCGGGAAGACGTTTTACAAAATCGGATCACGTTAGCGGATCCTCTTTAGCGTGCCATTGAGCTGATAGCAGAGATTGAAGATTTATCAAGCAAAAGGAGAGCCCGGGTATGTCTAAAGTAAAAACAGCAGGACAGAAACGATTGACAATACATAGATGACTGTCTATATTATAAACATAGATGATCATCTATGTAAGGAGGAACACGAATGAACTATGATGAAATGTCTAAAACGCTAAAGGCACTTGCTGATCCGAAACGTCTTAAAATCGTTGATCTTTTGTCTTGTGGTAGTTTATGCGCTTGCGATATCTTGGATCATTTTGATTTTACTCAACCAACCCTATCACATCATATGAAGGTGTTGGAAAAAGCTGGTGTTGTCCTCGTGACTAAAGAGGGAACGTGGCACCATTATCAATTGACGGATCGTTTTGTTGATCAATTTATGGGTTCAATGATGCAATTATTTTCAGCAAAAGAGGATTGCATTTGTAAAAAAATAAACTGTGATTGTAAAGGAGAGAAAAATGATGAAAAAATTGGAACTATTTGAACCAGCAATGTGCTGTTCAACAGGGATTTGCGGTCCCTCTGTGGATGAGGAGTTGTTGATGGTCACTTCAGTGTTTGAAACATTTGAAGGGTTGGATTCAATCGACGTGTCACGTCATAATTTAACCAGTGATCCGGATGCGTTTGTGAACAATCCTACAATATTGAAATTACTTCAAGAAAAAGGGAATGATATTTTACCTGTAACCCTGCTAGATGGAAAAATTGTCAAAGAAGGCTCATATCCTAGCTTAGAAGAATTTGGAAAATACGGAGATGTGCATTTTGTGACTCAACCAGCAAACAATACAGGCGGGTGCTGTGGTGGAAACAGCGGAAATGAAGGCTGTTGCTAATGGCCTTCTCCAAAACAAACGAAGGAGGAGATGGCATGCGCCAATACATTCCCCAAAAATTGGGATTAACTAAATATCTGTTTTACACTGGAAAAGGCGGTGTCGGAAAAACAACGACGGCCTGTGCCACAGCGACTTCATTGGCGCAAGAAGGCAATCAGGTCATGTTGGTTAGTACCGATCCGGCTTCAAACCTGCAGGATGTCTTTCAAACCACTTTAACCAATAAACCGACAGCGATTGAAGGAATAGATCATTTGAAGGTAGCGAACTTTGATCCAATAACTGCTGCTGAAGAGTATAAGGAAAGTGTTATTGGTCCCTATCGTGGGCTTCTTCCTGATAGCGCTTTACTAAATATGGAAGAACAGCTTTCAGGCTCTTGTACCGTGGAGATTGCGGCGTTTAACGAATTTGCTAACTTTTTGACTGATGGAGAAGTTGCAGATCAGTTCGATTATGTCATTTTTGATACGGCACCGACTGGCCATACATTAAGAATGCTCCAATTGCCTTCTGCTTGGAATAATTTTCTTGATGAAAACACGACAGGCGTTTCCTGCTTAGGTCAGTTATCCGGGTTAGGTGATAAAAAGGACATGTATGAAAAAGCTGTCGAAACCTTGAGCGATGCTGCCCAAACGACCTTGATCTTAGTTGCTCGTCCGCAATCTGCTCCTTTGATTGAAGCAGAGCGTGCATCAGAAGAATTGTTGAAATTAGGCATTAAAAATCAAAAGTTAGTTATCAATGGCTTATTAGAATCTCATGATGACGCTATTTCCCAAGAGATTTATAGAGAGCAGCAGAATGATTTGAGTACTATGCCAGACGCGTTAACTAAATTCGAAACCTACTACATCCCCCTTAGACCATATAATGTCACAGGGATAGAGAAGCTCCAATTGCTATTAAAGGATCAGCAGCCTGCTATTGTGGAAGAAGAGCAAGAACATGCTGAATTCCGTAATTTGGATGCAATTGTCGACGCGTTTATTCATACAAATAAAAAAATCATTTTTACCATGGGGAAAGGCGGAGTAGGCAAGACCACGATCGCCATCAAAATTGCTGAGAAGTTCGCACAATCAGGCAAGAATGTTCATTTGGCTACGACGGATCCAGCCGATCATCTGAATCTATTTTTATCAAAGGATTTACCTATTTCAATTAGTCACATTGATGAAGAAAAGGAACTAGCAGCCTATAAAGAGGAAGTGCTTACCAAAGCTCGTGAGACAATGAAAGCAGATGATGTTGCCTACGTTGAAGAAGATCTACGCTCGCCTTGTACACAGGAAATTGCAGTATTCCGAGCATTTGCGGAAATTGTAGACAAAGCGGAAAATGAAGTGGTTGTAATTGACACAGCGCCAACAGGACATACCTTACTTTTACTAGACTCTACTCAAAGCTATGCAAAGGAAGTTGAAAGAAGCTCTGGAGAAGTTCCCATCGCCATTCAAAAATTATTACCGCGACTTCAGAACAAAGAAGAAACGGAAGTATTGATGGTCACCTTACCAGAAACAACGCCTGTCTATGAATCAATGAGGTTGGATGAAGATTTGGAGCGTGCCAAAATTGCCCATACCTGGTGGCTAGTGAACCAAAGCATGCTGGCAACGAATACGCAAAATGCTATTTTGAAAGCCCGTTCCTTCAATGAATTGGAATGGATCGAAAAAGTTTCAGATCTTTCAAAAGGAAAATTCGCTGTTGAAGAATGGCAACCAAACTTTAGCCCATTAAGGGTATAATTTTTAGCCTATACATAGACGTTTGTCTATATATAGGTTTCTTGATGACGAGTAATTAAATGGAGGAAAGCAGTAATGAAAAAAATTTATTTCTTGTGTACGGGTAATTCTTGCCGCAGTCAGATAGCGGAAGGGTACGCGCGCAAACTTTTGCCGAAATCAGATTTTGAGATCAGAAGTGCAGGGATTGAAACCCATGGCTTAAACCCTAGAGCCGTAAAGGTAATGGTTGAAGATGGAATTGATATTTCTAATCAGACATCTGATTTGATAGATATGGATTATTTTGCAAAGGCAGACTTGATCATCACCCTTTGTGGAGATGCAAAGGATAAATGCCCGACCATACCTAAGGATGCTGCCCATGAGCACTGGGACTTGAAAGACCCAGCGCAAGCCACTGGTTCTGAAGAAGAAATTCTATCTGAATTTAGGAGAACGAGGGATCTAATTAGAGGAAAGATTATTAGTATGGGTTAAACTAAGTGACGCCATACGCTCGTTTTCAATAGAGGCTTGTCTGAGGAATAAAAAGTTAAGATAGTGAATTCTTAATCGGCTACATCTATTTTGTCGATTAGGATCAAAATCGCGAACGGACAGGAACCTGAAATTTTTAATGATTATGGGCGAATAAGCTTGGTTGTGGAGCACTGATGGTTTTTTACCGTCAGTGTTTTTTGTTTGAAATCCACCTGCTTTGTGAGTAGTTCAAAAGAATTTTTAGCCTTGTAAAAAGACCTCTCAAAAGGGAAGAATAGCGATTGGATTATCGGATTTTGAATTTTTATTGTTAAAGGATAAAGAAAGTTTCGTAGATAAAAAAACTTTTAATACGTGTGAAAAAAGAAGCCTAAAAAGAACAATGGAGACGAAGCAATAAAATCAAATGCCTGCGATGAAAATAGTTCGGGTTAATTGTTGCTAGCATAGCTATTAAAGGAAAGCAGAAGGAACAGTTAATTTTTAAAAGAAAAATTAACTTTATGGATGTATTAATTATCTGTAACTGGATAGTTTTGTGGGAATTTAATCTTTGAAGATTACAAATAAATCCTTGAACTATAAAAATAATATATATATAATCAAAATAGTTTAATGAAATAAGGGGCAAAGAAAGCCTAATGGTAATAAGTCAAGATAGAAATTTAAAAAAATGAGTTAGATTTTCAAAGATTAGACCGCACTGAACTAGACCCGACGAAAATTCAAATTTTTTCGGGCTGATTACGAGGTTTTGTGCAAATAACTTTGCGTTATTTTTCTATCACCACCTTCGTTGGCTGATAGAGTTGACCGTTGCGTAGTAGCACATCGATCAAGCGCACAAATTTTCTTCCGGTTAAGACGAGCGCTCGCTTATGTTTGTGTTTAGGTACTTCATTTTTCTTTTTTTGGTAGTACTCTTTAAATTCTGGAAGCGTGATTCTTACTCGATTGGTGGCTTCAATTAAGTAGTAACGAAAATAGCGATTTCCAGAACGATTTAGTGGTGTGTTTTCAGATTGAGAGTTTCCCGATTGATTCTTAGTCCAAGTTAGACCCGCATACTTTGCTAATTTAGATTGATCGTCAAATCGTTCGATTTGACCAATCTCAGCGATTAAGCCTGCGGTATAAACAGGCCCTAAACCTGGGACGCTTAACAAGCATTGGGCCTCTGGAATTGTTTCAAGTAAGGCAGTAATGGCTTTTTCGATTTCTTTAATCTGTTTTTTTAGAAATTTGATTTCATTGGCTATTATTCCTAACACAAGATCAATAGAGTTCTTGGTTACTTTACCTAAACGATAAGAACTACGAACAGCTTTTTTAATACTTTTGACAAGTTGCTCTGGATTTTTGAATCGACCTTTTCCTAGCTTTTGAAGTAATTCGGCTGCTTCTTCCAAAGGCATTTCTGAAAATTCGTCTAAGGTAATGTCCTCTGTTAGGAGGTTCATAATCGTAGTTCCGAATACGGAAGTTTTATTGTCTTCATTCGCAAGTTCTTTTGATAAGGTGTTACATTTATACGTTAGATTTTCTAAAAAATGTTGTTTGGCTTCTACCATTTGAGTTACTAATTGATAACGAGATCTTGTCAATCGTTGAAGACCAACATAGATTTCTTCTTTAATAGGAGATAGTGTATGAAGATCTACTCGCAGATAATCGGCTATGATCCGTGCATCAATTTTATCTGTTTTATCCTGATCAAACATTCTTGAATACTGTTTGATTCTATAAGGATTTTCTACAGTAACTTCGACAGGTAACTGCTTTAAATCTTCATCTAAGTAGAAAAACATTGATGGATGAAAACTGTAGACAGAGGTTGATTCCATGCCTATGACAATTCGACTGAAATCGCAGGTTTCTTGGTAATTCAGAATTTTTTGTTTGATTTCACTAGCTCCGATCAAATCGTTGCTAAGTGAATCTTCAAATAGAATTTCTTTTGAATCTGTTAAAAAACAAGTATCTAATTTTTGAGAGCTAACATCTAAACCGATAAATAATTTCATGGAAGGGCCTCCTTTCGTAAATTATTTGGAAATACTTAGCTATTGAAGTTTATCCCTGAACCTTACTGGATAACCGCAGTCTCGCTTAATAGTACTCAATTGTTTACTTTCTAAAAGCCACTCTATTTCCTACTAGAAATAGTATAAAAAGTAAACGGTACAGCTAATGGGTTTGAGGCATGATAACCAATAAGTCGGGATGCAGGCTTTCTGCTGTAGTCATAGCTACAAAGGAAAATAGCAGTGTTTCGATAGACCATTTCCACAAGTCTATTATTCAGGAACAAAAGTCAATAGCCAAGGTTTTAAAGTTATTTAATAAGGAATAACCCGAAAGGGTGACTGGAACGATGAAAATCGTTTCAAAATATATATTACGAGAGGGAATAAAAAATGAAAAAAAGGGTATCTTTATATTTGAGTCTCGTCATCATGATCAGTTCATTTTTGACAGTCTCGTTCATTGCGTTGGCAGAAACAACTGACTCAAGCCAAAGCACACAGCAAACGCTCCACAATGACTCTGAATCAGTAGTCAACAAGATTAATGAGGATGCTTTATCGGTCTCAACTCAAAAGGAGAAGGAAGTTGTTTCTTCAAACTCTCAAGAACAAGCTACTTCAACAAGCGAGAAAATAGATCGAAGACAGCAATCCAATTCAACTACTAATCAACCACGAGGCCCCTCATCTCGGAAGGCAGTTGCTAATATCGTGGATAGTATTTCTTTAACCGATTCGGCAGGCAATCCTCTGACTGAAGTCACTCAATATACGGAGATTCGGGTGAACATTGCTTTTTCATTGCCGAATAATGAAGTGAGTAACGGTGACACAAGTACAATCACATTGCCATCAGAATTCATGTTAGAAAGCAATATCACATTCAATGTGACTAATGACTCTGGAGATATAATAGCTGTTGCAAACACAAATGCTAGCAATAATACAGTTACATTGACCTATACGTCTTTTGTCGAAGAACACTCCAATATTTCTGGAAAATTGTATTTTATTAGTAAAATTGATACCAGCACAGTAGAGAATAAAACGGATGTTCCTATATATATTGATGTTGAGGGTGAACAGATATTTGCCGGGGACATTCATTTTGAGAATCAAGGAGATGATGAAAATGAAAAATTTTCGAAGTTTTCTTGGTTTACAAATGCTGAAGGCACAGAAATATACAATGAATTACGAGTAAATCCATCTGGAAATACTTACTCGGATGTAACGATAGAGGATATTTTAAAAACCGATGGATTGTCTTATATGAAAGACACATTTTCCATTAAAGTAGGCAATTGGGAATTAAATAGTAATCATATTTGGATTTTTGAAGAAGAAGAAAATGTTACGGACCAATACACTATTGAGTTTAGTGAGAAGGGATTTTCGATTCATTTAGGAGATATAGGAAATAAAGAGTACCAAATATCTTATAAAACAAAATCGGACCACGAACCTATTGAGGGTGAAAAATTTACAAACTATGCTCGTATGACTGATAATCAAGTCGTTATAAACGATGTCGAGGTAACTCGAACTTATCAATCAGGTAGTGGTGAAGCAGATGGGTACAACTACACAATTGAGATCCATAAAACAAATGAAACAAATGAACGATTAGCAGGAGCGGTATTTGAGATTACTCGAGATAGAACAGGAGTAGTTGTGGGAACTATTGAGACAGATGAGAACGGTCACGGACTCATCCATCAGTTATTGAAGGATAGTTATACCCTGAAAGAAACCAAAGCTCCTCCTGGATATGTTTTATCAAGTGATGAAATTAAGATTTCTCCTGATGATTTTGGAAGTGATCGATCCGTTTTAAAAACAATCATAAATAAAAAAGAAACGCCTACGATAAACGTTTCTGGAGTAAAAAAATGGGAAGACAACAATAATCAAGCGGGAAAAAGACCAGAAACGATAACAGTAAATCTATTGGCAGACGGCCTACAAGTTGATTCAAAGAAAGTAAGTGAAGCCGACAATTGGTGTTATGAGTTTAAAGAGTTACCAAAATTTAACAAGGATCGTGAAATTATTTATACAGTAACAGAGGATAGTGTGGCACACTATACAACCCAAATAAAAGGTTTCGATATTACGAATACGTATCAAGACGGAAAAACAAGTCGCACGGTTACGAAACATTGGGAAGATAATAACGATCAAACCCATCTTCGCCCAGAGAATATCATGATTCAGTTATACGCGAATGGTCAGAAGCAAGGGGAACCAGTGCAATTGAGCGAAAAAATGAATTGGACGTTTACTTGGGATAATCTCGACTTGAATGATCCGTTTGGAAACCCAATTCAATATACGATTAAAGAGGTAGCTATTCCGGCTGGCTATACAGCATCAATAGCTGGAGAAAAGACTGGGAACCTGTTGATTACGAATACACTTAAAAAGAAAGCCGAAAAAAATAACTCGGAAAAAACGCAGGACACAACAACTTCTTTTACTAGTTATGGGTTACCAAGAACCGGTGAAGAAAAAGGTTGGTGGCTCACCATAGTGGGTGGACTTTTAGTAGCGAGCATAGGCGGAGGCCTATATTTGAGAAAGAAAGCAAAGGAATAATTTAGCTAAAATGAAGAAGCATCCCTTCCTTATTTCGTTCATCGATGTTTAAGTCTGTGTAAAAGCTTATCAGTAGAATAAAAAAAGCGTTCCTATTATGAAGGATTCCCTATAAAGTAGAAAAGGAAAAAAATTCCAAAACTACTTTATAGGGATTTTTGTGTCAAGAATTTTTGAGGAAGAAGGATTCGGCCATCCCTTTTGTTATGTAACCTACGAGTTATGATAAAAGGGAAAAAGGTGAAAAAACTACGCTTGTTTCCCTAACTCTTTATCTACGAAGCATAAAGAATTCTCTTGCAGCCAAAGCATGAATTCTATCTGAATGGATGATTTTTCTAAAAAGATCTTCGGGGTCAACATTGAACACATTCATTGGGGGAGCATCGACTGTCCCTCAATGAGAAAATCTTAGCGTGTCATCAGAATCAGGCATCCTTGTCATTTTTGGTTTTCAAATTTTAAGCAATTGTTTACAATTGTTCTTTAGTGCTGAACAAGCATTACCGATAAAAATATTATCATATCGAAAATGTAATGTAGCATAAATGAAATCCATAAATTTCTTGTTCGAATATAGACGCCAGTCATAAACAATCTTTCGACGCCAATGATAGTTGCAGCAGATAGAGTGATTCGCATAGTCATGAAAAAAATCAACATTTGAAATACTTTTTTTCAAAAGAGAGATTCTTTTTATGATAGTTAAGAAGCACCTTTTGTGAAGGAAATCTAAACTATTTCCGCTGGATTTATTAATTAGTAAAGGGGATAGCAAAGAAGATCTTTCAAAAAAATCGACACTGTTTATAAGAAAAACAAGAACAGACTGGGAAGAAGAATCAACGAGGATGGAACAAAAGTTGCTTTCTCGTCAAACTATTTTGTGTACCCAATAATTCTACAATTTACTAATGAAGCCATTAAGAGTCACCCATGCGGTGAAGTAATTTCTGTCTTCACTCGTTTACGACTGAAGAGGCCGTGAATAAATGAGGTAGTTTTCCAAGTAAGATTCCTATAAAATAAATGGTAGCTAAATAAATTTTAATGGTGGAGGAGATAAAATGGCTAGTGCAGAATGGTATCAAAAAAGAGACGGGCAAGCAGAGCACTTGGTTTATCTGGATAATGAAGGAAAAGAACTAGAAAAACTGATAAATGGGACAAAATCAATGATTATCCGCGGCGCTGCAGGAAAGAAAAGCCCGCTTGGTGGTCGAGCAAAAGAGGGGGACATTCTCTATTTTGTTGAAAAAGGTGGAAATTTAGAAGTAAATTATCGCGGTGTTTTAACCAAGGTAGTAGAAAAATATAAAATGACCCCTGAAGAATCTACAGCGTTCATCAAAGGTTTTGGAGAAGCACTTAATTTATCCGAAAAGCAAAAGACGAGATGGTACGGGAAAAAGTGTATAGGACTCTATGAGGTCGACCATTTAGAGCAGATCGAGCCCTTTTATTACAATAGAGAAAAGAATATGGATGATTGGGTTATTACCGATGATATCAATGATATTAAAAAATAAGTATGATTTTGTTCCTTACTAGTTTTGTGGCTTTGTTCGTCCAACTGCATTAATAATTCATCGAATCGAACACCTAGCAGCCCAATTCATTTTAATCAAAGCAAGAGATTCTCGATCTCACTAGAGAATAATTTTTACTATTCAATGTTGACATTTAGGAGCAACTAACCTATTATTGTGTTTAAATTAAAATATAATTAAGCAACGATAAGAAGAGTAGCAATGTAAGATTTCCAGAGAGTCTCTGTTTGGTGAAAAGAGATAGTCAAGCCTTGTGAAAATGGTCTTTGAGCGTTAGCTATCGAGGGAGCAATCTTTAGATACTACGGGTTCACCCGTTACAGTGATAGGTTATCGAATATTTTTCTGTAACCGAAAAGCGACTTGCTGTAAAGGCAAGTAATGAAGGTGGTACCGCGATAAGGTATGTTTATCGTCCTTGATTTGTATTTTGAATACAAATCAAGGACGATTTTTTTGTTTTAAATACAAAGGAGGAAAAGAAATGAGTAATGAGAAAAGAAATAATGCTACGCCAATTGCTGTGTTGGGAGGCGGAGCGGCCGCAAAGGCAATTGCTGCGGATTGTGTGTTAAGTGGGAACCAAGTCAATATTTGTGATTTACCAAATTTTGCTGAAACAACGTTAGAAAATATCGAACGTACGGGGATCCTGCTTACAGGAAAGCAAAATAATAAATATGGATTCAAGCGTTCCGGCCAAGCCGATTTGAATAAAATCACCACGAATGTAAAAGATTGTGTTGCCGGCTGCAAGCTGATTATTGTTGCGGTGCCATCGATTGCTCACGATGCCTTTTTCGAAGAATTGGTCCCTGCTTTAGAAGACAATATGATTGTTCACATTATTCCAGATAATTTTGGCTCGTTAAAGTTGCGAAAGAAAATGCGTGAAAGTAATTGCGACAAATCTGTCGTCGTTGGCGGCTGGTCCAGTGCTCCTTATGGTGCGAGGGTCGTTAAGGAAGGGGGCGTATTAACCCCGGAAGTCAGCTTGATGTATCGGGCAATTACCCTGCGGGGGGCTGCTTTGCCCATAACAGACCAAGAGCTTTTTTTACAAAGTACACAGGCGTTAGGCTGCTTTGACACCATCACAAACGGAGACGGGCCAATCGGGGGAAAGACAGTATTAGATATCGGGTTTAGTAATGTGAATCCCGTTCTGCATTGTCCAGGAACAATCTTAGGCGTCGGTGTCATGGAGAATTGGGGAAGAGTTTTTGGAGGGAATGATAAAAGCACCTACTCAATTTATTCCCATGCCTATTGCGAATCGATTTCGGAAGTACAATATGCCTTTTATTTAGAAGAAGTGGCTTTAGCTGAAGCAATCGGAGTGGATCTTCAGCGTTTCCCAAAGAAAAATTTCCTTTCGAGAACGAGTATTTTGGGACCTGAATATATGGGAGAGGAGTGTATCGTTCCCTTTGATGAACAATTTGAGATGGCTATTGGAACAGGTCCCTTCAGTATCCATGATCGTTATATTACAGAAGACATACCTGTCGGCTGCCATATCTATCATGAATTAGGGAAAAAATACAATGTTGAGACGAAAGTGATCGATAGTATGATTACGTTGGCCTCGGTGATGACTGGACGAGATTTCTTAAAAGAAGGCTTAACCTTAGAAGATTTAGGTATTGGGCATTTGGATCAAAAGGCGCTATTAAATTATTTGAATCGAGGAGTGATAGAGTGATGAGAAGGAGCAATCTTCAAACAGAAGCAGAGTTGTCCTCCACGGTTCAATCTGCACCCACTCCATTTTCCGGCTATGCGATCGGGATTATTGCGGTCAATTTAATTTATCCTAAACTACCGGGCAATGTAGCTAATGCGACGACCTTTGACTTTCCAGTTCTATATGAGGTGGTTGATTTTGAAATTGAACAATTGTTTGAGGGAAGCGAACATATCAAGGATCAAATTATCAATGCTGCTAAAAGGCTTGAAAAACAAGGAGTACGAGCAATTGTTGGTGCCTGCGGCTACTTTGGTCATTTTCAAGAGACAGTAGCAGAAGCGGTAGCCATCCCTGTATTTTTGTCCAGTATCAGTCAGGTTCCGCTTATAAAAATAGGACTCAAAAAAAAGCAGAAAATCTTAACCTTGGTAGCTAGCGGGAAAGATATTGACGACGCCTTTTTTAGTTCAGCCGGTGCAGACTTATCGGATTGTGTTATTTGCGAGATTGGTGCGCTAGAAAGCTTTTCTGCGATTCGTTGGGGAAGAACCGTATTGGATAATCAGAAGCTTGAAGCAGACTTGGTTGAGACGGTGAAGAAAGAACTGAGTAAATCTTCTGAAATCGGAGCGGTTTTGCTGGAATGCAGTGACCTGCCACCATATTCTTATGCCATTCAACAGGCATCCGGACTGCCAGTGTTTGATTTTATCAGCTTAATAAAATGGGTATATTCGGCGGTAGTCCAAACCAGATACTACGGTCATTTTTAAGGAAATGCTACAAACGTGGTTAATAAAAAGTAAAAGGGGAAGAAATGTATGAAGAGAAAGGCAATTTATTTGGCAAGCTTATTGACAGTCATTCTAATACTGACTGGCTGTTCTAAGGCCTCAACAAGCGAAAAAAAAGAAGATACGCTGGTGATTGGCACCTTGACCACACCTCATGGAGAAATACTGGAGCATGTGAAACCCTTATTGGAAAAGGAAGGCGTCACATTGGAGATTAAAAACTTCGACGATTATATCCTCCCCAATAAGGCGTTAGCGGATGAAGATATTGACGTGAACTATTTCCAGCATGTTCCTTTCTTTGAACAAGCAATCAAGGAAAATGAGTATAAATTTGCGAATGCTGGAGCCGTTCATGTCGAACCAATGGGCTTGTATTCAAAAAAGATCAATTCATTGGATGAGTTGAAAAATGGCGCGACGATCATCACCTCGAATTCGGTCTCGGATTGGGGAAGAATCATTACGATTCTTCAAAAGGCTGGCCTAGTCAAGGTGAAGGAAGGGATAAACTTAGAGACTGCCAGTTTTGATGATATTGCAGAAAACCCGAAAAATTTGAAATTTGAGCATTCTATTGACCCCTCTCTTTTAACTAGTGCCTACACGAATGAAGAAGGCGATCTGGTTGCCATTAATGCCAATTTTGCCTATCAAGCTAAATTGAATCCAGTAAAGGATGCGATTCTGTTAGAGGAAGATAATTCGCCTTATGGGAACATTATTGCTGTGCGGGAAGAAGACAAAAACGATCCGCGAATTAAGAAATTGACAAAGATTTTGCATAACAAAGAGGTACAAAATTGGATATTAAAAAAATGGGACGGTTCTGTCAAGCCGGTTTCTCTTGAGAAACAAGCCGGTGAATAATTTTCAATACAGTGTGGGTGTGGAAAGAAGGCGGAGTTTCTAATCAATAGAAGCTTCGTCTGTTTAGATTATATATCTTGTTGCGCTAGTGATTTTATAAGTTTTCTCATCTGTGTTTTGGACCTTGTACAAAAAAACTAAACGAACAGTCACTAAAAGAGTTACACTTATGATAATAGCAAGTAAAAACGTAGAGGGAAGAAAGGAGTATAAAACATGGAAGAACTCTATAAAAATGCTCACCGATTTTGTACAGGGAACAGAGAATTATTAAAAAAATCTGGACTCTGTGGCTGCTTTTATTGCGGGCTGCTCTTTGATTATGAAAGGATTGAGTCATGGATTCAGGATGCTTCAGGTGATACGGCAGAGTGCCCTAACTGCGGCATTGATTCTGTTTTACCTAAAAGTGATCACTACACTTTATCAGAAGAATTTTTAGAAAAAATGAGAGAAGTCTGGTTTTGACCTAGGAGTTAGAACTGGCGATTACGAATGTTTGAAAATGACACCTGCGACAACCAACATTGCCGCAGGTGTATTTGTCTCTAGTCGTCATGGATCACGCCCGCTCAGCCAGTGGTTGACCAGGGCGATGATCAGCCCCACAAAGAGCGGAGCGAGGACATATCGAATCAGCTCGCTCAAGGTGCATCACCTCCTCTCTGATGTGGAGGCTGACAACTCAAGCAAGAGACCTACGCGTAATTTATTTGAGAAGGGCAGAATTTAGCTGCTGGGATCACCGTTTCGAGAACGGATATCTGGATCGTCCTTGTTTCGATTGATTTTTTGACGAATCCAAGCGAGAAGCCCTTTTTGTGGAGACTCTTGTTCTTCAATACCTGACTGTTCAGTTAAAGTTTTTCCAGCAGAAGGTAATTCTAATGATGTAATCGTCTTTTCTCCGATTTGTGGTGCAGGTATTATTAATGAAAGGGAGTCGTTTCTCGTTTCTGCTGGTTTCTCCAAACTTTTAGCAATCGCAGTTCTCGATGCATTGAACAAATAGTCGTAGCTGTTTCCTGTTTTAACAGCGGGCATTTCCGGTTCTTTCTCTATTTTTGGAGAAGGAACCGTTTTTTCTTTTTCACAAGGGCGGTCTTCTTTAGGTTCCTTTTCTTTATCAAAAATCTCGGTTTCTTTAGTAGTAATGATCTTCGCCGTCACCACGGAATCAAATAGTTTTACGCCATTTTCTTCAAAAATATCCAACGTCGTTAAGAGTTCGCAAGCTTCTTTGATTACTGGTATTGGCAGATCATTCTTTAGATTGTTATATTTCCAGTCATGTGTTTTTCCCAGACCGTTGGTAAAGGTCGCCACTAAATCCTGTCGCATAGCTGTATTTTCCTTTCTCAAATTTTTCTTTACGTAGGTCATCTTCTATCAAGGTTCATTCGTTTCATCGGGACGGACTTTGGCAATCAAGGAACGGACAAGGGACACGGCTTTTTCACCGAAGTTTCGGACAGGGAAGGTTCTCATTTTCAACGTTTGCCATTCAGGCGCCATGAAGTAATCTTGAAAGTAGTAGAAGAAGCGCTTCATGGTGCGAGTAGCCTTGGTGTTCATAAAAATCTCACGGACAAGATCCTTCAAAATGAAAGCAAACTCTTCCGCACCTAGCTGGTGCCGTATTTTCAAAGTGAGAATGTATTTAATCGTTAAGCTGCTGTTTTGTGTACTGTAGTAATACTCTTTGATACGTTTTTCCAAGGTGGTTGATTTCAAATTGAATAATTGGCGGTACGAAAGGGTTTGTTCATTCATGGGATGGTGTCCTCCTTTTTTTTAGTAGAGGAAGGCGGCTAAGCCGCGCCTCCTCAAGTGTATTCATTAAAAAATAATTGTCTCGACCGTTTCTACATATTTGGCGCTGACGACTTCGTTATACAACTTTTCGCCATCTCTATTGAACAAATGTAGCAACGTCATTTTTTCTAAGATACTGCGGATATCCTCTGGCGCTTTACCTTCTCCTGGGTTTGGATAGCTCCACGTTTGTGAGCGACCGCCGCTGGTTTTAAAGATCGATACAAGTTTTTTCATCTAGTTTCCTCCTAATTTTTTGTCACACGAGATTGGCTGGTGATGATCACGCCATCTAACAAGGTGTCGTCTTGGTCTAGCTCTGTCATGATTTCCCCTAGTTTGATGATTTCTGCTTCCTCAGGGTTGTCCACAACGTTTGAAAAAGTGATTTTCTTTAGTTTTTCCACTCCAGGGACAGACAATTGGACTTGCAATTTGGTGCTTAGTTTTTGGATCATGTTTATTCCTCCATGTGTTTTTTGTTCCGGCCGGTGACTTAACGATAAGGCACAAAACAAAACTAGGTCAAAACCGCGAAAATTACATTTAGGGGTCAATTTTGCAGGGGCAGCGACTAATTTTTTTTGAAGAATCCTGATTTCATCGTCTTTTGAAAAGCAGAAGCGCCAAATACCCTGCAAAATTCAGGGCCAAATGCAGAATTCGGCACTTTGACAACGAAGAGGGGTGTATGCTTAGTTGATAAAAATTGATATATCAATGTTTTTAGTGAGGAATTCTGTTGAACTTTTCTTAAAAAATACTTGAGACAAACTGATTATTTTTATTGTACTTAATGTTTTCTTAATATTTAGCTTTCATGAAAAGAGGAGGAATTCAATTTTTATCTCTCACGAAATATAGTAAAATAGAGTCTCAAGATAAAATGGATGCGCTGCCAAAAGCCTAGTTATAGTTGATCGAATTTCCTTGGAAACAAGATAAACCCTACTACCTAAAAAGATAGCTGTCTCAGAAAAAATTCATACGTTCACAGGTGGTTGTAAGCTTTCGCAACTCGCTGCATACGCAATTGAAGAAACGTATACGGATCTAGCCATTGAGGATAAGGTGTGGGTTGGTGGCTAATTATTTCAACGATAACTTAGTAAAAAAACAAAGCCAAAGGAGCGATAAAGCATGGTGACACCGTACATTCTATTTAACAAACAATGCGAAGAGGCGATGCGGTATTATGAAGAAGTCTTTTCCGGAGAAAAACTAACAATCCAAAGGTACCAAGACTACATCCCAGAAGGCGTGGAGGAAGACGTGAGTAACTATGTTCTTCATGGAGAAATGGAGTTGTTTGGTTCGCCGTTTACCTTTGCGGACGAATTTTCAATTCCGTTTCAAGTGGGGAATAACGTTCACTTGACGGTAAATCCAAGCGATGTTGAAGAGGCGGCAGCGATGTTTGATGCGCTGAAAGAAGCGGGTGAGGTCTATCTTCCACCGACCAAGACCTTTTACAGCCCCTTCCATGGATCAGTTAAAGACAAATACGGCATTGTATGGAACATGATTGTCGTTTGATAGAGCCAGCAAAACAAGGAGACAAACGATGGATAAAAAAACGGAACCTTCAAAACAAAAGGTAGTCTACATTTTGCCTTCGACAGTAGTGAGCAGTGCGGGCAGCCGAATGTTTGTGTTCTCACAGTATCGTGAACCGATTGCGAAGATGCAGGTACACTTTGGCGAGAATTATCAAGTGACATCCGCCTTCATCGACAAGATAAAGGTCTTTGAGGAAGATACGATCTATTTAATCCCTGAACAGCTGCGTCATGTGGTGAACAGTCAGAAGATTCCAAAGAAGCTCATGGTGCCTTCGAATATTTTCGCTGAAAAAGTGTTGGAGGACATCCGCCGAGAAGTTTTGGTTCTGCAGCTGCGTAGGCCAATTTAAGGTGAAAGACCGATATTTTTTGGTGTGAATCGCTCTTTTAATTATAAAGGTAACGCGAACAATATGTATTCCTTTGGATGAAATCAGGAGGTTTAGTGTGGGGAGATACAGGAACAAACTTTTAGGGTTATTATTTCTATTGCTCTTGATTTTACTATTGCTTGTGGTACCAAGAAAGAATTCGCCTAATAAGACGACACAAAAAATATCAACTGTTCATTCCTCCTCGGTTATGCAACCTATTAACACAGCTGAATTTTTGGAGAGTTTTTCCGGAAAGTGGGAATCAGAGGAGCTATCTCAGGTAATTGAGTTCAAAAAAATAGACAATGATTTTATTCTTGAGATAAAAAATGCGAAGAATCCTAACGAGGATGAAAGGGTTGAGTTTGAAGTTGTAGAACATTTAACTTCAGACAATCGGTGGATGCTAAAACCACTAAAAAGAACAGATTCTAGGTTTATTCTCAAACAGTTGTCCCAGAATGAGATAGTTTTCTTTTCAACAACAACTAGAGAGAAAACAGAAGGGGTCTCAAAACCAATAAGTTATTTCAGAGTGGAGTAATACGATTTGGTGAATATTTTCAGACGGTTTTATTGACTACTTGATTCAAATAGTAAAAAAAGATAGTAAAACATCCCTAGTAAAATCAAAATCTTCATTCGATTTTGGTTTACTAGGGATGTTTGATTTTTGGTAATGAAGAGTTTAAGAAGCGGCTTCTAACTCACCTCGATGATTTCTTCTGTTTCTTTATCGAAGAAATGGCTCTTGTTCAAGTTAAAGGCCAAATCGATTTTTTTTCCAGGTTGGTGGAAATCACGAGCATCTACCCGCGAGATAAATTCGGTTTCGCCAACACGAGAATAGAGCATAGTTTCAGCACCTAATAACTCGGAAACGACGATTTCCGCTTTTACGGTGGCTTCTGGGGCAGTATCGATCGCGATTTGTTCAGTATGGATGTCTTCTGGGCGGATACCGAAAATCAATTCTTTGCCTTCGTAGCCCTTTTCAACCAAGAGGTTATTTTTTCCTTCAGGAATGGTTAGACGCAATCCTTGGTGGTCAGTGATGACTCCTCGCGATAAGGTGACATTGAAGAAGTTCATTGCAGGAGAACCAATAAAGCCTGCCACGAAGACATTTTTTGGAGAATTATAGACCTCGATCGGCGAACCAATCTGCTGAATAAAGCCATCTTTCATGATCACGATTCGATCTGCCATGGTCATTGCCTCGGTCTGATCATGGGTCACGTAGATCGTCGTTGTTTTTAAACGGCGATGCAATTTCGCAATTTCCGCTCGCATCGCTACCCGCAGTTTGGCATCCAAGTTGGACAAAGGCTCATCCATCAAGAAAATCTGAGCATCTCTGACAATAGCTCGGCCTAGAGCGACCCGTTGACGCTGTCCGCCAGATAGAGCTGCAGGTTTTCTGTCTAGATAGTCCGTCAAGCCTAAAATCTCCGCCGCATTATCAACGCGTTTTTTAATTTCCTGCTTGTTGATTTTCCGTAATTTTAGACCAAAGGCCATATTGTCAAAGACCGTCATATGAGGATATAGGGCATAGTTTTGAAAAACCATGGCAATGTCGCGGTCTTTCGGCGCCACCTCATTCATGATTTTTCCACCAATCGAAAATTCGCCTTCTGAAATATCCTCCAATCCGGCAATCATGCGTAAAGTGGTTGATTTTCCACAGCCGGAAGGACCGACAAAGACGATGAATTCCTGATCCTTTACATTCAAATTAAAGTCTGTTACTGAGTATTTGGGATTGTTGTCATATTGTTTATAGACATTTTTTAAAGCCATTTCAACCATTCGTGGTTCCTCCAATTCGTTCATCCTTCAATTATTCTTTCCCACTTTCTTCAAAAAAACAAATTAATAGTAGGTATCGCTTTCATTTGCTTTAATAGAAAAAATGGAAAAAGAAGCTATCTACGTTTTATCACAATTACTTTCGATCAAAAATGACTTTCTCTACTTTCCTTTAATTTGTTGCAATATACCTTAAATTTGTTCATTACTTCTACCGATAGAAAGCGATATCATTACTTTCGAAAGGAGTTGAAGGGATGCAGAAAAAAAAGAAAGTCGGTTTTTGGCAGAATGTCTGGCGCTATAAAGCGTTGATCTTAATGGCGTTGCCGGGCTTCCTCTGGTTCATATTATTCTTTTATATTCCAGTGTTCGCCAATGTCGTAGCCTTTAAGAATTTTCACATTTCACCAAACGGCTTTATTGATAGTTTGATGACGAGTGAATGGGTCGGCTTTGATAACTTCAAATTTTTATTCGCTTCACAGGATGCCTGGTTGATTACTCGCAACACACTTTTATACAACATAGTATTCTTGGCATTTAATTTGTTCTTCGCGATTTCCTTTGCGATTATCATGAGCGAGTTGCGAAATAAAAGATTAGTGAAGGTTTACCATACGATGTCATTGCTGCCATATTTCTTGTCGTGGGTAGTCATCGGGTATTTCGTTTATGCCTTCTTGAGCCCTGATAAAGGGATCATCAATCATTGGTTGACCAATGGCGGGAAAAATCCAATCAATTGGTACAATGATCCGACTTGGTGGCCGTTGATTTTCGTCATTATGAATGTTTGGAAGAGTCTCGGCTACAATAGTATCATTTATTATGCTTCTGTCATGGGAATCGACCCGACGTATTATGAAGCGGCGATGGTAGATGGCGCCAGCAAGTGGCAACAGATCAAAAATGTTACCATTCCTCAAATCGTTCCAATGATGCTTGTTTTGTTAATCATGAACATCGGGGGGATTTTCCGTGCGGATTTCGGAATGTTCTACAATGTTCCGCGAAATTCCGGCGCGCTGTATCAAGTGACATCGGTTTTAGATACGTACATTTACAACGGCTTAACGTCGACGGGTGATCTGGGAATGTCTTCGGCGGCCAGCCTGTATCAATCGGTTGTGGGTGCGATACTGCTGCTGATGGCGAACTTTGTCGTTAGAAAAGTTGAACCAGATTCAGCACTATTTTAGGAGGCACTCAATGAAGAAGAAAAAAATCAATAAAGTTGAAATCCGCTCTTTTAATCCGACTGTCAATTTGATCTTTAATATTGTGATGGCGTTGTTTGCGATTTCTTGTGTTTTGCCGTTTTTCTTTGTCATCATGATTTCACTGACGCAGGAGGCTTCATTAGCGGAGATGGGCTATCGTTTCTGGCCAAAAGAATTTTCGATGGCAGCCTATAGTTATATTTTTGCTGGGGAAATGAGCAAGAAAATTTTTCAGGCATTTGGCATCACCGTTTTTGTGACAGTATTGGGAACAGTGGTGAATGCCTCGATGACGTCGCTATATGCGTATGTCATTTCTCGCTCTAACTTTCCCTTCAGGCGTTTTTTCACGATTTTTGCTTTAATCACGATGCTGTTCACGCCAGGGATGGTGGCCACTTACTTAGTGGTCAAAAATCTGTTGAACTTGAACGACACGATTTGGGCATTGATCATGCCTCTCGCATTAGGGCCATTCAATATCTTAGTGATGCGTTCGTTCTTTAAAAAGACAGTTCCCGATAGTATTATTGAGTCTGCGCGAATCGACGGGGCTAGTGAGATGCGGATTTTTACTAAGATCGTCTTGCCGCTAGCGGTTCCCGGAATTGCGACCATCAGTCTTTTTGCAGCTTTAGGTTATTGGAATGACTGGTTGAATGCGTTGCTGTATATCCAAAAAGATAGTCTTGTTCCATTACAATATTTGTTGATGAAGATCCAAAATGATTTGGATTTCTTAGCGCGAAACGCTGGTCTCGGTGCTCAGATTCAAGGCGGACTAGCGGCGTTACCGAGCGAATCGGCTCGGATGGCAATCGTAGTGGTTTCAACCCTACCGATTGCGTTAACCTATCCATTCTTCCAACGGTATTTTGTTGGAGGCTTAACAATTGGCGGAGTCAAAGAATAAACAATACAGAAAGAAGTGGAAAAATGAAAGCGTGGAAAAAAGTACTAGGGATAGCGACCATCGCGCTTGCGACCGTTGGCTTGACGGCCTGCAGCTCGGCAAATTCAAAGGAAGCCAGCGGCGGAGATTCAAAAACATTGTTGATGTATCAGGTAGGAGATAAGCCAGATAACTATGATGAATTGATGAAGATCGCCAACAAGCAGATCAAAGATAAGATCGGCGTAACGATTGACTTACAGTACATTAGTTGGGGTGATTGGGAAAAGAAAATGCCGACGATCATTAACTCGGGAGAGAGCTATGACCTCGCGTTTGCTTACCAATACGTTGCGAATGCACAAAAAGGTGCCTTTGCAGATCTGACGGAGCTTTCGAAGACCCATGCCAAAGAATACATGGATCAATTGCCAGAGACCTACAAAAAAGGCAATGAAGTTGATGGAAAATTGTACGCGATTCCAGTATACGGAAATACGTGGGCGCAACAAGTATTGACCTTTAATGACCAGTTCGTGAAGAAATACAATCTGGATATCAGCAAAGTTGACGGGTCTTACGAATCAGCAACCAACGTCTTAAGACAGTTCCACGAAAAAGAACCAAATATCGCAGCGTTTGCGATTGGTCAAAACTTTAAAGCATCTGGCAACTTCGACTATCCATTAGGCAAGGATTATCCGTTTGCTGTCAAGGTGGATGCGGATGGGTCACCGAAGATCATTAATCAATACGAAGATCCTCAATTCCAGAAGAATTTGGAAGTGTTGCATCAATGGTATCAAGAAGGGCTGATTCCTTCAGATGCGGCAACAGATACAAAAGCTTACCCATTAGAAGGAAACACGTGGTTCATGCGTGAAGAAACACAAGGACCATTGGATTATGGGGATACAATTATTTCTCAAGCAGCTAGTCAACCACTTACTTCTCGTCCGATCACGAACCAATTGAAAACAACGGCTCAAGCCCAAATGGCGAACTTCGTCGTTTCGAATACTTCGAAGAATAAAGAAAAAGCAGTAGAATTTTTAAACCTGTTGAATACCGATCCTAAATTGCTAAATGGCTTAGTTTGGGGAATTGAAGGCGAAGCGTGGGAAAAAGTCGGCGACAAGAAGATCAAGTTGTTGGACGGCTACAAACCAAAGGCTCACATGGATGCTTGGAATACTGGGAACAATATGCTTCTATATACATCTGAAACAGTGACGGATGAAATGATCCAAAAACGTGATCAAAGTATTGAAGAAGCCGCAACGTCCCCAATTTTAGGCTTCAACGCTAAAACAGACGGGTTCAAAACAGAGCTATCTAACGTGATGAATGTCATGAACCGTTACGCAGCGAACTTGAATACTGGTTCGATTGATCCAAAAGAAAATCTGCCAAAATTGATCAAAGAATTGAAAGCGGCAGGCTGGGAAAAAGCTCAAAAAGAAATGCAAGCTCAATTGGATCAATACATGAAAGACAATCAATAAACGTTATTCAAACATGAAACGCATCCTGTTGAACTGAATTCTATAGATTTGCTTTCAAGGTCAAAACGATCTTGGAAGCAAATTCTTCGGTTCTCTAAGAAAAGCCTTTTATTTCTTCTTTATTATGAGATTCATGTTATTATATGACAAATGTCTAGATCTTAGTTCACACTCCTGTTGTGGATTAAGATTTGAACATTTTTCAGAAATGATGAGGTGAAAGACATGGCCAGTACAGGCATTCAACGGCTATTTTATGTAATCTGGACGATTATTAAATTGAATCTATATTTTCTTTTGTTTTCTTTAATGGGAGGCGTAGTTTTTGGCATCGGACCAGCCTTTCAAACGATGAACGACCTCCTGACAGAGCAAGGGATCAACTATCAAGAAATCACCTTCAAACGTTTTTTAAGCGGTTGGAAAAAGAATTTTAAACGGGGGAATCTGCATTTTAGTTTATTTGCAGCCTTGACCTTCGTGTTGGCCTACAACCTCTATTTAGCGGCACAGATCCAAGGATTGTTATGGATGATCATTACGTTTTTATTGTTCTTTGTGCTGTTGCTAGTCGGAGTGCTGTTTCTTTATACAACTCAGTATGAGACCAGCTATGATATTTCTACCGGGAATTTATTGAAATTAGCCTTTATTAGTGTCTTTTTAAATTTTGGTGTTTTTTTAAAAGTCTTGTTTGGCGTGGTCAGTATCTTTGTACTGACTTGGTACTTCAAGGGCTTGATGCTATTTGCGACTTGTTCACTGCTAGTAATCTGGAGTGGGTATGCTACGAAGGACAATCGTCAGCTGGTGGATAAGAAGTTGAATTCCTATGAGTAAGGGCAGATTTCGATTGACGAAGAAAACACACTTAATGAATCGTTTGATGCAAGTATACAGCCTTCTGCTAGTGGGAATCATCCTGCTGGTAGTGGCTGCTTTGTGCGTTTTTACTGCAGATTCGAATTACAAGAAATTGATGAACGATATGTACATTTTAGAAAACCGGATTCACAGCTATGCGACAGATAAGGAAAATACTATGAGCTACCTTTACATGGAATTAGCCAGCTCCAATGCGGCGGTGGATAATGTTCGGAAATACTTAAATTTGTCTCCATCAGAATATTTTGAGTTTACCCAAAAATACTGGGACGATTATCAAAAGGATACGAGGGTTTCTTCCACGATCAGCGGATTTTTTACTGCCTTTCCTGATTTGGAGGAACTATTCGTCACCTTGGATGGCTCAAACAATTATTTGAAAGCGGATCAAAGGAATCATAACGGGCAAAAGCTACAAGGTAAGCTGCCGAAAAAGACGAGCTTTTTGATCAATCGGCCAATCGTGGATCAATATAGTTTCCAGACGATCGGCCAAATTTACGGTGTTTTTTCAGAGTCCGCTGTATTAGGCGATTTGGCTCAATCTTTAGTCGACGAAGGGATTGACGCATTTATCGTGGATAGTGCCGATCAAGTCAAATTCTCTACACATCATCAAGTAACCGACAAGGAATATCAAGCATTGGTAAAAGGCATTGAAGGACGTGGGGCTGTTCCGCAAGCGATTCGTAAGAATTACTATGTGATCGATCGGCAAACAAGCAAGACCTATTCGTATGTTTTAGTCGCGAACAAACAGGTTCTTTGGTGGAAAAATGTAAAGACCTTTAGCCTGATTATCCTATTAGGCGGTTTGCTGGCGAGCCTTCTTTTGCTAATCCTGCATCGCACCTTTAAACGCTATTTTCAGCAGGTGGAGACGATCGTGGGCATTACCCATAGTGTTGCGGAGGGGCGTCTGCAAGAACGAATCGATCTTGGGTTAGTCCAAGATGAGTTGCTTGATCTTTCGCAAGCGATCAATTATATGATTGACAGCTTGGATCAATACATCAAGGAAAACTATGAATTGGAGATTAAGCAGAGGGATGCTCACATGCGGGCGCTCCAATCCCAGATTAATCCGCATTTTCTGTACAATACCTTGGAGTATATTCGTATGTACGCGTTGAGTAAGCAACAAAAGGAATTAGCGGATGTGGTCTATGCCTTTTCAGCATTGCTGCGGAACAATACGACTCAAGAAAAGACGACAAGCCTGAAAAAGGAACTATCCTTTTGCGAGAAATATGTCTACTTGTATCAAATGCGTTATCCGGATCGGGTTGCATATCGTTTCACCATTGAGCCGGAATTGGAGCAACTGGTGATTCCGAAATTTAGTTTGCAGCCATTGATTGAAAATTATTTTGTTCATGGGATCGACTATACCCGCAATGACAATGCTATCAGTGTCAAAGCCTTTTTTGAAGGGGAAGATATCGTGATTCAGGTGATTGATAACGGTAAAGGAATGGGGGCAACATCCTTACAGCAATTACAAGCAAATCTAAGGATGCCTGAGGATCAGCAAACGTCGTCAATTGGGATGCGAAATGTCTATGAACGGTTGAAAAACTGTTTTGATGGTACATTCTCAATGTCTATCGAATCGCAGATCGATCGAGGGACGACGATTACGATTCGCGTGGAAGGGGGAAAAGCACATGTTGTATAAAGTTCTACTAGTCGATGATGAATATATGATTTTAGAGGGATTGAAGCAGATCATTCCTTGGGAGGAACTAGGCTTTGAAATTGTCGCCACCGCTCGAACCGGTACCGAAGCTTTGACATACTTGAGGGCTCATTCGGTTGACCTTGTCGTAAGCGACATCACGATGCCAGAAATGAGCGGCATCCAAATGGTCGGGGCGGCGTATGAACGAGGAGATGAATTTGCTGCCATTTTTTTGTCAGGCTATCAAGAGTTTGAGTATGTAAAGGAAGGGATCCGACTAGGAGTGAAGGACTATTTAGTCAAACCCGTCGATCAAGAAGAACTCACGGAAGTTGTGACGAAGATAGAACAAGAGTTGACCGAACGCCAGCATCGCAAGGAACAGGAGCAGTTGTATAGTGAAAGCAGTATCGGTCGTTGGCTGAATGATGAGCTGAATGAGCAGGAGTTTCTTGAGCTGATGGCGGACTTGGAGCTGCCCATACAGGGTCCCTTCACAGCAATCAAATTACTGAGTGATGCTCCACAGCTACAGGCAATCACACAACAGCTAAAAGAGAACCACCAGCGTTTGATCATCGCTGGAAGTTCTCAGCAAAATCAACAGATCACTTTGATTTTCCAAGGGGATGCAGAACAATTAAAACGTTTTTTGGTTGAGATAAAACGGCAATACCGGGATATCGTCATCTATACGGGAGAAACGATCCCCGATTGGGAAAACGTCTATGAAAGCTATGAAAAAGTCCGACAAATCGAAGCGTTAAAAGATTTTTATCCTGATTTACTGCCTAGTCATAAGCAGGATTTGGTAGAGAACTTGAATGAACAGGAATTTTCATTTTTAGGGTTTAATAAATCTTTGATGATCGGCGATGCGAAAACAATTCAACAAGAGATGGATACTATTTTTGAAGAAGCTCATCGGCAGCACCTTCAACCGGAAAATGCGCGGTATATTGCCTTTTTATTGTTCACTGACATTTCGCGTCAGTACCCGACGGCGACCAAAGTCATCTATGAAGAAACGATTCAGCAGATTCGCCAAAGCGAAACCGTCTATCGCTTGAAGCAAGTTTTGGAGAATGTCCTGCAAGCGGTAAGTGAACAACCGCTAGAAAAACAGATTTCAGAAGTTACCCAAGAGGTCATCGAAATGGTTCGTAAGGACTATACCAAGGACATTACATTAAAAATGGTCGCTGACACCCTGCATTTGAATGCGGTCTATTTGGGACAGCTGTTCAAAAAAGAAATGAACAACAGCTTTTCACAATATTTAAACCAGATCCGCATTAAAAAGGCGCAACAATTGCTGCTCTACAGCAATCAAAATATCAATGAGATCGCCGATGAGATTGGCTATAACAATACCAACTATTTTTCAAAAATGTTCAAAAAACTCAACGGCATCACCCCAAAAGAATTTCGTGAGCAGTATTTGAAGGAATATTCAAATGTTATTAGCGAAGACACAGAACAGGGGGGATAACTGGAATTCAAACCCAAAACAGACCGGAAAATCTTGCAAGATTTTCCGGTCTGTCTGTTTTTAGTTGCTTAACGAAAAGGGCAGCTCATTTTTTTGATAGTCTTTCGGATTTGGAACGATCCCTAGTTGGTAATCGATTGTTCCGCCGGTCATCAGGTCTTCGTGGGTGAAGAAGAGGGGCTGATGAGGCATGCCGTTGCGAGTGGTTTGATGGATAAATTGTTGCTGCGGCTGGTTGGGTTGTGCCGTAATCGTTAGCGTTTGCCCATTAGAGAGGGCCAGTACGGCACGTTTGACTAGTGGCATACCGATAACATATTCCCCGCTTCCAGGTGTCACTGGATAAAAGCCCAACGAGTTGAATAAATACCAGCCGGCCATGCTACCATTGTCCTCATCTCCCGGATAGCCATCGCTTTCGGAGCTAAAGCATTCGGTCAGTAGATTCTTGATGAGTGGCTGAGCCATTTCTGGTTTGCCGACATAACTGAATAAATAAGGATAGTGAAAACTTGGTTGATTGGAAAGGGCCAATTGTCCAAATTCAATCGCGGCCATTTCGCTCATTTCATGAATTTCAAACCCATAACCGGTCACATCAAATCTCGGGGGTTGGTTGCAGAGTTCAATCAATTTTTCTGTAAACGCGGCTTTTCCGCCCATTTGCTGAATCAAGCCTTGGAAATCCTGATAAACCGCAAAGCTGCTTTGCCACGCACTGCCTTCTGCGTAATCTTTCCCCCAACGAATCGGTGAAAAGTCTTTCCGAAACTGGCCTTCGGAGTCCTTTGCCCGCATGAAGCCGACAGTAGGATCAAAAATGTTTCGATAATTCAAGGATTGTTCCGCGTAAGCCGTGGCAGTTTCAGTTTCTCCAAGTGTTTTGGCCACTTGACTGATGCAAAAATCACTGTAGGCATAATCCAGTGTATGATTGACGGATTCATGATAATTGCTAGGAACATAACCATACCTCAGATAATCTAAGGTTCCTTGTCGCCCATAATTGTTTCTTTCGCTTTGGACTGTCGCGCCTTTTTTCATGGCGGCTAAAAAGCGGGGCATCAAATCAGGACGAATCTTTTTCATGGCAGCATCTGCAATCACGGCATCAATCAATGTTCCCGGCATCAAGCCCCGTTCATCAGGCGACAACCATTTTGGCAGAAAGCCTGTCTCTTCATAGCTATTCAAGAAGCCTTCCAGCATTTCACCGTATTTTTCCTCAGCAATCAACGAAAACAACGGGTAAACCGTTTTGTAGGTATCCCAAAAGCCATTGTTAGTGTATAAAACCCCTGGCTTGATTTCCCGATTGAAGGTATCGTAGTGAATTTTTTCGCCCTCTTCGTTTATTTCATAAAAGGTTTGAGGGAACAAGAAGACTCGGTACAAATTGTGATAAAAGGTTTTTGTTTGTTTCGGATCTGTGTGTTCCACTTGAATACGATCAAAATAGCTCATCCATGCTTGTCTGTTGCTGCTTAAAAAGTCCTGCAAGTCGTGGGCTCTTTCACGTTCTAGATTCAAAGAAGCCTGTGCTTGGCTGATAAACGATGTCCCGAAACGGACGACTTGCTGCTTCACGGACCCAAAAGTTAATTGGATAAAGGTGTTTTCCTCTTTCGTCGCTTCAGTGAAAGATAAAACAGGCTCAGCAAATTGGAAAGTCAGGTAAAAAATGAAATCTGGGTCTTCACAGCCGCTGTAATTCACGAGACTGATCTGAAGTTCATGGGCATTTACCTGTCGGACAGCTTTAAGCCCCGGTAGTGTCAACAGTAGGCCATTTTCCTCTTGACTAAAGTCTAACGCTAACAGACCGCCGTACATGCTGGGAACCAAAGTCGAATGGAGACTATAGCGTAATTGATGGATCTTCAATTGATAAGGAGAGAAGACAGCTTCTTCAGGTCGATAAGAGCTTTGGGCGTGGAACAGAGAAAGCTCCGGCAACGCGCCGCTGAACGGGGTCATCACCATGTGGCTGAAATCCCCCATCCAAGGACTAGGTTGATGGGTCAAACGATAGCCTTGAAAGACCCGATCTTCAGGATGGAAAAACCAACTGCCTTTTTGGTCGGTGGTTTGTGGAGCAAAATAGTTCATGCCAAAGGGAACGCCAGTATAGGGCAGGCAATTGCCATTTGAAAAGCTATGTTGATTAGCAGTTCCGTGACGAGTGTCAATCGTATCAATCATTTGTCAAAAGCTCCTTTGTTGAGTGTCGTGTAATCAAAGTGACGGCGACTTTTTGGCTTTCCGGCTGTTGTCCAGTGCGGATCCAATCCATCAAGGCCTCGCCAGCTAATGCCCCAATCTGCTTGAAATTTTGAGAAACGGTCGTCAAAGCCGGATCAACCAGTGAAGCTGCCTGAATATCATCAAATCCGACAACGGACAGCTGTTGTGGAAGCTCAAAGCCGCCTTGTTTTAGGACTTGCATCGATTCAATCGCGACTAGATCATTCTCACAAACCAAAGCGGTAATCTCGTTTACCGTGATATATTCCAGTAAGTGATCGGGATTCGCCTGTTGATCTTCTAACGTCGTATGAAAGGAGAGGTGTTGCTCTTTTAGGCTGTGGATGTAGCCTAAGTAACGTTGGCGCGTCGATTGCGGCGGATGGCTATTCCCAAAAATATAGGCAATCCGTCGATGGCCGCTCTCAATTAGGTGATCACAAGCAACTTTTCCACCAGCAAAGTTGTCTGACAGGATCGTTGGCAATGACAAGTCGTGGAGCTGCTTATCTAAGGCAACAATCGGAAATTGCTGGAAAGAAAGATCATACAGCAGGTCTAAATACTGACTCTCGTCATCTGCATAATAGATCATTCCATCAAATTCCTGTACGATATCATTCGCTTGATGACTGGTCAGATAATCAAAATTCGTCATCATCACTTCAAATCCTTCCCGTTGAAGCACAGGGAACAGGCCGGCAGAAAAGTTTCCTAGGGACAGATCATTGGAGAAGGGCAACAGAAATAAAATTCTTTTGGTCGTCGTTTTTTGCGGTGTCTGCTCTTTGACAAAACTCCCTTTTCCCCGTGTCCGCTCGATCAACCCCATTTTTTCTAGTTCGGTTAATGCGCGTTTAGAGGTGATGCGGCTGACTTCATAAGTGTCAGACAGTTCCTTTTCCGTGGGAAGTTGACTGCCGGGCGGGAAGCTGCCGTTGGTAATCTGATTTTTAAGATCATTTAGGATTGTTTGATATAAAGGTTCCATGGCTCCCTCCTATTTGATATATCATATGAATATCTTACCATACTTATTATTTCTGTAAAGAGGCTTTTTTTTGAATGGAAGCGTAGACAACAGATAAGCATTAAGCTATAATCATTTCTGTAAATGATATATCAAATTTGGAGGAATGATGATTTATGACTTATAAAAGTATACCAAAGTCGGTTGCTCGGTTTATGGAACAAATTACTGAAAAATGTGGCAATGATCATGCTGATTGGGCAGAGAATTTTAACGCGGCCTTTGCCAATACCTTATTGACCACCGTGAAGCGCCAAGAAGATGGGACAACGTTTCTATTGACTGGCGATATTCCAGCGATGTGGCTAAGAGATTCGACCGCTCAAGTGCGCCCGTATTTAGTCATTGCGAAAGAAGATCAAGAGTTAGCCGCGATGATTTCTGGTTTGGTCAAGAAACAATTCTTCTATATTAATATTGACCCGTATGCCAATGCTTTTAACGAAACGGCGAACAAGGCCGGTCATCAAACAGACCACACACAGATGAATGACTGGATCTGGGAACGTAAATATGAGATTGATTCCCTGTGTTATCCTGTTCAGTTAGCGTACTTATTGTATAAAAATACTGGAAGACAAGATCAGTTCAATGAAGACTTTGTGAACGGTGTGACCAAAATTTTAAGCGTTTTAGAGACAGAGCAGGACCATCAACATTCAATGTATACTTTCGAGCGTGACACGACCCGTCAAGAAGACACGCTGATCAATCAAGGTCGGGGAACAGAGGTGGTACCGACTGGGATGACATGGTCAGGTTTTAGACCAAGTGATGATGCGTGTAAATACGGATATTTGGTTCCATCGAATATGTTTGCCGTCGTCATTTTAGGCTATTTGGAAGAACTTTTTAGCGAAGTGTTGATAGACGAAGAGATCGTAGCTAGAGCTCGCAAATTAAAGGAGGAGATTCAGCAGGGGATCGAAAAGCATGGACGAACGGTCAATCAAGCAGGCGAAACGATTTACGCCTATGAAGTAGATGGCAAGGGCAATGGAACCATCATGGATGACAGCAATGTGCCGAATTTGATCTCAGCGCCTTATCTTGGTTACGGAAAACTGGACGAGCCGACCTATCTTGCGACTCGAAAAACCTTGCTAAGTTCCGAAAATCCCTATTTTTATGAAGGAAAATTTGCCAAGGGGATTGGTTCTTCCCATACACCAGAAAATTATGTTTGGCCGATCGCTTTGGCGATGGAAGGGATGACCACTGCGGATAAACAAGAAAAAGCTCGGATTTTGGATCAGCTGGTGGCGACAGACGGTGGAACGCATCTGATGCACGAAGGGTTTGATGTCAATGACCCCAATCAATACACGCGAGAATGGTTCTCGTGGGCAAACATGATGTTTTGTGAACTAGTAATGGATTATTTCGATATTCGAGTAGAGAAGTAGTAGAGGAGATTCGTTGATGAAGAAAAAAGTATATATCATTTCTCACAGCCACTGGGACCGCGAATGGTACATGGCTTATGAACAGCATCATATGCGTTTGGTCCAGCTCATGGATGACTTGTTAGAGCTCTTCGAGAAGGATCCGGCGTTCCACAGCTTTCACTTAGACGGTCAAACGATTATTTTAGATGACTATTTACAGGTTCGACCAGAAAAAAGAGCCTTGGTCCAGCAGGCGATCACAGAAGGAAAACTACAAATTGGTCCCTTCTATATTTTGCAGGATGATTTCTTGATTAGCTCGGAATCCAATGTACGAAATATGTTGATTGGGATGGAAGAAAGCCAGAAATGGGGCACGCCCGTGATGCTGGGGTATTTTCCAGATACCTTTGGAAATATGGGACAAACTCCGCAAATGATGAAGCAAGCAAATTTAAACGCGGCAGCATTTGGTCGCGGGGTCAAACCAATCGGTTTTGATAATGAGGTATTAGAGGATCAATACACTTCGCAATATTCAGAAATGAACTGGCAAGGTCCCGATGGAACGGAAATTTTTGGCTTATTGTTTGCCAACTGGTACAGCAACGGCAACGAAATTCCGGCGGAAGAAACAGCAGCAAAAGCCTTTTGGGATCAAAAATTGGCAGATGTCGAAAAGTATGCGGCGACTCAACATTTACTGATGATGAATGGGGTCGATCATCAGCCGGTTCAAAAGGATCTCTCGCAGGCGATTGCCTTGGCCAATCGGTTGTATCCAGAGTATGAGTTCATCCACGCGAGCTTCCCAGAGTATCTGGCAGCAGTTCAAAAGGAGCTGCCAGAAGACATCGGACAGGTAACAGGAGAGCTGACGAGTCAGGAGACCGACGGCTGGTTCACCTTAGCCAATACGGCTTCTGCTCGAGTGTATCTAAAACAATGGAATACGAAAGTCAGCCGGCAATTAGAAAACATTACGGAACCTTTAGCCTCAATGGCTTATGAAGTAACTGGCGAGTACCCTCATGACCAGTTGGATTACGCATGGAAGACCTTGATGCAAAACCATCCTCACGATAGTATTTGCGGCTGCTCGGTAGATGAAGTTCATCGGGAAATGCTGCCTCGCTTTGAAAAAGCCAATGAAGTGGGAAAATACCTGGCTGAAGAAGCCGTGGCACAATTGGTTGCGACAATCGATACGAGCGGATTTCCAGAAGGCAGCCGTCCCTTTGTGGTGTTCAATACAGCGGGCACGGTTAAAAGCGGCACTGCTCAGGTCGATGTTGAAGTGAAACGAATTCCTTTCCACCAGCAATACCCTTCAGATGGTTATGAAACATTGGCCCAAGAAGCTAAACAACTGTATCACGTGGTCAACCATCAGGGGCAGAGCGTTCCCGCAGTTCTTTCTGAAGAACAGATTCGTTTTGATTATGATCTGCCAAAGGATCGTTTTCGGATTCCCTATATGAAGAAATACGTGACCCTTTCCGTTGAAGTCAAAGATTTAGCTGCTTTTTCATGGGAAAGCTTCGCCTTAGTTGAAGGTGCTGCCCCCGTTTCGGAAGCAACCTTGATTAAAGAAGACGGTCGTGTTTTAGAAAACGAGTGGGTCAAATTAACGGTCGCTTCTGACGGCTCTCTCCGGTTGACGGACAAAGAATTAGGGAAGACCTTGGAAGATTTGTTAGTGTTTGAAGACGTTGGTGATATTGCCAATGAGTACATTTTCAAACAACCAAAAAACGATCACGCGATCCTATCCACGGCCTTTGCACATCACGTTGAAATCGTCGAAGATACACCGCTACGTGCGACGATTCGCGTGATCCACGAAATGGAGATACCTAAATCAGCAGAAGAACGATTGACGCTAGAACAACAAATGGTGGTGGATTTTAGAGAAAGAAAGGCGCAGCGCTCCAATGAGACAATCTCCTTTACAATCAGAACGGATATCACTATGGACGCCTACAACCGCCGAGTAGCCTTTGAAACGACTGTCAATAATCAAGCACAGGATCATCGCTTACGAGTGCTGTTTCCAACAACGATTCAGACAGCTACCCATGAAGCAGACAGCATTTATGAAACGGTGGTTCGTCCGAATACAGTCGCCAAACATTGGGAAAACCCAACCAATCCACAACACCAACACGCTTTTGTTAATTTACACGATCAAGAATTTGGAGTCACTCTGTCTAATTTTGGCTTGAATGAGTACGAGGTCGTAGGAGATACTTTGGCATTGACGCTGCTGCGCTGTGTCGGTGAATTAGGCGATTGGGGTTATTTCCCAACACCTGAAGCACAGTGTATCGGAAACCACACCTTCAACTTCGGGATCGAACTCCACGGTGCGCCAGCAACTCGTTATCAGACTTACAAGCAAGCCCATGGGGCACAAGTGCCTTTTGTGACACAGCAAACGTCTATTCACGAAGGTCGATTGAATTCAGCTCAAAACTACTTGACAGTAGGCGGTGAGTGTTTTGAAGTCACCGCATTAAAACGGCGAAAAGCCGATGAGGCACTGATTCTGCGCGGCTACAATCTAAGCGATCAGCCAACAGATATCACGATTGAAAAAGCCGGAGAATCGCCCGTTCATTTGTTGAATCTTTTAGAAGAACGCTGTGGCGCATACGAAGCCAAACTGCAGCCATATGAAATTAAAACCCTAGAAATGAAGGAGTAGCAGAATGTATTTTGGTGGTATAGAAGCAGGCGGGACAAAGTTTGTATGCGCCGTCAGCGATCAGCAACAAAACTTAGTAAAGAAGATCAGTATCCCAACGACGACTCCAGAAGCGACCTTTGCGGAAGTTTTTGAGTTCTTTGATCAATATGAGCTATCGGCTTTGGGAATTGGTTCCTTTGGTCCGATCGGGATCGATCCCAACAAAGACAACTACGGCTACATCTTGGCAACGCCGAAACCAGGCTGGTCAGAAGTAGATTTTCTAGGCAAAATCAAGGAACGGTATGCCATTCCAGTCGCTTGGACAACCGATGTGAATGCGGCAGCTTATGGCGAATTGAAAAAAGGAGCGGCTCAGGGCAAGAAAAGTTGTATTTACTTAACTGTCGGTACAGGCATTGGTGGCGGAGTCGTTATTAATGAGAACATTTTTTCAGGAATCGGTCATCCAGAAATGGGTCATATGCACATAAAACGTCACCCGGATGACGATTATGAGGGTACCTGTCCGTATCACAAAGACTGCTTGGAGGGTCTAGCAGCCGGCCCCTCATTGGAAGCTCGTACAGGGATCAAAGGTCAAGATCTGCCAGAGGATCACCCTATCTGGGATCTTCAAGCTTATTACATTGGGCAAGCACTGATGAGCTATAGCTTAATTTTAGCGCCTGAAAAAATCGTCTTAGGCGGTGGAGTGATGAATCAAGATCAGATGCTGATGAAAATACGTCAATCGTTTGTCGACCAAATGTCCGGCTATCTGGAAACTCCGCCAGCCAGCGAATATATCGTTCGCTGGGGATTGCCAAATGAGAGCGGCATTATCGGCTGCCTTTTACTAGCAGAAGAAGCACTAAACTAAAAAACAAAGAAGCTGAACTAGGAATGAATCGTTCAGCTTCTTTTGATTGAGGGAAGATAATGATGAAAACGATCGACCGTTGTTTGATTGCCGAAAACAGCGCCACACAAATAGTCCGTCAAAGTATCATACAGCTATTTACTGAACTAGGCTATCAATTTAGAAACCGACCGGAGACGAAGCTGATTTTAGTGATTGAGCCAACGCTAGAGACAAAGATTAGCCTAACATCAAATCGTCTTTCAGGGAAAACCCCCAGCAGCTTATTTCGGGGGGGCGTTCGCCTGATTCTCCAGCAGTTAATGGGGAAAAGCCAGCCTCAAACAATTCAGCCTGCACTAGAAGAACAAATTCTGATGCTGGATATTGGCAGAAAATACTATTCATTAGCCAAGCTCAAACGTTTGATTCGCAGCCTGGCACTTTTTCAATTTACCCATCTTCAATTACACTTTTCGGAAAATGAAGGCTTTGGCATCGAGTCACTCCTTCACCCAGAAATCTGCAGCCCCAACCATTTAAGTCAAGAGGAGATTCGTGAATTAATCGCATATGCAGAGAAGTTTTATCTAGAGATCATTCCAGACATAGACACACCCGGACATGTACGCCAGCTTTTAACGCATCATCCTGAATGGTGTTTACTGAAGGCTGATGGTAGCCGTGAAACCAGCGCGCTGGATATCTTAAACCCCGAGGCGGTCGATTTTATCAAGGAAATCTATCGAGAGTTTGCGGAATTATTTCAAGAAAGCCGGTACTTTCATATTGGCGCCGATGAATTTGTCGACTTTGACCAACTCGCCCAGTATCCAAGTCTAACTTCGCCAGCTTTGAAGCTTGGCAGCACCGCCAGCGGCATCAACCCCTTCATCCAGTACGTCAACGATCTGATTCATTATCTAAATGGATTTGGATTCACCGTTAGAGTGTGGAACGACGGCTTCTATCGAAACGATGACCAAGAACACATTCATTTAACGAACCAATGCGAGGTTTCCTATTGGACACGCTGGAATCCACACATGGCTGCACTCGAAACATATTTAACTCGCGGATACACCATGATAAATCACAATGACAATTTTCTTTATTACGTGCTCGGAGAAGCAGCCGGCTACCAGTATCCCACATATGAAAAAATCAACGAGCACTTTCAATTAACGACCTTTGCGAGTGATCAAAAAATGAAGAAACAAAATCAGACCAAAGGAGTCGCTCTTTCCGTTTGGGCTGATATTCCTGAAGCCAAATCCTCCCACGAAGTCCTTGCTGATATTTTTTGGCTGCAAGCCGCACTGAGCGAAAAGGTGTATGGCGATAAAAATAAGAAAGACGATTATCAAGAAGTGTTTGAACAGTGGATGAGATGAGAAGGGAAGAATATTTTTGCTTTAGCATAAGGATTCACACGCTATAAGCTTTGTTGCTGGGAAATTATCGCATCCATATTACACTCACAAATCAGCAAGAGACAACCCATTATTGCTTGTCTCCGTCCTTTGAATCTGGAACATGGCTATCTGTTGGCACATCAATTTTAATTTTTAAAGATTGGCCCAACAATGGTGTTATTTGCAAAAAATCAAAAGCAAGATAGATTCTGTCTAGGAATTTGGTACTATCGCTAACATAGGTGCCGAATTCTTGTATATAAAACACAATTTCAGATAAATCTCGTTCTACTTGGAGATAGATGTCGTTTGTATTTTTTTCATTCGTCCGAGCCTTTATTTCATCTATAGAAAGAAGGCCTTCATCTATTCAGATAGAAAATGAAAACTTCTCATTTTCTATCTGATTCTTTTAGGATTATTTCTTTGTGATATCTACAATGGTTCTACCAAGATGTTTTCCTTCTTTTAACAAGTGAATAGTATTAGGAAGTTCATCTAATGAAATAGCCGTAAATAGTGTAGTATCAGTTATTTTCCATTCTTGAGCCAATTTAGACCAAATCATTTGTCTGTATTCTTGAGAAATGTTCACTGAATCAATACCAATAAGATTAATTCCACGTAAGATGAAGGGGAGAACAGTTGTATTTAACTTAATCCCGCCAGCATTACCACATAAGGAAACACTTCCTTGATAATAAACATAAGGCAGTAAACTTGATACCAAATCTCCACCCACAGTATCCAAAATGTAATGAAAGGTTTGTTTAGCCAGTGGCTTTTTAGTGAATTCAAAGTCACTTAAAAGAATCACCGTCTGTGCACCTAATTGTTTTGCGACGTTGATCTGATTTTCTTTTCTAACCAGTGCAGTGATATTTTTGTATCCAGCTTTAGATAAAATTTGTAGTGCAATACTACCCACACCGCCTGTGGCTCCAGTTACTAAAATGGCTTGATCAAGAGAAGGTGTCATACCATTTTTTTCTAACTCATAGACAGAAAGAGCAGCGGTTAGGCCAGCAGTCCCAAAGATCATTGCTTCTTTCATCGATAAATCTTCGGGTAATCGTACGACCCAAGAAGAAGGAACTCTCGCATATTCAGCGAACCCGCCAGTATGTGTCATCCCCATATCATATCCAGTGACTAAAACTTGCTGTCCTATAGAATAATTCGGGTCCGTGGACGCTTCAATTGTTCCGCTTAAATCAATACCGGGAATCATAGGATAGTTGCGGATGACGCCTCCATTTTTTTGTACGGCTAACATGTCTTTGTAATTGACGGAAGAATAGGCAACTTTTATCAGAACTTCCCCAGCGTCCAACATATCCTCTTTTGTTTGATCTTCTACTTGATAACTGATTTCTTCCTCGTTCTCCCTTACTACCAATGCTTTAAATGTATCCATGTTTAAATTCCTTTCTCTAACAAAATAGTTTTGTAACAAAAATATTTCCAAGAAGAACTTATCATGATATTATGGTTCTGTCAACGATTGATGGAGGGATTTAAGATGGTAGAAAATTGTATGAACTTTTTATTGAGTGTCTCTCAACATAAAGTTTTCAAATATTATAGTAAATTGTTAGAAGAACAAGGGATTACCTCTGCGCAGGCAGGGATTTTAACCTGTATTTGGTCCGCTCCTAACGGTAAAATGACACCTAAAGAAATAGGAAAAAAACTTTATCTAGAAGCCCCCACAATATCCGGTCTTCTCGATAAAATGCAGAAATTAGAACTTATCAATAGGGACGTTGATCCTGACAATAGACGAGTTATATTTGTAAGTACTACGAAAAAAGCCGATGACCTGAGAGAGGTGATTGAAGGGGCAACCGAGAAAATGAATCAACAGGTCCTCAAAGATTTTTCTCCAGAAGACGCAGAGTTACTGAAGCAACTATTGACTAAGCTCATTCATTCTGAGATTAAGTAAGTTCATACGTCGCACCTCAGATTAGAATGATCCAGTGATAAGAGAATAGGTCTCTAATTAACGAATTACGAGTTTTGTGTATTTCTTCAATACGGTGGAACTAGATGAACACAATGGTCCTACTTGATCAAAAGTAGGTCTTTTAGTGAAACTGACTGATTTTCAGTATGCAAAGGAAACAAAATGAGATGTGCAATTCTTAAGAAAAATGAGCGGTTGCCCAACAACTTAAGTCAACTGGTGTGTTAGCAAAAGTTTTATGACATATCAAAAAAGGATAAAGTGAGTCTGTGAAAAATATTGGGTCAAGACCAGAAAAGAAACAGAGCTTAATTCAAATGACGATAGCCTCAATATCAAGTACGTTTACAAAATAAAAATCATGTGTGAAGAAAAGTATTTCAAAGAAGACAAGCAGACTTCTATTTAAAAATAGAAATGTTCAGGGATAGGGACTCATCTGACAAAAAGAATTTTTTCAATTAAGCGCTTGCATCATTTTTCAGAATCATCTATAATGAGTTTAATTTAATGGGTAGTTACTGGTAAAGCAGGCTATACCTTATTACAGGTGCGATATTCGCACGTGTGTTAAGGTATGCCTGCTTTTTCTTTTGGTTAAGGAGGTGAAAAATGCTTGAAGATCAAAAAGATTCTCAATAACAACGCAGTTTTGGTCGGAAAAGGTGGGAAAGATTTTATATGGATTGGTACAGGATTAGGGTTTCAAATGAAGCCGGGGCTTGAAGCGGATGAAAGTAAAATCGAGAAAATTTTTGTTTTGAAAGAAAAATCTTCCTATCAGCGATTTGAAGAATTAATCGCCTCGATACCAATTGAGTACTTCTCTTTGACAGATGATATTATTCAATTAGCCAAGGAGAGCTTAGACTATGAGCTGAGTGAAATGCTCTATATGTCTTTGACGGATCACCTATTCAACGTAATTAAGCTCCACCAGCAAGGGATCTTTCTTCATAATCGCTTGTCATGGGAGATTAAAAAAAGTTATCCAAAAGAGTTTGAAGTAGGAAAACAGGCATTGCGACAAATCGAAGAGAAAATGAACGTAAAACTAGGCGATGAGGAAGCGGGCAATGTGGCGATGCATCTGATCAATGCTCAGATAAATGAAGATGGCGATCAAACGATTGATGCAAGAACCATTGCTAAAAAGATTCGTGATATTACTTCGATTATTCGTTTATCGAATAAGTTAACCATTAATGAAGATTCCCTAGCTTACGATCGCTTCGTTACTCATTTGCGGTTTTTCTTTCAACGGTTAAATGGTCTAGAAGACAAATCAAAGTCTAATCCACTATTAGCGCATGTAAAAGATCAGTATAAGCAGGCGTTTGAAACAATGAGGTTGGTAGAGGAGTACTTAGAAGCAACTCTAAATGATGATGAGCAATTATATTTGACTTTGCATATCCAAAAATTAATAGAGAACGATTAAGGTTGTTACTGGTAAAGCAGGCAAGACTGACAAAAACTTTCTATATTGAAGGTTTTTGTTCGTCTTGCCTTTTTAGTTAAAAAGCGGAAAGGAAGAAAAAAATGGCCTACGAAAAATTAGTAAAAGAGATTTTAAACAGTGTTGGAGGAAAAGAGAATATTAACGGGTTGACCCATTGTATTACTCGTTTACGTTTCAACTTGAAAGATGAAGGAAAGGCAAACACAGAAGCATTAAAAGAGGTACCTGGTGTGGTGACTGTTGTTCAGAGCGGCGGTCAATACCAAGTGGTTATTGGGAACCACGTTCCAGATGTATATAAGGAATTTATTGAAGTTGCGGGGTTATCAGCAGAAGCTGAAGTGCCGAAAGAAAAAAAGGGGCTGTTGGATAGTTTTATTGACATTATTTCAGGGATTTTTACACCTGTACTAGGCCTGTTAGCTGCAACAGGAATGATTAAAGGGTTGAATGTTTTATTTGTTTCATTAGGCTGGATTACAAATACTTCTGGAACATATGCCATTTTACAAGCCGCTGGAGATTGTTTCTTTTACTTTTTCCCTATCTTTTTAGGATACACAGCAGCAAAAAAATTCGGATTGAATCAATTTGTTGGGATGGCTTTAGGGGCAGCATTAGTTTATCCAGCAATTGCTGGGCTGACCACTAATGCGGAGCCATTATACACCTTGTTTTCAGGAACGATTTTTGAGTCGCCGGTCTACATTACTTTTCTAGGTATCCCAGTTATTTTGATGAGTTATGGCTCGAGCGTTATTCCAATTGTCATAGCCACTTTTTTTGGTAGCAAACTTGAAAATGTCCTAGCTCGGGCGATCCCGAGTATTTTGAAAAGCTTCTTAGTGCCTTTTCTAACAGTGTTGATCATGGTTCCTTTAACTTTTATTGTGATCGGGCCAATCGCAACTTGGGCAGGAGGCTTATTAGGTGAGTTTGTCTTAACAATTTATAATTTTAGTCCAATTGTTGCGGGATTTGCTGTCGGAGCGATTTGGCAGGTTTTGGTAATGTTCGGGTTACATTGGGGAATTATTCCGATTGCCATCAATAACATCAGCGTATTGGGTTATGATCCTGTGATGGTTTTAGGGCAAGCGACACCATTTGCTACTGCTGGAGCTGTTTTAGCAGTAATCATCAAATCCCGCAACATTTCTGTTCGAGCAATTGGCATCCCAGCTTTTATTTCTAGCTTGTTTGGTGTTTCTGAGCCCTCACTATATGGAGTTACTTTGCCGCGAAAGAAACCATTTATCGCTACTTTGATTTCAGCCTCTGTTGGAGGGTTGATCATGGGGATATTCGGTACCAAATCATTCATTATGGGCGGTATGGGCATTTTTAGCTTACCAAATTATATCAGCCCAGAATCAGGGATTGGCAATGGATTTTATGGGTATGTTCTTGCAATTACAGTCGCCTTTGCATTGTCTTTCATCTTAACGTTAACTTTCCTTTATGATCCAAAAGAAGACCGTGAAGCACAAAAGAAAAAAGACAATAAAAAGAATAAAGTAGAACCTCAGAAAAATGAGTTGATGACAGAAGTTGTCATCCCATTGCCTATTACTGGAGAAGCCCTCCCTTTATCAGACATCGATGATGCAGCATTTTCTACAGGACTATTAGGAAAAGGTCTCGCTGTTCGTCCCAATGAAGGAAAAGTTTATGCGCCATTTGATGGAACGGTGGAAACATTATTTCCAACAAATCATGCTATTGGATTGAAATCAATAGATGGGATTGAACTATTAATTCATATTGGGATGGATACAGTGAAATTAGAAGGAGAATATTTTGTTTCAAAGGTGAAACAAGGAGATGCGATCGAGAAAGGACAATTATTGCTGGAATTTGATAAAGAGGCGATTCAAGAAGCAGGATATTCCTTGGATACACCTATTGTTGTTACGAATACGAAGGAATTTTTAGATGTAGTTGAAAAACCCGCAGAAAATGAATTGATTATCATTAAATAAAGGAGTGAGTTCATGCGAGCATTAATGATTATGTTTGATACTTTGTCACGAGACTATTTATCTAATTATGGAAATGAATGGATGAAAACACCCAATTTTCAAAGGTTAAGGGAACAAACGACTACTTTTGATCAATTCTATGGAGGCAGTATGCCTTGTATGCCAGCTCGTCGTGAGCTGCATACAGGACGCTATAATTTTATGCATCGCATGTGGGGGCAGTTGGAGCCTTTTGATCATTCGATCTTTGAAGTTATGCAAAAGAACGGAATTTATTGCCATTTAGTGACCGATCATTCTCATTACTTTGAAGATGGCGGAGCAACGTATCATAATCGCTATTCAACTTGGGAAGGATTTCGTGGACAAGAAGGGGATCGCTGGGTTCCTAGAAAATTAGGAGAAAACTATCCACAGCAAAATCCTTTAAATAAAACAGGAATTTCTGTAGATCAGCATTTCGCAAATCGAACGAAGCAATCAACTGAAGAAACAATGTCGAGTGTGCAAACAATTCAAGCAGGTTTAGAGTTTTTAGAAACCTACCAGAACGAAGACAATTGGTTCTTGCAAATTGAATGTTTTGATCCTCATGAACCATTTTACGCTCCAGAAGAGTACCGAAAACTTTATCAAGATCAACCAACAGACCAGCCTTATTTTTGGCCTAGGTATGGGCGTGTTACTGAAGAGAGTACCGAAAATGATTTAACTGAACTGCATCATGAATACGCAGCGTTGATCAGTATGTGCGATAAACAGTTAGGAAAACTTTTAGATTTTTTAGAAGAAAAGAATATGTGGGAAGACACATTGATTATCATCAATACGGATCATGGCTTTTTGTTAGGGGAGCATGATTGGTTAGGAAAAAATGTCGCACCTATGTATGAGGAAATTATTCATCTTCCCTTCTTCATCAGTACGCCAAATAGCAAATCAGGAAATCACTGTCAAACCTTAAGTCAAACAATTGATATTCCAGCTACATTGCTTGATTATTTTGGAATCAAAAATGAGCTAGAAATGGACGGAAAATCTTTGTTACCTGTTTTGAATGATGAGGACGTGTTCCTTCATCCAGAAATTATTTTTGGCACGAATGGCGGTCATGTGAACATTTATGATGGACGGTATGTGTATATGCGAGCATCTGTCCATCCAGATAATGGTCCAATCACGATTCAGACATTAAATTATTCCATGATCCGAGGGTTTCTGAAAAAAGAAGTTCTAGATCAATTAACCCTCAAGCCCGGCAATCGCTTTACGAACCAATATCCTTATACCGAAGTTCCTGTCTCAACCTACATCGATTCCTATTCTATTGGACATTTGCTATTTGATTTAAAAAATGATCCTAAACAAGAACATCCAATCAAAGATGAAAAAATTGAAGAGGAAATGATTCGTAAGTTAGTAAAAATCATGAATCAAATCGAAGCGCCGGATAGTGAGTATGAACGATTAGGTATCCAAAAATAAAGAAAAAAATACTCTTTTCAATATAGAACGAAAGAGAAGCGAGGAAGAGGAAAGGTGAGAGGATGAAACATCTATCTGTTTTAATTAAACCAGCATCTTCATTGTGCAATCTTCGCTGTAAATATTGTTTCTATGCGAATGTTAGCTCACTCAGAGAAGTTCGCTCTTACGGGAAAATGACTAGAGAGATCGCTGCGGCGATGCTAGAAAATATTTATCGTGATTTAGAAGAAGGAGATACATTAACGCTTGCTTTTCAAGGTGGTGAACCCACGATAGCAGGGCTAGATTATTTTGAATATATTACTGACGTTGTGGCTCAACAAAAAAAACGTGTCCATATCAACTACGCAATTCAAACCAATGGTGTCATGATTAATGAAAAGTGGTGCAAATTTCTCAAAACGCATCACTTTCTTGTTGGCTTATCTATTGACGGTCATCTATCACATCATGATTCAAATCGCGTGGATGCCAGAGGAAGAGGAACTTTTTTCCGTGTCTTAGAAACTAAGAAGCTCTTTGATCGGTATGGCATTGATTACAATGTTTTATGTGTATTAACGAATCCATTAGCCAGTGAGGGAGAAAAGGTTTTTCATTTTTTAACTGAACAGCACATTAATTATGTTCAATTCATCCCTTGCTTAGAGAACTTAAATGAAACCAAAACGTCCAACTACGCCTTAACACCTAAAGGCTTTGCTAGGTTTTATCATCAAGTTTTTCAAATCTGGCTAGAGGAATTGCGAGCAGGTCGGTATGTTAGCGTCAAACTTTTTGATGATCTAATCAATTTATTGGTTAGAAAACGAGTAACTGCTTGCGGCATTCTTGGAAATTGCCAGATCCAGTATGTTATTGAGGCAGACGGTAGCGTGTATCCTTGTGATTTTTATGTTTTGGATGATTATCGAATGGGCTATATACAAGAGAGCACCTTACGAGAATTGTTTGAACAGGACCTTCCTCACAAATTTGCTTGTGAACGATCTGTGATCTCTAGAAAATGTCAAAGCTGCCCTTTCCAACAAATGTGTGGTGGCGGATGCAAACGAATGAAGGATGCGGTATATGTTGATGACCAAGGTTATTGTAGTTATCAAAAGCTATTACAGGAATTCATCCCTAAAATAGGAGAAATATTGACATTATTACGGGAGGTGAACGCGTGATAGGATTTCTTTACTTTATTGTTATTGTTTTAGCCAATACAGTTGGAGCGATTTCTGGGATGGGTGGCGGAGTAATCATCAAACCAGCTTTTGATTTCATTGGTGCACATGATGTTGGAGCAATTTCTTTTTATTCTGCTACCGCTGTTTTTACGATGTCTATCATTTCTACTACGACACAGTTAACTAGCGGCCGCAAGTTCAATTGGAAAATCGTCAGCTGGGTATCTGCTGGAGCTGTATTGGGAGGAATTTTAGGTAATATTGCTTTTGAAGCCTTTCTCAATTGGTTTGAAAATGAAGATCGCGTGCAGTTGATCCAAATTGCTTTGACAATCGTCACACTGCTTTTCGCTTTTATGTATACAAAGTATAATTGGAAAAATTTTCAATTTGCGCATGTTTTTTGGTATCTTGCTTGTGGGTTAGTCCTAGGTTTTTTAGCAAGTTTATTAGGGATTGGCGGCGGTCCAATCAATGTCTCAGTACTTATGCTGCTATTTTCTTTACCAATTAAAGAGGCTACTGTTTATTCTATTTGTACGATTTTCTTTTCTCAATTTGCTAAACTGATTACGATTGCTCTTACTACAGGATTTGGTCAGTACGACTTAACCGTGTTATGGTTTGTGGTTCCGGCAGCAATTATTGGTGGATCATTAGGAGCGAAGCTCAGTAATGTTTTATCACCAAACAAGGTTACGGTTGTTTTTCAAGGAGTGATTCTGCTTGTGCTGCTCATTAATCTTTATAATGGCTATCGATTACTATAGAAAGAAGGGGACAGGATGATCACTATTCCAAAAGGAACGTATCAAATTGGAACAAATCAACCAAATGGTTTTCCTACAGATAATGAGGGTCCGAAAATAACGATTCAACAGTCTGTATTTATGATTGACGAAACAACCGTGACCAATAAAGAGTTTGCTTCTTTCATTAAGCAAACTGGCTATATTACCGAAGCAGAGAAAGCTGGTTGGTCCTTTGTTTTTCATTATTTTTTGAGCGAAGTGACAAAATTAAAAAGTCAATTCGTTCCTCATATGGCGTGGTGGTATGCAGTAGAAGGAGCCGATTGGTCTCATCCAGAAGGACCAGATTCTTCGATCGAAACTCGTTGGGAGCATCCAGTTGTTCAAGTCTCTCGAAATGACGCTGTCGCTTATTGTCAATGGGCTGGAAAGAGGCTGCCTACTGAAGCAGAATGGGAAATTGCTGCTAAAGGAGGAACCGAGTTTGAAAATTATTATTGGGGAAAAGAATTCTTAAAAGAGGGAGCCTATCAATGCAATATTTGGCAAGGGGATTTTCCGAAAATGAATACATTCGTAGATGGATTTGCCAACACTGCCCCTGCCAAATGGTATGAGGCTAATGATTACGGAATGTATCAACCAATTGGAAATGTTTGGGAATGGTGCAGTAACCCTGCTCGAATTGATTTGACAGAATTTCAGAAAAAAGATAGTGCTTATTATTGGTTACACCATCAAGAGAGGAATGATGAAGTATATGCTACGCGTGGAGGGTCTTTTTTATGTCACGAATCTTATTGCAAACGGTATCGAATCTCAGCTCGAAATGGAAATACAGGAAGATCTGCTGCAAATAATTTAGGCTTTCGATGTGCGAAATAAGCATTAGGTAGGTATAAACCACTATTATAAGTTGCGTATTAAGCATTATAATAGTGGTTTTTTATTGTTTATAAGGTTACGATCCCGAAATGCTCAAAACCGTTTGGGGCAGAGGGTATCTTCTGGCAAAGAGTACACTAACAAATGATTTCTTTACGGAAGTGAGATGACCTATTGTGGCATATCGTATCCGACGAACTTTGATCCAACCCTCCAAATCTGATGTAAGCCGGAATCAACCTATTAAGCGTGAGCTAGTTAATTAAAGGAAATAACAAACCCAAAGCAAGCATCTGCTTAGGATTGATTGTCTCCTTCTTATCACTTATTAGCTTATCTTTACTTTGAATGTTCCCTCATTCTGGTGATGTAAAAAAAGTTAATAATAGTCTATCTATGCATTGCCGCAATTTTAGAAATGAAAAACCGAGTAGTTTTTAGATTTATTAAAACAATGGACAATTTTGAAGCAGAAAATTCGTTTGAACAAATGATGAGACTAATAGATAATAATCATAGATACTCTGTTTAGAGATGTGAGGGATTTTTATGAACTACATAAGAAGGTTCTTTGTAGTAATAGCGTTGTATATTATGAGTCTTTTCTACCCATTTATTTATGGATTGCTCAAAGATCTGTTGTTATCCAGTAGTAACTCCATGAATTATATCTTGGGGAGTTTTGTCATTGCTATTTCAATCATTCTTAATATTGGCTTGGTATTTTATTTTGCAAAGAACTTGGGGTTTATAGGTTTTGACAAAGAGTTTTTCACCAAAAGAAATTTTGCCCTTATTTTTTTAGGATTTATCCTTTTACGAATGATTGCCTATATCGGATACTTAATATTAGAAAATCAAGGGGGAAATGCGACGATAAATGATCAGTTAATTTGGAAGACTTTCAGTCAAGGAAACCCAATAATAACCGTCCTGATGATGGCGATTGCTGCGCCAATCATGGAAGAAATAATATTTCGGGGAGCTATCATCAATTATTGGTTGAAAGATTTTCCTATAATTGGTGTATTGGTGAGTTCCATAATTTTTGCTTCTTTACACTCAACATCGAATATAACAAGCTATTTCATCTATTTTTTCATGGGCTTCGTTCTGGCTATTTTATTCTTTAAAACAAAGCGAATAGAAGTAAGTATAGGTGCACACATTTTAAATAATTTACTTCCTGCGATTTCAATTATTTTTTCGTTGTAATTTTGCGTAAGAAAGATCGGATGTGAGATGGGATATATTTGCTTTGGATTAGAGCGAAAAGATTAATGTACAGTGATAGTAACTAATTTACACTTCAACTGGACTTTTTTCGTTGTATACACAACTTTCGAAAGAGGAAAAAGAAATGACAGCTGTAATTTCATTATTTAAAGGATTCCACGAACATCTATTTTTGATGTTCATGAAATCCTTTTTTTGTTTAAACCTCTGATTTTTCTCATTATTTACGTATCTGATAGAAATCTTTTGCCTAAATAGCATAATACAATGACAGCAATTTTATCCCGTTCTGGTAAAAAATAAAGGGTCTAGAATTTCTAATATATTCCCTTCCTCCAGTTTATAATTGAACCGTATATTTGTCTTTTGTTCGTTCGAATCAGGGATTAGCAATTCATTTTTTGACTCATTTTTTTCAAAAGCTTCTTTGTCTTTATAGAAAAGAAACGTCTCTTCCTTATTACTTTTCGATTCTATGTTGTAATAACCTGCCGATAGTGTCTTTCCAACTCGAACGATTCCAGATAATTCAACCGTTTCCCCTCTTTTAATTTCCCTAAGATCTGAAAGTTCTTTCTTTAATGAACTATTTTGGCTTTGCAACGAAGAAATGGTTTCGGATTGTTCAGTAATTTTTTCCTTATCCGCTGTACAACTTGCTAAGGCAAATACAGAAAGAATTAGTGACAGCGCTACTATAGATTTTTTACACATATCGACCACCCCGATTTGTTTTATAAGTCTATTTTATCAAAAATCTAGGGTTTATTCGTTTTTACAAAGGGTTTCTCACTAAAAGAAATTTTGCACATATTTCGAATGCTTGTTTATAGAAGATAAGTGAATATTAGAAAACTAAGGGGAATGCGACAGCGAATGATAGATCGTTGTGGTCAAGAAAGCCCAATAATAAATGTTCGAATGATGGCGATTGCTGCTCCAATCATGGAAGAAATACTTTTTCGGGGAGCTATTATAGATGATTGGATAAAAGATTTTCCTATAATTGGTGTAATAGTGAGTTTCATAATTTTGCATCTTTGCTCTCAACAGCGAATATAACCATCTATTCTATATACTTTTTCGTTGCAATTCCGCGTATGAAAGATAGGATGCGAAATGAGATTTATTTGCTTTAGGTCAGAGAAAAAAACATAGTAATGGACGCCTACAGAAAAAGGCATTCATTACTATGTTTAAAAGATATACTCGATTATTTGATCAATTTTTGCCATATCTTGTATCGGTAAGTTTTCAATTTTTTCAGTTTTCTCACTTTGAAGTCTAATGATTTCAATCGAGAGATTATTACTTGTCCTTTTGTATCTAATTCCTCAGGCAAAGAATATCGTGTGGGTATATTTTTTACAGTAGAAGTGATTGGGCAAATGACTGCAAACAGTGTTCAACGATTAAAGTCATATCTAGATACAACTAATCCAGGGCGTCTTTTTTGAATTTCTTTTCCTGCTGAAGGATCAAAATCGATCCAAACAATGTCACCTTTTTAGTGATATAATTTATTTTTTTCAGCCATTACAAGATTTATCTTTTTCATAATACTCTGCTTCTTCTCCATCACTAAATGGATCTTCAATTTTAGGAACTAACGTAATTGTTCCGTCCTCAGAATAAACAACTATATATTCTTGGTTCTCTGGAGGCATCTTTCCGTTATCCGACGGCAAAGTAATTACAACTGAACCTCCCTGTAATCTAGATTTTGTAGTCAACATAGTATCACCTCTTTACTTCAATTATACAATGCAAACTATTTTACACAAATGTTGAACGTTCGTATAAATGTTCATAACCCCACATCAAAATTTATGTTCGCTTTATACCTGTAGTTAAATTTTTGTCAAAAAAAAGCTGCTATTCCATACCGTAGCTAAAAATTTAAAAGTAGTGTGTTAAAGATGGAAGTTTTTACCCTTGTTTATAGCACTGAAGATAAAAATGAAAAAGAAAAATGTTGTAATCGTCTCTACAAAAATGTGTCCAAGATCTTGACTCAAGTCCATTCAAGAGTGTAGATGTATGCTTATTCATTAGATGATATATACTTAATTTACAGAACGAATTAGCAGAGGAGAGAGCATTTTGCTTTTTTATATTGCGTCAATATTTTTTGGTTTTTCATACATAATTATTATGATTTATAGAGTTAAAAATGACAAATTCCTACGATCAAAATCCAAATTAATTGAAGGGAAATTAGACAATAGTAAAGCAATACCGAATTTTATATCTAATGATCATAGGCTAGTTAAATACAAAAGATATACTAATCTGACAAATATTTTTGCCATGGTAGCCATATTGTTAATAATCCCCATGAGTTTCTTTGCTTTAAGAGGATACTATTTATTCAGCTATATTTCATTTATTCTAGCCATCATCGGATTTCTAATTAGCTATAAAAAGTTTATCTATACCTATAGTCTAATAAAGGAAAACTATATCGTTACTAAAGTAAAAAAACAGAATGTTCTGATTGAAATTAATGAGTCAGAAAAAGGTTACATAAGAAAAGTGTATTTGAAATACATCAATGGTATTTTATTTGGGATACTATTCTTGATCATAGCTTTTACATATATCTTCTCAGTCTAAAAAAATGGAGCCGCCTAAATTCAACAAAGGCGATTCCATTTAATTATCCCACTATTTGAGCAAAAATTCCCATTATTGATTTACCTATTACCAATAATGCTTCGGAAACTGTGACAACAGCACCTGTAATCCCTACAATTATTGTTCCAACAAAAGCTATGACGTCAGCAGCAAAGAAAACTAGCGCTAGTGCGGCGACTCCAACTACTCCCACTCCTATAATTTGAACCAATGTTGGTTCAAATTCTCCAGATTCAATATCTTCCATCAGTTTATTATAGGCTGGATCTGGAATGGGTGATCCGATTTTCTTGTAAAAATACGTAAAAGTCTGGTGTTCATCAACTTCGACAAAATAAAAGCGACAAAAATTGAAGAACAATAATTAAACTTTTAAATCACTAACTATATATTCACAACTAATTGTAGTTTTGTGTTAAAATAAATAGAGGTATTTCCCAATTTTTCAAACGATTAAATATATAGTACGGAAATTATCTAGTTAGAGGAAAGAGGGGAGTCTATGACTAACAGAAGTAATCTCGATCACTCAGAAGAAATTAATAGGCTTTTAGATACAGTAAAAGAAATGAACCCTGAAGCCTTAAAAGATGTACAAGAATTTTTAGAACAACTTACGCTTGGCGATCGATTGAGCCGCTATATTGATTTTGATGAGCTTCCTGCTGAAGATACTGACGAATTTACCTTCTTGAAATTAGTCGTCGATTCAAAGGGAATTATTATCAAAAAAAGATTGGGCACCGTTGGACTAACACATTACAAAGCCATACTTTTTCTATCTAAGTATGGATTTCAATCCATGTATGGAGGAAGTGTATATATTTCACCCAAAAATGCTTTAGATGGAGTCTACATTTTTCAACAACAATATTCAAAAGCCGTAATTTCACACGAAACTGCTTTATATTTCCATGATCTAACAGATGTCATTCCTAAAACTACAATCATGAGTTTACCGAAGACCTACAACCTTAACCAATTATTTGTGTGGGATGGAGAAAGCCCTCATCTGACTGTATCAAAGGCACCAAGTACTTTTCATAACAAAGTTAGAGTAATCGTCCATTACTCAGGAAACGATTCGATTGATATAGTAAGAAATAATGAGATAAAGTCTTCCGAAATAGAAACGTTTGAGACTACTTTTGGAAATCAAGTAAGAGTTACCACTCCTGAACGAACAATCGCTGACATTCTAAAAACTTCTTCGTACACTGAAGCTGAGGTTATGTTTGATGCTGTAAAAAGGTATATGAATAATCCCCAAAGTAAGGAACTTAGACTGCGCCGCATAGCTGATGAGCAAGGTGTAAAAAAAAGATTAGACGAATGTTTAACTCTTTTGAGATCTCGAGGTGAAATAAAATGAATTCGGATCGATTGAGAGACTTAATAAAGGCTAAAAAAGGCAGTATAGCCAGTGCAGAAGAATTACGGATTCGCTATGCTACTGAGCGCTTTTTGCTGAGAGTGCAAGCCAGTCCATACAAAGATAAATTGATTCTAAAAGGTGGATTCCTGCTTGGAACAATTTATAAAATCGAAAATAGAACAACCAAAGATTTGGATGCACTTGTAAAGGACATCGCTGCGGATAGAGAATCTGTAAAATCAATGTTGGAAGAAATAATAACTATAGATTTAAACGATGACGTTTCATTCGAACTTGGGAACTTTAGCGATTCACAACATGAAAGAAAGTATACTGGATTTCGAGCAAAGTTAACTATGCAGCACCTCAATAGTACAGCAAAAATCGCTTTTGATTTGGATTTAGGTGTAGGGGACGTTGTTACGCCGGAACCTAAAGTGCTTACCTTCAATTTGACCTTTAAAGAACAAAAAGGAGAGAATGAGCGAATCACTATGTATTCTTATCCTATTGAAACTGTGTTAGCTGAGAAAGTCGAAACAATCTTTGCACTTGGGATTCAAAACACACGTATGAAAGATTTCTATGACATTCACTTACTTCTTAACGATCCCAACAAACCTTCATTAGAAAATCTGTATGAAGCGTTCAATAAAACATGGATTTTCCGACATGACCAAATTGAAGATGCAGATTTTGAGGATTGGCTATACTTGGTAAATGAACTTAAAGACAATCAGAATTTCAAAAAAGGCTTGTGGCAAAACTATATTACTAATAGAGAATATGCTCAATCACTCTCTTGGGGCGAAATAATAGATGAACTCATTGAGTATATAATTGCCTTACAAAAATATAGAAACGAAACAAAAGAATAGTGCAAAGGTAACGTACCGTGGCTTAATTCGCACCAACAAATAAGTCTAAAATTCCACTGAACCAAAATTGCTTTATTTAAAATGAGGGAGGATTAGAATTAAAACCACGAAGCTTAATACGGTACTCGAAACTTTGGAATACATGGAGCAATTGGCTATCTAACACCACAACAGGCAGAAGATCTAGCTCGGCAGCACGCGCAATAACTACGCAAAATTTTTGAACGAATCCACGAGAATCTCTTTTCGTGGTTTCTGAGAATGGTCAAACGGTTTTGGTTTGACGATTGTCTGAAATCATGAAACAACTCGAGAGTGGATTGGTTTCAAAAAAAACTCTCAATAAATGAGTCCACTTTATTGACACAGATCCAGGATCTATAGTATAGCTTTTCTTCTAGGAGATGGTCTTAGAACTCTCTTAGAAGAAAAAACAGTTGAAGATCAACTACTCTTTTGGGTAGTTGATCTTCTTCGGCATATCAGAGATATTCAGCTTTATTATTACGAAAGTTGATTTACTTGTTAATCCATTTGAATATTTTGGATGTTAATAAGAAATTTCGGAATTCTTGGAATTGTTTAGAAATCATGTAGAGTCAAAAGTAGAGAGGAAGTGTTTGATATAGCAGTAATCAGAAGAGAAATACCAGTTATTCTGATGAGGCAATCAGCAGTAGTTTTTCTAAAAAGTAAGAGAGAAAATGAAAAAAGAATTCGTAATCTCTTAAAGAGCTAACAGGAAGGCTTTTCTTTACTCTGAAAATATCCATGGAGAAGTCATGATCTCATAGTACACCAACCTACCAATACAACCATCTAAGAACGACTCTTCAAAAATATTCCCTCCTACAGAAAAAAAGAAATATAGTGACAAAAAGCAAGAACCATCAACAAACCAGCAACATCCTCAAAAAACGGTCTGAGCATATATACACGGTGTTTCACCTGCTTCATACTATACTGTCTTTAATAAATAAGAACGTATAGAAACAATTCGGATTTATTTTAAGCGGTAAGAATAAATGATAAAGGGGACTACGCATATGCTAGTGACAACGACAGAAACCATTCCAGGTCAAAACTATGAAATTATCGGTGAGGTGTTCGGACTAACGACACAATCCAAAAACGTGTTCAAAAATATTGGCGCAAGCCTGAAAAATGTCGTCGGTGGGGAGATTAAGGCTTATACGGAGATGCTGGAGGAAGCGCGGGAGTTTGCGATCAAACGACTGATAGAGAACGCGGAGCAATTAGATGCAGATGCTGTGGTAATGATGCGCTTCGACTCAGGTTCGATTGTGACAGATATGCAGACTGTCGCTGCTTATGGTACAGCAGTGAAATATGTCTAAAGGGGGAGAAAACTATGGAGACGATGGATAGTCAAAAAAGAGCAAATCTGGCGATTGGACTCACGATTCTTGTCGCACTTGTGTTTCTTTCGCCAATAATCAAGCTGATCCAACCAGTTGGTTTTTTGTTTAATATGGTATTTGCGGGACTTATCGGCTTTTTCTTTTTCAAGGAACAGTTCCTGCAGCAGTTCAAGCATTTCAAATTTAAAGTCTTATTGTATGGCGTTCCGTTGACGATGGTGTCGGGGATCGTATTTGGAATTATCTTTCATGCCATTGCAGGAAAACCAACCACGAACACGATAGATTCGACTCTTTCTATGATGATGATCTTTACCCAAGTGCCCTTCATGCTGATGGGGGAAGAACTACTTTCTACGAATTTGCTGATCGCGTTAGAAAACAAAGGACTGTCCTTTAAGGTCGCGTCTGTTATCGTGTCTATCCTGTTTGCTTTTTGGCATACTACGGCATATGGTTTCCATCCGCTTCAATTATTATTGACCTTGATGCCGATTCGCCTAGTTCTTAACTTCGTATGGAAGCGATCGAATTCTGTTTGGGTTTCTTGGATCTGCCACTATCTATTTGATCTACTGAGCATGATTCCCGTAGCCTTGAAATAGAAAAAATCGATGCTACTACTATTTAGAGCCCTGTCATCCCTGCGATGATGGGGTATTTTATTTGAAAAAAGACTACTCTCCACTGAATGAAGAGTAGTGTGAATACTCGTTAATTATCCTTTCAAAAAGGCGTCATTTATTTTAGAAGCCTTTATTTAATGGCAAGTCTATTCTCTTTATGCTGTAGGACTTCACTAAGATACCTCTGTTGGAATACCCCACGTTTCGTTGTCCACCCCTGCAACAACGGCCGCTCTCGTAAAGTATTTAGAAAGGGTGTATTCGGCAGAGACAGATAGTCCAATGGCACGCCATCGTATTTCAAGGTGAGGGAGTATTCTCTCCGCAAATACCCAAGAGTATACAGTGCCTTTTCCGATTGTTCCAGAAAGCTGCGCCGCTGAATCGGAAGCTCCAACACCAGCCCATTGGTTAATTCCGCAAAACAGACGCCCTGAACCGTCTGTACCTCATAGACAGCCAATGGATTCACCCACGTACCATTCTCCGGCTGCTCCAAAGGGCACAAGGCATAGTGCCAATTCACAAAAGGGGCTTTATAGGAAGAAAAGCCATCCATCAACGAAAAACACCGCCGCGTCATGGAATAATCAAATAAGCGATGAGTACGATAAAATTCACGAAGAGTCGTTAAGGGGTTACTCTCACAAAAAGAACGTTCCTCTTCACGAACGATCAACGTCCCCAGCTCACAAGGTGCTATCACTAACGCTGAGATCGCTTTCAAATCAAAACGATCAAAAGCAGGTGCATCCTCCATTACCTCCAACCAATCTTCAGACATCCGTTTGTTGTACAAAATTTTCCCAGTTAACGTTTCATTTGACATGTGCATCACTCCTCAATCTTTAATGTCTATAGTATAGCCGAAAATGAGGAGGCAAGTTTTTCAAATAAAATCAAAAAATAATGCAATGAAAGGGGCTTTGTTGTATATAATTAAACGAATTAATTTAAAAGAATAGAATAATAGTGTTTTATTTATGAAATAGAACATTAATAAATGTGGGCAAGTCATTTATAATGGTGTTATTGTTTGGGTAGGATGTAGTGATAAAAAAATACATATTGTCTGATGGAAGAGGGCAGAAGGTGAAAAACACAAAAAAAAATCCCCAAAGAAATAGACTTCTTTGGTGGTTGAAATAGTTCTGTGAAAAAATAAAAAAACAAGCGAAAATCGCAAAAATATTAATACTCAATTTTCCTGTTTTAATTAAAAATAAGAAATCTGACAAATAACCAGAAAAAAACATCATAGATTTGCGTGTCACTAACTTTACATTACAAATTATAAAATAATATAAAGAAGAATGCAATAATAATTTAAAAGTTATTGTTTGAATTTAACTTTTTGGATTAGTAAAAGGTGAAAACCTCCAAGAAAGTTTAATGAAAAGTAACAATTTCAGTGACCGTCAAAAAAGCTCGTCAAATCTAAGAGAAAGAGTGGTTATTTTATGAACAACCAAACAAGAAAAGGAGATAACATCTACTATCGAAAAGACGGACGTTGGGAAGGTCGCTATGCGATCGGTAGAAAGAGCAATGGTCGGCTAAAATACGGCTATGTCTACGGGAAATCTTACCAAACAGTCAAAGAAAAACTGTTCCCCTTAAAAAAACAAGCGGAACGTATGATGGAGTTATATGGAAAAAGTTTGATGACTTACAACGAATGGATTATTAAATGGAAAAAAGACGTTCAACGATCAATTAAAGCCTCAACGTTTTCAAATTATAGCTACAAATTGTCACGGTATCTTCTTCCTTATTTGGGAGACATTCCTTTATATCAATTGACAACAAAAAAAATTCAAGAAATAGTTGATCAGTTTGTGGAAAATAAGTTATCACCAACTAGTATTCAGATCATTATTTGTTTGTTGAAAAAGACGCTAAATGACGCACGAAAACAAGGGCTGTTGTACATAAACCCTTGTGATTCCGTGCACCTGCCAAAAAGAAGAGTTCAAAAAGTGCGTGCGTTAACTTGTGAACAACAGAGGAACTTAATGGAAGCCGTTGAAAGGTGTAACGATGACAAAGCACAAGCAACCACCTTAGCACTAAACACAGGGATGCGGATTGGCGAGGTGGCGGCGTTGAGATGGGAGAACGTTGATTTCGTTAGAGGGATTCTCACGGTGAATCAAACCTGTACTCGTATTCAAACGAGCAAAGAAAAGAAGACAGAAGTAAGCTATGATTCCGTGAAGAGTGCAGCGTCACATCGAATTATTCCGATGAATCAAAAAGTTCAAGAATTACTAAGGAGATTAGAAAAAAAGAAAACCAGTGAGTTTGTCTTTTCTATAGGAAGAAAAGGTTGCGAGCCACGACTATTGACGCATTATTTCCATCAAGTTCGGAAGCGAGCCAAACTGGAGAACATTCATTTCCATCAACTCCGTCATACCTTTGCGACTCGTTGTTTAGAAGCCAATGTTGGAATTGCCTCAGTGAGTGCATTGCTTGGTTACTCTTCCACGAAAATGACGTTAGATGTGTATTCGGATTCCATGATGGAGGAACGGGTCACAGCTGTCTACGCCATTGAGGCACTTGCTAGTTAGAAATTATTAAATATCAAATAAAGTTTAATGAAAATAAGTTAATTTTCTTTTTTGGGAAAGCACTTTTTTGTCCATTCTAAGTAAGCGCTACCATTGATTAGGGAACAAAAGAGGGCACATTTATTCTAAAAACAGCTTAATTATTAAGAAAATATTAAGATTAATAAGCCATAAATTTCCACTTTTGTTATTTAATTAAGTTTTGTATTTACCACAAAGCCGTCAAATGTCGCCGTCATCTCACGATCCACTTGAAAATAAGCACCTAAATAAAAACCCCTTATTTTTAATTAAAACAGGAAAACCTCTGACTGTTAGAAAATCACACACATGGACTAAGTTTACCATTTCTCTTAGTAGAAAGTTCAGTTATTTGGTATCAATGGCTTCTTGCTGTTTGGTATATAAATCTCAAAAAATAAAAAAGAGGGAGAGAAAAGAAATGAAGAAAAAATTATTAGCTGGCATGCTAGCCAGCGCGACCGTTTTAGGCATGTTTGTAGCGGGAGGGACGGCATTAGCAGCAGATACAAATGATACAGAAGTAGGCATTGGGTTCTCACTTCACCATCCCGGAACGAATCCTGGGGACTTACAGATTCTCTGGACACCATTGGAATTAGACTTTGGGTCTACCAATACGGTGAACACAGCCGTTCAAGATTTTGATGAGCAGGATGAGGCAGGCGGTGTAAAAAAATATGCCGTTGTTGAAGATACTCGTCCACATGGCTCCAGTGATCCGGACGTCGAATGGAAATTAACCGCGAAAGTTGCCGAATTAGTAAGTACGTCAAACCCAGCCACAAAGTTAGATGGTGCGGTATTGAAGTTCGATACAGATATGCTTGGATACCAAGGAACGATCTCACCTGAAATTTCTGGTATTGTTGCGACATCGGGGCAAACAGCAACGATGGCAGCAAATTACAGCTTAACAACAGGAGCATTAACTGCTACAGAAGTGATGAAGGATGGCAGCACCTCTGGTCCTACATCTTTCGAAGGAAACACAGCTATGGAAATGAAGAACATCAAATTAACCGTTCCAGCAAATGTGGCGAAAAAGGGGCACCATTATACTGGAGACTTAACTTGGTCATTGGATGACACAATCTAATGAAGACAAAAAGAGGAGCAGGAGGGCGTCTCCTCTCCCCTTTTTTCTTGGAGGAGGACGCCATGACACGAGAAACACGTTTTAGATACCGTTGCTTATTTTTTCTATTGTTTATCGTTAGTTTTTGTTTCCCATTAATGGCTCAAGCAGAGGATAACCAAGGACCGGCTGGCTATACGGTTGAAAGTATTATCCCTGAGAATCAGTTTGATAAGAAGCGCACGTTCTTCTATTTAAAGATGGAGCCGAGTCAGAAGCAGACAATTCAGGTAAAAGTTATTAGTACTCAAAAGGAACCTGTGACGGTCAATGTCGCTGTTCACGATGCGGTGAGTAGTTCCGTAGGTGCAATCGATTATGCGCAGGATAAGCCGAAGCTGGATAAAAGCTTGAAGCAACCCATCACCAGCTTTGTCAAAGTGAAGGACAATCTCAAGCAGGTAACGGTGAAGAATTATGAAGAGAAGATTGTCGATTTTGAGATAACGATGCCTGATAATGCGTTTTCTGGTGTCAAACTAGGTTCGGTGCGTTTCTTGCGAAAGGCCGAGGACAAGGACAAAAAGAAAACCGGGTTGGTGCCTGAATATGCTCGGGTGATTGCCTTGATGTTGACCGAGGACGAAGAGACCTTCAATCATGGGGCAGAGCTTCATTTGAAGAAAGTCGATATGACTCTTTCCCATGGACGAAAAATCATTGCCGCGACGATCCAAAACGATCAACCGAAAGTGTTGCAGGATATGACCATTAAAGGAGAGGTGAAGAAAAAGGGTGAGAATAAGACCATTGTTAAGCATGAGATGGAAAACTTCTCAGTCGCTCCGAATTCTAACTTCGACTTTGAAATGCCGTTAGGCTTAGATCGGTTCTCCCCCGGAACCTATGTCTTTACTGGATCGGCACAAGGGGATGGTCGAACATGGAAATGGGAAGAAGAATTCATGATCGGAAAAGCACAGGCGGATAAGGTCAATGATGAGACTGTCTATAAAGTAGTCGTGCCATCTTGGGTATTGTGGACAGCGCTAGGCTTAGTGGTTGCCCTGATTGGATTAATCAGTTATCTTCGCTACCGTCAAAAACAATGGGAAACTCAAGGAAACGAAAGGAAGTGAGGGATGTGAAACGAAAAAAATGGCTGCTTCTTTTTTCATTGCTCGCAGTGTTCTCCCCACTTTCTGTTTTCGGAGAAGAGCGAGACGATCAAGTAGGCATTAGCTTTAAGGCAGAACAACCGGTAGACCCGAAAGAGCCAACTGAGCCAACTGAACCAAAGGAACCAGCCGAGCCAAAAGATCCGACACCTTACGATCCCGACCCATCTCCATCTGATGAACCAAGATGGATCACGCCTTTCAACAATGTCTTGCCGTTAACACTAGGCAGTGCCAGAAACTATTACGCACAAGAAAGTCACAAGAACTTACCAAAAACAGGAGAACTCCATCAAGCAGGGATGCAATGGACAGGCTTCCTTTGTGTTGCCTGTAGTTTCTGGTTGTTTCTATTCACACGACTGAGGGAGGAGGATGACAATGAACAAGAAAATTAAACATTATCTTGGCTTAACTTTATTGCTCTTACCATTGCTTCCTTTTTCCCTTACGTATGCGGAGACTGTCGAAGAAGTGCCCACTGGCGAATCCACGATCAGCTCGATGGCAGATGATCCATTGAAGGAGTACAAGGAAAAAGCAGCGAACCAAGTATCTACTATAGAAAGTACACCTGAGACGGAAGCAACTGAAAGCCAACCAGAGGTAAACTCAACCGAAGATACACCGACGAGTGAATCAAGTAATGAGGATTTACCTGAGGCAGAAGTGAAGTCAAAGCCACAGACAAAAGGTGGGATTGGCCCCCAGACGGTGAACTTGATCGAGGGCGTGGATATTGATGCGGATTTTGCACAGTTATTGCGGACAGATGCGAGTGTGCAAAATTTAGGTACTAGTTGGTCTGGATATGGGAAAGCACAGGATCAGTTGACAGATGATGATATGGTGGCGTTGAATCAAATAGGGGTCGCCTTTAAAAATTTGAATAGTTTAATGGGAATAGAGTATGCGGTTAATTTAACGAACCTAATTTGTCCCGGTAATTCCTTAAATAGTTTAGATCTAAGTGCAAATACGGCATTAGCTAGTTTAAGTTGTCCTGATAATCAATTAACTAGTCTGAATTTAAGTACTAATACAGCATTGACAACATTAATATGTAACAACAACCAACTGACTAATTTAGATGTAAGTGCGAGTACATTATTGACCTATTTCTTTTGTAATGATAATAAGTTAGTGGATTTAGATATAAGTGCAAATACATCGCTAGTCGATCTAAATTGCAGTATGAATGTATTAACCTCTTTAGATATTACATCAAATATACTTTTAAAAAACTTATATTGTTTTAACAATAAATTGACTAGCTTAGATGCACATGATCATCCATCGTTGAGAGTTCTGGAATGCTATGTTAATGAACTAAACACTTTGAATCTCAATGGAGCACTGGCTTTAGAAGAATTAAATTGTGGTGGTAATAAGCTAACAACGTTAGATGTGAGCGACCTCACATCACTATGGTTTTTGGTTTGTGGGGAAAACGGGATGACAAACTTGATATTAGATGGAGCTATAGCATTAAGGGAACTCGACTGTGATATCAATAAGCTAACTAGTTTGGACTTAAGTACAAATGTCGCTTTACAGAGGCTGGTGTGCACTAGAAATAGCATTAGTAGTTTAGATTTAAGTAATAACAAGGATTTGAGAAGTTTGACTTGCTGGATGAATGAGATAAGCAACCTGAATTTAGAAGGGCTAACTTTACTTAATTATTTAGATTGTAACACCAATAAACTAACGGAATTAGATGTGAGTGATCTGATATCATTACGAAATCTAAATTGTGCTATTAATGAATTAACTAGTTTAAACGTGAATGGAGCAATAGCATTAGAAATGCTGGAATGCTATGGTAATAAGCTGACGGATATCGATACTAGTACAAATTTACTGATGCAGTGGTTCAATTGTAATAATAATAACTTGGACGATTTAGATGTGAGTAAGAACACATTATTGACTAATTTTGATTGTAGTCAAAATAAATTGATTGATTTAGACGTGAGCATGAACAGTTTATTGGAAAAATTAATTTGTGAGAATAATCAATTGACCGATATAACGAGCGCTAATAATTTAAATCAATTGGTTGAGCTTAGTGCAGGTTTTCAAAAAATAATTTTACCTATTCCCATAGTTTCTGTTGGAGGAGAAGCAGAAGTAGACATATTGAAAACAACTGGGCACGCTGGACTATCAGCCAGCAATATTGATATTACACCGTCACCTAGCTTTACATATAATGGTGATAAAATATTGATGTCAAATGTGACTCGTTTTTCGCTAAGCGATAAATCGATCAGTTTTTCTTATGATGGATCGCAACTAACAGAAGGGGCTTCTTCGGGTACAAAATCCTTTGGCGGAACGATCACTTTTTTCTCTGCGAGCGACTTAGTGCACACAATAGTGCCCAATAAAAAGAAAGTATACTCTGGAGAAAAATTAAAGTGGACATGGACGATTGAAAGTATGAGTGTTAAGAAAGCTGAGGATACTTATGCAGAGGTTTCCTTACCAGCCGGATTGGTGATCGATCCGAGTAGCATAACAAAAGACGGGGGACCAGCTACTTTAGCAGATATTAATGGGACAAATAATCACGGTGACTTGAACTATGGTGAAACTATTGAATTTACCTTTGAAACTACTGCAACGGGTATCGTTAATGACTGGCTAAAGGCTAAAGGTCGTGTAGATTGGGATGATGACACGATTACAGGCCCCTATAATAATGAAACAAAGGGCCTAGTCCAAATACAAGACGACGAACAAACCTACACACCAAAAGACAGCGACGATATGGCATTGCAATCTGTTCCGATTTACTTTAATCATGGGACCAACCCAATTGTGAATACAGCGCAAACGCATCATCTCCATTCAATGAATTATCAGTCGAATACAAATGTTGTCACTGATGGATTCTACACCAGAATCAAGGATGATCGTTCGGTAAGTACGGGGTGGAAATTAACCGCCAAGTTATCTGATTTCAAGGATAGCTCGAATAGTTTAATGCCAAACGGGACAGGGACATCATTGAAACTGGAAAACATGTCGATTGAGAGAGTGACCGATCGGGATACGCCGCAGGAAACGATTGATCCATCGCCAACGGGTGCGGATGTACCTAGCAGTGTTCAGACGACGGAAACGTTGGTGGCAGGTCAACCGACAGCGAAGACGTTGGTTTCTGCACAGCCGAATGAGGGGCAGGATACGTGGCAGCTGCGGATGCCGTTCGATAAGATTTCCTTGAATCTACCAGCAAATGCTGGGAAAAAGGGGACGATCTACAAGGCGAAATTAACATGGTCATTAGACGACACACCTTAGGAGGGAATAATAAATGACGATTCCAGTATGGCTGGGAGTCTTCGGCGCGATTGCCTTAGGGGGATTGATCAGCTTCTTGTTGTTCTTCATCAAAGACAGTCGCTTACGCTTGGAGCATGGGAAGAAGTCGACGGTATTATTAGTCGATTGCGGCTTGTTGTTTATCATGCTGGTAGCGATCGGTGCGGCGATCTTCCTTTACCTTGATTGGCAAGCGCAGTTGAATTACTTTTTAGGAAATTAAAATGAGGGGAGTAAGTGGAATTTGCCACTTACTTCCTTTAAAAAATAGTTTTAGGAGGCAGATGAATGAAACCTATTTTGATTTTGACCAAGAATTTAGTCATTGAGCAACCCCTGCAGCAGCAACTTCAACACCTGAACTACGAAGTCTTTTGTTCTGTGGACTTGTTGGAATGTTTAAAGTCCAGTGTTTATCAGGTAGAAGCCAAGCAGGAAGCCTTGAAGGGCTACCTGTTGAATTATCAGGGAGTCATCTTGAGTGAGACGCTGGCGGATTCTGAAATTCGAGAGCTGTTGCCGATCTTAAAGTCGGACAAACGGGCATTGTTGCGAAAATCTGGCAATAAGCCCTCCGCAAGTGAAGAGGAGCATCTAAAGAAATTGGGTGTGGTGGATTGGTTGTCTGGCAATCAGTCGATTGATCTCTTACGCGAGCAGCTGTCAGAGAAGCTGGCACCGTATCAAAAGGATGAAACGAACATCGTGTTTCTCTACAAGAACGAACAAGCGATGCCAAGCGGCAACCTTCTGCAATTGAAAAAGAGCCTGACTAAGCGGGAGCAGACAATGCTGGATTGTCTGATTCGCTCAAAAGGCGGCGTGGTCTCAAGAGAAGAATTATGCGCACGTCTCTGGAACGAGGCACCGAATAATTCGCATCTTTCGCAAACTTCTGTCTTGATAAAGCGGATCAAGATGAAGCTGCAGATCGCAGGATTCGACCCAGAGATGCTGCAGACAATTTGGGGGAGCGGCTACATGTTGACACAAGGGGTCTTTGACAAGGATTACTTAGTCAAGGCTTAGCACAAGGGGGAGCTATTAACATAGGATAGGTTTTATTGGTCATCGGTTCATAGATACACAAAAAAAAATAATTTTATGCGAGATAGCTGATAGATATTGGCGTCTCTTTTTTTTGTAATTTTAGAGTCTGAAAAATGAGAATCTTCAAAAGGACTTCTTTTTAGAGCCCCTTTGAAGAAAGTGGAAGAATTGTTATTTTTAATAGAATTAAGCATGGCTATCTTCTTTAGAACGATAGGATTTTGGAGAAAGGTGAAAACTCTCTTTGAACTTTCTGTAGAAGTAGGACGGGTTGGAACAGCCGACGAATGCCATAATGTCTAAAACCGTTTTATCTGTTGATCGAAGCAGGTTTGCAGCTACGGATAATTGTTGACTCAGTTTTAGTTCCTGAAAGGTCGATCCTGTTTTCTTTTTTATTAGATTGCCGACGTAGTTTGGATTGAAATTGAATGCTTTTGCTACATCCTTAAGTGTACAGGTATCAAAGTTTTCTTCAATATATTTTAGGATAGAAATAATTTGTTCATCATTTTTATAGGAGTCAGAAACGACGGTCCCTGTAACGTGGATCGTATTGATTAATTCTAAAAACACGAGAGCCATGTACGTCTTATTTAGCTCATCATAAGAAATACTTGGGGCATAATACTCGCACAAGAGAAGTTGAATAATCATATGAAAGCGAAAGTTGTTCGCTGTTTTAAAAATTAGATACTTGTCTTGCTTATGTGATTGAGAGATGGCGTTAAGTAAGAAACGGGTGATTAACCCTTTGTCTGACAGACGATTTAAGAAGCTGTTTGTGAAATAGGATTTTCGAAACACAAAATTAATAATGATGTCATCTTCATTTTTCACACTTGTTGCGCTATGATGAACATCCGATTCTAAAATACATAAGTCTCCTTTTTCTAAAACGACTTCTTTCTGATTGATCATAAAAGTACAGGAGCCTTCATAGACATAGTTCATCTCCATATCCTTATGATAATGAAGAGGAATCGTGGCAAACCGTGTTTCCTTCACTACGGCAAATTCATCATTTTTAAGTGTGTTTACAAAATCAAAGAAGTAGCACTGTTCTCCTTTATGGATTTGAGTCGTTAGTTTGTTGTAAAAAGGACTCAATTCTCCAGGGTGATCCAGATGCCATTGTTCACTCTTTGTGATTCTATGTAGATAGAATTCCAACTCTTCAATATTCATAGCAACCTCCTGTAAATATGATATAAAACTGATGGAAATATGACTTTTAACCATTCCTCTATGATGGAATAATAGCATTAAAGAAAGACATCTACAATGAAGAATCATAACGAAAGGCTGGTTTATTGCTTATGAAAAAAGGATTTGACAAAGATTTCTTATGGGGGGGAGCGATTTCGACCTCTCAAGCCGATGGCGGCTATAATGAAGATGGGAGAGGAATGCAGACTCAGGACTGTCGTTACCTCGATCCTTCTTGGACATTTGAACAAGTGGAAGAAAAACATCATAATGATCCATTCTCTAGGAAAGAGTTTGAAGCGGCTTTGGCTGCGAAGGAAGATACAGATTTCTATCCATTCCGTCGCGGGATAGATTTCTATCATAGAAATAAAGAAGACATTGCTCTATTTGCGGAAATGGGGATGAAGGTTTTTAGAACTTCGATTTGTTGGTCTAGAATTTTTCCAAATGGAGATGATCAGCAGCCAAATGAGAAGGGGATTCAGTTCTACAAGGACCTGTTTAAGGAGTGTCAAAAAAATGGAATGAAGGTTTTTTGTACCATTTTACATTATGACATTCCAGTAAACTTAGTAACAAAATATGGTGGTTGGACGAATCGACAAACCATTGATTTCTTTGTAGATTACTGTAAAGTGCTTTTTGAAGAATTTGCCGATCTTGTCGATTATTGGTTACCAATGAATGAGTTCAATGCAGGGCGTTTTTCTCCTTGGGATGGTGTTTGTTTATTCCCAGATGAAGCTACTAGTCAAGACATATTCCAATGCCTTCATCATCAGTTTATTGCTCATGCAAGAGTGACTAAGTTGGCTCACGAAATGATTCCTGACAGTAAGGTTGGTGGTATGATCGCTCGTTTCACGACGTATTCAGCAACCTGCAAACCGGAAGATGCGCTACAGGCCGTTCAAGATGATCAATATGCTAATTGGTTTTATACCGATATCATGGTAAGAGGAAAGTATCCCAAATATATGGATCGGTACTTTGAAAAATTTAATATTACCATTGACTTTGCAGAAGGCGATGAAGAAATTCTAAAAGAAGGAACCGTTGACTTCTTATCATTCTCCTATTATTTTTCTCAAGTTTCTACAAGTGACCAAGGATGGGAGAAAACAGCTGGCAACTTGATTATGGCGAATAAGAATCCTTATCTTGAGACGAGTGAGTGGGGCTGGCAAATTGATCCAATCGGATTACGTGTGACGTTAAACCAAATGTATGATCGCTACGAGTTGCCATTGTTTATTGCTGAAAACGGACTTGGAACAGGCGATACACTAGAAAGCGATGGGTCAGTACATGATCCTTATCGAATTGAATACTTGAAAAAACATATTGAGCAAATGAAAGAAGCGGTTATTGATGGCGTTGAAGTATTAGGTTATACGATGTGGGGGATTATTGATATTGTTGCCTGTGGTCCATTAACGATGAGTAAGCGCTACGGTGTTATCTATGTGGATTTAGATAATGGGGGCAAAGGAACGGGCGATAGATACAAAAAGGATAGTTTTTATTGGTATAAACAATGCATTGAATCGAATGGTGAAAACCTAGAATAAATATTTACGTGATCAAGAAGCCGATTTACAACAAATGGGTCTCTTGATCACCCCTAATAAATGAGGCAGTTATCAGTAGAGTTTTTTGTTAATGGTCGCAGTAAGGAGAGTTGAAACAAGGAGGATATAAAAATGAATTACACTGAGTTAGCAAAAAAGATTGTCAACGAATTAGGCGGTAGTAATAATATTGAAAATGCATTGCACTGTGTTACGAGACTACGTTTTAATTTGAAAGAGGATAGCAAAGCAAATATTAAAGCCATTGAACAATTGGAAGGTGTTATCGGAGTTCAATTAAAGAATGGTCAATACCAGGTGATTATCGGTCAAAATGTAGGAAAAGTTTTCGAAGAGATTAAACCGCTTCTCAATGAAAGTTCAGGATCACCTTCCCAGAGTAAGAAAAAATTTTCTCTGGATTTAATACTCGATGTATTGTCAGGAATATTCTCACCGATACTTCCGGCATTAGTAGCAGGTGGGATGTTAAAAGGGATCATCGCCTTAATGAGCAGCCTTGGGGCCTTCTCTGAAGGCAGTGGGACATTGGAGATGTTCAACTTAATTGCAGATGTACCTTTTTATTTTCTTCCAGTACTACTCGCGCTTTCTTCTGCTAAAAAATTCAAGGTGAACAGCTATTTAGCTGTAACTGTGGCAGGAGCATTATTATATCCATCATTTGTGAATGCTTTTGAAGCAGACAAAAATCCATTTTCTTTTTTCGGTCTGTCTGTTCCAATTTTCAATTACGCGAATTCTGTCTTTCCCATAATTTTGGGTGTCGGTCTTCTATCAATTATTTATACGTTTATTGACAAGTTTGTTCCCGAAATTCTCAAGATGGTAGTAGTGCCTGTTTTGTCATTGATTATCACGATCCCTCTAACTTTCCTATTTTTAGCGCCATTAGGAGCCTATGGCGGGATTGGCTTAGCAAATGGTATTGTTTGGTTATTCAGCACTTTAGGGCCAATCGCTGGATTTTTACTTGGGTTCTTCATGCCCCTTATTGTTATTGCGGGTATGCATCAAAGCACTTCCCCGATTCAAATACAAAATATTGCTTCTTTAGGTTATGACTATTTATTGCCAATCTCCTTTTGTCATAATATGGCTGAGTCAGGCGCTGCCTTTGGAGCAGCTTTACGAATGAAGAATAAAGAAATGCGTGCTGCGGCATTTTCAACTAGTTTCTCAGCGTTTCTCGGAATTTCTGAACCAGCATTGTTTACAGTAAATGTTGTTAATCGTACTCCACTTATTGGTGCAATGGTTGGATCGGGAATCGGAGGCGCTTTGACCACCATTTTATCTGTGAAGTGTTTTGCATTTGTTATGCCAGGAATTACGTCACTACCTATCTATGCTAATCCTGATGGTACATTGACAAACATTCTTTTGATGGGACTTAGCATTGTTGCAGCATTTGCTTCGGCTTGTGTTGTTACTTTTGTATTAGGATTGAAAAAAAGTAAATCGCAAACAGAAGAAGATAAATCGCCTGTTGCTTTAGAGGAAACCGTAATTTCTCCAGTTAAGGGAAAAACAATCCCATTATCAGAAGTAAAAGATGATGTTTTTGCTAGCGGCGATATGGGTTCTGGATTTAGCGTTGCTCCAGAGGACAATAATATATATGCACCAGTATCTGGAACAGTAGAAGTTTTTATGGATGAGAGTAAACATGCCATAGGAATCCGAACGAAAAATGAAAATGAAATCCTTGTTCACGTAGGAATCGATACAGTAGAGCTGCATGGGAAGTATTTTACTAGCTTCGTGAAGCAAGGGGATATCGTGAAGCAAGGAGATAAAATTCTACAGGTTGACTTCGATAAGGTGGTAGAGAATGGGTATGATCCAACAGTGATAGTTGTTTGTACGAATGCAAAAAAAGATGTTGAAGTAAACATTGCGAAGTCTCCCCATATGGTAGTCTCTTAAGATAAAATAAAAAAATCGCTTTTGAACGTGAACAATGATCAAGAAAGTCAGATCATTGTTCACACATTTTTTAAGGACACTTTCTTGTACCGGTAATTTATCAAAAAAACTGGGATATTGCTGACTGCTGAGGATCGGTTCATAGATAAACAAAAAAATATAATTTTATGCGAGATAGCTGATAGATATTGGCGTCTCTTTTTTTTGTTGCTTTACTGCTAGTGTTGAGTGTTTTTCGTAAGGACATTCCCATTGATTTAGTGGAAGAGGCCTTTATTGAAGGGCTGTTTGCGTACTATCGATGCTTCGACTAAAAAAAGTTTCAAAAAAATGTTGACGGTTTCATTTTTCTGTGTTTATAATTAGGCAACTTAATAAAAGGCATGTAACTGTATTTGATTACAGGCATAACCGAATTGGATTTCCAAACAAATCGTTGGAGGTCTAGTTCGGTTTTTTTTATTAAAAAATCAGGAGGTTTTTAAAATGGATGAAAAAAAAGTAGCGGTTGAGATCCTGGATGCGGTTGGTGGCCCGTCGAATATTTCTCATTTGGAGCATTGCTCTACACGATTGAGATTCACTATAGTGAAGGATGAACTGGTTGATGTAGAAAAAATCAAAAAAATTCCAGGGGTGCTTGGAGTAAACCAGACAGCTCAAACGCAGATTATCATCGGTAATGCCGTGATTGAAGTTTATAATGAGCTGCAAGAGATGATCAAAGGGAAAACGTCAACAACAGAAGAAAAGAAAAATCAGAAGCCTTCAGCTGTTGTTCTCGACTTTGTCATCAGTATTTTCCAACCATTGATTCCAGCTATTGCCGGTGGAGGGATCTTGAAATCAGTATTGATGCTCTTGAATCTAGTCGGTGTATTAGATAAAACAACATCAACCTATCAGATTCTTACTTTTGTGGGAGATGCGCCGCTGTACTTCTTACCCATGCTAGTTGCGATTACGACTGCCAATAAAATGAAGGTGAACAATTTAGTCGCTGTTTCAGCGATTGGTGGTTTATTGATTCCGGGTCTGACCACCATGTTAACAGAAGGAACAAGCTTGTTCGGATTGTCCCTGCAAAATATCAATTACGCGTATCAAGTGTTCCCAGCTATTTTATGTACGATTTCCTATGCGTATCTTGAACGCTTCTTTACGAAGATCAGTCCAAAAGTGATCAGAAGCTTCTTTGTTCCAATGATGTCACTTGTTATTGTTGTTCCATTAACATTATTCATTCTTGGACCAATCGGCTATACCTTTGGTCAAGGCTTCGCAAGTGTTATCATGACTGTCTTTGCTCGTTTTGGCTGGATTGCCGTTGCCTTGTTAGCGGCATTCTTGCCATTCATGGTTGTCACAGGGATGCATAAAGCGATGATCCCATATGTGATTACTTCTCTTGGAGAAACAGGGAAAGAATTGATCTATAATGCGGCATCATTGGCGCATAACATTGCAGAATCTGGTGCCTGCTTTGCAGTGACACTCCGTTCTAAAGATAAAGAAATGAAAGCTACGGCAGTATCGGCAGCTATTTCTGCCCTATTTGGAATCACAGAACCTGCGCTATACGGGGTAACGATCTTACACAAACGCGTCTTATACAGTGTTATGCTAGGAAGTCTGATCGGCGGAGCGACAGTCGGCATACTTGGCGTAGAAGCGTATGTAGCGGTTGGACCTGGTCTTGCCAGTTTGTCAATGTTCATATCCGATGAGCTTCCTAGAAACTTAATGAATGCGGTGATCGGATTAGTCGTCTCATTTGCGGCATCTTTTATCGCAGCCTTTGTTTTATGGAAAGAGCCAGTAAGTGATTCAGAAGAAGAAAACGTTGAGAAAAATGAAAATGAACTTGTTTTTAACGCACCATTGGCTGGTAAAGTCTTGCCTTTATCAGAGGTGAAGGATGACGTTTTTTCTAGCAAGATGTTGGGTGACGGTGTGGCGATCGTTCCTTCTAAAGGCGAGCTATTCGCTCCTATCGATGGAGTCATTGAAATGGTGTACAGCACGAAGCATGCATTAGGGTTGAAAACAACGGATGGGGTGGAAATTCTCTTCCATATCGGCATTGATACAGTGAACCTGGAGGGAAAATATTTCACGAGCTATGTTCAAGAAGGGCAGAAAGTTAGTCAAGGCGACCTGTTGCTTTCCTTTGAGTTAGAAAAAATTATCGAGTCAGGATTTGATCCGACCACGATGATTATTGTCACAAATCCGAAAAATGTAAAACTAAAAATCAGTGAACAAGAAGAAGTGAGTAAGGAATTGCCTTTATTTGCGATTGATAGATTGGGGATGGAGAATTAATGAGTTTTAAGGGAAATTTTTTGTGGGGCGGCGCGATTGCGGCCAATCAAGTCGAGGGAGCTTGGGATGTCGATGGCAAAGGAATGTCTGTCGCGGATGTAGCAAGCTATAAGCCAAAAGTAGATGTGAAAGACTATTCGGCGCATCATACGATTACGACAGCAATTATCGAAAAGGCCAAAAGCGATAAAACGACAGAATACTACCCTAAAAGAAGAGGAATCGACTTCTATCATAGATATGAGGAAGATATCGAGCTTTTCGCGGAGATGGGCTTTAGAACATTACGGTTATCAATTGCTTGGACAAGACTTTTCCCCACGGGTGAAGAAGAAAAACCAAATCAGCTGGGCATTGATTATTATAAAAAAGTCTTTGAACAGCTAAAGAAATACAAGATTGAACCGATTGTTACGCTGTCTCATTATGAAATGCCTTTGGAACTATCGGACAAATACAATGGCTGGGTAGACCGCAAGCTGGTAGAGCTATTCGTGAAATTTTCGGAAGTCTGCTTTAAAGAATTCGGTGAGTATGTCAAGTATTGGTTGACCTTCAATGAAGTAGATAGTGTGGGAAGACATCCATTCACCACAGCGGGAATCGTGGAGGATAAGTGTGAGGGTTATTCTTATGAAGAGGCGATCTATCAGGCTTTACATCATCAATATGTAGCGGCGGCTATTGCTACTAAGAAATGTCATGAGCTTATTCCAGGCAGTCAAATGGGCTGTATGCTGACAAAATTGACGACATATCCTAATACGTGTAATCCAGAGGATGTGTTATTGTCCTTAAATAGCAATTTAGACAATCATTCTCATGCGGATATTCAAGTATTAGGCGAATACCCACCGTTATACAAGAAATATTTAGAAATTAAAGGAATTGAACTCAAAAAAGAACCAAATGATGATAAACTCTTAAAAGAAAATACCGCCGATTATTTAGCCTTTAGTTACTATATGTCCCGAACAGAGTCAGCAGATACTTCAAAAGAACGAGCAGCCGGAAATACGGTCATGGGTGTGAAAAATCCATACCTTCCTTCGACGGATTGGGGCTGGCAAATTGATCCAATAGGATTAAAAATCTCTCTACTTGAACTTTACGATCGTTATCGAGTGCCATTGATTATTGTTGAAAACGGTATGGGTGCCAAGGATGAACTGACAGAGGATAAGAAGGTGCATGATGACTATCGTATTAGCTATCTTAAGCAGCATATCCAACAAATGAAGGAAGCTGTCGAGCTGGGTGTCGATCTATTTGGCTACACAAGCTGGGCGCCGATTGATCTAGTCAGTGCCTCAACTTCTCAAATCAGTAAAAGATATGGCTATATCTATGTGGATCAAGATGATCTAGGGAACGGGACTCAAGAACGATACAAAAAAGATTCTTTTTATTGGTACAAGAAGGTTATTGAAACAAATGGTGAAGAGTTAGGATAGGAGCTTCGGTATGAAAATCAAAAAAGTATTGAATGCAAATACGATTTTGGCTGAAGATGAAGAACACCAAGAATATGTCTTTTTTGGAAAAGGGATTGGTTATGGAAGAAAAATCGGCCAACAGGTAGAACAAGATGTGATTAATAAAGTCTTTATTCCGGTAGAAAATTCTCAAATACAGGAATATGTGAAGCTGCTGGAATCCATCCCGCCAATCTTTTTAGAAATCACCCAAAGCATTGTGGAAAAGGCAGAAGAAGACTTAGGCAGTAAGCTGAATTCCAGTGTCTATTTCACCTTGAGTGATCACTTAAACTTTGCGATTGAACGCCAAAAAAATGATGTACAAATTATGAATCGTGTGTTCTGGGAAATAAAAACTATTACCCAAAAGAGTTCGAAGTAGGAACCTATGCGTTAAAAGTCTTGAAAAAGCGATTAGGCGTAGTCTTGCCAGAAGAAGAAGCAGCGAATATTGCCTTTCATATTATCAACGCCCAAAGCAGTGATTATACTAATCGCAAAGGGATGGAGTACGCGAAATTAGTTTCGGGTATTTCAGACATTGTGCGGTATGAGCTTGGAATTGAGTTTGATAAAAGCGATATTCATTACCAGCGTTTCTTAACGCATTTAAAATTCTTTGTCGAACGCTACTTTGAAGAGAAGATGCTTGTAGAAGAAGAACGATCCTTTTTCGAGCAGATCGCGACGCTTTACCCCAAGGCACTCACGATTGCCTTTACAGCGAAGGATTATGTAGAGCTGCTGCACAAAACACCGATTACAAAAGAAGAGGTCGCTTATTTGACCGTCCATATCAATCGCTTAATGAATAGCGAGGCGATTGATCAGTCAAAATCTGAATAGGTTCAAATAAAAAATGATTTCATGAGAGACAGCCTAAAAATCGGCGTCTCTTTTTTTATACCCGTTCCCAATAGTATGAATAGCATGCTCGTTTTTCTGAAGAAGGTCAGATTAATAAATAATTATAAATTAAACCATCATTATTTTGGTATATCCATCGGATATGCCAGACTGTAGACAAAGTCCATTTTATGGATGCTGTCTACAGTCTTTTCTTTTATAATGGATTTATGAAACCGAATACAGGAGGGATAGTTTATGATGT
>OBUQ01000127.1_pt1 | contig 102243 bp, 101 predicted proteins | sample 1494951 | NCBI WGS metagenome assembly OBUQ01 (sample SAMEA2579938, study PRJEB22360) | human gut metagenome | biome: human gut; feature: human-associated habitat; material: faeces | place: Denmark | collected 2008/2010
AAACGGAGTAGATTTCTCTACTCCGAAATAAGTCTAACTTTTTGGGGTCACTTCACAAACCAACTGTCTGCGGTATCTTTTTAATTGCTTCGCTTCAGAGTGAATCTTCGACGTTGAGGTTTTAAATAGGTGAAGCCCTCTCCTTCGACGTCGTGAACATTGCTAATTAAAATAAAGGCCTTCTCATCGACAGAGTGCACGATTTTTTTCACTTCATTGATTTCTTGCTGTGATACGACAATGTAGACGATACGTTTCAATTCTGATGAAAAACCACCTTCACCGTGTAAGTAAGTCACCCCACGCTCTAAATGAGCCATCAGTAACTCAGCGATTACATTACTTTCGTTAGAGATAATCATCACACCTTTAGCCGCATATCCACCAGATGAAAGCATATCTACTACTTTACTAAATACAAATGAGACGATCAAAGTGTACATCATTCGTTTCAAATCTAAATAAGTCAGTGAACAAATCAAAACAATAATATCAAAAACCAATAGAGATTTTCCCATTGTAAACCCGATTTTTTGTTCTAAAATCCGTGCGATAACATCCGCACCGCCAGTGGTCCCACCATTTCGATAAACCAGTCCGCTACCGAATCCGGCAAATAGCCCAGCTAAGATGGAAACAATAAAAAGATCATGGTCCAAATTAATCTGAAGCGGTATTCTTTGCCAAATCCATAAGAAAACGGAAAGGCAAACGGTACCCAAGATGGTGTAATAGAACGACCGTTTTCCCAAAATTTTCCCACCAATTAAAATCAATGGGATATTAATAAGCAAGGTAGTATAAGCAGGATCGATGCCAAAAAGGGCTCGAATAATCAAAGTAATACCAGTGACGCCGCCTTCTGCCAAGTGATTTGCAATATTCAAATACACTAGACCAAAGGCATATATGGCTGTTCCCACCACAATAAATAGAATTTCTTTGATTCGTGTAGACATAGTCGTTTCCATACGACACCTCCTGATTTTGAATGTATAAATCGATTTTAAACAAATGCTGTGTACTCATCCGGCACACAATTTCAGTCCTCAATCAACATAGCATGAATTTCAGATAGTTACAACAACATGATAGGAAACAAATCTGTTTTTTGATAAGATAGGTTTGAGGTGGTTTGATGAATGAAAAGACAATGAGAATCATGCAACAAGAAGTTGATGATTATATACAACAATTTAAAACAGGTTATTTTTCCCCACTGGGTCAATTGGCTCGTTTAACAGAAGAAGTGGGTGAACTAGCTCGCGAAGTGAATCATCATTATGGAGAAAAAACGAAAAAGGATTCTGAGAGACCAAATACAGTTGAAGAAGAGCTAGGGGATGTATTATTTGTCACAATTATTATGGCGAATTCTCTAGGAATTGATCTAACAGAAGCTTTCGATCAGAATATGAAGAAGTTCAATCGGCGGGATCGCTTTAGATTCGAACGTAAAGATGGATTGACAGAAGGTGAGTCAAAATGAGATTAGAAGCATTTCCTTTAGAATTTCAAGGAGCAATGCCCATTTTACGTAAATTACAGAATGCTGGATACGAGGCCTATTATGTCGGGGGAAGCGTTAGAGATATCTTATTGAATAAGCCAATTCATGATGTGGATATTGCAACAAGTGCCTTTCCAGCTGAAGTGAAGGAGCTTTTTCATCGAACCATTGATGTCGGCATTGATCATGGGACCGTCATGGTGATTACTAAAGAAGCGACCTATGAGGTAACCACGTTTCGAACAGAATCCACGTATCAAGACTATCGTCGACCAGACCATGTAGAATTCGTCCGTTCATTAAAGGAAGATTTAAAACGAAGAGACTTTACGATCAATGCATTAGCAGTTGGTATTGATGGCACTGTGATTGACCTTTTTGATGGGTTGGACGATCTGCGCAATAAGATATTGCGGGCAGTAGGCAATCCTTACGAGCGTTTTCATGAGGATGCTTTACGAATGATGCGTGCATTACGTTTTGTTAGTCATTTGGGTTTTACTTTAGAACCTGAAACATTTCAAGCGATTCAAGAATACCACTCTTTGTTGGCGAAAATATCGGTGGAGCGTATCAATGTAGAATTTGTAAAATTAATGATGGGTTCGTTTCGTGAAGCCGGGTTACGTTCTTTTGTGGAGTCAGAATGCTACATTTACTGTCCAGGTCTAAGAAACTATGGAGAAGCCCTATTAAACTTCTCAGAACTAAGAGGGCCGGCAATTCCGACTGAACGGCAGGCATGGACTTTGCTAATGACAATGCTGGACATGAACATTACCGATATTCGCCATTTCATGAAAGAATGGAAATGTTCCAATCAATTAATTCGTGAAGTGACACAGATGGTACCAGCACTTCAATTTCGTTTAAAATATGAGTGGGACAATTGGACCTTGTATCAATTGGGACGAGAATTGGCTCTTTCAGTGGAATATTTGCTTTATTATTTTGATCGCGAACCCAATTTGGCTAAAATACGCTTACTTTATCAATATTTGCCCCTTTATTCATTGAAGGATCTAGCGGTGAAGGGAAATGAAATAATGGACCACTTTGATTATCCTAAGGGGCCATGGATTAGTATGACGTTAAATACATTAGAGCGTGAGGTAGTCGAAGGAAATTTAAAGAATGAAAAAGAGCGATTATTGAATTTTGCAGAAGAATTTTTGAAAAAGGAGATGCCATGAAAAAATTAACAGAATACTATCAGGTCACAAAGGATCAAACGGCGCTATCAATGGGGTCAGGCGATTTGGAGGTTTTAGCAACTCCAGCTTTAGTAGCGATGATGGAGAATTGTGCGAAACGACTATTGGCACCAGAGCTTTCATCTAATTATACAAGTGTTGGTTTTACAATGAACCTTAAGCATATAGCACCAACAGCAATTGGAGCAGATGTAAAGGTAGAAGCAGAGACAGAAAGGATCGATACGAATAAAGTTTCTTTTTTGATCAAGGCCTTTGTTGATGAGCAGCTAGTTGGCGAAGCAACGCATCAACGAGTGATTGTCGAAACGGCAGCTTTCCTTAAAAAAGTGAAGTAGAAGCACAACATGTGACCGTTTACTCAAGGTATGCTAAACTTAATTTTAGATCATTAGTGAGGAGAATGCAGAATGGCAAGAGAAATGACAGCGTTAAAATTCTATTTTCGTAATGGTGAAACATGGACGATCGATCGCCGTTACATTGGCGATTTGTGGATCAAACAAATTACGACAAGTTTCGGAAGAATTCATGGCAGCGAGTTTGTAGAAATTCATCCTTGTGCAGGTTTTAAGATTGAGATTTATCAAGAAGGCGATCATGTTCAAACAACAGATATTAATTTAGGCGGTTTAGAATTAGGCATGTTTGAGCGAGCTCGTAAGTTTGAGGACATCGAACGAATGGAAATCATTTATCGAGCTGGACATCCTGATTCAGTCTATTTCCCATACAAGGACAAAGACAATGAAGGTCTGGACAATGTTTATCAATCGACAAAAGTTTCAGAGAAAACAAAAAGCTTATACATTGTCATTGATCCAACCAAAAATGTGGATGATGTCTATGGAGATAACTTCTAATCAATGAATGGACAAGTGCCCAATAACCGGGTACTTGTTTTTTTATGGATAAAATTTTCGATTCGAGAAATCTATAGTCAAAGAAATTATTAAGGTACCAGATTATTTTTAATAATAGCCTTGCTTATTTGTTCAGGTACCTGTATTATATAAATATAAGGTACCTGAACAAAAAGGAGAGAATAATTATGGAAAACCAAATGAATGAACAATTCATGAAATTGCAACATGATTTGAGACGTTACTATCATCGCCAAATGGCTAAAAATCCTGGACTTGGCGTTCATCGTGGTCAAGGAAGAGTTCTTGCATTATTAAAGATGAATCCAGAAATCAGTCAAAAAGATCTAACTTTTGTTTTAGGCATGCGGCCGCAATCCGTTGGTGAATTATTACAAAAATTAGAAGATAAAGAATTGATTACACGAGAACCCTCGGAAGAGGATCGTCGCGTTATGATTATTCGATTAACGACGCTTGGTCAAGAAGAAGCGGAAAAAATTTCAAAGGCACCTGATTTTGGCGAAGAATTATTTGCAGATTTCAGTGAAGAAGAAAAAGCTGAATGGACACGTTTAGTAGAGAAATTAAGCGAGACATTGAAAAATCAATTAGGTGAAGAGGATTCAGAAGACTATTTTGGTGGAGGAAGAGAATTTGATGGGCCTCGGCCTCCTCATGAGCATGGTCCACATGGTTTTGGCGGCCCCCACGGCAAAGGTCCTATTAGACACCATCACTTTTGTCAATTTGAAGATTTTGACTGGTAATCAGTAAAAAGTAGACGTATATATGTATAATCGTGAAAAGTCGTATGGGAAAAATTTCCTTTACGGCTTTTTTTTGATACAATAACGAAGAGAAATTTGAGGATGGTTCAAGATGAAAGAATTGAAAGTTACAGAGTTGTATAAAACATTTGGTGACAAAACATTGTTTGATCGTATTTCATTTTTGATACATGAGAAGGATCGTATAGGACTGATTGGCGTTAACGGAACCGGTAAATCTAGTTTGCTAACCATTTTGGCAGGAAAAGATAGCGGAGACGGAGACATTTCAGCGATAGAAAAAGCAAGTGATTATCGAATTGGTTATTTAGCACAGGAGCAGAATTTTTCTGCAGATACCCTTGTTTTAGATGCAGTCTTTCAAGGGGATAATCCTTTAATGCAAACAGTTCGCTCATACGAGAAAGCATTGTTGGCTTTATCAAATGAAAATAGTGAATCAGCACAGCGATCATTTACTTTGGCTGAAGAAGCAATGAACAAGCAAGACGCTTGGACTGCGGATAGCGAAGCAAAAGCGATATTAAACAAACTTGGTATAGAGACATTAGACAAAAAAATCAGTGAACTTTCAGGGGGACAAATTAAACGTGTGGCATTAGCCCAAGTGTTAATCGATGCCCCAGATCTGTTATTGCTGGATGAGCCTACGAACCATTTGGACTATGATGCGATTCAATGGTTGGAAGGTTATTTGAAGAGCTATCCTGGTTCACTCTTAATGGTTACACATGATCGCTATTTTTTAGATCGTGTGACAAACCGTATTTTTGAACTTTCTTTCGGTCAACTGTATGAGTATCAAGGAAATTACGAATCTTATTTAGTTGCAAAGGCGGAACGAGATCGAGTAGCTGTGGAACAAGAAGGTAAGAGAAAGCAGTTATACAAACAGGAACTAGCTTGGATGAGAGCTGGTGCAAAGGCGCGTACGACAAAACAGCAAGCCCGAATCAATCGTTTTGAAGATTTAAAGGAAAATTTACATCAAGTAAAAAATGATGGTCAGCTTGAGATGAATATCGCAACAACTCGGCTTGGAAAAAAAGTTCTAGAGTTGAAACAAGCTTCTTTCACAATAGAAAATAAGACGATCCTAGACCATTTCGATCTTTTGATTCAAACAAAGGAAAGACTGGGTATTACTGGAAAAAATGGCGCCGGAAAATCCACGCTCTTAAATATTTTAGCTGGAAGAATCCCACTTGATGATGGAATCGTCGAGGTTGGTGAAACTGTCCGCTTAGCCTATTATACACAGCAGAATGAGACGTTAGATCCTAATATGCGAATGATTGCTTATCTACAGGAAGCAGCAGAAGAAGTGAAGCAGAGAGATGGTTCACAAATCAGTGTTGCAGAGATTTTAGAGCGTTTTCTATTTCCACGATTTATGCACGGTACATTGATAGGCAAACTTTCAGGGGGCGAAAAAAGACGCCTCTATTTGCTAAAACTATTGATTCAGCAACCTAATGTACTGCTGTTAGATGAACCAACCAATGATTTGGACATTGCAACGTTAACTGTTTTAGAGGATTATCTTGAGGAGTTTCCTGGAGCAGTAATCACGGTTTCGCATGACCGCTATTTCTTGGATAAAGTTGCTGAACGATTGCTGATTTTTGAAGGGGAAGGTGAAATCACCTCTTACTTTGGCTCTATTATGGATTATTTAGCACAGCAAGCCCCAGTTAAGGAAGAAAGAACCGTTAAAGCCAAGCCGCAAATCAAAGAACGGAAAAAGAAACTTTCTTATAACGAGCAGAAAGAATGGGAAACGATCGAAGACGATATCGCGTTACTTGAAACTAAGATAGATCAATTGACGGAAGAAATGAATCATCAAGGAGATGATTTTACCAAATTGCAAGAGCTGCAAAAAGAAATAGAGCAGACTGAACAGGCACTAGAAGAAAAGATGACTCGCTGGGAATATTTAAGTGAGATCATTGAGGGATAATAAAGAAAAAATGGTATAAATTAGGGGGAACACTATGCTGATTGCAATTTGGGCACAGGATAAAAATGGCTTAATCGGTAAGGAAAATCATTTGCCGTGGCATCTGCCGAATGATTTGCGCTTTTTTAAGGAGACCACGATCAACCACACATTAGTGATGGGACGGAAAACCTTTGAAGGGATGGGTGGTCGGCCATTACCGAACCGACAAACAATCGTATTAACGCGGGATAAGGAGTATCGAGCTGAAAATGTCATCGTCATGCATTCGTTAGAAGAAGTGATTACCTATGATCAGAATCATGAGGGCGAAACATTTATTGCTGGAGGATCCGCTATTTATACAGAATTTTTACCTTATTGTAAGAAGATTTATCGGACCTTTATTGAGGCTAGTTTTGAAGGGGATGCTTATTTTCCAATGATGCTTTGGAATAAATGGCAATTAACAGAACGAAAACAAGGTGTGAGAGATGAAAAAAATCCTTACCTTTATTATTTTGAAACCTACGAAAGAGCCGGGTCTTAGTGACACGGTTCTTTCAAGATTTATAAAGAAATAGCCTCAACGATGATTTATTTCATAAGGTTTGATATACTAAAATTAATTTGAAACTAGGTATGGAAAGAAGGATCAGAATGCCAAATGTTAAAATTGTAACGGACTCCTCTTGTACGATTGAAAAATCAGTTCGAGATGAATTAAATATTACAGTTATCCCATTATCAGTGATGATTGATGATGTGGTTTATCCAGATGACGATAAGTTAACTGGAGAGAAATTTATGGAGATGATGGCTCAGGCTAAAAATCTTCCTAAAACGAGTCAACCCCCGATTGGTTATTTTGCAGAGCTGTATGATGAATTAGGAAAAGATGGAAGCCCCATCGTGTCTATTCATATGTCCCACACATTGAGCGGGACTGCTGAGGCAGCACGACAAGCGACCTTTTTAAGCAGCAGCAACGTAACGGTAATTGATTGTGGATTTATCGATCAATCTCAAGCATTCCAAGTGATTGAAGCGGCTAAATTGGCGGAATCAGGTGCTAGTCTAGAAGAAGTTTTAGCCGGCGTTGAGCGAGTAAAGAACCACAGTAAATTGTTTATCGGAATTTCTTCATTAGATAATTTGGTGAAGGGCGGACGTATCAGTCGAGTAGCAGGCGTCATTTCCAGTGTACTGAACATGCGTGTGGTCATGGAACTCGAAAATGGTGAGTTATTACCAATCACAAAAGGCCGAGGCAAGAAGACATTCAGTAAATGGTTCGCAGCGTTTATGGATGAATTAGCGAAAGTCAATGTCAAACAAATAGGAATTTCATACGCTGGAAAGTTAGATTTTATCGATGAAGCCAAACAGGCACTACAGGAAATGTTCCCTGATATGCATATTCCCGTTCTGCATACCAATCCGATTGTTGCTACACATACGGGTCCTGGAGCTTTTGCGATCATGTATTACACAGATTAGTTGAACCTGCCTCTAGCAATAGAGGCGTTTTTTTACAGAGGAGTAGATAAATGAAACGATTTTCAACAATATTGATCCCATTAGCGGCAGCCGTAGTTACATTGTTGGTTCTTTTTTTGACAATTCCTAAGGCTCAGCCGAGGCTCCATGTCGTCAGGGACGAAAATCAGAATTATAAAAAATCTGTTCACTTTGTAGCAGTGGGAGATTCTTTAACTGAAGGAGTCGGGGATGAGACGAAACGTGGAGGCTATGTCCCATTAGTCGCAGACGCTTTGCAGCAAAAATATGAATTGACCTCTATCGAAAAGGATAATTATGGTGTCTCTGGAGAACGGAGTGACCAAATCCTGAAGCGTGTGAAGAAGGATTCTGATTTGCGAAATAGTTTGGCCAGTGCAGATATTATCACGATGACCGTTGGAGGAAACGATCTCTTTCAAGCGTTTCAAAAAAATCTAACGGCCAAAACGGCCAAACAATTTGATCGCTCCATTAAAAAGTATGGCAAACAAGTGGACGAAATTTTAGTAGAGATGCGGGAACTAAACCCAAAAGCACCAATTTATATTGTCGGAATTTACAATCCTTATTACTTGAATTTCCCAGATATCAAGGCGATGCAGACAGTAGTAGATAACTGGAATGACGAAACACAACGATTAACAAAAGAAACTTCAAATTGCTTTTTCGTGCCAGTAAACGATCTGCTCTATAAAGGAATCGCAACAAAAGATACTGAAGAAACCAGTGCAAGCTCAAGTTCTGAAGTTAAAAATAATGCACTTTATGATGAGGATAATTTTCATCCGAACAATTTAGGCTATCAACTAATGGCAACGGCGATTAAGGATAAAATAGTAGATACGAAAGATTTGTGGTTATTAAAGGAGAGCAATTAATGGAAGAATCGAAGAAAAAAATCAATGGTTGGAAAATTGCTTTTCTTGTTTTAATCGGCATCATTTTAGGAGGCATTCTTTTCTCTACGGTGAGAGTGTTTACCGCCAGAGAAACAAATTTGCCACCGAGCAGCGAAACAACGGTACCTAAAGGGTCACCTGTTTTATCGATGAACACAAACAAGAAAAAGTTAAATACCGTTATGGAATACTTTTTGAATGATTTGCAAAAAGGTTCAGATGTGAAATATGAATTTTATTTAGAAAATCAAGCTATGTTAAAGGGCGAATTTAAAATATTGGGAGCCAGTGTCGATTTTTATCTTTACTTTGATCCATATGTTATGGATAATGGTAATGTTCAATTAAAAGCGAGAGATTTATCCATCGGCTCATTGAACCTGCCTGTCAGTCAAGTAATGGCTACAGTAAAGCGTGGGTATAAGTTCCCTAAATGGGTCGCAATCGATCCAGATGAACAAACAATCGTTTTGAAATTGAATGAATTCAAACTGAATAATGGCATGTTCATCAAAGCAAACCATATCGATCTTGTAGGTGATGATATTCAGTTTAGCTTGTATTTACCAAAAGAAAAGAAAGCCAATGATTGATCAAGAACAGTCATCGAGGTGAAACAAATGAGAAGAAGTTTTTATCATTATATCTTGACCCAGAGAGGCCATAATCCAAATGATCCTGTTGAAACATTTGCTGGCGCTGTCGCAAAAGACATCATGTTTCCAAAACAATCAGAAGATTATCATGAGGTGACAGATTATTTAGAACTTAACGTCGATTACTTAGACTCGATGGATCTTTTTGATCAGGTTTGGGACAAATATTTAGAAAACAATAAATAATTATGAAGGAAAAGTTGTGGAAGGCTTTTCCTTTTTTTTCTAGCATGCTATCATGAAAAAAAGGGTGAAAGGAAAATGCGCCTTGCAGAAAAAAACATTACCAGTATCGATTTTTTTAATATCAATCATCTGTACTATCGTAATTACTGCGGTAGTTACACATTTTATTGACCAAAAACAAGCAATGGACAATGATTCCGTTGTAAAGATTACACGAAATGATTTAGACGATGTTCAAGATTTGTATGATTTGATCAGCACGAATTATGTTGATAAGGTTGACAAAGAACAGCTTATTCAAGGGGCCTTAAAGGGAATGACAGATTCTCTGCAAGATCCAGAGTCTGAATTTTTAACAGCAAAAGAAACAAAAGAATTGAACGCGAAAGTAGCTGGCAGCTTTGAAGGAATTGGTGCAAATCTACAACTTGAAAATCGATTACCAGTGATTGATCGAGTGCCAGTGAAAAACTCCCCCGCTGAGAAAGCAAAGCTGAAAGCTCAAGATATTATTCTGGAAGTCGATGGCAAAAAAACGCAGGATAAATCATTAGACCAATTATCTAGTATGATTCGTGGAAAAAAAGGAACGCAGGTCAAATTACTGATTCAACGAGGGGAAGAGAAATTTGAGGTGGTCCTTGAACGAGATGTTATCCCGGAGGATACAGTTAAAGGGACAATCGATAAAAATGACAAATCAATTGGTTCCATTCAAATAGATAATTTTCGAGAAACGACAGCGCTGGAATTTCGTACGATTATTGAGGAACTACGAAAAGAAGGGGCTAAATCCTTCATTATTGATTTACGGCAAAATTCTGGTGGTTTAATCGCCGAGGCTGAACGTGTCGCGAGCTATTTTCTAGAAAATGGCGACACCATTGCACAGTTTTCGAATAATAAGAAGGTTATTTCTATTGATAAAGCGGGCAAGAAAATTGATCAAGGCTTCAAGGTCAAAGAACCTACAGTGTTTTTAGTCGATCAAGAGAGTTCTTATGGTGCTGAATTATTAGCGGCAGCTGTAAAAAATAAAAACTACCCCATTATTGGTGTGAATACTTTTGGCAAAGGGAGTGTTCAAAGTCTTAGTCCGATTGGAAAGGACAACTATGTTCAATTAACGATTATGAAATGGTTTGCTCCTGATGGTTCCTCTGTAGAAGGTAAAGGAGTGTCCCCAACCATCGAAGCGGATTATCCTGAATATGCTAAACTGCCACCGATTTCGAAGCAGTCCAATTGGCGAATCGGTGATTCTGGTGATGCAATCAAAAATATTAATACGATGCTTAAGGCACTAGGCTATCCAACAGAAGGTAATTTGTTTAATGAAGCTACTAAAAATGCTGTAGCTGAAATTCAAACAGAAAATAATTTATCAGCAACAGGAGCCTTAGATGATAAAACAGTGGATGTCTTACAGGAAAAAGTGTTTAAACTTGTCAAAGCAAATGATGTTGCTTATTCTAAAGCTATAGAAACGTTAAAAAAATAAATAACGAGTAGTAACTATTTTTTGTTACGAGGGAGGGGAGCAAGTGAAAAATTTATTGACAAAAAACCACCTGTGGTTAGGCGTTAAATACTTCTTGATCTCCCTTTTTATTGGCGTAATTGTCCGTGGCTTTCTATTAATTCCTGTTCCTGTTACTGGGAACTCAATGGACCAAACCTTGTCTCAAGGGGATATGGTGTTAATGGAAAAATTCAGTAAAGTAAAACGTTTCGACGTCATTGTTTTTCAACAAACAGATGGAACGATTTATATCAAGCGCGTAATTGGTCTGCCTGGAGATGAAATTCGATATGAGAAAGATCAACTTTATGTCAATGGTCATAAAATGTCGGAGTCATTCTTAACGAATAATCGAAGTCACGATCATCAAGTTTCTCCTTACACCACAGATTTTCAATTAAATGAATTAATCGGTGAAAAAAAGTTGCCGAATAATGAATATTTTGTTCTGGGGGATAACCGACGAATTTCAAAAGACAGTCGATCTTTCGGGACAGTTCAAGGCAAAGATATATTGGGGAAAGCACAAGCAGTTTATTACCCATTGACACACATTAAAATCATTTCGTAAAAAGATGGCTGAACGCCATCTTTTTTTGTCTACAAATCAATTAAAATTGAAAAAAGTTCTCATTTTATTTCATTGAAGTTAAATTTTTATTCAGTTATCCTTGAGGTAGGAAGTCGACTCCTAATTTGAATATAAAGGAGACAAAATCACATGTATCATGGGAGGTTCAAAGGTACTCACTTTGAGATAGGGAAAAAATGGGGGCAATTATTGAAGAAGAACCATAAAAGTTTAGCAGATAATATCCCCTTTGAAATAACTGATGAAATGAGGGAGTTTTCTAAACAATGCTTGCCATATTACAAAAAATATTTCCCAGAAATTGTTGCCGAGATAGATGGGATAGCTGATGGTCAAGTAATGGATCCCAACTTTTTATATACGGTACTATTTTCAATGTATGCACTTGTCCGGGTGACAAACTGTTCAAGCTTTATTGTAAAAAATGATCAAAACTTTTTACTTGGAAGGAATAGTGATTTTTTAACTGAAATCGAAAAATTATATATGAACTGCCTGTACGATTTTAACGAATCAGATTCCTACTCTTTTTCTGCAAATACAACTGCTTTTGTTGAGATGGAGGATGGAGTTAATCAATGGGGACTAGCAATTGCTCTAACTTCAGTATTTCCTGAGACTATAAAGCCAGGGATGAATGTCGGAATGATTTTACGCCTTTTATTAGAAAAATGTCGTAGCGTAAAAGAGGCATTGAAGCTGTTAGAAACTCTCCCTCGATGCACTTCTGGAACGTTGGTTTTAGCCGATCCCTCTGGAGAGGCCTGCTTAGTCGAGTACACGAATGATACCTTGTCCTATCGGTTTCTAAAGAATAATGGATACCTCTGTGCAACAAATAGTTTCCATTTACCAGAAATGCTTTCTCGGAAACTGTTAGTAGAGGATGATTGGTTTGCGGAGGAAAGGTACGAAACTTTGGAAAATTATTTGTCTGAAAACTTTCAAAGCCTAGGATTGTTAGAAGCTAAACAGTTATTAGGCGGGAAATATGGTTTCGTCTGTCAATATGATCGTAAAACAGGAAAAGATACAGTGTGGTCTTCAATTTATGACTTGAAAAATAATCAAGTGTACCGCTGCGAAGGAAATCCTGCACGAAAAAAGTTTAAAGAGGATACACGTTTTAAGCTTAACACTAAATAACTTAAGGGGCGTAAAAGTGTTTTTAGAAGCTTTTGCGTCTTTTTTTGTCCAATGAAAAAATTTTCTAAATGTCTGTTACTTAAAATAAATGCAAAAAAAAATAGTTATGATACAATAGCCTGTGGACATAAAAGCCTAGGCAATGAATGTAGATGAAATGAAAGATAGTGCCTCTTCATCCATATAAAAGATAAATATAATAGAAGTATAAAGCGAATGAACATTATTTTTAAGGAGGAATTACATATGACGATTCAATGGTTTCCTGGGCATATGGCTAAGGCTCGCCGGGAAGTATCTGAAAAACTAAAGTTTGTTGATATTGTGTTTGAATTGATCGATGCTCGGTTACCGCTATCCTCACGTAATCCGATGTTAGATCAGATTGTTCAACAAAAGCCGCGATTGATTTTATTAAATAAATCGGATTTGGCTGATCCAAACCAAACTAATTTATGGGTAAACTATTTTCGTGAGCAGGGGCATCATGTTCTGGCTTTGACGGCTAAGGACGATAAGAGTGTGAAACAAATCGTTCCTGCCAGCAAGAAAGTTTTGGCTGATAAAATTGCACGTGACAAAGAAAGAGGATTGAAGCCGCGGGCCATTCGAGCAATGGTTTTAGGGATTCCTAATGTAGGAAAATCTACTTTGTTGAATCATTTAGCTGGGAAGAAAATTGCTAGTACGGGGAATCGTCCTGGCGTTACTAAAGGGCAGCAATGGCTCCGCTTTGGTTCGCAATTAGAGCTGTTGGATACGCCTGGAATTTTGTGGCCTAAGTTTGAAGATCCAAGCGTAGGTAAAAAATTAGCATTAACTGGAGCGATCAAGGATGATCTTCTACACCTAGACGATCTAGCACTTTATCTGCTAGAAGTTTTTTGCCGTTTTTATCCAGAACAATTAAAAGAGCGTTATAAATTAACAGAAGATAATTTATTTATGGAACTGCCTGAGTTATTATTACTGATTTCAGAAAAACGAGGATTCAAAGATGATTATGAACGTGCCAGTGAAATGTTGATTCTTGAGCTTCGTCAAGGAAAATTGGGTCGATTCACGCTGGATCGTTTTGAGGAGCTAAGTGTTTAATGGAAAAATTATCAATCAGCGCCATCAAAGAAGAGCTAAAAGTTATTACATCGGCTGACGATTCTCGTTTAGCAGGGTTTCGTCTGGATACGCGTAAAGGCGTTCAATTGGCATTAACTCAATGGCAAAAGCAGCAGGATAAGCAAGCAGCCTTAGTAGAAAAATACCAAGAAATGTCGATTTTTGAACGCGAGAAGAAAGCTCAAGGGTTTCGAGCAATCTGTGGGATTGATGAAGTCGGTCGCGGTCCGTTAGCTGGCCCCGTGGTTGCTGCAGCGGTGATTCTGAATGATGAGCATGAAATCTTAGGCTTGAATGATTCAAAACAGCTTTCGGCACATAAACGAGAAGAGCTGGTAACGGAAATAAAACGAAATGCGCGAGCAATCGGCATTGGCGAAGCGACTGCTGAAGAGATCGATCAGTTGAACATCTATCAGGCAACAAAGGTCGCAATGCAACGAGCGATTGAACAACTGTCTATCGCACCAGATTGCCTATTAATTGATGCAATGGTATTGGATAATGGCTTACCACAGGAGAAAATCATCAAGGGTGATGCCCGATCTGTTTCAATCGCGGCGGCTAGTATTATTGCGAAGGTGTATCGGGATGAGTGGATGGCAAAGTATGGCGAACAGTATCCGGCATATGGCTTTGCTAAAAACGCTGGCTATGGAACAAAAGAACATCTAAAAGCTATTGATGAACAGGGAATTTTACCAATTCATCGAAAAACTTTTGCACCAATTAAAAATATATAAAATGAAATCCTTCTTTTTTAAGTATCTTTTTGATAAAGAGCTGAAAAGAGGGATTTTTTTGAAAAATGACTTTCTATTACGTTTAAGTTTAACTAAAGGCATTGGAGCTTTCGGGAAACATCGCATTTATCAATTTGCGAAGCGGCATCAGTGGTGGCAATTTGATGGATTAGAAATCCGACTATTAGCACAATCAACCAAGCCAAACAACTGGAATGAATGGTCCGGAGAACGATTGAAGCAAGTAGAAAGAACGCACCAGTTTATCACGATTGAAGATGAAGTTTATCCAGAGACTTTGAGGCATGTACCGACTCCACCACTTGTATTATTTTATAAAGGTGATTTAGCATTATTGAAACGAAAGATGCTGGCAGTTGTAGGTGCACGCGAGGCAACAAATTATGGGTATCATGTGTTACAGGAGTTGATGCCTGAGATTACGAAACGCGGATTTACGATCGTTAGTGGACTAGCAAAGGGAATTGATAGCTTCGCCCATCAATTCGCCATCAGCAATCAAGGAAAAACAATCGGAGTGGTTGGAACAGGGTTAGATATTTGTTATCCTAAAAATAGTGGAAACTTGCAAATTGAAATGAGCCAGAATCATTTAGTATTAAGTGAATATCCTAATGGTACGACGCCAGCGAAATTTCACTTTCCCATGCGTAATCGGATCATCGCTGGATTAAGTAGCGGCGTATTGGTGGTAGAGGCGAAAAAGCGCAGCGGGTCACTCATTACAGCACAACAAGCATTAGATTATGGAAAAGATGTATTTGTGGTTCCAGGGTCAATATTAGATGGACGATCTAGTGGGTGTCATCAGTTGATTCAGGACGGTGCTATCTGTGTAGAAAAAGCACAAGATATTTTTGATTCGTATGATTTGTGGAACAAAATTCGTTAGACCTGACTTGACAAACAAAATTTGAATAGCGTATTATAGGCTACGATTTGTCAGTAGTTACCGATATATAATAGAAGAAAAAATTGAGGAGGCAAAAACATTTGGCCTATAAATACCTAGTTATTGTGGAATCACCAGCAAAAGCAAAGACCATTGAAAAATATTTGGGAAGAAACTATAAGGTGGTAGCAAGCGTTGGACACGTTCGTGACTTGCCAAAAAGCAAGATGGGAATTGACGTTGAAAATAATTATGAGCCACACTATATTTCAATTCGCGGCAAGGGCGACGTAATTAAAAGCTTGAAACAAGCGGCTAAAAAAGCGCAAAAAGTTTATCTCGCAAGTGACCCGGATAGAGAAGGAGAAGCCATTGCCTGGCATCTCGCTTATTTATTGGGACTAGATTTGAAGGATAAGAACCGCGTAGTATTTAATGAAATTACAAAAGATGCTGTAAAGGCAGCATTTAAAGAGCCTCGTTCAATTGATGTTTCTTTGGTGGATGCCCAACAAGCCCGTCGAGCATTGGATCGCTTAGTTGGCTATTCCATTTCACCTATTCTTTGGAAAAAAATCAAGAAGGGCTTAAGTGCCGGGCGTGTTCAATCCATTGCTCTAAAGATGATTATTGATCGTGAACAAGAAATTCGTGAGTTTGTACCAGAAGAATACTGGAGTATTGATGGAAACTTCAAGAAGAAAACCAAAAAATTCAAAGCTAATTTCTGGGGTGTAGACGGTAAAAAGAAAAAATTACCAAACGCCGAAGCAGTCAAAGAGATCACTTCTCGAATCGATGGTAAGGATTATGAAGTTACAAAGGTTGAGAAGAAGGAACGAAAAAGAAATCCAGCGTTGCCGTTTACGACAAGTAATATGCAACAGGAATCTGCTCGTAAATTAAATTTCCGTACTAGAAAAACGATGATGGTTGCTCAGCAATTGTATGAAGGGATTGCCTTGGGGAAACAAGGAACAGTTGGGCTGATAACCTATATGCGTACGGATTCCACTCGTATCTCGGATACAGCCAAAACGGAAGCGGCTGAGTTTATCGAGAAAACTTACGGGAAAGAATATTCTCAGCATCATGCGCGTAAAGCAAAAAATCCTCAGGGTTCTCAAGATGCCCATGAAGCAATTCGCCCTACTAGTGTTCAGCGGACACCAGATGAAATGAAGCAGTATTTGGATAAGGATCAATTAAAGCTTTATACATTAATCTGGTCACGTTTTGTCGCAAGTCAAATGACTGCGGCAATCCTGGATACCATGAAAGTGACACTAAACCAAAATGGCGTCATTTTCATAGCTAACGGTTCAAAGATCAAATTCAAAGGGTTCATGCAGGTATATATTGAGGGTCGTGATGATGGCAAAGAGGATAAGGAAAATATCTTACCAGAGCTTGAGACTGGGGATGTTGTTCAATCTGTGAATATTGAGCCCAAACAACATTTCACTCAACCGCCAGCTCGTTTTAGTGAAGCAACACTAATCAAAACACTGGAAGAAAATGGTGTGGGTCGTCCATCAACCTATGCGCCGACGTTAGATACGATTCAACGTCGTTATTATGTGAAATTGACCCAACGACGTTTTGAACCTACAGAATTGGGTGAAATTGTTAATACTTTGATTGTCGATTTCTTCCCACAAATAGTGGATGTCAACTTCACAGCAGAGATGGAAAATGATCTGGATAAGGTTGAAGAAGGCAAGGAAGAATGGACAAAGGTAGTCGATCGCTTCTACAAACCGTTTGCTGTTGAGCTGGAAAAAGCGGAAGAGGGTATTGAGAAAATCCAAATCAAGGATGAACCCGCTGGCTTTGATTGCGATGTCTGCGGGCATCCAATGGTCATTAAGCTTGGGCGATACGGAAAATTCTACGCATGTAGTAATTTCCCAGACTGTCGTAATACCAAACCGATCATCAAGGAAATTGGTGTTGAATGTCCGGTTTGTCATAAGGGACAAGTTGTGGAGCGCAAATCGAAGAAGAACCGTTTATTCTATGGGTGTTCACGCTATCCAGACTGCGACTTTACTTCTTGGGATAAACCAATTGGCCGGACTTGTCCGAAAGATGGTGGTTATTTAGTTGAGAAGAAAGTCAAAGGCGGCAAACAAGTTGTCTGTGTAAATGGTGACTACGAAGAAGCAGTACAAAAATAAATTATTTAAGTGAGGAATAGATGGTAAAGACAGTAAATGTTATCGGGGCTGGATTAGCCGGCAGTGAGGCTGCTTGGCAATTAGCAGAAGCGGGAGTCCCTGTGAATTTATATGAGATGCGACCGATTAAATCAACTCCAGCACATCATACCGGGAATTTTGCGGAATTAGTTTGTAGCAATTCATTGCGGGGAAATGGTTTAACGAATGCCGTTGGCGTTCTAAAGGAAGAAATGCGGCGCCTACATTCAGTGGTGATTTCTTCTGCTGATGAGACGGCGGTACCAGCGGGAGGCGCACTTGCAGTGGACCGCAATAATTTTTCGGAGCTGATCACTCAAAAAGTGAAAAATCATCCAATGGTCACTGTTATCTCCGAGGAAATTACTAAGATTCCAGAGGGGATAACAATTATCGCTACAGGTCCATTAACCTCGGAAGCATTGGCTGAAGAAATTGCTGAATATAATGGCTCTCATGGGTTTTATTTCTATGACGCCGCGGCACCGATTCTAGATGGCGCTACCATTGATCGTGAGAAAGTCTATTTAAAATCTCGATATGACAAGGGTGAAGCAGCCTATCTGAATTGTCCGATGACCGAAGAAGAATTCATGCGCTTTTATGAAGCTTTGATTGAAGCTGAAGTAGCTCCCCAGAAGGAGTTTGAGAAAGAAAAATTCTTTGAAGGATGTATGCCAATTGAAGTCATGGCTAAACGTGGCATTAAAACGATGCTGTTTGGTCCAATGAAACCAGTTGGTCTTGAAGATCCTAAAACAGGTAAACGACCTTATGCGGTTATTCAATTGCGACAAGACAACGCGGCAGCTTCTATGTACAATATTGTTGGCTTTCAAACGCATTTAAAGTGGGGAGAACAGAAACGTGTCTTTCGCTTAATTCCTGGTTTAGAGAATGCAGAGTTTTTACGTTATGGAGTTATGCATCGCAACAGTTTTATGAATTCACCTGAGTTACTTAAGCCAACCTATCAAAGCAAGAAACGAGAAGACTTATTTTTTGCTGGTCAAATGACCGGCGTTGAAGGATATGTTGAAAGTGCTGGTAGTGGGTTAGTAGCGGGGCTGAATGCTGCTAGATTGGCAAAAGGGGAAGAATTTATTGAATTTCCTCGTGAAACAGCGATTGGCTCAATGGCCTATTACATCACCCATGCTGAAGGAAAGCATTTCCAACCGATGAATGCTAATTTTGGTTTGTTTCCTAGTTTGCCAGAACGAATTCGTGATAAGAAACTTCGCTATGAAACGTTAGCTGAGAGAGCATTAGCGGCTTTATCAGAAATGAATCTTTAAAGAAATTCCGTTGCTTCGGCAATGGTTTTTTTTATTTAGACAAAATAAATCGGATTCCTGTCTGATTCGACAGGAATTATGAAATATCTGTAAAGAATTGTTAGTATATTCGTGAAAAGTCAATAAATTCTGACAATTCAATTGTATTTAAAAAGGTCTTATGCTACATTTGTGTTATGTTTGTGAGGTGAGATGAAATTTGGAAAATGAAGCAGCAATGCGTGAGTTCATGGGCTATTTAATAACAGAACGTGGTTATTCAGAGAAAACGAAGGATGCGTATGAACGTGATTTAAACGATTTTTGTCAGTTTCTAGAAAATTCAGGAGACCCCTCATTGACTGCGGTAGATCATTTAGATGTTCGTGTTTATTTGGCGTTTTTAAATGATCAAAAATACAGTCGCAATACTATCAGTCGAAAGATTGCTAGTTTACGTTCTTTTTATCAATATCTCCTTAAACACGAAAAAATTAAAGAGAACCCTTTTTCTTATGTTCACCTCAAAAAGAAGCATGCGAGGTTGCCACGTTTCTTTTACGAAAAGGAGATAGAAGTCCTTTTTGATAGTGTTGAGGGGACGAAACCTTTGGAACAACGAAATCGAGCATTGTTAGAGGTGCTATATGGTTCAGGACTTCGTGTCAGTGAATGTGCAAACCTCACATTATCTGTCATCGATTTTGACAATAGTGTTATGCTGATCCATGGTAAGGGCAATAAGGATCGGTATGTTCCGTTAGGTTCCTATGCGTCGGATGCTATTCAAGCGTATGTTGATGACGGTCGTAAAAGTTTGATGGAACGTTTCGGTAAAGATCACGACTATCTTTTTATTAATCATCGTGGAGATCAGATTACGTCTACTGGGATTGAATACGTGCTAAATCAAATAATCAAAAAAAGCAGTTTAACTAGTGACATTCATCCTCATATGTTGCGCCATACGTTTGCCACACATTTATTGAATAATGGGGCGGACCTAAGAACGGTGCAGGAATTATTAGGACACGCGAATTTATCCACTACGCAAATTTATACACATGTTACAAAAGAAAGCTTACAGAAAAGTTATCGCTCGTTTCATCCAAGAGCTTAAAAGTTATTTTCAACGAAGGAGAGAATAAGATGTCAGAATCACAATTTCATTCAACAACGATTTGTGCGATCGAAAAAGATGGGAAATTAGCCATGGCTGGTGACGGTCAGGTAACAATGGGAGAACAAGTTATCATGAAAGGCACGGCGCGTAAAGTTCGTCGGATCTACAATGGAAAAGTCGTTGTGGGCTTTGCTGGTAGTGTAGCCGATGCTTTTACTCTAGAAGAAAAGTTCGAAGGAAAGCTAAATGAATACAACGGAAATCTTCAAAGGGCTGCTGTGGAATTGGCCCAAGAATGGCGTACACAACAGGCTATGAAGAATTTGGAAGCGTTGTTGATTGTCATGAACGAAGAGGAAATGCTGTTGGTTTCAGGAAACGGTGAAGTAATCGCTCCTGATGATGGGATATTGGCGATCGGTTCAGGAGGAAACTATGCTTTGGCAGCTGCTCGTGCTATGAAAAAACATAACTCTGAAATGAGCGCGAAGGAAATGGCAGAAAGTGCCTTAAATATTGCCGCAGATATTTGTGTCTTCACAAACCATAATATTATCGTTGAAGAGATGTAAGTAAAAAAATCAGTAGATGATATGAGTAAGGAGAATCAGGATGACTGAAATCAATAAAACACCAAAGGAAATTGTTAGTGACTTAGATGAATACATTATTGGACAAGATGAAGCGAAACGATCAGTAGCCATTGCATTGCGTAATCGTTACCGTCGAATGCAATTAGAAGAATCGATGCAGCAGGAGGTCACACCGAAAAATATTTTAATGATCGGACCTACTGGGGTCGGTAAAACGGAAATCGCTCGTCGTTTAGCACGGATCGTCAAGGCACCCTTTGTCAAAGTTGAAGCGACTAAATTCACGGAAGTTGGATATGTCGGACGGGATGTAGAATCAATGGTACGTGATCTAGTTGAGAACGCGATTACTATTGTAGAGAAAGAGCAATATTCAAGGGTATATTCTCAAGCGCTAAAAAGAGCGAATAAGCGTCTGGTAAAGGTATTGGTTCCGGGTATTAAAAAAGAGCAAAAACAAAGTAACAATCCCTATGAACAAATGATGAATATTTTTAATCAAGCGCAAACTGAACCGAAAGAAGAAGTTACCGAAGATATAAAAGTAAATCGTCAAACCGTCCTTGAGCAGCTTGAAAAAGGGTTGCTGGATCAAAGAGAAGTAACGATCGAGGTCGCTGAACCGAAAAAGGCAATGCCAATGAACAATGGTTTAGAACAAATGGGCATTGACTTGTCTGATACATTAGGCGCATTGACACCTGAGAAAAAAGTTCAACGTACAGTAACAGTTAAAGAAGCACAAGAGCTTTTGGTAAAAGAAGAACAAGCCAAATTAGTGAATGAAGGAGATATTTCTACTGCCGCGATCAAGTTGGCTGAAAGTTCCGGTATTATCTTTATCGATGAAATCGATAAAATCACTTCTAAATCACAACAAAATTCAGGTGAAGTTTCTCGTGAAGGCGTTCAAAGAGATATTTTGCCAATTGTAGAAGGATCACAGGTGAATACCAAATATGGTGCGATCCAAACCGACCATATTCTATTTATCGCTAGTGGGGCATTTAGTTTTTCAAAACCAAGCGATTTGATCCCTGAATTGCAAGGACGTTTTCCAATTCGGGTCGAATTAAGTGATTTGTCTGCTGAAGATTTTGTCAGAATACTGACTGAACCAAACAATGCGTTGATAAAACAATATGTCGCTCTTGTTGGGACTGAAAATGTCAAAATTATTTTTACGCAGGAGGCTATTGAACGAATTGCTCAAATTGCTTTTGATGTCAATCGAGAAACGGATAATATCGGGGCCCGTCGATTACACACCATCTTAGAAAAATTATTAGAAGACTTGCTATTTGAAGCACCAGATATGCAAATGGGTGAAATTAAAATTACAGAAGCATATGTGGATGAGAAGTTAGCATCCATTGCTCAAAATAAAGATTTAAGTCGTTATATTCTTTAAAAAATGGAGGGGAAAAAGTGGAAACATTATTAGAGAAAACACGCCAAATCAATAAGTTAATGCAGCAGAAGAACGCCTTTGAGCCAACTGCTGAATTACCTTATAACAACATGGCGCGAATTTTAGGGGATATTTTGGGATCATTGACGTATATCATTGGTGCAGAAGGAAAATTGTTGGGACTTAATGAAAAGATTGATATTAACACTGATCGTGTTCGGTCGTTTTTAGTGGATCGTCAATTTCCAGATAGTTATGTCTCGGAAATGAAGGAAGTTTTTAAAACGGAAGCAAATATTCCCGTGGCTAATAGCCTAACAGCCTTTCCGACTGAGCGCGCGGAGTTGTATCCAAATGGATTGACGACGGTCATTCCAATCTTTGGCTCAGGGGAACGATTAGGGACCATTATATTAGCTAGAACAGAAGGAGCATTCAATGATGATGATCTAGTCTTAGCTGAATACGGTGCGACAGTTATTGGAATGGAAATTTTGTATCAACAGTTTTTAAATGTTGAAGAAAAAATTCGTAGCCAAACAGCTGTACAAATGGCAATCAGTACACTTTCTTACAGTGAATTAAAGGCTGTAAAAGCAATTTTCGATGCTTTAGAAGGCGATGAAGGACGATTAACTGCCTCAAATATAGCCGATAAAATTGGTATCACGCGTTCAGTGATTGTTAATGCTTTGCGGAAGTTAGAATCTGCAGGTATCATTGAATCACGCTCTCTTGGTATGAAAGGTACCTATTTGAAAGTTTTAAATCCATTGTTCAAGGATGAATTAGTCCGCCATAAGTAAAATGTCAGTCTAATCATTCTGTTTGAGAATAAGGTTTTCAATACAGTAAGCGGATAATGTAATGTATCGTTGGATGATATCGAAGGAAACAATTACAATTAACGAAAAGCGAGGAGTGGGGTATTTATGTCAGTGTCAATCAGCAATGATTTTTTGCAGGCAACGATTAATGAAAAAGGGGCAGAACTTACCAGTTTACGTGCCAATGATATCGAGTATATTTGGCAAGCAGATCCAAAATACTGGAATCGCCATGCACCGTTTTTATTTCCATTTGTAGGACGCTTAAAAGATAATCAATACACATACAAAGGCCAAACATATCCGATGGGACAACACGGATTTGCTCGTGATAAAGAGTTTAAAGTCATTGAACAAAAAAAGGATAAGGCAACGTTTCTTTTAGAAAGTGATGAAGAAACAAAAAAAGTTTATCCTTTTGATTTTAGTTTGACGATTAGCTATGAGATATGGGGCGAAGGCGTTCGAATTCGTTTCAATGTTGAAAATACGGGAACGGAAGAAATGATTTTTGCTTTAGGAGGTCATCCTGCCTTTAATATTCCACTGACTGATGATTTAAGTTTTGAAGATTACTTCATTGCTTTCTCTCCACAAAAGTCGCGTGTAAAAATACCTCTAGAAGGTCCTTTTGCAAATTTGGATCAAAAAACGATTGGACAGACCAATACCAATATTCAATTGAGTCGCGATCTATTTAAAGAGGATGCTTTGATTTATGAAACTCGTGGTCTAAATGCCTACACTTTAGGAAGTGAAGAATCTCCCCACAGTGTAACTCTAGCTTATAACAACATCCCTTATGTCGGACTGTGGTCGCCATATCCGAATGAGGCACCTTTTGTTTGTATTGAACCTTGGTGGGGTTTTGCGGACACGGTAGATAGTACTGGGCGATTAGAAGACAAAGAGGGAATGAATCGCTTAGCGCCTAAGGGGAATTTTAAAACAGAGTTTTCAATTACTGTGAGTTAACGTATAAAAAATGCTTCGCCTGACAATCAAAATTGTCAGGCGAAGCATTTTTTTCTCTCTTAATCAAAAGGCACACGCCAATGTTCCTCATTGTGTGCTTTAAAGCAAAGTTCAATTTGTTCTTTAGTATTTTTCTCTTCCGCCAATTGAGGCAGAGAGTCTTTTTCAAACCAATCCGTTTTTAACGTCTCTATATTTTCAACAAAACTGCCGCCGGTTACGTGGCACTCAATAAAAATTTTACAAACACTGTAAGCATAGCGTGGTAAATTATGCTTGTTGCGGTCCTGAATGGCAATTACTTTTTGCGGTATAACTGTTAAACCAGTTTCCTCTAATGTTTCCTTTACCGCATTTTCTTTAATCGATTGGTTGAAATCGACCCAGCCGCCGGGCAGTGCCCATTGCTTATCTTTTTCTTGAACTAATAAAATCTTATTATTCTTAAAAATGGCGGCACGAGTATCTAATTTTGGTGTTGGATACCCAACTTCTTCGGCGAATAGTTTTCGTAATTTTGGCATTGGAATCGGTGTTTGAACAGCTAACATTTCAGTTGCAATGGTACGAATACGTTCAAAACGTTCTTGATCAAAAGGGTCTTTCGTATAAGTTAAACCAGCCTGTGACAAAGCCTGTAATTCAATTGCCCAATCTAAAAACTGCTCTTCCATCTACTTCTCCTTTTTATTCAGTCCAAAAGAAACTTTGTTTTCAGTTCCTGACTTGATTCGTTGGATATTTTCTCTGTGACGATAAATGATGTAGCAGGTTAAAGCAAAACAGACCAACGTCAATAACCAGTTAAAAGAAGGTAAAATGGCGGGCCAAATAAAGGGCAACGCAATGGAGGAAAGCGTGACAAAAATAGCTGAAGCAATACTCGCTGCACTGACCATGCTAGTTATATAAAGAATGATCAAAAAGAAAACCAATGAATAGAAAAAGAATAAAGGAGCAAATGCTAGAAGCATTCCTGCGCTTGTGGCAACCGCCTTTCCACCTTTGAACCCGGCAAAAATAGGTAGTGTATGTCCTATTACAGCTACTAAACCAAACCATAGAGGATTAATATCCAAATGAAAAAGGATCGGCAGATAGGTGGCTAAAGAGCCTTTTAATAAATCCATAGCAAAAACAACAAATCCAGCGGTTCTTCCCAATACACGAAAGGTATTGGTGGTTCCTGAATTGCCGCTACCAAATTCTCGAATGTCTTTCTTGAAAAAAAGTTTTCCAATCCATATACCGGATGGAATAGATCCTAAAAGGTAAGCTAGGACAAAAAGTATAGCGGTTTTCATATGAATCCTCATTTCTCTGTTAGTAAGGCTATTTTATCAGATTTCAAAAGAGTGAACAAATTCTAATCACATGCTATACTGACTATTGTGAGTAAATAAATTGAACTAAGCGAGGGAAATCAAATGAGTTTTCAAAATCCTAGTCAAGAAAAGATCTTTCAATACTTAGACGAAGCGCAAGTGATCGCCGTTGTCGGCTTTAGCGACAAACCAGAAAAGACGAGTTATCAAATTGCGGAAGTTCTAAAAACACATGGCTATAAATTATATGGAGTAAATCCGAAATTAGCTGGTCAGACAATCAACGATATTCCAGTCGTCGAAAGCTTAACTGCTGTACCGGAAACGATTGATATCGTGGATATTTTTAGACGAAGCGAATTTTTGCCTGCTGTTGCGGAAGAATTTTTGAAGACCGACGCGAAAGTTTTTTGGGCGCAATTGGGTCTAAGCAATGAAGAAGCAGCTAAAATGCTGCAGGATCAAGGACGCATGGATATCGTTATGGATCAGTGTGTGAAGATCGAATTAAACAAAAAAGCGTAATGCTTGAGTTGATTTTATTAAAAAAAAAGCTTAAAATGCCTTTTCAGAAACAGGATAGGCTTTTTTTTTGAGCTTTTTTAGCGTATCATACAAATGATGTACTTTTAGAAACGGATCCATTGAACTTAGTAGGGCTCATCTATAGGTAAAAAATAATTTTTAGAGGAGCTTTGTTTTTGTGGTATCCGGTACGAACAAGCAATCTATTTTTCTTCTTGAAAAATAATTATGTTAAATAGGAATGAGGAGTTGTAGGCTTGGCTAAGATGAACAATGAATACAATGACGCTTCGATTCAAGTACTAGAGGGATTAGAAGCGGTTAGAAAACGACCGGGAATGTATATCGGCTCGACAGATAGTCGCGGTCTGCATCACTTGGTTTATGAAATCGTCGACAATGCAGTTGATGAGGCATTGTCCGGCTATGGTAATGAAATCGAAGTGACCCTGCATCCAGACAACAGTGTGGAAGTAAGTGATAAAGGTCGAGGAATGCCAGTTGGTATGCATGCATCAGGCATCCCAACAGTCGAAGTCATCTTCACCATTCTTCATGCTGGCGGAAAGTTTGGTCAAGGTGGCTATAAAACTTCTGGCGGATTGCATGGCGTTGGTGCGAGCGTGGTAAATGCCTTGTCAGAATGGTTGACTGTAACGATCGTCCGTGAAGGGGTGGAATACCGTGAAGTGTTCAAAGATGGTGGAAAACCTCAAGGGACTTTAGAGAAAATCGGCAAGACTCGTAAACCAAACGGAACGACCGTACACTTCTTGCCTGATGCGCAAATCTTCTCAACACTTAATTTTTCTTATGAAACGTTATCAGAACGTTTACGGGAATCAGCCTTCTTGTTAAGAGGCGTTAAAATTACTTTAACGGATCTGCGTGGAGAAGAAAAAGAAACAGAAGTCTTTCATTTTGAAGAAGGAATCAAAGAATTTGTTGAGTATTTAAATGAAGATAAAGACACGTTAACGCCGGTTGTTTATTTTTCTGGTGAGCGTGAAGGGATCGAAGTTGAATTTTCCTATCAATACAATGATGGTTATTCAGAGAACCTTCTCTCATTCGTTAATAATGTACGAACTAAAGATGGCGGTACTCATGAATCTGGAATGAAGACTTCCATGACGAAAGCATTCAATGAATATGCGCGCAAATCAGGTTTGTTAAAAGAAAAAGATAAAAACTTGGAAGGTTCAGATTTCCGTGAAGGGTTATCTGCGGTTTTATCTGTTCGAATTCCAGAAAATCTTCTGCAATTTGAAGGGCAGACGAAAGAGAAGTTAGGAACGCCTGCTGCTCGTGGAGCAGTCGATAGTGTCATTGGTGAACAGATGGGCTTCTATTTACAAGAAAATAGTGAAAATAGCCAAATGCTGGTTCGTAAAGCCATTAAAGCTCGCGAAGCTCGTGAAGCTGCACGCAAAGCCCGTGAAGAAAGCCGTAACGGTAAGAAACGGAAAAAAGGGGAGTCTCTCCTTTCTGGAAAACTGACTCCAGCACAATCGCGAAATGCGGCGAAAAATGAATTGTTTTTAGTCGAAGGAGATTCTGCCGGTGGCTCAGCGAAGCAAGGCCGTGATCGGAAGTTCCAAGCAATTCTGCCATTACGAGGAAAAGTCATCAATACCGAAAAGGCTAAAATGCAGGATATTTTGAAAAATGAAGAGATTAATACCATGATTTATACAATTGGCGCAGGTGTTGGACCTGAATTCTCAATTGAGGACTGCAATTACGACAAGGTAATTATTATGACCGATGCGGATACCGACGGTGCACACATTCAGGTGTTGCTATTAACCTTCTTCTATCGCTATATGAAACCCCTGATCGAAGCAGGGAAAGTTTATATTGCTCTGCCACCACTATATAAAGTTTCCAAAGGTGCAGGACGCAAGCAGGTGATCGAGTATGCATGGACCGACGACGAGCTGCAGGATGTGACTAAAAAAGTTGGGAAAGGCTATATGCTGCAACGTTACAAAGGGCTCGGCGAAATGAATGCTGAGCAATTATGGGAAACCACGATGGATCCTGAGTATCGTACGTTAGTTCGAGTTCGAATTGACGATGCTGCACAAGCTGAACGTCGAGTGACGACTCTAATGGGTGATAAAGTGGAACCACGTCGTAAATGGATCGAAAACCATGTACAATTCACTTTGGAAGAAGATGGCAGCTTATTGGACAATAAGGAAGAAACGTCTACTGTGCCAGTATCTGAACAACACGAGAAAGAAGAGACAGCTGATCAAGTGAAAATAATCAGTTTGTTCGACGAGTAGGAGGTGGTCAAAGATGGATGCAAAACATTCGATTCAAGAATTAACATTAGAAGAAGTAATGGGTGACCGTTTTGGCCGCTATTCGAAGTATATTATTCAAGAACGGGCGCTGCCTGACATCAGAGATGGATTAAAACCCGTTCAACGGCGTATTCTATTCTCTATGAATAAAGATGGGAATACCTATGATAAGGGATTTCGTAAATCTGCGAAATCTGTAGGGAATATCATGGGGAACTATCATCCCCATGGAGATAGTTCAATCTATGAAGCAATGGTTCGCCTAAGTCAGGATTGGAAATTACGGCAGGTTCTGATTGAGATGCACGGAAATAATGGGTCAATGGATGGAGACCCTCCTGCGGCGATGCGTTATACAGAAGCCCGTTTGTCACAACTGAGCGGCGAGATGCTACAAGACATTGAGAAAGAAACGGTTGATTTCGTCTGGAACTTTGATGATACAGAAAAAGAACCGACTGTTCTTCCAGCTGCTTATCCTAATTTACTGGTTAACGGGTCAACTGGGATCTCTGCAGGTTATGCGACTGAAATTCCTACCCATAATTTATCGGAAGTAATTGATGGAACGATATATTTAATTGACCATCCAAACGCTTCATTAGAAAAGATTATGGAGTATATTCCCGGGCCAGATTTTCCGACTGGAGGAATTCTGCAAGGGAAGGCTGAAATCAAGAAGGCTTACGAAACGGGAAAAGGCAAAGTAATTCTTCGTTCTAAAACGTCAATCGAACCATTAAAAGGCGGAAAACAGCAGATTGTTATTCATGAGATCCCTTATGAAGTGAACAAAGCGGTTTTAGTTAAAAAAATGGATGAAATCCGATTAAATAAAAAAATCGACGGCATCGCCGAAGTTCGTGATGAATCTGACCGGACAGGTTTGCAGGTGGTTGTTGAGTTGAAAAAAGACGCAAATGCAGAAGGAATTTTGAATTACTTATTCAAAAATACTGATTTGCAGATCAATTATAATTTCAACATGGTTGCTATTGATAACATGACGCCGCAGCAAGTTGGATTGAAGCATATTTTAGTAAGCTACATCGGCCACCGTAAAGAAGTGATCACCAAACGTAGCCAATATGAACTCGCTAAGGCACAGAAACGGCAACACATTGTTGAAGGATTGATGAAGGCTTTATCAATCCTTGATGAAGTAATCTCTACGATTCGCGGTAGTAAAGACAAAAAGGATGCTAAAAATAATTTAGTCGAACGTTTTGAATTCAGTGAAGAACAGGCAGAGGCAATTGTGACTTTACAATTGTATCGCTTAACGAATACAGATATCACTCAGCTAGAAAAAGAAGCTTCTGAATTAGCCAAGGAAATCAAAGAATTGCATTTGATTTTAAACAGCGAAAAAGAATTGCATAAAGTGATGAAACAAGAACTACGTCAAATCAAAAAGAGTTACGGAAATGATCGTTTGACGAAAATTGAAGACGAAATCACCGAAATCAAGATTGAGACGGAAGTTCTAATCGCTCAAGAAGAAGTTATTGTTACCCTAACAAAAGAAGGGTATTTAAAGCGCAGCAGTTTGCGTTCATACAATGCGTCTCGACCAGATGAACATGGTATGAAAGATGGCGACTCTATTATCTTCATTGATAAACTGAATACCCTTGATCATCTATTGATTTTAACCAATCATGGAAATATGATTTATCGTCCGGTTCACGAAATTACTGAGCTGAAATGGAAAGATGTTGGTGAACACATTTCACAGACTATCACTAATTTATCTATGACCGAAGAGATTATTGCTGCTTTCCCATATAAAGAGATTGATGCAAACAAACTCTTTATCTTCATGAGTAAAGAGGGAATGATCAAGCAAACTCGAATGACCGAATTTTCTCCTTGGCGGACCTATCGCAGCCGACCAACGACAGCCATGAAAATGAAAAACGATACAGATCAAATCGTCTCCGTCTTTTTGACCGACGAAGTTCGCAATGTGGATGTATTTATTGCTTCTCATCGTGCCTTTGGATTACGTTATCCATTAGATGAAGTGCCAGTAGTCGGATCGAAAGCTGCTGGTGTAAAAGCAATTAACCTGAAAGACGGTGACTATGTAGTTTCTGGTGCTCTGGTACCATCTGAGGGCGATTCACCTATACTATTATTGAGCCAACGAGGTGCGGCTAAACGGATGCTTGCACAAGAGTTGCCGCAATTAGGACGTGCGAAGCGCGGTCTGATGATTTTCCGTGAGTTAAAGAAAAATCCGCATCGCTTGAGTTATATGACGACGGATACTGAAGGAAAGCTTCTTCTTACGACGAGCAAAGGAATCGAAAAAGAATTAGAGATTTCAAATGTAGCTATCAGTGATCGCATTTCCAATGGTACCTTCACGATTGATGAGAAAAAGGAAGGCGAACTTTATTCTGTTGTTCACCCTCAAGAATTGATAGAAGATTAGTTCTTCTGTGCTACAAAAAAATAAAACAGTTGGGTATCTGTATTAAAACAGATGCCCGTTTTTTTTATCACAAAATACGTCTTATTCACAATGAATAATGAATTTTATTTAAAGCTTAGTAATGCAAAATTGCTTTTAAATCAAGGGTTTGCGAACGATTACAAAAATATCTTATTTTCTAATTAATCTTTCACAAGGAAAGGCTTGCATAAAAGATTTTATGTGTTATACTTTGTTCGTAAACCTGTAGTAATTACGTTTTTAATATTCTAAGGAGGTCCTTTTGAAATGGGAACTGCAACAAATGAACTAGAAAAAATGAAAAACACAGAAAAAACTGCATGGCAAGGTTTTAAGGGTCATCTGTGGAAAAATGAAATCAATACTCGGGATTTCATTCAAGCAAACTACACACCTTATGAAGGTACTGCTGATTTCTTGGCTGAACCTACTGAGGCAACAAATGAATTATGGACTAAACTACAGCAGCTTCAAAAACAAGAACGTGAAAATGGCGGTGTATTAGACATGGAAGCAGATGTCGTATCTGCAGCTAATGCTTATGGTGCTGGATATATCGACGAAAACTTGAAGGACAAAGAAGCAATCGTTGGTATCCAAACAGACAAGCCTTTAAAACGTGCGTTTATGCCTTATGGTGGGATCCGCATGGCCGAAGAATCACTTGAACGTTACGGTTATACTCCAAATCCTAAATTTACTGAAATTTTTAATGATTACCATAAAACACACAACCAAGCTGTTTTCGATGTATACACACCAGAGATTCGTGCCGCTCGTCGTGCGAAGATCATTACTGGTCTTCCTGACACTTACGGTCGTGGACGTATCGTGGGCGACTACCGTCGTATTGCTTTATATGGTATTGACTACTTGATGCAAGAAAAATTAAAAGATCATGCAAACTGCGGTCACGGTCAATTTACAGAAGAGGATATCCGTCTTCGTGAAGAGATCAGCGATCAATATAAAGCTTTAAAACGTATCAAAGAAATGGCTGAAGCCTATGGGTTTGATATTTCACGTCCAGCAGAAAATGCGAAAGAAGCAGTACAATGGACGTACTTTGGTTATCTTGCAGCGATTAAAGAACAAAATGGTGCGGCAATGTCTATCGGACGTGTCTCTACTTTCTTAGATATCTATATTCAACGCGATATTGAAAATGGCACATTGACAGAAGAAGAAGCACAAGAATTGATTGACCACTTAGTAATGAAATTACGTATGGTTAAATTTGCACGTATCCCTTCTTACAACGAATTGTTCTCAGGAGACCCAGTTTGGGCTACTTTGTCTATTGCAGGTATGGGTATGGATGGACGTACTTTAGTAACAAAAAATGATTTCCGCTTCTTACACACATTAGAAAATATGGGACCATCTCCAGAACCAAACTTGACGGTGTTGTATTCTTCTCGTTTGCCAGAAGGATTCAAAGATTATGCTGCAAAAATTTCAATTGATACATCTTCTATCCAATACGAAAACGATGATGTGATGCGTCCAGTATGGTTAGATGACTATGCGATTTGCTGCTGTGTATCTGCTACACAAACTGGTAAAGAAATGCAATTCTTCGGTGCTCGTGCCAACCTAGCGAAAGCATTGTTATATGCGATCAACGGTGGGGTTGATGAAAAATCAAAAGCACAAGTTGGACCTGATTTCCGCCCAATTGATTCAGATGATGCTTTAGACTTTGATGTCGTTATGGCGAAATATGATGATATGCTGGAATGGTTAGCAGGAATGTATGTAAATACTTTGAACGCGATTCACTTCATGCATGATAAGTATTATTACGAAGCAGCTGAACTAGCGTTGATGGATACAGACTTGAAACGTACATTTGCAACAGGAATCGCAGGATTCTCACACGTGGTCGATTCATTGGCGGCTATTAAATACGCAAAAGTTTATCCAATTCGCGATGAAGACGGAATCGTTACAGACTTCAAGATTGATGGCGAATTCCCTAAATACGGAAACGACGATGAACGCGCAGATGATATCGCTGTATGGTTGTTGAAGACATTTATGGAAAAACTTGAGCATTATCATACTTACCGTAATTCAGAACCAACAACGTCTATCTTAACAATTACTTCTAACGTTGTTTATGGTAAAGCAACAGGTACATTACCTGATGGACGTAAAGCAGGTGAGCCGCTAGCTCCAGGGGCTAACCCATCTTATGGTGCTGAACAAAATGGTCTGTTGGCTTCACTTAACTCATTGACTAAATTGCCTTACGAATATGCATTAGATGGTATTTCAAATACTCAAAGTATTAACCCAGATGCATTAGGTCATGATGAAGATGAACGGATTGAAAACTTAACAAACGTTTTAGATGGCTACTTTGATCAAGGAGCACATCACTTGAACGTAAATGTTTTTGGTAAAGAAAAATTACTCGATGCTATGGAACATCCAGAAAAAGAAGAATACGCAAACTTTACGATTCGTGTTTCTGGTTATGCGGTTAAATTTATCGACTTGACTCGTGAACAACAAGAGGATGTTATCAGCCGTACATTCCACGCAAAAATGTAGGTTGCTGACTTTAGTAATTGAATGTATAGTAAGGGCGGATGGACGGAAGTCTATTCGCCTTACTTTTCATCATTTTAATTAAGAATGACGTGAGTTTTAAAAATTTGAATGGTACAATGCATCAGATTCAAAATAGATAAAAGGTGTAACTAGTATAAGTTATTTTCTCTTACACATTTAATGAGCTACAAGGTATAGAAACATAGTGAAAAACAACACTTAAAAAAATTACATATATTGAGGGAGGGACTGTTTATGTCTACTATGACTGAACAACCTATTGTCGGAAATGTCCATTCAATCGAAAGTTTTGGATCGGTGGATGGTCCTGGTGTACGTTTTATCGTCTTTATGCAGGGCTGTCGAATGCGTTGTCAATTTTGCCACAATCCAGACACCTGGAAAATCAATGATCCGAAAGCAAAAAAAAGAACAGCTGATGATATTTTAAAAGAAGCTTTGAATTATCGGAGCTATTGGGGGAAAAAAGGGGGAATCACTGTAAGTGGTGGAGAACCTTTATTGCAAATTGATTTTTTGATTGACTTGTTCAAAAAAGCCAAAGAAATGGGAATCAATACAACGCTAGATAGTTGCGGCAAACCCTTTACATTTGAAGAACCATTTTTCTCAAAATTTGAAGAATTGATGCAATATACGGACCTAGTACTATTTGATATCAAACAAATCGATAATCAAAAGCACAAAGAATTGACTGGTCAAAGCAACGATAATATTTTAGAGATGGCGAAATATCTATCAGATATCAACAAGCCTGTCTGGATTCGCCATGTATTAGTACCTTTTAGAAGCGACTATGACGAATTTTTAATTCGATTAGATAAATTTATTAAAACGTTGAACAACGTAGATAAAGTTGAGATTTTACCTTATCACACAATGGGTAAGTACAAATGGGAAGAAATGGGCCTGAAGTATCCATTAGAAGGAATTGAACCACCGACAGATGATCGAGTGGAGAATGCGAAAAAATTGTTGCATACGGAAGATTATAAAGGCTATTTAAAAACTAAAGTCTAAAAATGAAAATCGGGCAGATGGTGTCCGATTTTTTTGAAAATGATAGAAGTTTAAATATTTATAAAAGGAAAAGGCGGTATGTTGTTGCTCTTTTCCTTTTTTTTGATATGATAAAGAAGAACTTATTTAAAGGAGCGAATCAACTATGGGAAAAGTTTTAATTTTTGGACATCAAAATCCTGATACAGATGCGATTGGAGCAGCGATTGCATACGCAAACCTACAAAAGGAGTTAGGTGTGGATGCTGAAGCAGTTGCATTGGGGACACCAAATGAAGAAACACAGTTTGCTCTAGATCATTTTGGTTTGACAGCTCCGCGTGTAGTAGAAAAGGTCGCGGCTGAGACGAATGACGTAATGCTAGTTGATCACAATGAATTCCAACAAAGCGTGGCAGATATTGAAGAATTAAACATTCTTTCAGTGGTTGACCATCACCGAGTAGCAAACTTCCAAACAGCGAACCCACTTTATTATCGTGCAGAACCTGTTGGATGTACTTCAACAATCGTATTGAAGTTATACAAGGAAAATAATATTGCCGTTCCTGCAAAAATTGCTGGTATGATGTTATCAGCGATCGTTTCGGATACGTTACTATTTAAATCACCTACTTGTACACAAGAGGATATTGATGCAGCTAAAGAATTAGCGAAAATTGCAGGAGTTGACTTAGATAGCTATGGGTTAGATTTATTGAAAGCTGGAACCAATTTGGGTAATAAGTCTGAAGCAGAATTGTTAGACTTAGATGCCAAATCATTCCCTATGGCTGACAAAACGGTTCGAATCGCTCAAGTTAATACCGTTGATTTGAACGAAGTTTTTGCTCGTCAAGATGCGTTGCGTGATGCTATGCTATCTGAGAATGTAAAAAATGGCTATGACTTGTTCTTGTTGCTTGTTACGAATGTGCTAGATTCTGATTCTGAATTATTAGTTGCTGGCGAACCAAGAGAAAAGGTTACAGAAGCATTTAACGTAAAACTTGAAAACGATCGAGCATTTCTACCAGGAGTTGTTTCCCGCAAGAAACAAATTGTTCCTCAATTGACAGAAGCATTTGATAAATAATATGAATGATTAAAAAGTGGACTTTTGAAGGTCCACTTTTTTGTGGGATTTTTTAAGAAGGATTATAATACGAAGGGACATGAACTGTTTTCCTTTAATTCGGTCTAAAACAATCGCAATAGGCAGTCCATTTGTTGAAATCTTAAAAATTCTCTAACTAGAAAGGACAGTGCGATGAACATCTATACACGGGATAAAAAAATTCAACAAGAATTAAAACGTCAGGATATTCAAAACCTCTTAAACTATTTCCAACAATTGCAAGAGCCTGTAATCTTACGTGACATTCGAAAAGAATTCTCTGGCGCAAAGCGTTTAGATAAGGACTTAGATTTTTTGATTGCTAATAGTATTATCTCTCGCGAAGATCGACGGTATCAATTGTCATTAGCTCCACTAAAAGAATATCCAACCACTGAAAAGGTCGAAAGGGTCATAGAAAAGATGGCTGGTAGATACTCTATTGAAGAATTACTGGTTTGGCTAGGGGAGGTGCTTTGGCTTGACGACATCAATGAGATAATCGCCATTGACTATGATTTGCCGACACTGAATCGATTAGAAACCGATAGCTTTCAGCTGGTGACAATCAATCATCGAGAAAAGTTATCGGAAACGTTACCGAACTATTTTAGCAACGTGGATCAACCGGATAAGTTTCCCAAACTAGCGCCGTTACTTGGTGATGTGAATACTGAATTTTTTAGTAATCAAATTGAGTTGGTTCTTGAACGAGTGCTGTTAAGGAAAAAGCCTAAGAGAACATCGATTTTTTTAGATAGCTTGGTTGAGACGAAAGTAGTTGTCGCTGAGCCAGAATGGCAAGTAGCAATTCCATGCGTTGATCGAACACAGCTGGCAGATATTGAAATAGAGATGAATAAGAAAGAACAATTCTTTTTCGGGCGACAACTGGCGGAACAACTATTAAAAGGAAAAGAAAGTTTTACGTATATGATAAAAAAGAAGGCATAATAGCATGCAGCGAATAATCAAAGGGATCATATTGGTGGTTAGTTTTTTATTAGTTTTTGGAGGGGTTTATTATGCAAAAGTGCGCTACTTCAGTCCTGGGACACTAGTGAAACAAAAGGCTATTCATTATTCTAATGTTCCTACTGTTTTTATCCACGGGTATGAAGGAAATTCATTTTCCTTTGGCCCGCTACTGCGACGGATTGAACGTGAGAATGTTGCAAAACGTGAAATGACGATCGTAGTTCAAGCAGATGGTAAATTGTCTGTTGAAGGTGAACTAAAAAGCCGAAATGACAATCCAACTATTATGGTGCTTTTTGCCAAAGATGTTACGGATGAAATCACTCAAAGTGAATGGATCAGCAAAGTAATGCATTATTTGTATGAACAAGGCGTCACGCGGGTTAATTTAGTCAGCCATTCTATGGGCGGTGTTTCTTCGTTACGTTATTTGCTGGAATACACAGGGAATAAAACACCAACAACTGAAAAGTTTGTCGCAGTTGCTGCGCCCTTTAATGATTTAGAAATTGCTGAGGACACGGAAGAGATTTTTGCTTATGAGTTAACAGAAGAGGGGCCAAGCGGTGAAACACCGATCTATCAGTATTTTGATAGAGCAATGAATCAATTGCCCTCGAATATTCGTGTTTTGGCTGTTGCCGGGGATTTAAACGACGGGACAGAAAGTGATGGGTCCGTATCGACTCATAGCGCTTTTGCCTTACGCACATTGTTTCAAAAGCACGCTAAGGGCTATCAGGAGCTTACCGTTAAAGGAAAAAGCGGTGGACACTCTTCAATCACTAAAAGTGCAAAATTAGAAGAAAAATTAATCCAATTTCTTTGGAAAGAAACAGCTTGACGCTAAGGCTTCAAGCTGTTTTTTTGACGTTTTCGTACTTTTTTAGTCCAAAACCCTCCAGAGATATATTTGGGTTCATAAGAAATAATGAAGGCTCGACTTTCGATTTCCTTGATAAGGGTGTAAAGTGTGCGCTCAGTTTTACGTGGAGATAAAATTTCTAACACCATTCGTCCACCCTCTAAACCTTCGCCATATGATTGGGTGACTCCATAGCCATTTTGTCTCAGAATGCGAGGAAGACTGGCTTCTTGATCTGTATTTGTTGGTAATATCACGGTTACCATCATATATCCAAGAGCCAATTTGTCTTCAATTTTTATCCCAACACTAATCCCAATCGCGTAACCTAAAGCATAAGTCAGGAGATTGATCGGATTATCTAAACGATCCAATACCATTGAAAGTCCAAGTATATAGATTGTAATCTCAACCATGCTCATTAAGGGCGCTAAAATGCGATAGCCTTTCATTGTAAGCATAAAACGGAGAGTATTCAGTGTAACGTAACAAAAATTGATAAGAAAGATCATCGCAAGCATTTTTATATCAATCATTATGTAATCGCCTTCTTTCTGTGATTTTTACCCATATAGGTGTTTTTAGTGTGCGTTTTGTCCTATTCTCATCAGCCTAACGATTATTTTGTCAAAAGGCAAATAAAAGGAAAAAAGGATAAAAAGATTTCATGTTTATTTGTCAAAAAAACAGATTAAACAAATAATAATTGTTATTTATTGACGAAAAACTGATTTATTTTAAAGAAATGAAATTTTTACCTTCTATTTTAATTCTTATTATAATATAATGTTAGGTAGGGGCATTTAATAATGTAAAGGAAAATATGTAAAACGCTTGATACGTTATTTTAAAAAGGTTTGTGTTATTATAATAGAACAAGCTGTGTTTTTATTATTAAACTTTGCACATTAAAATGTAATATAGGGACGCGTTGTCGTTCATTCGAAAAAGGTGGTTCTCATGGAAAATACTAAACAAGTGGCAAAGCAACAAGTTGAAGATGCGAAGAGAACATTTTTGTCTGGAGAAAATTTTTATGCACAACATTTATTGGGTGCACATCAAGTAAAGGAAGGATTCGTTTTCCGAGTTTGGGCTCCCAATGCGCTTGCTGTGTCTCTCGTTGGCGATTTCAATGATTGGCAGGATTCGCCAATGGAGAAGGATGAAGTTAGCGGGATTTGGCAAGTACAATCGGATACTGCAAAAGAAGGAGACCTTTATAAATTTAAGGTTAAGCAAGCCAATGGTCGGGAAATCTTGAAAATAGATCCTTTCGCTGTCCGATTTGAAAAAAGACCTGGCGATGCCGCAGAATTATATAGCTTTCCTGAAAAAAAATGGAAAGATGGCTTATGGCGCGGACGCAATAAACGAACTAATGCGTTTAAGCGACCATTAAATATCTATGAAATGCATGCTAGCTCATGGAAACATCATGAAGATGGAACGCCCTACAGTTTTGCTGAGTTAAAAGAAGAATTAGTCCCTTATCTGGTAGAAATGAATTATACCCATGTTGAATTTATGCCGTTGATGGAGCATCCATTAGGTCGTTCGTGGGGCTATCAATTAATCGGTTATTTTGCACTGAGCTCTTATTATGGGACGCCGGCGGAGTTTCAGGATTTTGTTGAAGCTTGTCATTTGAATAATATCGGAGTTTTTGTGGATTGGGTTCCGGGTCATTATTGTATTAATGATGATACATTGCCTTATTATGATGGGACACCGCAGTTTGAGTACGAAGATCCTGATCGGGCGAAGAACAATCGTTGGGGATCTATTAATTTTGATTTGGGAAAACCACAAGTTCAAAGCTTTTTGATTTCTAGTGCGATGTTTTGGATTGAAATGTTCCATATTGATGGTATCCGAGTCGATGCCGTTTCTAGTATGATTTATCGCGACTATGATGATGGACCGTGGACGCCAAATCATGAGGGAGGCAATCGAAACTTTGAAGGGTATTATTTCTTACAAAAACTGAATGCTGTCATCAAATTGGCTCACCCGAATGTCTTAATGATCGCAGAGGAGAGCTCATCCGAAACACCTGTGACCGGTATGATCGAAAGTGGCTCATTAGGTTTTGATTTTAAATGGAACATGGGATGGATGAACGATGTCTTACGTTTTTATGAGATGGATCCTGTTTTTCGGAAAGACAATTTCAATTTGGTCACTTTTTCGTTTATGTATATGATGCAGGAGAATTTTATTTTGCCACTGTCACATGATGAAGTTGTTCACGGGAAAAAGAGTCTTATGCATAAAATGTGGGGAGATCGGTACAAACAGTTCGCGCAGTTGAGAAACCTGTACACTTATTTTATGACTCATCCAGGAAAAAAATTATTGTTTATGGGTAGTGAATGGGGTCAGTTTCTAGAGTGGAAGTTTGATGAGGGACTTGAATGGAGGGATTTGAATGATTCAATGAACCATTCGATGCAGCATTTTACTGCAGAATTGAATGATTTCTATAAAAATCAAACAGCCTTGTGGGAGCTAGAGGATTCCTATGACACGATCGAAATTATTGATGCGGATAATACGGGAGAATCAATTTTGTCCTTTATGCGAAAAGGAAAACGTAAAAAAGATTTCTTAATTGTCATTTTAAATATGACTCCAGTAGAACGCCGAGATTTTCATATAGGTGTGCCTTATCCGGGAACTTATAAAGAGGTTTGGAACACGGAGATGAAAGAATTTGGCGGAACATGGACAAAGCATAATGAGGATTGTCAAAGCGAACCAATTGAATTTAAGGAGTACGGCCAGTTGATCAGAACAACTGTCCCTGCTTTAGGTGCCATCATATTGAAACCAGAAAAAATCAACACACGCAAGAAATAGAGGGGAGGTCGATGGAGGAAAGTCCTTCATCAAATAAAATGAAAACAGAAATTTTAGCAATGATTTTAGCCGGCGGGAAAGGTTCTCGTCTAGGTAAACTAACACAAAAAATTGCAAAACCTGCTGTCCCTTTTGGCGGTCGCTATCGAATTATTGATTTTACGTTGAGTAATTGCATTAATTCAGGTATCAACAATGTAGGAGTAGTAACGCAGTATCAGCCTTTAGCGTTAAATAATCATATTGGGAATGGTTCTAGCTGGGGCTTTGATGGTCTAAACTCAGGAGTAACAATTCTACAGCCATATTCTAGCAATGATGGGAGTAAATGGTTTGAAGGAACGGCTCATGCAATCTACCAAAATATGGACTACATCGATCAAATGGATCCTCAGTATGTTTTAGTCCTATCTGGTGATCATATCTATAAGATGGACTATGAAGCGATGCTTGAAGACCATAAAGCGAACAATGCTTCACTAACAGTTGCCGTAATTGAGGTCCCTATTGAAGAAGCTTCTCGTTTCGGAATCATGAATACTGATGAAAATGATCGAATTATTGAGTTTGAAGAAAAACCAGAAGAACCAAAGAGCAACTTAGCTTCAATGGGCATTTACATCTTTAACTGGAGTCGCTTGCGCAGTGTATTGCTAAACAGTTATAAAAAGGATGATCAAATGCTAGACTTCGGTAAGCATGTAATTCCTGCCTACTTAGAAAGTGGAGAGAATGTCTTTGCGTATCGCTTTGACGGTTACTGGAAAGATGTTGGTACAATCGATTCTCTTTGGGAAGCTAGTATGGAGTTTATTGATCCTGAGCATAGCTTGAATATCCGTGATAAAAACTGGCGGATTTTAGCGAAAAATACCATTTCACCGCCACATTTTTTAACTGAAAATGCTGATGTAAAAAATTCATTAGTGGTGGATGGCTGTTATGTCGCTGGTCACGTAGAACATAGTATTTTATCTGATGATGTTCAGGTAAAAGAAGGTGCAAAGGTAGTCGATAGTGTCGTCATGCCAGGTGCAACGATTGGTAAAAATGTGCAAATCACTAAAGCGATTATTGGAGAGAACGCCATCATTGGTGACGATGCGGTCGTTGATGGATCAGAAGAGATTGCTGTAGTAGGCTATTCAGAAGTGATTGGAGTGTTGACAAGTGAGAGCGAATAAAATGTGCGCCATTTTGGGGAACGTATATGAGTGCCCAGAATTATTACCTTTAACTGAAAAGAGACCGTTGGCAACATTGCCTTTTGATTGCAAGTACCGTCTGATTGACTTTAATCTGTCAAATGCAATCAATGCGAATATCAAATCTGTATACATGGTCTTTAACCAAGGGACGACCAAATCTGTTTTTGACCATATTGGCGGAGGACGCGAGTGGCATCTTGATAGTGTAGACAGCCGTTACTTTATCCATTTTTATCAAGATTTCTTGAAAAAGAAAGCAGAAGGCCGGCCCTATTTTGAGTCAGTCATTGACTATTTGAATAAATCAAAATCTGAATATACAGTCTTTATGGGAAATCGTATGCTATGTAATATTGATTTAGAGGCTGTTTTAAAAATTCATCAACAAAGTGACAGTGTAATGACTGTTGTTTATAAAAAAATGCCGAAGGAACAAATTTATCGGCAGGATGAAATTTTAGAAGTGGATGAACACGGCATAATTGCAGGCCATCATAACTTTTTAGAAGAAAAAACCAACGAGGAAGTGCTGAACCTGGGCATGAAAATATTTATTTGTCGTACAGATTGGTTAATCAATGCCTTGCAGGAAGGGCAAAATCTAGGCGGTCCAGTAGCATTGGTGGATTTCTTAACTTTAGCGATGAATCAAGTGAAGACAAATGCGTATGAATATACTGGCTTCTTAAGTAACATTTTTGATATTAAGTCATATTATGATGCGAATATGGCTATGTTAGATCCTAAAAAGTTTACTTCTCTATTGTATTCTAAACAAAAGATCTATACGAAATTGAAGAATGAAGTGGCCACCTATTATTCTCCAACTTCTGAAGTAAAGAATAGTCAATTCGCTACAGGCTGTCTGGTTGATGGGAAAGCTCATGGTTCCCTTTTCTCAAGAAGTGTCATAATTGAAAAAGGTGCTGAAGTTGAGGATTCGATTATCATGGCAAGCTGTAGTATACGTGAAAACGCATATATTAAGCATGCGATTCTAGATAAAAATGTTGTAGTGGAACCAGGAATTAAAATTATCGGCTCTGCTGAACAACCAGTTGTCATCAAGAAAAATACACATGTGATCAGTGATGTTTATGGAGGCGAATAAAGGTGAAGACATTATTTGTAGCAGCAGAATGTGCACCCTTTTTTAAAACTGGAGGATTGGGTGACGTTGCGGGCGCTTTACCTAAAGCCTTAAAGGAAAAGGGAACAGATATAAGAGTGGTCCTACCATTTTTCACAAAGATGCCAGAACGTTTTAAGGAGCAATTAGAGGATCTATTTTCTTTCGATGTCTATGTTGGTTGGCGCAAACAGTATTGCGGAGTAAAGCATCTCCGAATGAATGAGATTGATTACTACTTTTTAGACAATCTCTATTACTTCAATCGGCCAGAATTGTATGGTTATTATGATGATGGGGAACGTTTCGCTTTTTATCAGCAAGCGGTCATTGAACTAATGGAAAAAATCGATTTTATTCCTGATGTCATGCACTTGAATGATTATCATACCTCCTTCATCCCCTTTTTGTTAAAGGAAAAATATCGTTGGATTAAAAATTTTGATCAAATTCGTACTGTTTTGACTATTCATAATATTGAATTTCAGGGACAATATGACCGTGAAGTTTTATATGATTTATTTGGCATGGGGTGTGAACGTTACGACGATGGAACGATACGTTTCAATGACTGCGTAAACTTTATGAAGGCCGGGATTCTATACGCAGATCGCGTGACTACAGTCAGCCCTTCTTATGCTGAAGAAATAAAAACGGCTGAGTTTGGTGCTGGTTTGGATATCATTTTGCGAATGGAAAGCGGCAAGTTGCATGGAATATTGAATGGGATCGATTATGATGCCTTTAATCCAAAAACTGATCCTGCAATTTTCGCAAATTACGATGCAGCACATCTTGATAGAAAAATAGAAAACAAAGTACAGTTACAAAAAGCCTTGGATTTACCTGTTCGACCGGATGTTCCTGTCATTGGGATTGTCAGTCGTTTAACTTACCAAAAGGGGTTTCATTTACTTCTAGAAGAGATGGAAAACTTAATGCAATTTGATGTACAGTTGGTTTTGATTGGAACAGGGGATCCGAATTTTGAAAATCAGTTCCATTATTATGGCGGAAAATATCCGAATAAAGCAAGCATCCATATTGACTTTGATGTAACATTGGCTCAGAAAGTGTATGCCGGTGTCGATATGTTCTTGATGCCATCAGCCTTTGAACCTTGCGGGCTTTCACAAATGATTTCCATGCGTTATGGTACATTGCCGATTGTCCACGAGATTGGCGGCCTGAAAGACACCGTTCAACCGTACAATCCGATTACAGGTGAAGGGACAGGCTTTGGTTTTAACATTTTTGAACCGTTCTATTTAATGAATGCGTTGAAACAGGCCATTGAACTTTATCAGGATTATCCAGCGGTTTGGCAAGGAATGATGACTGAGGCAATGTCTCGGGACTTCAGTTGGGATGAATCTAGTCAGCAATATTTAGAGTTGTATGAAGGAATATAAGATTCGAAAAGCCAGAATCTAAGCCTTGTGGCGATTGATTTTGGCTTTTTTATCATTAAATTTTCATTTATGATGTATTATATGTAGTATATATAATACATAGCTTAAAAAGTGTAGGTTGGAGATGAGAATATGAACAAAACAGAATTTAAAGAATCATTCAGTCGCCGTCTAGCTGAAAAATTTGCGATGGGTGTTGCGGACGCTTCCCCAGACGAACTTTACCAAACATTGGGTTCATTAATGACTTCGGCATATTCACAAAATTGGCAGCAAACATGGAAAGATTATCGAGAAGCAGATCAAAAACAAGCGTATTATTTTTCTATTGAATTTTTACCAGGAAAAATGTTAAAAAGTAATCTTTTAAACATGGGTTGGTTAGACATGGTCACGGAGGGGCTCGCTGAGTTAAATATTGATTTAGAGGATCTGGCGGAAGTTGAACCAGACATGGCGTTAGGAAATGGCGGGTTAGGTCGTTTGGCTTCTTGCTTTATGGATTCGATTGCTTCCATGGGGCTTCCTGGCAATGGGAATGGAATCCGTTATGAGTATGGTCTTTTTAAACAACGCTTTGTTGACAATTATCAAGTGGAGTTGCCAGATGAATGGCTGCACAAAGGTAATTTGTGGGAAGTTCGAAAAGAGAGTAAAGCGGTAGATGTGCGTATCGGTGGCGATGTATACATGAGTCACGATGAATACGGCAATCTAGTTCCGAATTATCAGGGTGGTATGATGCTTCGAGCGGTCCCTTATGATACCGGGATGCTTGGGTATCAGAATGGTATTGTCAATACCATGCGTTTATGGTCTGTAGAAATATCGCCGGAAGAGGAGGATCGATACCGTAGTATAAAGGATCGTCGTGCTGTGGAGGATCTGACTTCAGTATTGTATCCAGATGATTCTAGTGAAGCCGGAAGAAGACTGCGATTGTCACAGGAGTACTTCTTTGTCTCAGCTGGTGTTCAAAGTATTTTGCGTTACTACAAACAATTGAAGAAACCGATGGACGAAATTAATCAATACATTGCGATTCATATCAATGATACACATCCTGCTATGTGTGTGGCGGAATTTATGCGCCTGCTAGTTGATGAAGAAAAAATGGGCTGGGAACGTGCTTGGAACTTAACTCAAGAGGTGATGAGCTACACGAATCATACGATCATGGCTGAAGCTTTAGAAAAATGGTCGATTGATATGATGAAAAGCGTGTGCCCAAGAATCTATCAGATCATTGAAGAGATCGACCGTCGTTTCGTTGAGGAAATGACCGGCGTGCATGATTTTGATTTGATACAACGAACAAGAATCATTCAATGCGGCCAGGTTCATATGGCCCATCTTGCAATCATAGGCTCGCATTCAACAAATGGTGTGGCGAAATTACACTCCGATCTTCTAAAATCCGTCGTTTTACATGATTTTTATCGATTATATCCAGCTCGATTTAATAACAAGACAAATGGTATCGCTATGCGAAGATGGACGCAATTAGCAAATCCTTCGTTAAGTAAAGTATTGGACGAAACGATTGGTAATACTTGGAGAAAGCAGCCAAGTGACCTGCGTTTACTATTAAATTATGAGGAAGATGACCAGGTGCTTGATAAACTTGCGGCAGCGAAATTGGAAAACAAGCAACGTCTAGCAGACTATATTCAAAAACATTGTGGCGTTGAAGTCAATCCTCATGCGATTTTTGATGTTCAAATCAAACGACTGCATGCTTATAAACGTCAATTACTAAACTTACTTCATATCATTAAGTTGTACTTAGAGTTGAAAGAAAATCCTGAATTACCGATTGAACCTCGCGTGTTTATTTTTGGTGCAAAGGCAGCTCCAAGTTACCATTATGCAAAATCTATTATTAAGGTAATCAATGAAACAGCGAGCTTAATCAACCAAGATACAACAATCAAGGATAAATTAAAGGTCATCTTTTTGGAAAACTATAACGTAAGCTTGGCGGAAAGAATTATTCCAGCAGCAGATGTCAGTGAGCAAATTTCTTTGGCGTCTAAAGAAGCTTCCGGAACTTCAAATATGAAGCTTATGCTGAATGGCGCTGTGACAATCGCGACATTGGATGGCGCAAATGTTGAAATTCGAGATGCTGTTGGAGATGAGAATATTGCTATTTTTGGTTTGACTGAGTCTGAGGTTTATCAATATTACGAGAATAAAAATTATTCATCCGCAGACATTTACCGAGAAAACGCACAGGTACACAAAGTGGTAAAAACTCTAATAGATGGTACGATTCCGAATATTTTTGCAGAGGGACAAGAAATCTTTGATTCCTTGATCAAGTACAATGATGAGTTCTTTGTTTTACGTGACTTTGAAGATTATTGTTTGGCACAAGAAACTGTAAATCAGGCTTATCAAGACAAACGGCGTTGGCGACAAATAAGCTTACGAAATATAGCCAATGCAGGACGCTTTTCTTCAGATAATACCGTTCAGCGTTATGCAGATGACATTTGGCAAATAGAACCCGTTTTTGCTTATGAAGATGATCGAGGTGTGACACAACATGACTCATATTTACTTTAATCCATGGCTGGAACGATACAAACAACCTTTTGGTGCTGTTCAGGAAGGGACGACGGTCAAAATTTGGCTGTCGGTTCCGGAGCAGCAAAATACGAAGGTCTTTTTGATTGTGCGTAAAGAAGGAAGCTCAGTGGGACAAAAAATTTTTCCAATGGAGCCGGCTTCTGAGGATCGATTTCATTTTCAAACGACAATGGATCAGGGCTGGGGTCTGTATTTCTACTATTTTAAAGTCATTCATGAATCAGAAGGTTACGAAACGATTCAATATTATGGATTTAAAGGACATGGCGGCGAAGGAAGAATCTATGGCTCTGAACGAGAAGTCGTGCCTTATCAATTGACGTGCTATCAGAAGCCAGAGGTTGCTCCAAAATGGTATCGAAATGCCGTTTTTTATCAAATTTTTCCTGATCGATTTGCCAATGGAAATCCTGATCGTAAAATCAATCAGCCAAAAAAAAATTCATTTATCTATGCAACTGAAGAAGATGAACCTTTTTATATTAAGAATCAGAAAAATGAGATTGCTCGATGGGATTTTTTTGGTGGGAACTTTAAAGGAATTCAAGAAAAAATTCCTTACTTACAAGAACTTGGGATCACCGCTTTATATTTAAATCCAATCTTTGAGGCGACCTCTAATCACCGCTATGATACGAACGACTATTTCAAGGTGGATAGTGTTTTAGGAACTGAGGAAGATTTTCGTAGTCTGATAGCTGCTTTACACACGGCGGGTATCGCGGTTGTTTTAGATGGAGTATTTTCTCACGTAGGAAAAGACAGTCGGTACTTCAATATTTCTGGTTTATATGGCGATGACACTGGGGCAGCTCGCGATCCTAAGAGTCGCTACTTTGATTGGTTCACATTTAACCACTATCCGGATGATTATAAATCTTGGTGGGGAGTATCCGATCTGCCAGAGGTACGTAAGGATAATCCAAGTTATCAGGAATTCATTTATGGCGATTTAGACAGTGTTCTATCTAAATGGACCTCGATGGGCGTTGACGGCTGGCGGTTGGATGTTGCAGATGAGTTGACTGATGATTTTATTGCTGGTATCCGTAAAAATCTTTTGGCGTATCAAGAAAAGATTCTAATCGGTGAGGTTTGGGAGGATGCATCGAACAAAATTGCCTATGACACTCGACGAAAGTATGTGTTTGGTGATCATTTACAAGGCGTAATGAATTATCCACTCAGACAACAAATTTTAGATTTACTAAATCAATCACGATCATTGCAGGATATTTGCGAAGAGATGATTCGTTACCAAGAGAATTATCCGGCTGATTTTTACTACAATCAGTTGAATAATATTGGCACACACGATACGGAACGAATCTTGACCATGTTAGATGGTTCGGTCGAAGCGATGGATCAGGCTTGGGGATTAATGTTCATGATGCCAGGCATTCCTTGTGTTTATTACGGCGACGAAGCCGGGCTGACCGGCGGGAAGGATCCGGATAATCGTAAGTTTTTCCCGTGGAACAGCATTGATCCTAGATTGTTTAAAAATTGTCAAAAATGGATTGAGCGTAGAAAGAAATATGATGTGCTGAAGCAGGGGCAATTTTTCCCATTCTATTCGCAAACACAGCAAATATTCGGGATCATTCGATACACGGAACAGGCCTATGTCATTTACGCACTCAATTTATCTGATGAGGAACAAAGCCTAAATGTTGGAGAGTTATCAAGTCCACGTGCCTATCAAGGGGATTATGAGGTGTTGGATCGTATCTTAGAGGGCGAGGTACTGGCTCCAAATGGCAGTCTATTTGTGTATGAGGGAAATTAATTTTGGAATGGGAGATTTTCTTATAGGTTAGGAATTTAAAAGCATTTTTTCAGCATTTATGCTAAACTATGCTATATCAGAACGATGAGGATGATTGTATGCAAACGTATAGCAGAAAAAAGAGCCGCTTTCCTGCCTTTGACGATGAAGCAGGTGTGAAATTAGTACAGACGAATCAACGTGTCTTGTTTGATGGACAAGATGACTTAATTACAAGTTATCGCTTAGAGGCAAAGGATATCTTTGACCGACAATTACCAAAGAACAAACGGACGCGACGTGTAAATTTAGATGAAGAGCCACGCAGAGAGCTGGATCATCACAAAGCTCACTTACCGATGTATCAAGGGGATCGAAAAGAATCCAAAAAAGTTAATTTGTTTGAAGAGCGAAAGCCAAAAGAGACGACCAAGCCTAAGTCAACGTTTAATACAAGAAATGGCCGTAGCGCAACACCGTTTTCGCCTAAATTTGTTCCTTCTTCCTTGATTCCTGATGAGCCTGCTGATGCAATCTCACCGAGAGAATTGATGCAGCGGATGGAAAAATCGCGTCAGTCGTATATTCTGTTTGCGCCAGATAATGAAGAAAAGCAACCGGCAATAGACAGAAAGAATTCACGGCAACGTTTGGATCGCTCGTTACGAGGGATTATGCAAGAGGACAATTTTAATATCGAAAATAGCAAGTATTTTCACGATTAGTGCAGAAGGTGCCAATGGGCGTCCTTCTGTTGTTTTTATGAAGATAGGAGAGAACAAGAAACATGAACCCATTCGAGGAAAAAATTCGCCAATTAAGAGCTGGAGAGATTGACAAAATCGAGGTAACACGTGATGAATTTTTCTTATTTCGTGAAGCGTGGATTAAGCAAGAGGATAAAAAATTTTTTAGAGGGATTGCGGGATTGAAGGGAAATATTACTTACGTTTACGACACAACGATTGTATAGGTATTGACTTTTTCATTTTGTATCGCTATCATAAAAAAGAATTCTGCGGTGGTGTTGGAATTGGCAGACAAGCATGACTAAGGATCATGTGAGAGCAATCTCGTGTGGGTTCGAGTCCCATTCGCCGCACTTGGGTGTACCAATGATGGTACATCCTTTTTTTAATGTTAATTTTAAAAAATCCGTTTACATCTGTTCGTTTTAGAGGAAACCTTTGGCGTTTTTCGATCGCAAGAGTTGCTTGTCAATTCGTCATCAGATAAAATAAACTTATTAAAATGTGAATATGCATATTTTGGAGGAAACAGTAATGGAAGCGATTGGTCAAGTCTTAAAAGAGTTCAGAAAAGAACATGGCATGACACAAAAAGATCTTTCTGAAGGAATTTGTTCGCAAAGTGTTTTGAGTCGAATTGAAAACAATGAAGAGATTCCGAATATTTTTGTGATTCAACAATTATGTCATCGACTAGGAATCACGATTGATCAATTGATGCTAGATTTCTTACCGGAAGAATTATTTCTGCGCAAGTATTTTAATAAAATGTTTATGTATTTGCGAACCGGAAAATATTTAGAAATTCGAACGACACTAGAGTATTTGGATGAACGTCAAATCACTCATTTAGATAAAGATAGACAGCTAGCATGCTTTTTTAAAGGCGTTTGTGCGTATTTTATTGATAAAGAACCGGAAGCGGCTTTAGAACAGATTATACAAGGACTTTCGATTTGCGTCTCAAAAAAATATGACGGTTATTTTGATAGTCGAATCTTACTCTTGAGTTTTGCTGGTAAAATGAATTCTGTTTTAGGCAGAGTAAACGAAGCGCAAAATTATTACAATCAAAGCTTTGAGTTATTCCAGACGATGATGGCTGATTATTCTGAACGTAGCGAGCTCAGTAATCTTTTTGTGAACTATGGCACTTTCTTAGTGAAACACGAACGCTTGGACCTTGCTGAAAAAGTCGTTGATATGGGGTTGAAGTGGAATCGGCAGCAATGTAGCTATTACAAGTTGAGAGAACTCTTAGAATTAAAAATTTTGATGCTAGAGGCCCGAGATGAGTTTCACACAGTGATTAATTATAGAAAGATGCTGAGAGCTATCGAAAAGCTAAAAGATTTATAGAATGGTCTACACCATTCTTGACTTATTGGCCATTCAGGAGTAACTTTAAGGTACTAAGACAAAAAGGGAGAGCTCACAATGAAAATATTTATTTATGCTGACAAATTCTTTTTAAACTCTGGTGTTAAAGGCGCAGGTTATTTAGATGTCACTGATGGCATTTTTGGAACATATACGAAAGAAAAACCTGAAGGAGCAGAAATTATTGACCAATCAGGAAAATGGATTGCTCCTGGATTAGTGGATACCCACATTCACGGATATAAAAATCATGATGTAATGGATAATGATGCCGAAGGAATTAAGGTAATGTCTGAAGGTTTACTATCATGTGGTGTAACCAGCTTCTTACCAACTACCTTAACTTCTTCAAAAGAACGACTGAAAGATGTCGCAGAAACCATTGGTAAAGTATACCAAGAGGTTGATGGTGCGAAGATTCAAGGGATTTACTTTGAAGGTCCATTCTTTACTGAAGAACATAAGGGAGCACAAAACCCTAGCTACTTCGGTGATCCAGATTTGGACACATTCCATGAATGGCAAGAAGCGTCAGGCGGGTTGATCAAGAAAATCGCATTAGCACCTGAACGCAAAGGTGTTAGAGAATTCGTTAAAACAGTGACTGATGAAGGCGTTGTCGTATCTCTAGGCCATTCAAACGCTACTTTAGAAGAAGCGCAAGAAGCCGTAGAAGCAGGAGCCAGTGTCTTTGTCCATGCCTACAACGGGATGCGTGGTCTAAACCATCGCGAACCTGGTATGGTTGGGGCTTTACTAACCTTGCAACATGTCTTTTCAGAGTTGATTTGTGATGGTCATCATGTGCATCCTCAAGCGGCTGAAGTATTAATGGAAAAAGCTGGTCATGATCATGTTGCCTTGATTACTGATTGTATGATGGCAGGCGGAATGCCTGATGGCAACTACAATCTAGGGGAATTTCCAGTAGTCGTAAAAGAAGGTACCGCTCGTCTTGAATCTGGTAATTTAGCCGGAAGTATTTTAAAACTTAAAGAAGCGATTAAAAACGTGGTTGATTGGGACATCGCAACACCAGAACAAGCGATTATGATGGCAAGTTATGTTCCAGCAGTTAGCTGTAAGATTGACGATAAATGCGGGATGATCGCTGAAGGACGCGCAGCTGACTTCATCGTATTAGAACCTACTATGGACTTAGTCGCTACGTACCTTGATGGTGTTGAACGCTATCACGCTTAATTCATTCATTTAAACTTGGTCACTTTACTCGGTCATTTTGGCCGAGTTTTTTTGTTCTTTCATTGTTAATCTGGTAAAATTTTCATCAAAAGCTATTGGTTAGAGTGAAGAACTTAGTAGGAGGAGCCTATGAGACCAACGATTGGTGTAATGCCTTTATATGATAATGAAAGAAAAAGTATTTGGATGCTGCCAGGTTATTTGGAACTAGTCGAAAAAAATGGTGGCATTCCGTTGATTTTACCGCTGACAACAGATAAAGAAATTTTAGCTTCTTTTTTTACTATCTGCGACGGCTTTCTTTTTACAGGTGGGCAGGATATAGACCCAAGTCTTTATAGAGAGAAAAAACAAGCTGTCTGTGGGGAACAATCTTTTTGTCGTGATGAAATGGAGTGTTTCCTTATGAAAGAAGCAATAGCTAAAAAGAAGCCAATTCTAGCAATTTGTCGAGGCGCTCAGTTGTTAAATGTTTTATTCGGAGGGACGCTTTATCAGGACTTGAGGAATGACCATCCGACAGCTGTTAATCATCAGATGGTTGCTCCTTATGCCAGGAAGCAACACGAAGTATCTCTAATTGAGGGCGGGATGCTTCACCGCATCTGGCAACGGTCAAAGTTGGGCGTAAACAGCTATCATCATCAAGCAATCAAAGATTTAGGCGAAGGCCTTGAAGTCACAGCCGTTTCGACAGATGGGGTGATTGAAGGAATTTCGTTAAAAGAGTCAGCATTTGTTAACGGGGTGCAATGGCATCCAGAATTTTTCAATGCGTCTACACCGGAAAATCAAGCTTTAATGGCAGCATTCTATTCAGCATGTTAAAATTGCTTGAGAAAAAAGTAGGAGGGAAAAAATGGCATCGGATAAAGAAGAGCTTTCTATCGCAGACAAAGACAGTTTTCTTATGATTGTTGATTTGTTAAACGAGATGGGTATTCGTTATTGGATTGAAGGGGGATGGGGCATTGATGTACTTATTGGTAAACAAACAAGGCCCCATAGAGACATAGATGTTGATTTTGATGCTGACCAAGAAGAGCTGCTAATGCAAAAGTTGATTGATTTAGGATATGAACGAATAATGGATCAACGACCAGTGCGTGCAGAGCTTTATCATCCAAACTATGGCTATATTGATATTCACCCATTTATTATCAGCAAATCGGGAACAATGAAGCAAGCAAATCCAGAGGGTGGTTTCTTTGAATTAGCCTCAGAGTGGTTCTCACAAGGGACTTTCGAAGATCGTTTGATTCCATGTGTCTCAGTTGAAGGGCAGAGACTTTTTCACACCGGCTATGAGCTTAGAGACGTGGATCATGCGGATTTAAAACAGCTAAACGCTGCTTTTCCTCCAGCCGAAGAAGAATGATAAATAAATCTAGCTTCTTAGTCAATCAAGATATTAGGATTTTTCAAGGAAAGCTTACAAAAAAAAATTATTCTTCCGCTAAATACCTATCGATTTCTTGTTGGGTCAGTCTTCTTATTTCAGTACCGGCAAATGCTTTAAAGTGAGTTTGGCGATAGAGCGCCTGCTTATTCTCGGTATATTTTTTCTTATGGTTGGCTAGATAGGTGGTGTAGCTCTCATCATCCAAAAAGATTTTATAGGATTTTCGCTTGGATTCACTAATCACTTCGTAAATTCCACAAGGAGCTTGCTGCAAATAATCAGCCGCTCGTAAATACAATTTTGCAATCTCTAGACTTTTAAATGGAAAATCTATTCTGCGTAATTGACGCTTCGGATCTTTTTGCAGACAAATACACCTGCCGCAAGTACCACAAATATACTGTTCATGTTTTTCTAAGCATTCTCTTTTTCCGAGTATCGGTGTTGCACGATTATTCGCTGAATAGCATTCGATACATTCCTTCATATTGACGCCTCCTTTTCTCTATTATCTATTCAAAAACTGTCATTTTCAATCACTAAAAAATTTAAGAGGCTGACGATATCTATCGTTGGCTTTTTTTCTCGCTATGTTAAACTAAAAAGAAAAAAGTTTTTCAATCAGCTTTGTAAGTAAGGGGAGATAGAATGGCTTATATAGATGTAATTGATGAGAGCAAGCATTATAAAATGGGCGAAACAGTTATTAAAGCAAATGAGAAAATCAATTTTTCTATTGAAAAAGGCGAAGTAGCGGTGATTCTCGGACCAAGTGGTGCAGGGAAGTCTACGGTGTTAAATATTTTAGGCGGCATGGATAGCTGTGATGAGGGAAAAGTGGTGGTAGATGGCACAAATATTGCGGCTTTCAGTGATAAGGAATTAACCACTTACCGCCGAAATGATGTTGGTTTTGTTTTTCAATTTTATAATTTGGTTCCCAATTTAACAGCAAAAGAAAACGTTGAACTAGCTTCTCAAATCGTAGCCGACGCGATGGAGCCTGAAGCTGTGCTACGATCTGTGGGCTTGGGAGAACGGATGGATAACTTTCCTGCCCAATTATCTGGCGGGGAACAACAACGGGTTACAATTGCTCGAGCGCTAGCCAAAAGGCCAAAACTACTTTTATGTGATGAACCAACCGGCGCATTGGATTTTGAAACTGGAAAGCAAATTTTGAAAATATTGCAGGATACTGCACGTGAAAACGGTACAACGGTCGTAATCATCACACATAATTCGGCAATCGCACCAATGGCTGATCGAGTGATTCGAATCAATGACGCTAGGGTTCGAAGCGAAGAACTGAATGAACAGCCTCAGTCGATTGAAGATATTCAGTGGTAAGAGGTGATGATCATGGGGAAAGCGATACGACGTTCCAATTGGCGTGAGATCGGACAATCTAAAACGCGTTTTTTTTCAATTTTAGGGATTATTTTCTTAGGTGTCGCTTTTTATGTCGGACTGCGTGCTACAGGACCAGACATGCTGAAGACAGCCGCTAACTATTATAAAAAGCAGAACTTGGCCGATACACGTATCGTCTCTTCAATGGGATTGACAGATAAGGATATTGATTTATTACAAGGAATAAAAGGCACGACCATAGAGGGGCGTTATTTTCAAGATATTAATCTCAGCCAAGAAAACCAGGTTTTTCGAATTTTTAGCTATGACTCTAAGCAAACGTTGAATCGTTTAGTTGTAACAGAAGGCCGTTTACCTAGAAAAGCAAATGAAATTGTACTAGATGATTTTGCGAAAGAAAAAGGTTACGAGCTTAATAAGACATTCAATTTTGCTGCAGATGATCCATCTAACGCCTTTAAGCGACAGGAATATACTGTCGTGGGTTTTGTTAAAAGTCCAGAGTTTATTGAGAATATCTCACGTGGAAACACAACAGTCGGAAAAGGGTCGATCGATTGTTTTGCCTTTATTTTGCCAGAAAACTTTACTCAACCAGTATTCTCAGAAGCGCTAGTCGCCTTTACGGATCTAAAAAATCAATCGGCTTACTCAAAGCAGTATGAGAAGCGATTCAAATCAGATCAAAAGAGATTAAAAGAGCAGCTGAAACCAATTGCCACATCTAGTTTGAAGGAGAGAAAGAACCAGCAGCAAAAGCTATTAGATCAAGAAAAGGAAAACTTTCAAACACAAACAGGCATAAACATAGAGGAGCTATCACCGGAACAAGTCTTGGGATTGACCAGAATAAATCCTGAGCTGCCAAAGCAGTTGGACACACTGGAGAAACAACAGCAAAGAATCGACTCCTTACCTGCACCTGAGTACCATCTATTTGCTCGTTCTGATAATCCGGGATATAGCGAATATGAAGACAATGCCCAGCGCATTTCATCGTTAGCTTCGGTATTTCCTTGGATCTTCTTTTTAATTGCTGCTTTGGTCACACTGACGACAATGACTAGAATGGTAGAGGAAAAGCGAAATGAATTGGGGACATTTAAGGCGTTAGGGTACCGAAACGGAGAAATCGCAGAAAAATATCTGCTTTATGCTTTGTTGGCTGGGGGATTGGGCACACTGTTAGGACTGGGGATCGGTTTTTATGTATTGCCGAAAATTATCTTTAATGCCTATGGGCAGCTGTACAATTTGGAAAATGTAGTAACCCCCTGGTACTTAGAGTATACATTGATTGCTTTTGCCGTCGCTTTAGCTTGTTCAGTAGGATCGGCATGGATCGTTTTACGATATGATTTGAAGGCCACTCCTGCAATTTTAATGCAGCCCAAAGCGCCTAAAAAGGGGAAAAGAATCTTTTTAGAGCGTGTAAAATTCATTTGGCGTCGACTCTCCTTTAGTCAAAAGGTTACTTTACGTAATTTATTTCGTTATAAGCAGCGAATGCTCATGACCGTAATAGGAATTGCTGGCTGTATGTCGATGATTATTACGGGATTTGGTTTACGGGATTCAATCGGCGATATTGTTACACTGCAATTTGACAAGCTGTGGCATTATCAAGGGACCACGGTCTTTAAAGAGGAACCATCAGCATCAGAAGAACAGAGTTATGTCAAACAGCTAGAAACTTTTTCTGATTTTCAGCATCATCTATTTGTTTCATTAGAGACGTTTACTGCGCAAAAAGAGGGTGTCTCAAAACAAGAAATCAGTTTATCCGTCCCTAAAGAAAAGCAGCAGCTTTCAAATTTTGTGTCTTTTAGGGAACGAAAAACAGGAAAGAACGAGACTCTTACAGATAAAGGAGTCATTATTAATGAGAAGCTTGCCAAACTGTTTGAGATAAAAAAGGGGAATACTTTAACGATTCAATCTATCGAGGGAAAAGAATACACAGTGAAAGTAGCTGCGATAGCCGAAAACTATGTGGGACACTTTATTTATATGACACCAACGTATTATGAAAAAGTTTTTGACAAGCAGCCGACGTATAATACAGATCTTTTACTATTTAGCAAAGCTCCAAGCCAGCATAGAGAAGACCAGATGGCGAAGAAGTTAATGGAGCGTTCAGAGATCGCTAATGTAAGCTTTATGTCTAAATCTCGAGATGCGTTGAAGGATACAGTGAAAAGTCTAAATATCATCATGTGGGTATTGATTGTATCGGCCGGGTTATTGGCATTTATTGTTCTCTATAATTTAACGAATATCAATGTTTCAGAGCGTATTCGTGAATTATCGACGATCAAGGTCTTGGGATTTTACGATAATGAAGTTGTTCGGTATGTTTATCGTGAAAATATTTTGCTGACGTTCATGGGGATTGTTTTTGGCTTACTGCTGGGAAAAATCGAACATGGCTATATTTTGCAGACAGTTGAATTGGACATGACGATGTTTTCGCCGAACATTCAACCGTTGAGTTACATTTACGCGAGTTTGATTACACTGTTTTTCACATTAGTGGTAGGCGTAATCATGTACTTTCGCTTAAAGAAAATCGATATGATCGAAGCATTGAAGGCAAATGACTAGTATAATAAAAGATCAGTCTCATTTTTGGTGAGACTGATCTTTTATTTGTTTGCGAACGTCATAGAGCATCTTATTTAAATCGGCTTCTTTCTTTCGCAGCTCCACGAGGTCTTCTTTGATTTGTTTTTCCTTTTCATCTGTTTGGGGTGTGATCGCTCCGTTTAGAGAGATCCCAATGATCGTCCCGATAAAAGTATCTAATACACGATTCAACGCATAGATAAACGATTCTCCTTGAGGAATGCTCAAAGCAATCAAAAGCATCGTAGCGATCGCAGAAATAATTCCTGAATTATTATTGAGCCCATCCGAGATTACGATGACTAAAATTACCAGCAGGGGGAGTAAAAATAATTCAACATAAAAATCATTTTTAAAAAAAGCTTGGACATAATAAAAAATCAATGCTAATAAACCGCCGAGCGAATTTCCTAGTACTCGCGAACGACCGAAGGAAATGCTTGTAGTCAAATCCTGTCGCAAGGAGAAAACCGCGGCCAAAGCAGCGATCAATGGTGATCCGCGGTCGGTCACATGGAACAAAAGAATACACAGCATAACCGCTAAAGCAGTTTTTATCGTTCGCATACCTAAACGAAAGCGACCAATTTGCACGTTTTATCCCTCTTTCTTCTCTTTATATAGAATAGTTTAGCGGAACTTTGACAAAAAAACAAAAGGCATCGTCTAAGCAATGCCTTTTGTTGGAAGAAAATTATTTTTGCAGCCACTTTTGCTGCATCTGATCTAAAATATCGATAACATCCTTCGTAAAGAAGAGGGATTTATTCGGAAGATCACCGTTGATCATGTTTACCATGTTTTCAATTTCGTAGTTCATGGCATTTCCTGTAAAGCCAGATTCAATCAATTCTTTTGTTCCGTCATTAAAAACAAGCTCTGCCTTATCCGCTCGTGGATATTCATCCACGGTTAAATAGGCATTTTCAAAAGCAACAATCCCTTTTTTAGGCATTTTCGCTTGGAAGGTCAGGCTAATCGTCGCTAACTCATTTTTTTGGTTTTGCAGGATCGTCACGGATTGTTCGTCCACTCCTGTTGAAAAGGGAATCATCGTTGAAGCGATAACCTCTGGTTGTTCTGATAAGAACCAGCGAGCAAAGGACACAGCGTAGGTGCCGATGTCCAGCAACGCGCCACCAGCCAAATCGGGATTGAAGAAACGATTGGTGGGGTCTGGTTCTTTGTAGCTGCCAAAGGGAGCTTGGATCATTTTTAGTTTCCCTAGTCGTCCACTATCCATCAATGTGTGAAGCTCATGATATAAGGGCATGTTAAAGATGGTCATCGCTTCCGCTAAGATCACGTGCTGTTGTTCAGCCAATTCGATGGCTTCTTGTAATTCCTTTGCATTCATGGTGATCGCTTTCTCACAAAGGACATGCTTCTTTGCTTTCAGAGCTTGTATAATGTGTTGATAATGTTGGCGATTTGGTACCGCGATATATATAATAGAAATATCATCATCTGCTAACAATTCTTCGTAGCTGCCATAAGCCTTAGGCAAATCGTATTGTTTCGCAAATTCTTCGGCTTTTTCTAAAGTACGTGAGGCACAAGCAGTTAATTTACTGGTCGTTTGGTTAAAGTTTTCAGCGAAATCATGAGCGATGCCGCCAAGTCCAATGATTCCCCATTGTAAGTCAGTCATAATGCTCCTCCTAGTGTTCGTTTGAGCTTTTAATTTCGGTTTTACTGAAAGTTAAAAAAAAATCGAAATAAGCGTCAAGCTTTGTTCAAAGTATAGCAGTAAATATTAAAATATTTCAATCCATTTGCCAAAGGACTGTATTTTTTCTAAAAATTCAGTAGAATAAGAGAGGAGGGATTTTTCGTGAATCAAATTTATTTGGATTTAGTGATGAGTGCAATTTTTGAACAATTTCATACCGAACAAGATTTTTATCAGGATTATTTAGGCGTCAATGAGGTTCAATGGCAGCAATGGAAAGCGGGACAGAATAATCTATCTCCCGAGGCGAATCAAAAGATTAAAAATCTTTTTAGTGATTACGAATGGATGTTAAGTCAAAAGGTCATTCGACAAACCTTTTTGTTCCCCGAAAAACGTCCAACTGCAGTTGCAGAATATCGTGAAATGAAAACGATCGTTGCACAGAAATGGATCGCCAGCGGATTAGCTCAAGTGGAGATGATTCCGTTTAAAAATAAAAATGAAGAAGAGAACCATGATTTTATCGACTTGCGCGTAACGATTGATTATGATAATTGGGGTTATAGTGATATACTAAGCTTTCGTTTACCCGCTCATATTCAAAATCAAATTGCCAGTGCGCATAAGAAAACCGCACTGCTGGATTGGGTCAATGAGAACTTAACGGAAACCTATACGTCATTGGACGATTAACGAGAGGATTTTTACATTGAAAAAAACAGTAGGACTACTTTCAGTCATTATTATGTTTGGAATGACCGCCTATTCGCTTTTTTATAGTGCACCTGCAGAAACGGATGCGAAAAAAGCGACAGCCACGACTTACTCATTCGAAAAAAAGACGACATCGTCAAAAAAGAAAAATGCTGTGCAAAAAGCATTGCCTGATTCGAATGCAAAGGACTGGAATCTTGTCTTGGTAGGTCCTAAAAACAAAATTGAAAATGAAGTCGCTGAAAGTCAGTTAGCTACACTGTCAGATAATAGTCATCAAGTAGACAGTCGGATCGCCGCAGATTACGAAGACTTTTCCGAAGCTGCAACGAAAGCTGGTTTTCCCTTGGTCATTATTTCTGCTTTCCGATCGGTAGAATCTCAAAAAGAAGTATTTGATACGAACGTGAATGGCTTAGTGAGTGGAAATGGAATGACCGAAGAAGAGGCAATTGCTAAAACTAAGGAAACCATCACAGAACCTGGCTATAGTGAGCATCATACAGGACTGGCTGTCGATATCGTTGATCAAGATTGGTACAATACCTATCAAACACAGGTACTGGATGCTTCCTATGGGGATCAGCCAGGAGCTAAATGGATCGCTGAAAATGCACCAAAATATGGTTTTATCATTCGTTATCCAAAGGATCGGCAAGATATTACCGGCATTACTTATGAACCTTGGCATATTCGCTATGTTGGTAAGGAAAATGCAGAGTATATCACTAAGCACGACCTAACTTTGGAAGAGTTTTTGAAACAGTTGTCAGCCAAGTAAGGAGCTACTATGCCTAAAAAAATCTACAAAAAACGAAAGACCAAAACTTCGATCCCGCTAATTTTTGCGGGAGTCTTAGTTATTGGGTTAGCTTTCGTTTTTTCTTTACATACATTATCTGATTTTGGGGTTGAGAAAGAGCAACAGGAAGAAACTTTGTCCCGTCAGGATTTCATTGATCAGTTGGTCCCACATGCGAAAGAGCTGCAGCAGGGATATGGTGTTTTACCTAGTATTATTTTAGGTCAAGCCATTCTAGAGTCCAATTGGGGGCAATCTCAGCTTGCCAGTCAATATAAAAATCTTTTTGGGATCAAAGCATCAGGGAATCAACCAAAAGTCAGTTTAGAAACAAAAGAATATGTGAATGAGCAATGGATCACCATTCAAGGAGAATTCAAGGTGTATAATTCTTGGAATGAATCCTTAGATGATCATACGATGCTTTTTGTTAACGGAACGAATTGGGATCCCAAACTTTATGCCGGTGTACTGACGGCTACGGATTATCGCCAGGCCGCTCAGGCGCTTCAATCTGCTGGCTATGCGACCGATCCAGATTACGCGAGTAAGATTATCAGTGTCATCGAAACATATAACTTGGAGCAGTACGATCATTCATAGTAAAATTAACTTATGAAGTTGATTGGGAGATGAGTTTGAATGGCAGATAAATATGTACCTGAAATTATGACTGAATTACGTCAAGATATCGTTCGTGTACCGAAAGTAATTAAAAATGCGTCAGGGATCAGCATCTTTGGCAAATTGATTCGTTCGATCATTTTTACGACAGATATCGCGATTATTCGAAACACGGATGCGGATGCAGTAATTGCTGTTTATCCTTTTACGCCGCATCCAGCAATCACGAAAAGTATTATTGAAGCAGCGGATATCCCAGTGTTTTCTGGTGTTGCGGGTGGACTGACTCACGGAGCACGCTCCGCCTACATGGGAATGTTTGCGGAATCACAAGGAAGCTTAGGTGTGGTAGTCAATGGACCGACGCCTGTAGAGACGATTCAAGCAATTTATGACGTTGTGGATGTTCCGGTAATCGCTACGGTCACTTCAAAGTATTCTAAAATTGAAGAAAAGCTTGCTGCTGGGGTGGAGATTATTAATATCAGCGCTGGTAAAGATACTGTAGAAGCTGTTAAGCATTTCAGAAAAACTTATCCAGAACTGCCAATTATTGCGACTGGTGGTCCAGATGAGGAAACGATCGAAGCAACGATTGAAGCGGGGGCCAATGCTATCACTTACACGCCACCTTCAAACGGTGTGTTGTTCAGTAAAAAGATGGAAAAATACCGTAAGATGGAATACGATGAAGATCATCAATAGAACAGTTGTCAAAAACTAGTAATGGTTTTTGACAGCTGTTTTTAGTTTCATTTAAGTTAGCTTTGAGATACTCATTCTAAGAGAAATGAATGATTGGGGTGAGGAAGATCAAACGCTTATTTAACTGGATATGCCTTCTTTGTATTCTTCTGTCTGGATGCTTGTTCTTCTATCAGGACAAGCAATCACAAGCAGACAGTAGCGACGTACAAAAGACAGCGCCGTCAGAAATTTTACTTGCTGATAATCAAAGTACGAGCACATCATTGATCGACGTTCCTTTAGAAAACCAAAATACAGGCAGTATTCCTTTGGAAAATGGCTGTGAAGTCACAGCATTATCCATGTTGTTGAATTTTTACGATTACGGTACGGATAAGAACGAACTGGCAGACTTGTTGAACTATGTCCCTGTCTATGAAAATGAAGCAGAAGACATTCGAGGCAATCCTCACGAAGGGTTTGTGGGAAATATCTATGAAGGCTACGACGCAATGGGTGTAGCGGTGGAACCAATTGCTCAAGTAGCAGAGGAAATCGTTGGAACGAATCAGGAAGTTGTTGCTAGCAGTGACACGTCTTTTTCTGAATTAGTAAACCTTATTCAAGCGGGCACTCCTGTTTGGGTAGTCACAACAGTTGACTTTGAGGTACCAACAGCCAGTGATTTTATGACATGGCAGACGACTAGCGGTGAGGTGCGTGTTTCCCCTTTATGTCATGCGGTTGTTGTTACCGGAGTAGATGAAGATCATGTGTACGTGAATGATCCCTATGGTTATAAAAATCGAATTGTTGACCGACAGGACTTTGAAAAAATTTATCAAAGAATGGGTAGTCAATCGCTTTACTTAAGCTAAAATGAAGGCACGGAAATCATCCGTGCCTTTTTCTATGCAAAAATGTGTTGGAATGTTGGTAACAATTGATCGAAAGAAGTTAATTCAATATCGTGAATTTGCGATGTTCCCTTTGGTAATTGGCGGTTGCGATGGTTTAGCCAAAGAGATTGCCAACCCGCACGCTTTGATCCAATGACATCGTTATTAAAATTATCCCCCACATATAAAGAGCATTCAGGGTTTAAGTCAAATTGTTTTTTCCCTAGATCAAATATTTCCACGTCAGGTTTTTCGTAACCCGTCGCTTGAGAAATAATGATATTGTCTTCGTTTACCCAATTTAATAGTCCTAGCTGTAAAATCTTTTTGTATTGATGATCCGTTGGGCCATTCGTGATGATGCTGATGGGGACTTTTCTCTTTTTCAAAAAATCGAGAGTTTTTTCCACTTCTTGATGCATGGTAATCGCGTCAAGTTCAACTTCATAGACTTCTTGGAACGCTAGTGCTTCTTCATCAGTAATGTGAGGATAATCCAAATCTTTCAGAGACTGGCTAATACGATGAGACCGCATATATTCCAGTGACCATTCTTGTGTGATAACCTTGTTAAAGTTTGCGTCACTGTGTACACGGAAACGAGTGTAAAGGGGGAGCATATCCTCATCACTTACTAAAGGAAATAATTTTTGGACCGCCTTGCGAAATGGTTCTTGTTGATCGTAAATAGTATCATCGATATCAAATACGACAGTTTCAATCAAAATCGACACGCCTTTCATTTTCAGCAAATTTTCAAATAATTACAGTAGCTATTTTAGTACAAAAAATCACACAAAAAAAGAGGAAAATCGTTGATTAGAAAAGGTTTTTCCTACTAAAAAAGACAAACCCCAGTCTATCAATTTTCAGTTTTTTTAACTAAAAAAAAGATTTCTTTTTAATTTCTAATCTATTATGATTAGACTAAAGAAATGGAAAAGGTGGAGGGCTGATTATGCGCAGAAAAAAAAGACAAGTAACCGATAGGAAATCAATCCAAAATTTAGTTGAAGAAGCACAAGTCGTACGAATTGCGTTGAACGGAGAGGACTATCCATATGTTGTACCGGTTAACTATGGTTATGAGTGGGAGAACGATCAGCTAACACTTTTTGTTCATGGTGCTACTGAAGGAAAAAAGGTGTCGATGATTAAGAATGACCCTAGAGTAGCTGTTGAGCTTGAGGGGAATCATAAGCTTGTGGAAGGAACCATGAATGCAGCGACCTATTCCTATGCTTATCAAAGCTTGATAGGTTTTGGTAAAGCAGAAATAGTGGAGGATTTGGAAGAGAAAAGAAAAGCATTGCATGTTTTAATGGATCATGCCGCAAAGGGAGCAGCTTTCGACGAGATTCCAGAGAGCATGCTCAAACGAACTGGAATTATCAAAATAGTGCTAGATTCCTATACGATGAAAGAGAACGTTCATCCAGATGAAAAGTAGAAAAAGGTTCAAAACCGATAGTGCTCGGTTTTGAACCTTTTTATTTACTAATTTTCTTTAAGCGATATTCTTCAAAATATGCCGCCTTGCCGCGACTTTGAATCCTCGCATAGATACCCATGAGAACCGCACCAATCGTATTGGTTAAAAGATCTCCCATCGTATCCATCAAAGCAGCTCGGCCAACCAATAGTTCGCCTGCAGAAGTTGCATATCGCTGAAGATTCATATCCGCAACAGTATCGCAGAGAAATTCCCAAAACTCCCAGAAGACGCCACAAACACCGGCAAAGGCAAAACCAAACAGCAAGAACAACCAAGGAGAAGTTTTACTGATGTCCGCATCCTTCATAAAGAAACCAAGCAGTCCATAGCCCATCGCCGTTAAGACCATTGGGCTAACCGTATGCAAAATTTTATCCCAGAAAGAAATGATGGAAATCATGTGCAGCGATGTTCCTAGAAAGACCGAGATCACTAAAAAGAACCAATAGAAATAAATGATTTTCTCAGGTAAAACAATTTTAAAAAGCTTTTCTATTATTTCTGGTAAGAAGATCAGTGCAATCCCTGCTAAACATTCAATGACAAAAATGACTCCTTGTTTCGTGGAGTATTTACCAATAACAAATTCAAAAATATTATAAATAAGACAAAGAGCACCGAATATCAATAAAGCTAGCCGATATTTTTTATAAGTCACGGAAATCACTACCTTCTAAATAAGATTTGATTGCTTCTAATAGAGCTTCTTCGTTGCTAACGATTGTACCGTTTAATTTAATCAGGCCCACTGTGTAGAGATTTAAATAATGAAATTGATTCTCTGCTGGCGTTTGTAGCGCGTCAATCTTTTGCTGATTGTCCGCGCCTTGCTGCCGAGAATCCGTATATAAAGCAATCACAGGAATTCCTTTTGCATAAGCGACACCAATTTCTGAAGCGACACCCGCATCAATTGTTAAGCCATCTAATAACGCCACCATCAGATCACTTTTTAATACTTCATCAGTATCAGCTAGAGCGATCATTTTGCTGTCCGCATAAGCCGATTTATCATTGATTCCTTCGTTTTCTTGTGGCAAATAAATGGTCAGGTTGTCATCAAGTTCTCTAATTTTTTTTACTAAATATTGATTATAAAATAGGTCACTTTGCGCAAATAAAGGTGCAGCAAAATAAATATGTTTAGAAGTAGTCACTAAAATAAGCCTCCATATCTGGTATTGTTGATTCTAATAATTCAATCGCCTTTTTGTCGGCATCCAGCCGTTCGATCCGTGCAAGGTAAGCAGCACGACGGTAATTCATCAGCATGCAGGTTAATGTTTGAATGTTCAAACGAATTCGCTTGCCTTTCGGTTCATCTGAAAGATGCAATTTGCCATCCTCATCCCAGCTAAGTGCGAATATCCCATTGTTCCATTCCGCAATCGGATCATCGACGACAAAATAGAAGGGCTCTACTGGTTTTTCAAAAGGATATTCCAACAAGAATTCCTTCACATCAACAATTCGCGCCATGAAGAAAGGTGCGATCGTTTCTGTTATTTCGCTATCATCGAGCAGGAAGGAGAGAGGTTCATTTTTAAAAATATCTCCCTTTACCCAGTAGACCATTGAGAAGTGAGCGCTGATAAAATTCCACAGACCGTTTCGTGCTTCTTGATTCAAATAAAACATTTCTTTAATATGGAAAACTTCATCTGAGATCCAGTAAAAAAGTACACCTGTCGGTTTTTTATCCGCATCATAATAAATCGCAGCGATCCGTTCTTCCTCATTTTCGAAACGCCAATATTCTTCCCAGTTAAGCTCTTTGCGAATCATTGCCCCGTGGTTGTTTAAAGCAAACTCGTGGTACACCTGATAAACATCTGGATCATCGACTTCCTTGCGTTCAACGATGCCTGGCAGATCAACTTGTTTCGGTAACTGAGTATCCTTAATTTTGAAGCTGAGTTTGTCCGACATAATTTCCCAGCCCTTGCGACGGTAATAGGGAATATTGTATGGATATAAATAGGAGATCCATTGGCGGTCTTTCCGCATTTGGATCAAGGCTTTTTCGATCAAATCCTTCATCAATCCATGATTGGCATATTCAGGATACGTCCCGACCCCAGTCACGCCGCCCATTTGAAACAATTTTCCGTGAATATTAACTTCACAGGGATAAATAGCGATCTGAGAAATCAAGTTTTCATCGTGGAACCAGCCAAAAACTTTGGATTGTTCCAATACAGGCTTCTTTGCCCGAACCATTTCCCGCTTATTCTCATATCCGCTGTTTTCAATATCACTTTCTGTAACTTGAAAAACATAGCTGAGTAATTCATCGTACTGCGCTAAATGTTCTTCTCCAACTGGCTTCAAGACTAAGTTTTTCTTAAAGTCACTATCCATTCTTTCATCTCCTAGTTCCTATTAATGTAATTATTTTTCTGAGGAAAAATAAATCTGATATTCACCACGTATGTCATTCTACTAGCATGCTAAAGCATGAAGTAGAACTGAAATCCTAGTTCCTATTAATGTGATTATTTTTCTCAGGAAAAATAATTCTGATGTTCATCACGTATGTCATTCTACTAACATGCTAAAGCATGAAGTAGAATTGAATGCTGATTTTGGATTACATTCTAAGTATAGCAAAAGCATGATTATTTTTCTCTTACCGACTTTGAGAAATAGGGGAAAAGACTTTTTTTCTACTAGAAACGTTGGTATAATTGACAGTGCTGATTAAAAGAAATGAGGAACTTTGATGAATATAGAAGAAATGAAGAAACGCCAAGAAATGATTCGAAACTTTTCGATCATTGCCCATATCGATCACGGCAAATCTACGCTGGCTGACCGAATCTTAGAACAAACCAATACTGTAAGTTCCCGTGAAATGCAAGAGCAGTTGTTAGACTCAATGGATCTTGAACGTGAGCGGGGAATTACGATTAAGTTAAATGCTGTTGAGTTGCATTATACAGCTAATGATGGACAAACCTATATTTTCCATTTGATCGACACACCAGGACATGTCGATTTTACTTATGAAGTATCGCGAAGCTTAGCTGCCTGTGAAGGAGCCGTTTTAGTTGTTGATGCTGCGCAAGGAATCGAAGCACAAACACTAGCAAATGTTTATTTAGCTTTAGATAATGATCTGGAGATTTTGCCTGTTATCAACAAAATCGACCTGCCAGCTGCAGACCCAGAACGCGTGCGCAAAGAAATCGAGGACGTAATTGGGATTGATGCCGAAGACGCTGTTTTAGCCAGCGCGAAAACGGGAATTGGTATCAGCGAAATTTTAGAACAAATTGTAACAAATGTTCCTGCACCAAGCGGTGATTTAGAAGCACCACTTAAAGCCTTGATCTTTGACTCGGTCTACGACAGCTACCGTGGTGTCGTTTTGAATGTTCGGATCACTGACGGTATTGTTCGACCGGGTGACAAAATTCAATTGATGAGTAACGGAAAAACCTTCGATGTAACCGAAGTAGGTGTTTTCTCACCAAAAGCAGTCCAGCGTGATTACTTAATGGTGGGGGATGTTGGCTATATTACTGCCAGCATCAAATCTGTTCAAGATACTCGTGTCGGGGATACAGTGACTCTTGCCAATAATCCAGCGGAAAAAGCCCTTGATGGTTATCGCAAAATGAACCCGATGGTATTCTGCGGATTGTACCCAATCGATACGTCTCGCTACAATGATTTACGGGAGGCGCTGGAAAAATTACAATTAAATGATGCGGCGCTGCAGTTTGAACCAGAGACTTCTCAAGCTTTAGGCTTCGGCTTCCGTTGTGGCTTCTTAGGATTGCTGCATATGGACGTTGTACAGGAGCGTTTGGAACGTGAATTCAATTTGGAATTGATCACAACTGCTCCATCAGTTATTTATCATGTAAACCTAACAGATGGCACACAATTAGTGGTAGATAACCCGTCTGACTTTCCAGATCCATCTAAAATTCAAAATGTTGAGGAACCCTTTGTAAAGGCAAATATCATGGTTCCAAATGACTACGTGGGTGCGGTAATGGAGCTTTCACAGCGTAAACGCGGAGAGTTTATCACGATGGATTACTTGGATGATTACCGGGTAAACGTAGTCTACAATATTCCGCTGTCAGAAATTGTTTTTGATTTCTTTGATAAATTAAAATCAAGCACTAAAGGATATGCTTCATTGGATTACGAAATGGCGGACTACCGCGAGAGCCGCTTAGTGAAAATGGATATCCTGTTAAATGCTGAAAAAGTCGATGCATTGAGCTTTATCGTTCACCGAGAATTTGCTCAAGAACGCGGACGTGCAATCGTTGATAAGTTAAAAACTTTAATTCCGCGTCAACAATTCGAAGTGCCGATCCAAGCAACAATCGGAACCAAAATTGTTGCTCGTACCGATATCAAGGCACTGCGTAAAAACGTATTGGCGAAATGCTACGGTGGGGATGTTTCCCGTAAGCGTAAATTGCTAGAGAAACAAAAAGAAGGTAAAAAACGAATGAAACAAATCGGCTCAGTCGAAGTTCCTCAGGAAGCCTTCATGGCCGTTCTGAAAATGGACGAGGATGAACCGAAGAAGAAATAAAAAGATTTTTCACATTCGATAGTGCATATTTTTTGAGGCGGCGGAAGAGACTCTCCGTCGCCTCATTTTTCAGTACATATTATTTTTTAAGTAGAACCAACAGTTAGAGAGAGGATATCAGCATGGATCGAATGAAGGAACTATTAGCAGAAAAATTTGGCTATACGCAATTTAGGAGCGGTCAGGAAGAAATTATTCAAAAAGTTTTGCAAAAGGAAAATGTCTTAGGCATCATGCCGACTGGTGGTGGGAAGTCCATTTGCTATCAGCTGCCGGCATTGGTTTTGGAAGGGTTGACCTTAGTCATTTCTCCCTTGATTTCTTTGATGAAGGACCAAGTAGACAGTTTGAATGAGATAGGAATTCCAGCGGCTTTTATCAATAGTACGTTATCCACTTTGGAGATGAATGATCGCTTGCGGCAAGCGGCTCGTGGTGAGATCAAGTTGCTATATGTCGCACCTGAACGTTTAGAATCAGCAGATTTTCGTGAATTGTTACGTTACGTTCCCATCGAGCTGTTAGCGGTGGATGAAGCTCATTGTATTTCACAGTGGGGACACGACTTTCGGCCGAGCTATTTAAAGTTGGCAGAGACGATCGAAAATTTTGACCAGCAGCCAACTATCATTGCTTTGACTGCCACGGCAACACCACAGGTAGCAGAGGACATTTCTAGTTTGCTGCACATTGCAAAAGAAAATGAAGTGAAAACAGGATTTGCTCGTGAAAATCTGGCCTTTCAAGTCGTAAAGGAACAAAAGGATCTCTATTTGCTAGAGTATTTGAAATTAAACAAAGGACAATCTGGGATCATTTATGCCTCAACTCGTAAGGAAGTTGATCGCTTATATCATTTATTGAAGCATCAAGAATTCGCTGTAGGAAAATATCATGGCGGATTGACTCCAGATGAGCGGTTGAAGAATCAGGAGGATTTTCTATTTGATCGGATCGAAGTAATGATCGCGACAAATGCTTTTGGCATGGGAATAAATAAAAGCAATGTACGATTCGTTATTCATGCACAAATCCCTGGTAATTTGGAGTCTTATTATCAAGAGGCTGGTCGTGCCGGAAGGGATGGCTTACCCAGTGAGGCTGTCTTACTGTATGCGCCTCAAGATATTCAGATTCAGCACTATTTTATTGAGCAATCTCAATCAGAAATTACGTATCAGCAAAATGAATATACTAAGCTACGCGAGATGAATCAGTATGCCCACACGCAGATGTGTTTGCAGCGTTATATTTTAAAGTATTTTGGAGAAGATCAGCCGGATTGCGGCAGATGCAGTAATTGTCTGGATGAGCGGGAGCAGGTCGATATTACCATCGAAGCACAGAAGGTGTTGTCCTGTGTGAAGCGAATGGGTGAGAAATTCGGCAAAGCGCTAGTTGCCAAAGTTTTGACTGGGTCAAATGATCAAAAAATAAATCAGTGGAAGTTTCATGAGTTGCCCACATATGGATTGATGAAGGAGCATTCTCAAAAGGAAGTAGCCAATCTGATTGATTACCTCACTGCAGAACAGTATCTGATCCCATCAAAAGGACAATACCCATTGCTCTCTGTGTCTGAACAAGGAATCTCAGTGCTGCTAGGAAAAAAAGAAGTCTATCGTAAGCAGGCACCAGTGAAGCAATTAGTGGCGGATGATGAGCTTTTTGAAAAATTACGAAGCCTGCGTTCACAACTGGCACAAGAAAAAAATCTACCGCCATACGTTATTTTCTCAGACAAAACGCTAACAGAATTGGCTGAGAAACAGCCCCAAACGTCATTAGAATTTTTGCAGATCAAAGGGGTCGGCAAGAGTAAGCTTGACAACTATGGCGAACAGTTTTTGATGCTATTGAAAAAGGAAAATTAATTGGCAGCGCCTGATCCTCTTCAAGATGAGGTATCGGGCTTTTTTGTTGATCAAAAAAGCACACGCATGAGGATACACTTCACGCATATGCTTTTTAAGAGTCTATTATTTTAAAGTCAATATTAATGTGTTTCAAAGATTTGAGGCACGATGGTATCGATTTTTAGCAACTCTTCTTCAGAAAGAGTTTTGCCATCCTTCCGCCAAATGCTGATTCGACGATGATCCTTTTCAAGGGCATAGTTCTCAGTGACGTATTTTGCTCGCGGATTATTTAATAGATTTTTGATGAAGAGCGCTCGCAGCTGACTAATCGTTAAGCCATTTTCTCCCTGCAGAAAGAAGGGGGACTCGAAGTGATAAACACGCCGATCAGAGGAAATAGTTCCACGCATAATTTTCTCCTTTCCAATAGTCCTTTCATTTATTCTATCAATAAATAGTTAATATAAAAATAGAAATTTAGAAATTATAATTAATCTACAAATTTTGGATATTTCATACAGAAAATGGTTAGGATACAAGCGGAGATTATAGTAAAAATTACAAGGATAAGGCAATAGCTTATTAAGAGAAATCTTGTGCTTATTTTTTTATCTGATGATAAAAAGAATAAATAACACACTTGAACGCTTTATGCTTTTTTCGTTTATTTCAAATTAAAAAAAGAGTTTTTTTGGTATCGAATGTTTAGTATCCCAAGTTTCTCCGCTTGTGAAAAACCATATTTTAGAAAAATGGCATTTGACAAGGCTGTTTTCTTAGGATTATAGTCATTGCGTGATCACTGAAAAAGAGAAAAAAGGAGCTATCGATAATGAAAAAACCGCTATTTACCCCGGAACAACTCTTTAGTCTTAAACCAAAGACGATTGAAAAACGTATGAATCATTATTATCAAGATACTCGTGACGCCAAGTCGACGATCCAATTTTTGGTAGCGCTTCAAGTTCGAGATGAGATTGGTGGAGAGGACTTCTCCTTCTTTATGAAAGAACTTGTACGCAGAATATTTCTAAAGAGCAAAACTTCTCGTACTTTGCGTCGCTATTATGTTTATTTCAAAGAATATTTTTCTTCAAAAGAATGGAAACTGGTCTACTTGCACTTATTCGCAGCAAAATCATTTATCAAAGAAAAGGTTGAAAAAGTAATGAACCAAGTGATTATGACACCGTTAAGAGGACTAGTAGGTTCTTGAGCGAATATCACAAAAATCTAACGAGAAGGGAAGGAAAGATTTGGTAGAATTGGCCGCAACATTTGAAAATAGTTTTGGTAAAGAACATATCGTACGAGTGAATGATGCAAATACTGAGCTTCCGCCAGAGCAAATCAAAGCCTCTTTAGAGAAATTGACGACCATTAAACTTTTCAGAAAAAAAGGTGCTCGTCTTTTTGATAAATTAGTCACAGCAAGCTTTTTCGAAGAGATAGAAACCATTATTTTTGATACTACGAGTGAAGAAGCCCCGTATGAAAGTATGGAACAACTTTCCAGTGACGAAGAAGAGGATGAAATCGAAGCACAAGTGTACAATCAAGGATTAGAAGATACTGGCGTTAGCTCTTTGACTGAGCCTAAATTGACTATGGTTGAAGAAAAAATGATTGAACCAAGTGTAATAAAACGAGTAGTGAGTCTGCCAACAGGCACGACGATTCGTGATTTTTCACAAGAACAGCTGCATTCTTTTGTTTTAACAGTTATACCTGAGAAGGGACATCTCTTAGATGCCCAACTCAATCAGGAAACAGATCCAAAGTGTATTGAACTATTCATAAAGTTTGAGGAAAAGGCAAATCAGAAGAATAAAGCCTCACCCTTTGGCGCTATTAGGAAGTGTTGGCAACGATTGGGCCGATTCAAAAAGCGCTGGTGAAGACGAATATTTAGTGTGAATCAAGGATGATAAGAGTCGATTTCATTTCCGCGGGTGATTTTTGATTCTTCCATTTCCCTGATACTTCACTCTATTAAAAGCAGCTAACTAAGCTACTTTTAATAGAGTTTTATAGAATGGGTTCAATCGTTAAGATTGATCGTCTCTTGTAATCTTGGACTTGAAAAAGAGCATTCCTACCTTTTCCATCCATTTGGTTGCCAACTGTTTTTCGACATGGATGATTCTCAAATGCAGAGACTGAAAATACACTTTTAATTTACTGTTTTTATAAAATTGAACACGAACAAAATCCATTAATAAAACAGTAATCCCACCGGCAAATCCACAATTGTATAGGTTGATGCCTGCAGTCAAGTACTGAGTGTTTCTAGTAATCAAGGAAAATATTCCGCCGGAAAGTGTACCTGTCAGCAGCCCGTATTTCCGTGTCATTGGTGAAAGTGTGCTGGCGAAAAGAATAATCACGATGTTGTTGGTCGTGGCCGCGTCTTGGTATAGAAATAAAGCGGTAAGAAAAACACCTAGCGCAGGAAAAAAGAAATAACGAAATTTGAAGTTGTACATGCTGAAGCCCGCAAAGGTCAAAATAGCCCCCACCAAGATTCCGCTTAATGGCACTCTTAGCATAAGAGTAAAAATAATGGCCAAATAGCCATAGAGTGAAAAGCGCGCGATTTTTTTTAGATCCAGAAGCAGATGCTTCGAATGTGCGGCATTTTTTCTGTAGAAGGAAAGAAAAATGAGCAGTGGAAACGTGAATAAGGCGATCAAAAACCAAAGAAGGGGCTGATGATGTTCGAAAGATAACGTATGCGGGACAATTTTAATCGCTAAAACATTTCTTGTCATCAAGTTTCCAAGGACACCGATAAAACCAGCAGAGAACCCCATATTATAAAGGTTTAGCTCTTTAGTGTGGACTTTCAAAAATTCAAAAATCGGAAGAATTGTGTAACCAATCAGCAGGCCAGTAATCAATGCGATGACTATATTTAAAAGCAATGAATGATTTGGTGCGCTATAAATCGTACTGACAATAGGTGAAAGACATGTACTTAACAGGCCCATTACTAGTAAATCCTGTCTTCCTGAATGATGAATCTTCAAATAAATCAGGCAGCCTAGAATGATTGGGGCTGAATTGACAATGTTTTTTCCAAAAAAGGAAAAGCCGGATAGTATCATGATGACAGAAACAGTTAATGAACAAAAATGGTGCTTATGCTTCCGTAAAAGAAAAAGGCTACTTAATGTCAATAAGCCGCTATTTAAAAATGCGGAACCCACACCAGCGATGTGGACATAATCTGTAATCAAATTACTAGGTGAGCGAACAATATGCTGCATGCCCACTAACAAATCCTGCGGACTAGCTAGAAAAAAAGCGGCAAGAGTAATTGAACAGCCATAAGTGAATAAGAAAATGAAAATAAGATCAGTGGAAAGCAAAACTTGTTTTGTTTTTCCCAAAGAATGACACTCCTTTAAGTGACTTGAACGACAGTGACCCCCATATGTTGAATCTTAGTTAAAACCTCTTCTGAACTGAATTGATCTGTAATCAAATAGTCAAAGGCAGAAATATCTGCCATTTTAAATTTTGATGTTTGTCCTACTTTGCGATGATCCGCAACCAAAATCTTGCATCTAGTTGTTCTTTGAACCATCATTTCATTGATGGTTGCCTCATTCATGAATTTCGTCGTTACCCCATTTTCAATATCGATTCCACTACAGCCCACCACACAGACATCGGCATTGATGGAAGATAAAAGATTGATAACCACATCCCCAACTAAAGCCTCTTTAGGAAACCGCATTTCCCCTCCAGTTAAGACAAAATTGTACTCGGGATTTTGAGTAGCATAATTGATTTTTAAGTTATTCGTAATGATTGTTAAGTGCTCAGAATGTAAATAGTCCACGGTTTTAATCGCGGTGGAGCTAGAATTGATGAAGACTGTGTCATAATCATGTATGTATTTGCTGGCTTCTTGAGCGAGGGCTTGTTTGATGCGAACCGGACCGGATTGCTCTGTGTCCGGTTTATTTTCGTAATTAAAGATACAATAGCCAAACTTGCGAATGATATCATTTTTTTCTTCCAATAAATGCAGATCTCGACGAATGGTACTAAGGGAGACATCCAGAGCTTCAGATAGTTCTAATGTAGTCATATGCTCCTTTTTTTCTAGTATGTCTAAAATATCTTTATGACGTTTATCGATATTGATGATTGAATTTTTCAATTAACTTCCCCCTAAAGGAAAAAATTTCAGGCGCTCCTAAGAAGTAAAACGCTTTATATGAGTTTATTATACATTTTTATTAAGCGAAATTACATATAAAATCTTAAAAAAGTCAAAAAATCATATAAAAGGGCTTTCTTATGATTGTTTTCTTTTATTCTTAAAATAAGACCTAAGGACTATAGATTCTCATTTCAACTCAAGGTAGAATATAGGTAACAAGTTACTTAATTATGAGAAGTGGGAGGAAGGGTAATGTCTATTGAACGTTTAACCGAAGCCTTTAATGAGGGACGTGATAACCAGCAACGAGCAATTTTTGCAAGTATGTTTATTCTTGGCAATCGCCTGCAAACCTCTTTTGATAAGGTAGATCCATTTGTGACAATTAAACAATTTATGGTCCTGATCATGATCAAGCAGGCACCCGGTCGAACCTTGGATCTGACAAGTTGCGGTGAGCTTTTAGGCTGTTCAAGGCAAAATGTAAAAAAATTAGCAGTTGCTCTAGAAAAAAAAGAGCTGCTAATACTATCCCGCAGTGAACGTGATAAACGACGAATGGATTTATTTTTGACGGATAAAGGTGAGGATTATTTTCAATCAGTTAGTCGTCTGCATGAAAGCGCATTAACCGCTATTTTTGCCGAATATTCAGATGAAGAGTTGGAACTTTTCTTCTCTATCTTTATGAAAATGTACGCAGGAGTAGAGAAACTAGAAGCGTTAGAGTCGATAGAAGGCAAAAAGGAGGAATTACGATGAAAAATATAGTCGTTTATGGAACAAAAAAGGGGAGTTCAGAAATCTATGCAAAAGCTTTTGCCAAAGAAAATGACTACCCAATCCTAGAATATACTGATCTCACATCGATGGAACTTGCATCTGTAGATAGGGTTTATTATTTTGGCAGCGTTTATGCTGGAAATGTTTTAGGTTTGGAGGAAGTGAAAAAGAAAGTAACAGAAAACCAATCCCTCGTAATTATCTCAGTTGGGCTTACTTCAATTTATGATCAAGAAAAGCTGGAGGAAATTCAACAAGGAATAATCGAACTTTTTCCAGACGCGGAGCATGTTCATTTAAGAGGAAGACTAGTAAAAGAACAATTGAAACTACCGGAAAAGCTAATCATAAAAATGATTAGTAAAAGCAGCGCAAAGAAGGAAGAGGAGGAAAAATTGGATATTGAAAAAGCGATCGAAGCAGTAGTTAGTGAAGGAAAAGCAGATTATATTGATTTAGCAGAGTTGGTACGGATACCTTAAAGGAGTGAGTCAGAAAATGGGAAAGAAATTAATTATTGTATTACTTATTCTTGTGATCGTTGTTTTATGTGTGAAACTAGGCGCTTCGTATTTAACAAAACAAACATTAAAGAAAGTAACCATTCAGAACGTAGATATTGCGCGACTAGCAAATGGAGAATATGAAGGAACAGCTAAGATCAGCCCAGTTTCAGCGAAAGTGAATGTGCTTGTCAATGAAGGGAAGATAGCATCGATAAAAATTGAAGATCATATGACCGGATTAGGCAAAGATGGTGAACAAATCGTTAACAAAATTATTGACGAACAGAGTTTGAAAGTGGCCGCTATTAGCGGCGCTACCCAAAGTAGTGTGACGATCATTAAAGCGGTCGAAGATGCTTTATCCAAAGAATAGTATCGATTCAGAAGGAACAAAAGTTGATTTAAAAAAGTGGTGCGCTTCTGATAAAAAGAAGTGCACCACTTTTTTATAGATAATATTTAAATAAATCAGGAAGATCTACGCGAACGAGCTCTTCTGAAGCGAGAACTAACTGGTTCTTTGAATCGTAAACGGTCCCTTTGTGGTGAATAACAGAAAGCCCACTTTGTACATTAAATAATTTGGCTTCTTGATCGGTCAGTTGACTGATTGCTACTTGATTTAGCCCTTTGTATTGCGGATCAATACTGAAAGAAGCAAGTACTTGGTATAGTGATCCGGACAAATCAGTGTCCAATAAAAAAGTAAAAGCTAACGGGAGGTAATTTTTTTCCAACATAATCGGCACCCCATCAATTTTTCGAAGACGCTCAACTAAAATAGCTTCTTTTGAGTTGAATAAATCAGCGAAATCTGTGGGTACAGGACATTCGATAACTGAAATCACTTCAGAAGTCAGCTTTTTCCTTTGTTCTAGACAAACTTGCGTTAGTGATAAGGATTTTTGTTGAGTTTCAGCCTGTTCTTTAACAAATGTGCCCTTACCTTGAAGGCGCATCAAATAGTTTTCTTCTACTAACTCGTCAATCGCCTTTCGTACAGTAATTCTGCTGACAGAGAAGCTTTTCTGAAATTGTGCTTCTGAAAGTAATTTATCTCCGGGCTTCAATTCGCCATCATTGATTTGTCTGAGGATGGTCTCTTTTATCTGTAAATAAAGAGGCTTATTTTCATTAATAATCTTTTGAGCCATTTCTACACCCCCTTTTCTTCTATTATACGCAAATGCGATCTATATATCAACTTCAATACAAGTTTGAATAAACATTATAAACATGTATTGACAAATTTCGAAACACGTATTAAACTTGTCTTATCGATAAGACGCATAGGATTAATAATGAAAGCGAGGAGATAGTATGGAACTAAGAAAAATGATTGAGGAAATCCAAGAAAATAAACAAGCAACGGGTGGCATCAAAAATGTTATTTGGTTGGCAGCAGGTGGAAGCTATGGAGGGTTCTATCCAGGACACTATTTTTTGGATCAAGAGGCCACGACGCTTCGCTCGAAAAATATTACTAGTAATGAATTTGTTAAAGCCCCTCCAGCTTTTGTTGGAGAAAATACTTTAGCTGTTGTTTGTTCAATGCGGGGCACGCCGGAGACGATCGAAGCGGCAAAACTTGCGAAAGAACTTGGAGCTGCTACCTTGGCATTATATGTCGATGAGTCAGAATTAACAGAGGTTTGTGATTACAAAGTTGCTTATGATTCTGTCGCGGTAGACAGCAGCGATTTTTCGAAGACGAATGCTGCGTATGGGTTAAAAATAGCGATGCTGGCGATGGATGTCGTTGAAGGATATGAGCATGTGAGTTTGGCATTGGAGAGTTTTGAAGCGGTGGATAAAATCTATAAACAAGCGGCAGCAGACATTCGCACGAAAGCCATCAAGTGGGCGATGAAAAATCGCAACTCAAAATCTATCCATGTCATGGGTAGCGGCGCAACCTTTGGCGCCGCGTATATTTTCTCTATTTGCAACATTATGGAGATGCTGCAAATCGACTCGCCGACAGTCAATTCCTGTGATTTCTTCCATGGACCGTTTGAAGTGATTGATGAAGAAACATCTGTTTTCTTGCTTATCGGTGAAGGAGGCAGTCGATCAAATGATGAAAGAGCCGCACGTTTCTTAAAAGAATTTGGCGGAAGCAAAGTATTCCAATTGGATGCTCGCGACATTGGTCTGAATCAATTTGACCCGAAGGTAAGTGAGCATTTTAATCATTTGCTTTTCTCTCCAATCTTAAACAATGTATTTATGAGGGAATTGGCTTACCAGATCAAAAAGGACTATATGACACGTACTTATATGTGGAAAGCACAATACAACTAATCAAAAAGGCGCTCAGCAGATCAAATTCGATTTGCTGAGCGCCTTTTTTTATCCTATATATTATAGAAGAAATAAAACACATTCCTTTATATTTGCAATGAAGAGTATTGTAGAAGTTTTCTGATCCTACCGATAAATGTCCTTCCAACACTCTTGCCCACATTATTTGTCGTGTCAAACAATGTGTTGAAAGCGTTTGATTAAGTGTTGATAATAAAGGGTTTGTGGCTTCTATCAAAAATTGGCACGCTACTTGCTATATATAAAAGTGAGAACAGTTATAAGGAGGATAGGGAATGAACAAGATTATTTTAGCAAGCCACGGAGAGTTTTCACAAGGATTGAAGCAGACTGCATCAATGATTATCGGTGATGAAGGCAATATTTTTGCTCTTTCAGCGTTTCGAGATGAGGATGAGCCGATCAAAAATCAAGTAGAGCGTCTACTCCAAACAATTGGTTATGAAGATGTGTATATTTTAACGGATATTTTCGGTGGAAGTGTCAATAATGATTTATTAACGATTCAACAGGAGCATCCGGAGCTTCATTTATTTGCAGGGATGAATTTACCCTTGGTAATTTCCATTGCGACGCAAGCTGGTAAGATTGAGTCAAATCAGCTAGCAGCGATTCTTGAGGAAAGCCGACAAGGAATGATTGATTGCAAACAGCTATTAACAACAAAAATTAATATTGGAGGGGACGATTTATGATTAAGCTTGTACGAATTGATTATCGTTTATTACATGGTCAAGTAGTATTTTCTTGGACCAAGTCACAGGGAATCAACCGCATTATCGTAATCAATAAAGAAGCTGCGACGGATGAATTCAAGAAAATGTCACTAAATCTGGCAAAACCAACTGGTGTAAAATTAAACATTTTTACTGTTGAAGAGGCTTTGTCAAAAATGCCTAAAGTAGAAACATTGAACGAAAATATTATGCTGATTTTCGGAAATACGAAGGAGACACTAGCCTTTTGCGAGGCCTATCCTAAGATCAAGGAAATCAATTATGGCGGGATACCAAAAACCAATGATGGAAAGCAATTTGGCAGTGCGATTTTCTTGAATGAAGAGGAGCAGCAGGAAGCTAGAAAATTGAAGGAGATGGGTGTGAAGCAATATATGCAGCAGATACCAACCTCTAAATCAGAGGATTTAAATAAATTAATTTAAAAGGAGGGCTTTAAATGTTGGTTCAATCAATAGTTTTAGGATTGATTGGTGTGTTTGTCATGTTAGACTCCCGCTTGTTGGGGCGACTGAACTTCGAACGGCCGTTAATTGTTGGGACCTTAGTTGGTCTAGCGTTAGGGGATTTGGAGAAAGGGTTGCTAGTAGGGGCATCCATTGAATTGATTTCATTAGGTGTCGTTCAGGTCGGAGCTGCCGTCCCTGCAGATATGACATTGGGTGCAGTTATCGCAACGGCTTTTGCAATTTTATCTGGTTCAAATGCAGAGACAGCTTTGACCATTGCGATTCCGATCGCAATTTTAGGGCAATTATTGGGAATTTTGATGCGAACGGTTTTGGCTAGTTTGACCCACCGAGCCGATTCGTTAATTGAGGAAGGAAAGTTCAAAAGGGTGCAGCATATCCATATTGTATGGGGAACCATCCTATATTCCTTAATGTATTTTGTCCCGATATTCCTAGCCATTTATTTTGGAACGGACTTAGTTAAGTCGATTGTGGATGCGATTCCTCAGTGGATCACTGATGGCTTAAGCTTAGCAAGTAAACTATTGCCAGCCTACGGGTTTGCTCTACTGTTGCAAACGATGCTGTCTAAAAAAATGATGCCGTTTTTGGTTTTAGGATTCCTGATTACTGCTTATTCGGGCTTAGGAATTACCGGCGTGGCACTATTTGCTGGAATTGTCGCATTTGTGATGTACCAAATTGAAGCGAATAAATCTGGTGGCAGTGGCGGCGGTGGTGCCGCTGAGGAACCTGACGCACTGGATGATCTATAAAAGGAGGTTAAGAAAATGGCAAAAGAAAAGGATCAAAATGGTCGTAAATATTGGCAATTTTTCTGGCGCTCATGGGCCATTCAAGACTCTTGGAACTATGAACGTGCGATGAATATGGGTTTCTTATACGGGATTGCACCAACATTGGACCGTATCTACAAGGATCCAAAGGATGAAAACTTGAAGAAGGAAGCTTACCAACGTCATATGCTGTATTACAACTGTACACCGCAGACAAGTGCCTTTGTCTTAGGATTAGCAGCTTCAATGGAAGAGCAATACTATGAGGATCAAGAAGGATTTAATCCGGATACGATCAACTCGGTTAAAACGTCATTAATGGGTCCATTATCTGGTATCGGGGATTCCTTCTTCCAAGGAACCGTTCGTGTCTTGGCCTTTGGCTTGGGAATTAATTTGGCGCAGCAAGGCAGTATTTTAGGACCAATCTTAGCGATGATCATTTCATTTGTTCCTTCTTTTCTCGTGACTTATTATGGTGGGAAATTTGGGTACAATATGGGGAATAAATATTTAACAAGATTATATGAAGGTGGTTTGATGGACCGCGTGATGTATGTGTGTTCCATTATCGGTTTGATGGTTATTGGTGCAATGATCGCCAGCATGATCGGAATCACTACGCCAATTAAATTTGGGAAGACATTTGTATTGCAAGATGTCCTAGACAATATTATGCCGCAGATGCTGCCATTTGCTTTGACGATGTTCATGTATTGGCTGCTGCAAAAGAAGGTCAACACAAGTGTGATGTTGCTGATTTGTATTGTCGGCGGATTAATTTTAAGCGCTTTAGGGATTTTCGTTTAAATCAGATAGTTGGAGTGAAGCTATGGAAAGGAAAAACATAGTGATGCTTCTCTAAATAAAAAAAGAAAACTGAGGAGGAATTCAGAAAATGAATTCAACGATGGAAGCAAAAGAAATTATCAAAGAAATAGTAGGGAAAACAGAAGTGAAACACGTTGTTTTCGTTGGCTGCGGGGCGTCAAAAGCAGATTTGTATCCAGCAAAATACTTTTTAGACCAAAATGCGAAACAATTACGCATTAGCCACTACACAGCCAACGAATTCAACTTTGCGACACCAACTTCGGTCGATGAGAACACAGTGGTGATCTCAGCTTCACTTGGAGGTGCAACTCCAGAAACAGTAGAAGCTAATGCAATTGCCAAAGATAAAGGTGCTACAGTAATTAGTTTAACACGAATCGTTGACGCACCGTTAACAAAAGATGCAGATTATGTTATTTATCATGGGTTTGCTGAAAACTATGCAGCGAAACTTGAAAAAACAGGTTATTGCTTACTACTAGCGGTTGAATTATTAAATCAGGTGGAAGGCTATGAACACTACGATAAAATGATGGACGGTTTTGCCAAGATTTATGATCTAGCTCAGGAAAGTGCAGAATCAGCGCGTAAAGCAGCAAAACAATTTGCGCAACGCTTTAAAGATGAAAAAGTTATTTATATCATGAGTAGCGGAGCCACTCATGAGGTAGCGTATTCTTCTTCCGTTTGCTTGATGATGGAAATGCAATGGATCAATTCGGGTACTTTCCATGCAGGAGAATTCTTCCATGGCCCGTTTGAGATCGTTGATAAGGATGTTCCATTTATCCTATTGATGAACGATGGAAAGACACGGGCGATTGATTCACGCGCCTTAGCCTTCTTAGATCGTTTTGATGCAAAAACAGAGGTTGTCGATGCATTAGATTACGGCTTATCCGCTTTCGTTGAAAAAGAAGTTTTAGATTACTTTAACCCATTTGTAATCACGGCAGTATTCAGAGTCTATGCTGAAGAACTGTCCTATGCGAGAGAACATCCTCTTACAAAACGTCGTTATATGTGGAAACTTTCTTACTAGTCGCAAAAAAACTTTGCGAAAAAACTGAGATACTTTATCTCGGTTTTTTCGTTTTATAAAAAATGAATCCCTTAGATAAAGAAAATGCTATAAAATAAGGTTGAGGGTACAAAAATCGATGAAAAGCAGGTGATGAGAATGAAAAAGGAACTGGATGACTATTTATATGAGTTAACGATGAATCTCAAAGAAGGATCAGATGAGGCGTTTTCAGCTTATAAGATTGCTGAATCACTGCAACTTAATCGAAGTACCATCAGCAGTTATTTGAATCAAGCATTTCGTGAGGGAGAACTGATAAAGATAAAAAGCTATCCTGTTTTGTTTTTACATAGAAGAGCATTAGAAAACGCTTCTATTCAGATAGACAAAGCGGAGTATGAATCGATCAAGGAATTATTTGCACAAGACCGTGGGAATGCCATTGAAGAAATCATCGGTGCGAATGGCAGTTTAAAGGAAGCAATCGATCAAATCAAGACGGCTGTCTTGTATCCTCATAACGGATTACCGATTCTATTGATGGGTGTAAGCGGTTCAGGGAAAACCTTTTTGGCAGAAAAAATTTATGAATACGCCAAGGAACAGCAGGTAATTGAATCAAATGCTCCATTTATTGCCTATAATTGTGCTCAATACTTTAATAATCCAGAGCTATTATCCTCCGCGTTGTTTGGACATACAAAAGGAGCCTTCACCGGAGCGGATCATGAGCATAATGGGCTGATCGAAAAAGCAGATGGCGGTATCTTATTTTTAGATGAAGTTCATCGCTTATCTGAAGAAGGGCAGGAAAAACTGTTTACCTTCATGGATACAGGTGAATTTTCGCCCATGGGAGACACCAGTATTCGAAGAAAAGCGAATGTCCGCTTGATTTTTGCAACGACGGAGAACGTTTATTCAGCTTTTTTACCCACTTTTTTGAGGCGTTTACCAGTTATTGTTACCTTACCCAAATTTCAAAATCGGCCGCAATCTGAGCGGCTGCGCTTGATTGATTCCTTCTTTATTACAGAAAGCAGCATTTTGGATAAGGAGCTGCAGGTTTCTTATCAAATGATTGATTTCTTATTGAACAGTGATCTAGAAGGAAATGTCGGGAAAATCAAGAATATCATCAAATACGCCTGTGGAAATGCCTATGTACATCAGAAGAATAGCCAGACGATCTTTGTTCGGTTAAAGGATTTGCCACTAGAGTACAATCTAAAATTCAAAGAACAGTTTAGTAAACCAAAGAAGAAAATGTCAGATCGCACATACTTACCTAACACGACTCAGCAAATTCACTTGGAAAGCAAAGAGACACAGCTGCTTCGTAATTTTTTTGATGAAGTCGTATCAGAATTTAAAAAGGTCCAGAAGAAAGAGAGTCAGCCGCAAGAATTCATTGAGGATACTGTTAGTCGTGTGACACAAATGATGGACGAATTTATTTTTCAAGGAACGTATGAAAAAGAGGAATCATTGTATTCCGTGCTGACTTATCATATTCGACAAACACTGGATATGATGTATGAGAACTACGGATTTGAACAGGATGGGAATCGGGTCGTTTCTTTAGCAAGCTATCTTTATCTAAAGGATAATACAGATATTTTAGATAGTGATTATGGCTGGCAGGAACAAAAAAATGAGCTGATGGAATTCTTGGATTCATTTTTAGAAACGCCATTTTGGTATGCTAAAAAGCTATTGAGCTATTTATCCCAGCAGTTGGATCAGCGATTATTGGATGAAGATATTGTTTTTGTGACCTTTTATTTTTATAGTTTACAGATCAGCGACCTTCCGAATGACGTAAAATGTATCGTACTAGCCCATGGCTATTCGACGGCCAGCAGTTTGGCGAATGTCGTGAATCGGATGCTAGGGAAAAATGTGTTTCAGGCCTATGATATGCCCATCAATATCACCTTAGACAAGGTTGAAACACAGATTATTCGTTATATCAATGATTATCGTACAGATTCAGGATTGATCCTACTAGTAGATATGGGTTCCTTCAATCAATTGGGGGAACGTCTTTCAAATCATATTAAGAGTCCTTTGGTTATTATTGATAATGTCAGTACACCGCTTGTATTGGAAGTCGGAGAACATATTGTCAACGGCAACAGTGTCACCGAAGTTTATGAGGCCATCACTGTCGAAAACCGTATACAAAAGCAACTGATCATCCCAGAGGTAAATAAGAAAAAAGCAATCATTACCTGCTGTTATACAGGAATAGGAAGCGCCACTCAAATCCAAGAAATTCTACAGAAGTGCTTAGGTGATTCTGCAAAGGAATTGACCATCCTACCCTATGACTATAAAAAATTAGCTGAGAACAAAATGTATGAGACTCCATTTCAGCTGTATGATGTCTTGATGATCGTTGGGACAGAAAACCCGAAAATCAATCAAGTTCCATACATTGGGTTGGATCAATTAATCAACGGAGAAGCCGTTTCAGAATTTGCGGAGCTATTGCATGAACAAGTCGATATTGATAGTGAAGCCTTCAAGAGTCAATTGATTTTCAATTTCTCGATTAACAAGATCGTAGAGAATTTAACGATCCTTGATGCAACGAAGGTTTTGAGATTGGTACAAAAGGCCGTCAAAGAACTCGAAAAACTAATGGGGATCGAATTTTCAAACAATCAATTGTTCTTGCTTTACATGCACTGCTGCTCAATGATCGAACGTATTTTACGCAAAGAAAGTGTAGATGAACAAGCAGATATCAAAGAATATGTTCAAAAAGAGGGACATAATATGGAGTTGATCCATCAAGCATTTCAAGAGGTTGAGAAGGAATATACGATTGAGCTTCCTTTGTTAGAGCTTCGCTTACTAAATGATATTGTGAAGGACTAGGTGAGAGAATGAGAAAAGCAGTAATATTTGATATGGACGGTGTGCTAATTGATAGTGAACCTTTCTATTTTAAACGTCGAATGGATTTTTTTAAGTCTAAAGGCATTCAACCAGGCTCTGATAAATTTGAAGATTATGTAGGAAACTCAGAAAAACAAACATGGGAAATGCTGATTCCTAATGATGAGATCACACGTGATCGCCTTCATCGAGAGTACCTTCATTACAAGCAGCAACACGGAATTGATTTTTCAAAGGCTATTCGAGAAAGCGTGCCCTCAGTATTAGAACAATTGAGAGTAGAAAATATCGCAATTGGATTAGCATCGTCATCCCCACGCAAAGAAATTGATCAAATGTTATCCGACTGCAAATTGGAACGCTATTTTTCATATACTATTAGTGGGGAAGAGTTAAAGGAAAGCAAGCCTAATCCGGAAATCTATTTGATCAGCCGCGATGCCTTAGCCTGTGATGATTGCCTAGCTGTGGAAGATTCAACATTAGGGATTGCTGCGGCTAAAGCGGCGGGCATTTATACGGTTGCTTTGAAACAAGGGTTCTTTATGGATCAGAGTAAAGCGGATATTATTATCAATGAACTGACAGAGCTTGTGACTTTGCCACAGGTAACACGATAGAGGTGAAACTCCTCAATTTAAAAGTTGAGGAGTTTTCGCTCTTTTTTTGTTGCAAAGCAAGATTGTTTATATTAGAATAACGTAAATCAATAATGAAGCATTGAAGAGAAGAGTAATTGACTAATAGACGATTAAAGAGACCCTCGGCAGGTGAAAAGAGGGATCGTGGAAAATCAATGAAGATGAGCTCTGAGCCTTTAGTTTGTTCACGCAAGCTGGACGGGAAGCGACCGTTACATCGCCGGGTATGTTTGTACCGTTGAGGTATTATTTGTGAGAATAATACGAATAAGGGTGGTAACGCGAAAATATTCGTCCCTTTATTTATCAGGATGCTGATAGGTAAAGGGATGAATATTTTTTTTATTTGTCAAAAAAATTGGGAGAGTGTTTGTATGAAAAAAATTGGTTTGGTTTTATTGGTGTTAGGTTGTGTGACTTTATTAGCTGCCTGCGGCTCGGGTTCAGCAGAGAAGACGGATAAGGTAAAGATCGGTGCTTCGCCGACTCCCCACGAAGAAATCTTGGAGCACATTAAGCCGGAATTGAAGAAGAAAGGGATCGATCTAGAGATCGTCAAGTTCGACGATTATGTTTTACCGAATAAGGCGTTGGAAAACGGGGATATTGACGCCAATTATTTTTCAACGGTTCCGTACTTCAATTTGCAAAAGAAAGAAAATGGGTATCAATTTTCAAATGTGGGGGCGATCCATCTTGAACCAATGGGCATTTATTCACACAAAATAAAGAAAATTGCTGCTATTCCCGATGGAGCAAAAGTGATTGTTTCAAATGTGCCCTCTGAATGGGGCCGAGTCTTAAATATCTTTGTAAAAAATAAGTTGATCAAAATTAAACCTGGGATACAAATTGATCAGGCGACCTTTGAGGATATTACTGAAAACCCTAAAAATCTGGTGTTTGATCATAGTGTGGATCCGACATTACTGACTTCAGCCTATGAAAATAATGAAGGGGATTTAGTCGCGATTAATTCTAATTTTGCTTACGAAAAAGGACTGAATCCAGTGAAGGATTCCTTGATGATCGAACAAAACGATTCGCCATATGTGAATATTGTCGCGACGAAAACGACGAATAAGGACAATAAAGACATTAAAACAATTGTTGAAACATTGCATGAAGCTAAGGTTCAACAATGGATTGAAAAGAAATGGGGCGGTTCCATCGTCCCTGTGGATGAATAAATGTAAAGGATAGGTGAGAAAGATGGAGCGAGCAATTTTTGCAGGAGGTTGTTTTTGGTGTATGGTCAAACCCTTTGATTCATTGCCGGGAATTGAATCAGTGATTTCTGGGTATACTGGCGGTGAGAAAGAAAATCCAACGTATTTAGAAGTAAAGAGCGGCGATACAGGCCATACTGAGGCGGTAGAAATTATTTACGACCCAGAATTCATTTCATATCAAGAATTAGTAGAAATTTATTGGCAGCAAACAGATCCGACAGATGCTTTTGGTCAGTTTGAAGATCGTGGCAGCAGTTATCGTCCGGTCATATTTTATTTTAATGAAGAGCAAAAAAGGATTGCTGAGAAAAGTCGAGACAGCTTGCAGGCAAGCGGAAGGTTTGATCAGCCGATCGTAACAACCATCGAGGCTGCAAAAACTTTTTATCCTGCTGAAGCAGAACACCAAGAATATTATCAAAGAAATCCAGAGAACTATCAAAGAAACGCCGAGCGAAGAAAGCAGTTTATTCAAGAGTTTTGGTAAGGTGAGGTTTAAGTCTATAAAAAGCGCAAATGTACTAGGAAACCAACAGAACAGGAAAAACTTGCACTTTACTTATCAAATTAGTACTAGCCATCCACGCCGTTATACAAATAGGTAGTGGATGGCGGTTGTTAGTAATTCGTTTTAAAATACTCTGCTTCAGACGATCGGTATTTAAGTTGTTCCATGTCAGTAATCTGAAATTTCCGTTTTTCCCGTTTCAAAATACCATCATCACATAACTTATTCAATAAGCGCAGCAAATGCCGATAGCTAATCCCAATCGTAGCGGCCATATCTGTCAGATTATCGAAAAAGTAATTCTTATAGGAACCTTGCAGGATATAGGTACATAATCGCTGTTCACCGGAATATAAGGCGTTCGACGTATAATTATGCGAGCTGTTAATCAAGTTTTCTGACAGCCCTTTGGCTAACGTGGTCATAAATGTCAAATTTTTAAAAATCGAATCCTGATCATCTTGAAATGGAACGATAATGACTTCGAAAGGGGAAAGGGTAATGACCGAAGCAGTGGCATAAGTCGTGTTGGACATTAATTCAACATCACCAATCAACCCGCTAGATAGGTAATAGGCCAACACTAAATCTTTTCCGCTGGGGGCACTTGTACAAACTTTGGCTTTACCAGATACAACGATCATAATATATTTATATTCGACGCCTTGAGAAAAAATCGTCTCACCAGATTTGAATTGTTGGACTTCGCAGACCGATTGGTGATCCAACAAGCCATACTTATTGAGTAAGTCAAGATGATGCTGTTTTAATTGTGGGGTCATTTGTTCTCCTTCGCTTTCTTTGGAAGTGTTTTCCTCTTTATTCTACTATATATGAGTATTAGTTGTGTTAAGTAACGATCAAAATAGCAAAACCTTTCAATAAATGTCCGAGAGATAAATAAAAAGGATTTTTCTTTTGATGAAATCTCCATGTGAAGTATGCTACAATTATTATGTATTGAAAACGATTGCAAACTCAAGGGGGAAAATGTATGACAAAAACGGTAATAGTAGGTACAAACCATGCTGGGATCGCTGCGGCAAACACACTTTTGGACAATTTTAAGGACCAAGAAGTGGTAATGATTGATCGCAATAATAATCTCAGCTATTTAGGCTGCGGAACTGCCTTGTGGGTAGGGAGACAAATCGATTCTTATGAAAATTTATTTTATACAAAACGAGAAGATTTTGAAGCTAAAGGCGCTAAAATCTTTATGGAAACAACCGTTGATCGAATTGATTATGATAAAAAAGAAGTTCATTGTTCAACAAAAGCAGGAGAAAACTTTGTCGAAGCTTATGATAAATTGATTTTGGCAACGGGCTCTGTGCCAATTTCTCCAAAGGTTCCTGGTCGAGATTTGGAGAACATTCATTTTTTAAAACGATTCCAGGATGGACAAGCGGTTGATCAGCTGTTAAGCACCGACGGGATTAATAATGTTGCGGTTATTGGCGCTGGCTATATTGGTGTAGAAATCGCCGAAGCGGCGAAACGTCGTGGCAAAAATGTTTTGCTTTTTGATGCGATGACACGCTCGTTACCAAGCTACTATGATAAATGGTTCACCGATGACATGGATGCCGTTTTGAAAGAGCACGAAATCGAGCTTCATTTCGGTGAATTAGCAGCGGAATATAAGGGTGATGGAAAAGTTGAAGCAATTGTGACAGACAAGGGCGAATACAAGGTAGACTTAGTCATCAATGCCATTGGGTTCCTGCCAAACAACGAATTGGGTAAAGAGCATCTAGAGCTGTTCAAGAACGGTGCGTATCTGGTGGATCGTCATCAACAAACAAGTGATCCAGATGTTTACGCAGTAGGAGATTGTGCGACGATTTATTCAAATGCGCTGCAAGCTACGACGTATATCGCGCTAGCAACCAACGCTGTTCGTTCGGGGATTGTTGCCGGTTATAATGTCGGCGGTGTTGGGCTGGAATCAACAGGCGTACAAGGTTCAAATGGTATTTCAATTTTTGGTCTGCACATGGTTTCGACCGGCTTATCTGTGGAAGCGGCGGAGAAAAATGGTATTGACGTGAAATATACGGACTTTGAAGATCTGCAACGCCCTGGTTTTATGAAACACAATGCCAATGTTAAAATTAGAATTGTTTATGAAACAGATTCTCGCCGCGTGGTTGGGGCACAATTATCCTCCACTGAAGACATCTCCGGTGTGATCCATATGTTCTCACTGGCAATTGAAGAACAGGTCACGATTGATAAATTAAAATTATTAGATATTTTCTTCTTGCCACACTTCAACCAGCCATATAATTACATTACGATGGCTGCATTAAGTGCAGAATAACAAATGAACGAAGCCATAAAACAGCTAAAAGCCGAGCTGTTTTATGGCTTTTTTGTCGATTATTCTTTTTGGGGTTGGTTTGCTTCCTTTAGAACGTCTAAAATTTTTTGATAATTTTGATTTTGAAAAATCTGATAGTTCAATTTTTCATAGAGCTTCACCGCATGGTGACTCCAAGTCTGTGTATTCAAGTAAAGATCCTGGTGAGGATAATACTCGTGCAGTAATTGGGTGACACGAATAGCTAAGGCTTTGGCTAAACCTTTTCTCTGTTCCTCTGGAAGAACCCCTAACCAATGAAGACGCGGAGAATGATCTTCTGTCCACCAAGCAGTAAAGGTCCCCACCTTTTTCCCTTCGGCATTTTCAACAAAGAGCATCCTTTTTTTTAATTCGTCCTGATAAGGAGCAAATGAGCGCTGAAAATAATCCATGGCGTCTTTTTCTGTCTCAAACTCTAAAACAGCGGTTTCTATCTTGCACCACTCTTTTTCATCACCCGGTTGATAAAAAACGATACGGTAATCTTTCGGTAATTGAATTTCTGGTAATGGCGGTGCATCTGAAGGGCGAAACATTGTAAATGGAATAAAAGGAACGGACTTATCCAACATAATAAAACCTCCATTTTCTTTTTCATTAAAATCGTATCATGTAGGAAAAGCAAAAGCTAGCGAAGTTTTTAACTCTTTTCAGACAAGAGCGAAACGCTTGTTCTCCATAAAAACATCTATTATAAAAAAATTGGAGCCATTGCTTGATGCGGGTATTATATAATGAATAGAGAAATTTGAATTCAGATTTTTTGGGACATGTCAATATGATGTTAAAAGAATCCGAGGAATGAAAAAGTTAGGGAGGTAGTTTTATGGCAAGAAGGGTTTTCTTTAGTTTTTACTATGAAAATGATTTGTCGAGGGCGCTAGTTGTAAAAAATAATTGGGCTTTAAAGGAAAATGAAGAATCTGGTTTTATAAACAAAGGTGAATTTGAGCGAATCAAGCGCGATGGAGAGGAGAGTATCAGGCGCTGGATAGATAAGCAATTAGCAGGAACATCTGTAACAGTCGTATTAATTGGTAGTGAAACGCTAGACTCAGAGTATGTTCAATACGAAATTGAAAAAAGCTATGAACGTGGGAACGCCATCATTGCTCTAAAAATTGGAAAAGTAAAAAACTTGAGCCAGAAGACATCAATTAGTCAATCCGTCGTAAAAATCGTAGGAAAAAAAGCCAATGGTGAATTGCTTTGGTTTGATGAGATCATAGATGGGGAATATGACTATATCAAAAATGATGGCTATAATAACCTTGAGCAATGGATTGAAAACGTCGATAAAGTGAAGGAAAGATAAGTGATCTGTCACAATCGAAAAATAAGTATTTAAGCAATACTTTAAAGGAGATTACAGGCAAAATGAAGAGAATAAAGGGGAAAAACATTAGAGCTTCACTCGGGGAGAAAAACAGGACAAGAGTTTGAACAAAATGTTCAAATCTTGTCCTGTTTTATTTTGACAACGCCAAAGCCAATGCTTTTTGAACCGCAACAATATTTTTATCCTTACGAAATTGAATCGTCTCCGCGGGAAGTTCCGCGCTAGAGATCCAAATTTTTAATTCCGCATCCAAATCGAAATGTCCGCTCGTTTCCACAGAAAATCGTGAGATTGAACGATAAGGAATGGATTTGTATTCAACTTTCTTACCGGTCATTCCTTGCTTGTCCACTAAAATCAGACGGAAATCGGTAAAAACGATTAAATCTCGAACGAGTTTAAACGCTAAAGAAACTGTCTCACCGGTAATTAGTACATCTTTCAATTTCTCCTCAACAGCTTTGTTATTGTGTTGACTGGCATTTCCCATTAGTCCATCAAAAATACTCATAAAACAACCTTCCTTCTTTTAATTGTTAAACTAATTTTAGCGGATAATGAATGGAAAAACCACTTTATATTAATTTCGAACAATAAGAATAAATTCTAAATAAAAACCATTCCTTCACAAAAAAAGTTTTTGTTTTTTTTAGTTAAAATGCCCTTGCTAATCTAATAGGGTTTCGATATACTCGGAAGGGAAAAGAGCCCGGTTTCAAAATTGGGAGGTAGGAGGTGTTCTCATGCTTAAGAACTATCAGCTTTGACTGTGAAATCAATCATTACTTAGAGTTTCTAAGCTAGCAGAACAATTTATTTTCCTCCGCTCAACTTTTTTTGCGACCTGCTGAAAGGGCTATTAGGCGCGTAAAAAAATAATATCAGCGAGGAAACATACTTATTTCAGTATGTTTTTTTTGTTGTGTTCAAAAGAAATAATTGTTATTGCTGAAAACGTTTCAAGTGAAAAAATAAACTTTGAAGGAGTATCACAATGAAAAAAATTTTTGCAGTAGTCAGCTGTCTACTTTTAACAGCGTTAGTTGTCTATTCAAAAACAGAAGAGGTTCACGCAGCCGAAAAAACGACTAAAGTCCAACGTTTAGTCAAAAGCAAAGAGATCAAGGACGATGATTTCTTTGTCGATGCAAAATGGCTAAAGAAGCAAATGAAAGATGACGATAAAACGGTCGTGATTGAAGCTTCTTATGGCGAAGGAAAAGATTATAAAAAAGCGCACATTTCAGGGGCGCTTCACATTGATACGATGGAAATTGAGACAGAAGAAAACAACTGGAATATCTTGGACGCTGAAATATGTAAAGAAGTGTTCTTAAAGCGTGGCGTTACGAAAACAACACCAGTAGTGGTGTATTCAAGTGATATTAACGCAGCAGCTCGTGTGGCTTTTGTGGCCTACTGGCTAGGTGTCGATAATGTGAAGATTCTGGATGGCGGATTGAAGGCTTGGGAAAAAGCGGATTACAAAGTAGAAAAAGGCAATGAAGAAGCTACAGCAGCCAAAGATTTTGGCGCTGAGGTTCCAGGACGTCCTGAGAGCTTAATTTCAACGTCAGCAGATGTATTAGCAGCCAAAGAAAAAAATCCTGACTTAGTTCTTGCAAGTATTCGTTCATGGAAAGAGTTCACAGGAAAAACCAGCGGCTATGATTACATTGAAAATGCTGGGGAACCAGAAGGGGCAGTTTACGCCAAATCAAGTAAAACTAGTGCGGATGTAGCCCAACTAATGAACAATGACGGCACAGTAAAGGAGCCGACGAAAATCTTTGTGGCGTGGGAAAAATGGGGAATCACTCCTGATAAGGAAGTCGCTTTTTATTGTGGAACAGGCTGGCGCGCGGCTACTGCGTTCTTTATCACGAAACAAGAAGGCTGGAAAGATGTTAAATTGTTCGATGGCGGCTGGTATGACTGGGATAAAGCACACCAAAAAGATCCAAGTAAATACCCTGTTCAGGTTGGCGATCCTCGAGACAAAGATAAAGTGAAAATCTTGAACTAATGAAACTTCTTCGATATTTATTGCATTTAATCCAACTGGGACTGCTCTATGCCGTTTATTTGGTTGACGATCTCTACAAAAATCATCTAGGCTTTATGCGAAATGTTTCATTTTATTCCCATAAGGTTGAGGCCAGCACATTCGGCAGCATGTTATTTTTGCTGCCGGCCTTGCTGGTAGTGATCGCTGCCTTAGTGACTTTAAAAAGGAGAAATCTCGAAAGTATTCTTTTAATTGCTATAGGATTACTTTTTCTAGTTTGGCAGCTCGTATTCACTTTGAATACGACGCCCATCTATTATTTGGTGAGCGGTCTTCTATTTTTTGGATTTATGGTACAGCTCATCATTGTATTCTTGAAAAGGAGCTAGTCAGATGGATTACTCAGAAAGAACCATTGAGATGGCTCAATTGATAGCAGAAAATTGTATAAGCTGTAAACGCTGCATGAAGGACTGTCTCTTTTTACAAAGATATTGTGAAGATCCGCAAAAATTATTTCAACAATTTTTGGAAGAAGGGCTGGATCCGATCGTTCCCTATTCATGTATGTTGTGTGGACGCTGCACAGTCGTGTGTCCACTACAATTGAAATTAGATGAGGCTTTTTTAACTATGCGTCAAGATTTGATCAGAGAAGACTTGCCGCTAAAACAGCTAAAAAGTGTGGAGATGCATCAAAAACTTTCCACCAGTAAATTATTTACAGCAGTGAATCGAGGGGACCAAAAATGAAATACGGCTTTATGGCAGGATGTTCATTGAGCTCAAGCAATCCAAAGCAAATAAAATTGATTATTGATTACTTAAAAGGATTTTACCCTGACCTTGCGGTCATACAAGGATGCTGCGGAAAACCAACACGTATGATCGGTCAGGAGCAATTGTTTCAAGAGCGCTTCGGTCAATTGACAGAACAAGTTTGTCAGGCTGAAATCGACGATCTGATCGTAGCTTGTCAAGGATGTATCAAAACAATGACCATCCAAAACCAGTTTCCCACTAGTTCCTTGTGGGTTAAAATGGCTGAATTGGGCTTGCCACAAGAAGTGATCGGAAAGGCCAATGAAAGTGATGTCGTTTTCTCTGTTCAAGATTCCTGTCCTACAAAAGAAGTGACTGAGATTCATCAAGCAGTACGATTTTTATTAGAACAATTAGGCTATCAGGTGGCAAGCAATCATCTGTCTGGAAAGAACACTTTATGTTGCGGAATGGGAGGCATGTGCGGAGTTTCAAATCCAGATTTAGCGAAAGATTTCGCTGAAAAGCGTGTGCAGGATTTCAAGACAGATCATATAGTCACTTATTGTGCTAGCTGTACTTCGGCAATGATTCTAGGCGGTGGTCAAGCTTGGCATTTATTAGATTTGATATTTGGTGATGTGATCCATCAGAGCGATAAAAGTGAGAGGCATCCATTAGCCAACCCATTACTAGCTTGGAAAAATCGGTATCAATCAAAAAAAATAGTAACAAAAGCATAGGAGAGAACAATGAAGAAATGGTTAACGGGTTTGTTAACGCTAGGGGTGCTTTTTTCCTTAGCAGCCTGTAAAACAAGTGAAACAAAAGAAGCGAAAACAGAAGAAAAAATCACCAGCTTCTCAGATGCCGAAAAACAAGGAAAAGGTGAAACAGTGACCTTTTACGGGTTTGGCGGTGACGAAAAAGCCAATGCATGGGTAGATGAGGTAGTTACGCCGGCAATGAAGGAAAAATATGATATCACAGTCAAACGTGTGCCGATGGACATTGATCAGATTTTGAATAAGCTGACGACTGAAAAGGAAGCCGGTACCAAAACTGGAGACATTGATGTTATTTGGATCAATGGGGAAAATTTCTATACTGCAAAACAAGCGAAACTGCTTTATGGACCCATTGCCAAAAACGTTGAGAGCTTTAAAAAGCTAATGGACGTTGATGGCCATAATTCGAAATATGATTTCGGAGTTAAAATCGATGGCTATGAAGTTCCTTACGGCAGCGCCCAATTAGTCTTCGCTGGCGACAAAGAGACATTTAAGAATGGATTTCCTACAGATACTCAAGCCCTATTAGCCTATGCCAAGGAAAATCCAGGTAAGATTACGTATACCGCGCCGCCTGAATTTACCGGCAGTGCTTTTGTTCGCAACATTATCTGCGATATTGTGGGCTATGATAAAGTTGAAGCTGCAGGGGCGACGAAAGAAGAGTTGTATAAGGTCATCAAACCAGGCTTAGACTATTTAAATGAAATCAAACCCTATTTATGGCAAGAAGGGAAAACCTACCCGACCACCACTGCGGAGCTGGACCAAATGTTTGCGGCTGGTCAAATCGACATGAGCTATAGCTATTCTCAAATGCATGTAGCTCAAAAACGTAGTGACAATGAGTTCAAGCAATCAACAGAATCCTTCTTATTCGATAAAGGAACGATTGCCAATCAAAGTTATTTGGCCATTGCTAATACTTCGAAAGTCAAAGCAGGAGCATTACTTTTGATTAATGAAATGACAAGTGAATCTGCTCAGCTGAAAAAGGCAGAGGCGAAATATGGATACAGCATCCCACCATTTGATCCGGACAAACTTTCAGAAGAAACAAATCAAAAGCTGACGGATTTGTACAAAAACCAAGGCGTTCTATCACTTGAAGAAATGCAGGAAAAGCAAATACCTGAGGTGCAAGCAGAAAAAATTCCAATCATTGAATCGCTGTGGAAAGAGCATGTTTTAAATGAATAAAAATAGATTATTAGTCATCCCTTTTTTCTTATTAAACAGTGTTGTGATTTTTGCGGCACTGTTTAAAGGGATACAAATTAGTTTAGGCTATTATCCGCTAATTGGACTTGAAAAAATTAGTTTAACCAATTATCAGCAAGTTTTAAGTGATCCTTTTTTCCAAAAGTCGCTAGGTTACAGCTGCTACTTAGCGCTGACTGCGACTTTTTTGTCATTGCTATTTGGACTAGCGATAGCCTTTCTACTATTGAAAGTGAAAAGCCCTTGGTTGCATAAAATCATCAGTCTGCCGATCTCGCTGCCTCATATCATTGTTGCGTTAATGGTGATGCAGCTGATCAGTCAATCGGGGATCATTTCTCGAGGATTATTTCAAATCGGTGTAATTGATGAAATCAACCAATTTCCCTTATTGATCCATGATGCTGGCGGGATCGGGATCATTTTAGTGTTTCTATATAAAGAGATTCCCTATGTTGCGGTAACCACATTAGCAATTTTACAACAGTTACAATTGGGCTACATTGAAGTGGCAAGAAATTTAGGGGCTTCTAAGACCCGAATCTTTTTCACAGTCATCCTGCCAATGCTTCAAAAAACGTTGATAACCTTGTTTATTATCTTGTTTTGCTTCACTTTTGCTTCTTTTGAAGTGCCTTATTTATTAGGAAATCCGATAAATCAACCAGTGGCTTTGACCGCTTATGATTTATTTACTCAAGCCGACTTAACCACTCGCCCACAAGCCTTTGCTTTAAATTTAGTCATGTCGGGAATCTGCCTAGCAGTATCAGGAAGCGGACTACTCATTAGTCGTCTCTTGCCGGGAGGGAGAAAAAAATCGTGCTAACTTCAACGAGAAAATCCTATCTGCTTCTATTATTTTCGGCTGTTCTGGTGCTGTTGCCTATTGTCCTTTTAGTAATCTGGTCTGTTAGTGATCATTGGATGTATCCGGCAATTTTACCACAAGGTTTGACTTTGAAAGCTTTTAGCCAAATGCTTCGTGAACCGAATTTTTGGCCGGCAGTTATCAATAGTTTTGTTATTGCTATCATTACCACTTTGATAAGTATCTGTATTGCCCTGCCTGCGGCTCGATATTTTGCTTTTCAGAAAAAGCTTTCTCATGGATTCATTGAAATTATTATTTATTTACCCTTGATTTTACCCGCCATAGCCATTATCACCTCTAGTCAAGTTTTATTCTTACAGCTGCATTTGACAGGTACCTTTATAGGAATTGTTTTGATTCATACCTATTTATGTTTGCCTTATGCCATGCAAATCTTATTAGAAAGTTATCGTCAGTTAGGAGAAGGTTATCACTTAACGGGACAAACGTTAGGTGCGAAGCCTTGGGTGATTTTTTGGCAAGTCACTTGGCCTTTACTACGTCCAGGGGTGATTGCTTCGGGAAGCCTAGTTTTTATCGTATCCTTTAGTCAATATTTGCCAACATTTTTTATAGGCGGCGGCAAAATTGTCACCTTGCCTTTGCTATTGCTTCCTTATGCGAATAATGGACGTTTTAGTCTTGCTTCATCCTATAGCCTAGTCTTTTTAGTCTGTACTATGTTGGGTGTCTACTTATTGAAATTAGTTATTGGAGGAATTCATCGTGGGACTAAACGTTAGCGAAGTTCAGCTCTCTTATGGGAAAAAAAGAATACTAGATGAGCTTTCTTTTGAGCTCAATGATGGCGAGATTGTCGCTCTTTTTGGTCCATCTGGAGTAGGAAAGACTAGCCTGCTTAAAATGATTGCTGGCATTCAGCCAGTTAATAAAGGAAAAATTATTTTTTCCGAAGGATATTCGCAGGAAAGTACTGTTTTGGTCTTTCAGGATTTTTGGCTCTTTCCTCATATGAATGTGGTAGACAATATCGCTTTTGGGCTGAAGGCGAGAAAGTTTTCAAAAGAAAGAATCAGAGAAAAAATTAATAAAATACTAGTAGCGTTTGATTTAAAAGGATTAGAGAAGCAGTTTCCTGATGAACTGTCTGGCGGTCAAAAGCAGCGAGTAGCCTTAGCTAGAGCCATTGTTTTAGAACCCAAACTGTTACTGCTAGACGAGCCTTTCGCTAATCTAGATAGTCATTTAAAGGAAGCGATGCGTGAGTATTTACGTCGGCTGCAAAAGACCTATTGCTTTAGCGTGATCTTGGTTACTCATGATCGGGATGAAGCCTTTCAATTAGCTGATCGCATGATACTACTGCTTGATGGAAAGATTCAACAAATCGGGACGCCTCAAGAAATATATTTTTATCCGAGAAATAAAAAAGTAGCTAAATCAATTGGGGAGAATAATTTCATTCCTGGAGTTGTCAGCGATCATATTTTTACCTTAGAAAATACGCATTTAACCGTTCGAAACCCGACGAATATTCAAGGAGCGGCATCGCTTTTTATACCGTATGGTGCAGAAATAGAAGTTTGTGAAGCAGGGGTGCCAGCTTTAGTAGAACATCACGAGTGGACACCGAATGGGCAGCGTACGCAGGTGAAAATCGGAAACACAAGCTGCATTTTTACAAACTTATCAAAAAAAATAATCGACCAACGACAAATATTCTTAAAATTCAATGATGATCTGCAGGTGATGCCTCGATGATTTCAATTATTATCCCTGTGTTAAATGAAGAGAAGAACCTCTCACGTTTATTGCATCAATTGACCCAATTAGAGGGGACGGTTCCTTATGAAGTGATCGTCGTAGATGGAGGAAGTCAAGATCAAACCGTTGCAATCGCAAAAAAGACGGCGATCGTTTATCAGTTGGAGAATGCCAATCGCGGCGCTCAATTGAACTATGGCGCGGAAAGAAGTACAGGTGATATTTTGTGGTTTTTACATAGTGATAGTCGATTCGAGGCATCTCCCAAATTGTTAGAGCAGATTCAAACAGCATTGAATGACGAAAGATTTAGTGCTGGCTTTTTCAAATTGGCCTTTGATTCGTCAGAGCTGTTTTATCGATATTTAGCTGTTACGTCAAATCTACGAGCACGCTATCTGGGATTGATCTTTGGTGACCAAGGATTGTTTACGACAAGGAAATTCTACGAACAGGCAGGAAAGTTTGAAGCCATTCCATTGATGGAGGATTGGAAACTAAGTCGACAATTGAAGCGGTTGGGAGAGTTTTATCCATTACCTCTTTCACTTACGACCTCCAGCCGCCGCTTTAGCAAAGGAAAACTTCGCACACATCTAAAGATGCATAAAATCAAAATTCTGTATGTAATGGGAATGCCTCCAGAAAAACTGGTGAAGCTTTACTACAAATGAAAAGGAGTCGTTCATGCTTAATAAAATTCGCCGTTATCTAAACGATCAGGCATTAATTAAAAAGTTGAACTTAGAAGAGTCGTATAAAATTGAATTTTTAGCTCAGGGAGAATACAATCAAAATTTTCTGATCTCCGATGGGAAAACAAGCTATGTCTTTCGACTCAATTATGGCAGTCAATTACAGTTGGAAAATCAAATCCAATATGAATATCAAGCTTTGAAATGGCTAGAACGTACAGGGAGAACACCGAAAGCATATTATTTAGACGACAGCCGTCAAACCTTTGATCAAGGATTACTGATTATGGAATATTTAGTCGGTCAGCCTTTAAATTATCGGAAAGATTTAAAAGAAGCTGCGTATATTTTTGGTGAGATCCATCAGCAACCAATCGATGAAACTGCAGAAAAAGTCTTTGTAAACGAAAAAGAAACGATTTTATCCGCTCGCATCAATGAGTGCCACTACTTATTAGAGTCCGTTTTCACTAGTGAATTTGTCCCATTACAGGCACAAAAGTTATTCGCTGAGGCACTAAATCGCTGTGAAAAAAATGTCGGACAACAGCGCTATTTTATTGATTTGGATCACTGGTGTATCAATAATACGGAAGTAAACTCACACAATTTTATTATTGGAGAAAAAGGGTATTTGATTGATTGGGAAAAACCCGTGATCAGTCATCCAGTGCAGGATATTTCGCAATTTTTAGCTTCGACCACCACTCTTTGGCGGAGTAATTTGGTTTTGACTCCAATGGAGAAGGATTTGTTTCTATCTAGTTATCTTGAGGTGACAGGAGTTGATCCAGTTAGTTTTATGGAAGCTCTAAAGATCTATCACCCCTATCTGATGTTACGAGCTCTTGCTTGGTCAGCGATGGCGTTTCATAGCTACCAAGCGGATACAAAGGAGCTGAAAAATCAAGAGATTTTCGACAAGGTATCCAGTTATTTAGAAGAGGACTTTTTACGTCAAGCATTAAAGGAGCAGGTTTTTGAATAAGTATGCTTATATTTTATTTACGAGAGTTCCGGTACCTTATAAGGTAAAAACACGTTTGCAAACATTGCTAACCGGTGAAGAAGCCTGTCAGGTTCAACTACAGATGTTGCAAGACAGCTTTTTGAAATTCGCTGAACTGAATAATAGAGGGATAGACCTTTATCTGGCTTATTCAGATGAAGGAAATCCGTCAAATTTACTTGCAGAACTGCCCAAAAGTTTTTCCGCCTTTTCGCAAGTCGGCCACACGATCGGCGAGCGGATGAATCATGCCATACAATTTGTTAGAGCAAAAGGATATGAGAAAGTGATCCTCACAGGCAGTGATATCCCGAATTTGACTACAGAAATAATAATTTCGGCGTTTGATCAGATGAAGGAGGTGGTGCTGGGACCTTCCCAAGATGGCGGGTATTATTTGGTGGGCTGTACTAGAGCAATAGACTTAACGCCAATTTTTGAAACAACAATGGCTTGGGGCAAAAGCAAAGTGTTGACGGAGACATTAAAACGATTAACAGATTTTAATGTAGCATTGCTAGACCAGTTGCAGGACGTTGATTTTCCTAGCGACCTGAAGGAGATGCGCCATGACTTAAAAGAGGAGAATTACTATTTCAAACGTTGGCTAACAGAAAATAGAGGGTTGTTAGAATGAGAAAAATTATTTTTGATTGCGACAATACTTTTGGACTAATAGATCGTGATGTAGATGACGGGTTAACGCTCCTGTATCTGTTAGGAGCACCCCATGTCGAACTGCTGGGGGTTACTTTGACTTACGGTAATGGGAGTATCGAAGAAGTCAATAAGATGACAAAGGAAATGAAAGAACAGTTAGGCTTGTCTTTTGACTTTTTCTCAGGAAGTAAAGAAAACAATCTCGCTGCGGCTTTTCTAGTAGAACAAGTTAATCGTTTTCCAAATGAGGTGACAATCGTCGCGACCGGAGCATTGACCAATTTGGCCGAAGCACAAAAAATAGATTCAGATTTTTTTACCAAGATTCAAGAAGTCGTGCTGATGGGCGGGACAACTGAACCTTTAGTAGTGAACCAACAAGCGGTATCCGAATTGAATTTTTCATGTGATCCTGATGCTACTCGAAAAGTTTTGCTAAGCCAAGCAGCGATAACCATCATGAATGGTCATATGACTGCGACAGCATTTTTCTCAAAAAATGATCTGAAACACTTTTTCGAACGTGCAGCAGGTATGCTAAAAAAGGAAAGTATGACTTGGCTAAAGGACACCCTAAAGAACTGGATAATCTGGAATGAGAGAGTGTTTCATTTCAGTGGTTTTTGTAACTGGGATATGACGACAGCTGTTTATTTAGAGGCTCCTGAACTCTTTAGCGATGAGCACTATTTTTTGTCAGAGAATCAACCAAACCTTTCAAAAGGGCAAATGACACTGGCAAAGGATTCGAAATATGTAGTGAAGATGCCTAAGACGCTTCTGGATGTTCAGTTATTTAATGAGTTAGCAATTGAAGGGATGATTGCCGGACTCAGAAACCAATAGAACGACTTCAAGGAAGAGGTGATTCGTTGAAAAAAATTAGTCTATTTATTGTTATTGTGTTGTTAGTAATTTTTCTAGCGTATCAATTTGGTTTGATTGATCTTCTAACGAATATTTCTGCCCTGCGCGCTTATTTAGAGAATCTCGGCTGGCGGGGCTACGTAATTTTTATTCTTCTGTCAGTGATTGTGGCCGTATTTTTATTACCAGGACAAGTTTTAGCAATTGTAGGAGGTCTTGCCTACGGCGGTTTGATTGGCGGTGCCCTAACCGTTATCGGTGCCTCACTGGGAGCAACCCTCTCTTTTATCATAGGAAAATACGTGGCGAGAGGCTATATTATCCAACGTTTTGGCAATGACCCAACCTTTCAAAAGATAGAAAAGGGGGTAAGAGAAAATGGGCTTTCTTTTCTAATTTTTACTCGTTTAGTCCCGATTTTCCCTTTTGCTATTCAAAGTTACGCCTATGCAATGACACCTATGAGTGTAAAAAAATTTAGTTTGATTTCTTTTTTAACGATGATGCCTGCTAGCTTTATCTATGCATTCATGGCTTCAGAGATCGTTGCAAAGGGAGTTTCCATGAGCTTGCTGCTGGAGCTGACCGTTGCAGGAGTTCTATTAGCCTTGTTGGCATATTTGCCAAAAAAAGTAAGCAAAAAAATAAATCAGCTGACTTCAGAATATAGAAATGAATAATTTTTATGAGACTAGTGTAGAGCACTAGTCTTTTTTTTGTTTCTTATGGGTTGATTATTTGTAAATGCCCAATCACCAAGTACCTACACACCAAATAACCTAAGCCCTATAA